>Ga0247834_1004479_pt1 | contig 17572 bp, 14 predicted proteins | sample LaCruzMarch2015__8_FD_187118 | JGI IMG/M metagenome (GOLD analysis project Ga0247834, IMG submission 187118) | Freshwater microbial communities from meromictic Lake La Cruz, Castile-La Mancha, Spain - LaCruzMarch2015_12m | ecosystem: Environmental > Aquatic > Freshwater > Lake | place: Spain...
ACCGACGGCCTGCTGCAGAAGCTCGACACCGGCCCCGTCGGCGACGTCGCCGCCCAGAAGAAGTTGCTGGCCGAGCTGTCGACGACCCTGCGCTCCCTCGACACCGCCGCCCGTCAGGCCGAGCGGGTCCTGGGCGTCATCGACGCCACCAAGGGCGCCGGCAAACTGCTCGCCGACGACGCCTTCGCCAACGACATCAAAGCCGTGGTGAAGACCGTGCGCGAAGACCCCGTGAAACTGCTCTTCAAGTAGCGGCCCGGCCCAAAACCGGTCAGGCCAGCAGGGCCTGCAGTTTGCCGGCCTTCACGATGGCCTCCAGGTCGTTGCAGCCGCCGATGGACTGCTCACCAAAGAAGATCTGGGGGACCGTGCGCTGCCCGGTGTTCTCCACCAACCACCGGCGACGGTCGCCGTCGCCAGAGACGTCGACCTCGTGGTAGGGCACCGCGTGCTTCTTCAGGATGTCCTTCGCCCGCACACAGTAGGGGCAGTAGGTCGTCACGTAGATGGTCACAGGGCGCATGGGGAAACCTCATCAATGGGATGCGCCAGCGGCGTCGTCGTCGCACACGCACCCGGGATGACCGGATCTTGCCCAATCGGGTGGGGAGTTTCCACACAGGGCGTGCGAAGCGGGTGACGTTTCCAACGGGGCTGCTATGACGACGTCACGATGTCCCGTGCCGTCTCCCGCCTGCGCCTGGTCCTCCCCGAGGGGCCGTCCACGCTCCTGGAGCGCGCGGCGGCCGTGCCCGAACCCATCGAGCTCCTCGCCCGGGGCTTTGCCGATGCCCTGGCCAGCCACGGCATCGTGGTGCGCCAGCAGACCCACCGGGGCCTCGCCGACGGGGCCCCCCGGGCCGACGTCGCCGTCTGGTTTCCCGGCGCCGACGGCCTGACCGTTCCCCCCGACGTCCGCCTGGTCCCCTCCCGCGTCCACGCCGCCGTCGTCGTCGACCCGGCGTCGCCATCGCGAGACCTGGCCCGCTACGACGCCCTCTATGTGCTGTTGGCCTCCCACGTGGGCCCCGTGCGCGACGCCGCCCACAAAAGCGGCCGCAAGGTCCCCGTCAGCCATGTGCGCCTGTGCGGCACCAGCCCCGCCCGCGACGCCGAGAAGGCCGAGCGCGGCGTGGCCGGCAACGTCGTGCTCATCGATATGCGGCGGACCTCGTCGACGGGCACCGACGCCGAGCGGACCGTCCTGCAGCTGGCCCTGCGCAACGACAGCGCCACCCTGGTCCTCGTCAGCGACGACGACGATGCCCAACGGCGCCGGCTCCGTCAGCTGTGCGATCGCCATGGCGTGTCGGCGTGGCTGACCGCCGGCCCCGAGGCGATGGCCACGGCCATTGTCGCCGCTGACCTCGTCATCGGCGCCCTGCGCTGGGACGAGGTGCTGCTGACGGCCAGCGCCCGCTGTGCCCTGATTTCGGTGCCCTTCGCCGACGGCCGAGGGTCGGCCCTGTCCATGGGCTTGCGCGACAGCGGCGTCGTCGACGAGCTCCCCGGCACGCTGCAGTTGGCGGCGGCCCTCGACCGACGCCTCAAGGACGACGGCGGCCTGCAGGCCCGGGGCCTCGGGCTCCACGAGGCCTTGTTTCAGCCTGCCCGCTCGGTCCTCGACGCCCTCACAGACACTGCTCCCCTGCCCGGCACCCTCCAAAGCGCCACCCAATGGGAGGCCGTCGGGCCGTTGGCTGCCACCGTGCCCCCCAGCGTCGTCGTCGCCGTCGACCCCCAGACGACGCCGCGGGTGTCCACCGCCCAACGCATCGAGGACGACCTCGCGGCCCTCAAGGCCCGCCTCGCCGCCGAACGGGACCGCTCATGATCGACCTCCACGGCCACCTCGTGTGGGGGGTCGACGACGGCCCCTTTGACCGCGACGAAAGCCTCGCCCTCGCCCACGCCGCCGTCAAAGCGGGCGTGACGACGTTCGCCTGCACCTCCCACATCCGCCCCGACAAGGGCTGGGTCAACGACGCCGGCCGTGTGGCCCACAACCTGGCCCGCGCCAAAGAGGTCGCCGATATCGCCGGCCTCACGGTGGTGCAGGGGGCCGAGCATTACGTCGACGACGCGGTCTTTGGCGACGACGCCTTCCACGAGCGCCTCGTGCCCTACGGCCAAAGCCGCTGGGTCCTCGTCGAGACCCCCTATATGGGGGCCCCGCCGGACCTCTTTGGGCTGTTGGCGCGGATTCGGCGCAAGGGCTTCAAGGTCCTGCTGGCCCACGTCGAGCGCTTCCCCTATCTGTGCGACGACGACGACCTCGTCGACCGCGTCATCGACGCCGGCCACCTCGTGCAATGCAACCTGGGCTCCCTCGCTGGCGCCTACAACGCCCGCCAGCAGAAGGCCGCCGAGAAGTTGCTGAAGCGCGGCGTCGTCGCCGTCCTCGCTGGCGATTGCCACCGTGAAAAAGACGTCGCCGACAACATCGTGGCCGGCCGCGCCGCCGCCAAGAAACTCATCTCGGCGGCGACCTTCGAGCGCCTGACGGTGTCTGGTCCCCGGGCCATCCTCGACGACGCGGCTCCCCACAAGGTCTTTCCGTGAGCGATGGTGCTGTGACCCTGCGGCGGGTTCGCCAACTCGCCGTCAGCATCGTCATCGGCGGGCTGTGTTTGTGGTTTGCGTTTCGCGGCGTGAAAGACGGGGCCGAGGGGCAAAACGTCTCCCTCGATTCCCTCGGCGACGTGCTGCGGGCGGTGCCGGCCTGGGCCTACGCCGGTTACGTGGCCCTGTTTCTGGCCCAGGTCCTGTTTCGGGTGGAGCGTTGGCGCCTGCAGGTGCGGGGCCTGACGGGCAAAACCCCCTCCTGGGGCGACGCCCTGACCATCAACGCCCTCGCCTTCGCCGCCGTGTTTTTCATGCCGTTTCGCCTGGGGGAATTTGTCCGCCCGAATCTCTGCGCCCGGCGGGGCATCATGTCGGCGTCAGCGGGCCTCGCGGCCACCGCCCTCGAGCGCATCATCGACGGCCTGGTGGCCACCGCCATGTTTGGCGCCCTGCTGCTGTTGGCGCCGTTTGAATGGCCCGCCTGGGTCCGGGCTGGCGGCGTCAGCGCCCTGCTGTTCTTCGGCAGCGCCATCATTGCCCTCGTCGTCGCCATGAAGGCCCGGGGCTTCGCCCTGCGCGTGGTCCACCGGGTCTTTGGCGTCGTCAGCGCCACCCTGGCGGCGCGCGTCGCGGGTCTCGTGGGCGGCTTTCTCGACGGCCTGCGCTGCTTCCGCGGCCCCGGCGACGTCGCCGCCTACCTCGCCCTGTCCATTGCGTTTTGGGGCCTCAACGGCGTGGGCACCGCCGTCGTCGTCATCGGCATCGACCCCACGGCGTCGTGGATCGCGGGCTTTGTCTGCCTGTGTTTCCTCGTCATCGGCGTGATGATTCCGGCGCCCCCCGGGAACGTCGGCAACTTCCACGCCTTCGCCAAGCTGGGCCTGACCGTCAGCGGCATGGCCGCGGTCCCTGCGGTCGCCGCCGCCGTGCTGCTCCACGCCCTCGCCAGCGTCACCGTTGCCGGCCTCGCCCTCGTCTTCGCCGTCTTCGGCACCGTGCGCTGGCAGGACGCCCGCCACGCCCTCGATGACGACACCACCAGCAGCGGCGCCAGCCCGCAGGCCGGCAACGCTAGCTGATGGTCTTCTCGGTGAGCCCGTTGCCGTCGCAGCTGTAGAGCACTTTGCGCTCATCAACCCGGGTGATGAGGTGGACGGGGCGGGTCCAGATGGCCTGGACGTTGCGCAGGGTCTCGTGGGTGTATTGGCCGTCGAGGTCGACGCCTTCGTGGGTGTGCTCCAGCAGCAGCTCGGCCCGGTTTTCGAAGTTGGCGTCGAGGACCGCGATGAGGGGCTGACCGAAATTGGTCAACTGTTGCAGCAGCTTCTTTTTGACGGTCTCGAACTCGCGGGTATCGATGAGGAACGTGCGTTTCTTGCGGTCGTATTCGTAGGCAAAAAAGCCCTGCTCCCGACAGAAATCCACCGTGAAGAACTCATCGAGGAACGTGACGTCCGAATAGATCTGGCGGACCTGGAAGATCTTGTCGCGGCCCTGGCCGGTTTGTTTATCCCAGCGACGGCGCTCGGCCATATCGTCGCACTCGTTCCACTCCTTGCCGAAGCGGCCCCGATTCCAGCGGTCCTCGATGTCGCGATACAGGGCCAGGCCGAGGGCGTAGGGGTTCAGCTGCTGCCGCGACGTCGACATGACTCCCGAGTTCTTGTCGGCGAAGTCGATGACCTCCGAGCTGTCCATGACCTTTTCGGTCATCAGCTTGCAGTGCCAATAGGAGGCCCAGCCCTCGTTCATGATTTTGGTCATGCCCTGGGGGGCGAAGTAATAGGCCTCCTCGCGGAGCATATCCATCACGTCGACCTGCCAGCGTTCCAGGGGCGCGTGCTCCATCAAGAAGCGCATGACGTCCCGCTCGGGCTCGGCGGGGAACTTCTTTTGGCGCTTGGCCTCGTCCTCGAGCTTCTTCCTCTGGGACGCCACGAACGCATCCGGGTTGATGTAGCGCTCCATGTACTCCTTCGTATTGGGAAGGAGGCCCAGCTCACGCTTGCGATCGGGAGGCTCTGACGTCTCGGCCTCGGCCTCCTTGCGCTTGCGCACGATGTAGGGGGAGTCGACGTCGATGAGGTTGTCGATGGACAGGCAGCGGTCGACGAAGGATTCGACGACGTCGACGCCGAACCAGTCGATGTAGCGGCGGATGCGGGTGGCGTGGTTCGCCATCTCGTCGATCATCTTCCGGTTGGTGTGCTGGAAGGTGAAGTTGTTCTTGAAGAAGTCGTTGTGGCCACAGACGTGGCACATCACCAGCTTCTGGTCGACGGGCGCGTTGCTCTCGAGCAAATAGGCGTAGCAGGGGTCATTGTTGATGACCATTTCGTAGATCTTGTGCAGGCCGTATTCGTACGACTTGCTCATGCGCTCGTATTCCATGCCCCACTTCCAGTGGGGATAGCGCACGGGGAACCCCATATACGACGCGACCATGTTGATCTCGTCGTAGTCGAGCATCTCGTAGAACGTGTCGAACATATCGAGGCCCATCGACTTGGCGACCTCCTCGATGCGCTGCTGCATGTCGCGATATTCGGGAGACAGTTTCTTCGGCATGGCGGTCTCTGGGGCAAAGAGGCGAAATCAGGAAGGCGGCAGGGGGTGCGGCGACGCTGCTAGCGACCGCGACCCAGAAAATCCTTGATGGAGGCGTAGATGCCGTCCTTGTCCTTGATCTCAGTCAAGGTGACCTTCTCGTCCTTGCCGAGCTGCTCGGCGAGGTCCTTGATGAATTGGCCCGAGCCATAGGGCGATTCCACCTGCCCGTAGGCAAATTGGTTCGACACCGGCAGCAAGCGGTCCCGCAGCAGGCCCAGACAGGTGCGGGTATCGTCGATGGACCAATTGTCGCCGTCGGAAAAATGGAACGGGTAGATGTTCCAGTTGGCGACGGGATAATCCTTGTCGATGATGTCGGCGCACAGGCGATAGGCAGAGCTGATCATCGTGCCGCCGGATTCGCGGGTATGGAAGAACGTGTCCTTGTCCACTTCCTTGGCGACAGCGTCGTGGATGATGTAGCGGCTCTGGAGCCCGTCGTAGTTGCGGCGCAGCCAGGCATCGAGCCAGAAGCTCGTGATGCGGACGATTTCCTTCTGCTCGTCACCCATGGAACCCGACACGTCCATCATGTAGATGATGACGGCGTTGGCCTGGGGTTTCTGGTCGATGCGCCAGGTGCGATAGCGACGGTCCTCGCGGATGGGCACGATGACGGGGTTCTTGGGGTCGTAGGTCCCCACCGCAATCTGGCGCCGCAGGGCCTGCTTGTAGGTGCGCTTGAAATGCTTGAGGGATTCGGGGCCGACGGTATTGATGCCCGTGTATTTGATGCGCTCGGTGACGAGTTCGGCGCCCTTGGGCAGGATGCGGGGCAGCTGGAGTTCCTCCCCCAGCATGTCCGCCAGCTCATCAAGGGTCAGCTCAACATCGAGGCCGTGTTCGCCGGCGTTTTCGCCGGCCTTGCCGCTGCCGTCGCCGTCCTGGGGGTCGCCGTCCACGGGGTCACCGGGCTGCCCGTCGCCCTGGCCGACGCCACCCTGGGATTTCCCCCCGAACTTGAAATGGGGCAGCTCGATGCGCGGCACCGGGATGGTGATGGTGTCTTTGCCCTGCTTGCCGATGAGCTCACCCTTCTTGATGTAGCTCTTCAGGTTCTGCTTGATCTTGCCCCGGACGATGTCCTTGAAGCGGGCGTGGTCATTTTGGATGCGCAGACTCATCACGGCTCCCGGGTGGCTTCACCAGCATAGCGAAACGATTCAAGTCGTTGGCGCAGCGCCAATGACTTGAATAATTTGGACTACTTGACCACGTAGTGGTCATGTTCGGTCAGGGTCCCGCGACGAAGGACCTCGTCGACGCGGCTCGACAGGGCCGTCGTGAAGCGCCACAGCAGCTGCACCCCGAGGGCCGGGTCCCGCTTGCACAGGTCTTCAAGGTGGGCACGCTCAAACGTCAACACCAGCGACGGCGTCATGGCGGTGGCCTCCAGCATCGAGGGCTTGCCATCGAAGCATTCGACCTCGCCGAAGTGGGTGCCGGCGGGCACCTCCAGCACCTCGGCGCCATGGAGGGACAGCATGACGCGGCCGCGTACCAGCACATAAAAGCGCCGTGACACCTTGCCAGCCTCGACGACGATGTCGCCGGCCTGGAGGTCCAGCGTCCCCGCCAGGTTGACGACGGCCTGCAGGTGGCTGTGGCCAAGGCCCGCAAACAGGGGCAGCTCCCGCAGCGCGCGGGCTTTGTCCTCGACGACGGCTTCGTGGGGCCCCGACCCTTCCGCGTCTCGGGCCGACACCCGCGCCAACACCACCGTGGCGTTGTCGTCGCCGCCGGCGGCGTTGGCGGCATCGATGACGACGTGGGCAGCACCGTCGAGGGTGGCGTCGGACATCGACAGGGCCTGCAGCACGGCGCTCTCGGGGACCCCTTTGGAGACCCCGTCAGAGCACAAAAAGAACACATCGCCGTTGTAGACGTCGATGACGTTGACGTCGGCGACGACGTTGGCCTGGGGACCCACCGCCCGGGTCAGCAGATTGGCCATCGGGTGCTTGAGGGCCTCCTCCTCGCTGAGGGCCCCCCGCTGCACCATCTCGTTGACGAAGCTGTGGTCGACGGTGAGGGGATAGAGGGTGTCGTTGCGCTTCAGATACATGCGGCTGTCGCCGACGTGGCCGACGATGGCGACACGGTCGAGCAGCACCAACATGGTCAGGGTGGTGCCCATGCCAGCCTTGCCACTCTCGTCGTCGACGGCGGCCTGGTAGACGTGCTGGCAGGCATCCTGGATGGCGGCGTCCATCAGGCGCACCAGCCGCTGCCGAAAGGCCGGGTTCTGCAGCTCCCCCTGGCGCAATTCGGCCACCCGGGGCCGGAAGAACGACGTCACCCGCTCAATGGCCAGGGAACTGGCGACTTCGCCGGCGGCGGCGCCCCCCATGCCGTCGGCCACGACGTAGAGGCCGTGGACATCGTCGGCGAGGCAGCTGTCTTCGTTGTGGTCCCGCTTGAGGCCGACGTCGGTGACGGCGGAGCTGTCGATGTGCATGCAGGCTTTCCAACGTGAGTCGAGCAGGGGACGGCCCGGGCAAGACGAAGGGCCTGCACGAGCAAGCCCTCCGTCGACGACGCTGGCGCTACTTGGTGCTCTTGGTGTCGCCGCGGGCAAAGATGCTGGCGACGAAGTTGAGCACGTCGGTGGCGGACTCTTCGTTGTAGCCGTAGTTCTTGATCAGGCGCTGCTTGACGATATCGATCTTCTCCTGCGTCTCGCGGTCGACGACGTTGGAGACCATGGTGGTCAGCTTGATGGTGTCCTTCTGGTCCTCGAAGAGCTTGAGTTCCAGGGCCCGGTGCAGGCGCTCGTTGGTGCGGTAGTCGAACTTCTTGCCGTCGACGGCGAGGGCGCCGATGAAGTTCATGATCTCGCGACGGAACGCGTCCTTGCGGCTCTCGGGGATGTCGATTTTCTCCTCGATGCTGCGCATCAAACGCTCATCGGGCTCTTCATCCTGGCCCGTGTACTTGTTCCGCACCCGCTCCTTCTGGGTGTAGGCCTTGATGTTGTCGATGTAGTTCGCACACAGCTTGCCAATGGCGTCTTCGTCGGCGGAGATGGCGCGCTGGACCTCGTTCTTGACGATTTCCTCGTACTCCTGGCGAACCACCTGCAGCAGCTCGATGTAGCGCTTGCGCTGCTCCTCATTGGTGATGAGGGAGTGGGTGCGCAGGCCGCTCTCGAGTTCGTTCAGCACCAGAAACGGATTGATGCTGGACTCGGATTTGTCGCTGACGAGGGCGTTGGAGATTTTGTCCTGCACGTAGCGGGCAGAAACCCCCTCCATGCCTTCACGACCCGCCGTCTTGCGCAGCTCCTTGACGGAATCCTCGGTGTAGCCGGGCAGGCTCTTGCCGTCGTACAGCTTGAGCTTCTGCAGCATCGTCAGGTTGTGCCCCTTGGGCTCTTCCAGACGAGACAACACCGCCCACATCGCGGCCATCTCGATGGTGTGGGGCGCGATATGCTTCCCCTTGATGGTGGTGTTGTTGTAGTCCTTTTTGTAGATCTTGATCTCTTCAGACAGCTTCGTGATGTACGGGACGTCGATCTTCACCGTACGGTCGCGCAGCGCTTCCATGAACTCGTTGGACAGCAGCTTCTTGTACTCGGCCTCGTTGGTGTGGCCGATGATGACCTCGTCGATGTCCGTCTGGGCGAACTTCTTCGGCTTGATCTTGTGCTCCTGGGTGGCCCCCAGCAAATCATACAAGAAGGCCACGTCGAGCTTGAGGATTTCGATGAACTCAATGATGCCGCGGTTGGCGACACAGAATTCACCGTCGAAGTTGAAGGCCCGGGGATCGGAGTCCGAACCGAACTCGGCAATCTTTCTGTAGTTGATGTCGCCGGTCAGCTCGGTGCTGTCCTGGTTCTTCTCGTCCTTGGGCTGGAAGGTGCCGATGCCGCGGCGGTCCTTCTCGGACAGCAGCAGGCGCTTCACCCGCACATGGGCGAGGACCTTGGTGATTTCACCATCGTAGTGCTCCATGAGCAGCTTGAAGATGAAGCGGCTGGCGGGGTTCAGCTCGCCCTTCACCTTGAGGGGCACGCCGTCGATGGAGCTCAGCTCGAGGGCCGCAAAGGCCTCTTTGCGCATCTCCGAAGGGATGAGCTTGAGGGGATCCTCATTCATGGGATCGGGGAGAATCTCCGACCCGCCCGAGATGTGGGACAGCTCCTTGGGGATATGCCAATCGAAGCTGTAGAGCTTGCCGTCGTCGGTGTGGGAATAGTGCTCGAGGCCCTTCTTCATCAGGCGGGCAATCGTCGACTTCGAGCTGCCCACGGGGCCGTGCAACAAGATGACGCGCTTTTCGGTGCCGTAGCCCATGGCCGCCGACTTCAACACATTGACCAGGCGCATGAGCGGGATGTCGAGGCCGAAGATGGCGTCCTTGCCGTGGTCGATGGGGTCGTCGAAGAACGGGTAGTGGACGACCTTCTTCTTCGAGTCGATGTACTCGTGGCGGCCGTAGGAAATGACCATGTCGTGCACACGCTGAAACGCCGTGCGACAGACGCGCGGGTCCTGGCGGACGATCTTCAGGTAGTCCTCAAAACTGCCCTCCCAGTGGAGGTCCTGGTAGCGCTGCCGGTTCTGCAGCGAGGCAATCTTGGCGATGAGGCTGTCGGGTTGGCTCATGGTGACCTTCCAGAACGAGGGGAGGCGGGGCTTTCTGTGTAGGCCATCCGTCGATCTGGCGGCAAGTCGACCAGGCAGTGGCCCGGTCCGTCGAGCGACGAAACGCCGCCCGGACGCCAGACGACGCCACAGGACGCCGCAGGACGCCGCATGACTCCACACGACGCAACGGCACATGACAGCACGCCGTCGCCGCTGAGGAGGCACTTCTGGATCCCCTCGCCCGTCGCGGAAGGGGCACCGGGGTGTGAGGTCGCCAGCCGCATTTGGCCATCGGCCAAGTCGACCCCAGCCTGCTAAGCAATCCCCATGCTTGTCTGTGGAGCCCTTCTGGCGGCGGCGTTGGCCGCCCAGCCCTCGACCGCCGCGACGCCGACAGCGACGGCACCAACGGCACCGACGGCACCGACGGCACAACCGTCGCCGGCCGCCCCCGTCGTCGACGCGGTCGACAGTGTTGAAAAACTTCGGGAGGAGGCACCACCTCCTCCCGTCGCCAGCCGCCACAGCCGCACCATCGGTGGCGCCGCCGTCGACCTGATCATCCTGGTGGAGGCCAGCGCCCCGGCGGACGCCGCCGCCGCCCACGCCGACGCCGCCTTCGCCGAACTGGCCCGGGTCGACGCCCTCTTCGCCGTCGACGGCCCCCACATCGGGGCCATCAATGTGTCCGCGGGCAGCGACGCAGTCTCTGTGGACCCCGAAGTCTTCGCCGTCCTCGTCGAGGTCCAGCGGCTGGCGCGGCTGTCCCGGGGGGCATTTGACCCCAGCGTCGCCGCCTATGCCTCCCTGTGGACCGACGTCGAGCGCCCGGCCCAGGCCGTGCTGAAGGCCCGCCGTGCCACCGTCGGCCTCAACCAGCTGGTCCTCGATCCCGTCCGCCGCACGGCCCGCCTGGTCACCGGTGGTGCCCGCATCGACGTCGCTGCCGTCGCCCGCGGCTATGGCCTCGACCGGGCCCGCGGCATCCTCATCGAGCGCGGCGTGAAGGCCTTCGTGTTGTCGGGCAACGGCGACCTCGTGGTCCACGGCAACAAGGGCGGCAGCGGCGACGACGGCGGCGCTCCCTGGATGGTGGGGGTGCAAGACCCCCGGGCCAGCGGCCCCTTCATGACCATCGCCCTCGATCCCGCAGCCCTCGGCGGCGCGGTGATGACGGCGGCCGACACCGACGTCGCCACTGTTGGCGCTGCCGGCGCTGTGGGTGCTGTCGGCGGCAGCGTCGTCGACGGCCCCCGCCGTCACCGCCACCTCGATCCAAAGACCGGCGAGCCCGCCCGCCTGGTGCGCAGCGTCACGGTCCTCGACAGCGACGCCCTCACCGCCGCCTGCCTCGCCCGCGCCATCTTTGTGATGGGCCCCAAAGACGGCCTGGCCCTCGCCGCCCGCTTGAAGGGTCCCGAGGTCGTCGTCGTCGGCGCCGACAACCGGGTGACCATGTCTGCGGGGCTCAAGAAGCTCGCGAAGAGCGGCGCCCTCAAACAACGCCAACCGACCGACGGTCCCTGATCATGGCCGGCGCCACAGTCGTCATTGACCACATCGGCACCCTGGCCACCATGGATGGCTCGGGCCCCGGTGGCCTCGGCTTGATGGAGAACGCCGTCGTCGTCATCGTCGACGACGTCATCGACCACGTTGGTCCCATGGGCAGCATCGCTGTCCCCGCGGGGGCCACCGTCATCGACGCTGCCGGGGCCGCCGTGGTCCCCGGCCTCGTCGACTGCCACACCCATCTGCTCTTCGCCGGCGACCGCGCCGACGAATTCGCCATGCGGGCCCGGGGCGCCACCTACCAGCAGATCGCGGCGGCGGGCGGTGGCATCAAGAGCACCATGCGCGCCGTGCGCGCCGCCAGCGTCGACGACCTCGTGGCCCTGGCCGTCCCCCGGCTGCGCAGCATGCTGGCCCGCGGCGTCACCACCGTCGAGGTCAAGAGCGGCTACGGCCTGACCGTGCCCGACGAGCTCAAGATGCTCGAGGCCCTGCGCCTGCTGCCCTACCTCATCGACGTCGACGTGCGCGCCACCCTGCTGGCTGCCCACGCCCTGCCCCCCGAGTTCACCACCCCGTCGGCCTGGGTGGACACCATCATCGCCGAGCTCCTCCCCGAGGTGGCCCGGCAAGGACTGGCCGACGCCTGCGACGTCTTCGTCGAAGCCGGCGCCTTCAGCGTCGACGACGGCCGCCGCCTGTTGCGGGCCGCCCAGCAGCACGGCCTCGCCGCCGTGGTCCACGCCGAGCAGCTCTCCTGGCAGGGGGGCGCCCGCCTCGCCGCCGAAGTCAAAGCCCGCGCCGCCGGCCACCTCGAGCACATCACGGCGGACGACGCCAAGGCCATGGCCGACGCCGGCGTCGTCGCCGAAATCCTCTGCACCGCCCAGGTCTTCTTGCGGGGCCAGCGCCCCATCCCCGGCCGCCTCCTCGCCGACGCCGGCTGCGTCCTCGCCATCGGCACCGACCTGAACCCGGGCACAGCCATGTGCGCCGACTTGCCCCTGGCCGCCGGCCTCGCCGTCACCCAATGCGGCCTCACCGCCGACGAAGCCCTGCGGGCCATGACCTTCGGCAGCGCCCGCGCCCTCGGCCTCAAAGACCGCGGCGTCATCGCCGTCGGCATGCGGGCGGACCTCGTGGTCCTCAACGCCACCTCGCCATTCAGCCTCGTCTACCGCTGGGGCGAGGCCCTGGCCCGCACGGTCATCCGCGCCGGCCGCGTGGTCCACTCGGCCCCTGCCCAGCACTGATCCGCTCCAAACACCGTCGCCGTTTGGAAAGCGACTGCCGTTCAGCATCGATCCGCATGGACCGCAGATCCATGAATGACGGCGTCAGGACCAGCGTCTTGGCGGCCACGGTTCATTTCGGCGCACACCTGTTCGGCAGCGGACAGGGTGGACTTCCCCTCGTGCACCGCCGTCGCCCCTGTCCTGCCACGCCGCCACCACCGGAGGTCATCGATGCACACCATCCTCGTCGCCCTCCGCAGGCCGTGCACCTGACGACGACGCCCGCAGCCATCACCTTCTGACGCTCCCGCCATCGGGGGCCCATCGCGTTCGTCGACAGAGGCGGCGCGCTTCCCTGTGTCCGACCGTCGTGGTCGCTGCGTCCCGTTGGTGGACGCCGGCCGCCGCGGCGACAACGACGTCGTCGACCCCGAGGTCATCCATGCCCACGCCCATCACGCCCGCCTGGCTCGTCGCCCGCGCCGAAGCCGAAGCCCGCCACAAGCAGCGCAAGCTCGCCCGCGAAGCCCGCCTGCGCAGCAAGGCCGCCGTCGACGTCGCTGTGCAGGACGCCCTGGCCCGGGCCGCTCGTCCCCGTGCCGAGCGCCTTCGCGCGGCCCTCGGCAACACCTTCGACCGTGACGCCTTCGTCGGTGACCTCGCCGCCTGGGCCGTCCCCCTGCGTGAGCTGGCTCGCGTCGACGCCAAGGACTACCGCGCCGTCGCCGACGTCGTCTGTGCCATCGAGGCCCGGGCACCCCGCCTTGTCCTCACGCCCCTTGGCGAGTGGGATTCATTGGGGACCGCTGTCGTCCGGTTGGCGAGCCTGCACCAGCGCTTTGTGCGCCCGCTGTCGTCGTGGACGCCGCCGGCGCGTCAGCCCGCCCGGGTCTGGCAGAGCCTGGTGGCCCATGTGTTTCATCGCTTCAAAACCCCCGCCGCCCTCGACGTGGTCTTCACCGACCGTGGCCGCCCCGAGTGCCTGGCCAGCGTCGTCGCCGACGTCGGCGCCGGCACGTCGTGGCGGGCCCTCGACCTGCCCACCTGGATGACCCGGGCGGTGGCCCACGCGTTGTCGACGCCGACCTCGTGCACCGGCGCCATGGAGCTCGTGCGCGATGCCCAGGCCCGGGCCAGCGGCCTGTCCCCCGCCCACCGCACCGTCGTGGGTCGCCACGCCCGCAGCGAGGGGCTCACCTGGTTTCTTCCCGACGACAGTGCCCTCGAAGGGCTGTTTTCGTTCTTCAGCCGCCATCCCGAGATGCCCGCCGCCGACGTCGACGTGGTGTGCCGCGCCATCGGCACCCTCGTGACGAGCCGGGAGCCCGTGCCCGCCATGAAGGGGCGCACGCCCCGCTCGCTGGTGGCCCTCGCCAACGACCTCATCCGCGCCCACCGCCTGCGCACCGACGGCGCCGTCGACGTCGGACCGTTTCCGCCGAGCCCCATTGGCGGTGGCGCCTACGTGCTGCTGCAGGACCCGACCTTTGACGACGCCACGTTCCTCGTCGAGCCCGTCACCACCGGCCGCGCCCTCGTCGAGGAGGGCCTCGCCATGCGCCACTGCGTCGGCACCTACGCCGAGCTGTGCAAGCGCGGCGACGTCGTCATCGTCGGCATCCGCCGGAGTGTGCAGGGTCGGGTGCGGCGGGCCGTCACCGTCGAGGTCCGCACCGCCACCCGCACCATTGTGCAGGTGCGGGGTCGCGCCAACCGCACGGCCAGCGTCGAGGAGCAGGGGGTGATTGCCTGTTGGGCCCGGGAGCAGGGACTGCTCGTTGGGGCCCATGCCATCGGCTGACGTTCAGGCGGGCCCGTCGCCGGAGGGGGGCTTGGCGAGACCGAGGGCGTCGGCGGCGTCGGCGAGGCGGCGCTTCTTGAAGAACACCACCTCCTCGACGAGGCCGAGGGCCACGTAGCCGCCCACCGCAAACACCAACGCCAGCCGCGCCTTGAAGAGCGCCACGCCGACGACGAGGGCGACGACGATGGCCAGCACGATGGGCAGGGTACGCATGCGGGGACGGAAGTCCTTGAACGTGCGGAAGCGGATGCGGCTGACCATCAGGTACGACAGGATGACGACGAGGATCAGCACCGAGGTATGTTTCTCGACGCTGGTGCCGAGGCCCCACGACTGGGCCATGATCACCGAAATCAACATCGACGACGCCCCGGGGATGGGCAGGCCCACGAAGTACTTCGACGAGCCCACACCCCGCGCCGCCAACACATTGAAGCGGGCCAGGCGAATGGTGCCGCAGGCGCAGAAGCCAAAGCTGGCGACGAGGCCGGCGGTCCCCAGGGGATAGAGCGCCCAGTTGTAGACGATGATGCCGGGGGCCACGCCGAAGCTGATGACGTCGGCCAGGGAGTCCATCTGCACGCCAAAATCGCTCTGGGTGCGGGTCAAGCGGGCGATGCGGCCGTCGAACGCGTCGAAAAAGGCAGCAAAAAACAAGCAGATACCGGCGCGGTCGAAGGCGTCGGCCCCACGGACCGACAACAGCCCGTCAAACAAGCCATCGCCCAAAGCCTCGGCGGTTTCTGGTGCCAGATTCGCCCGGGTGGCCAGCATGATCGCCAGGAAGCCGCAAAAGATCGACGCCACCGTGAAGGCGTTGGGCAGGATGAACAGGGCCTTCCTGAGTTCAAACCGCGGCGCCAGCCGACGACCGGGCTCCTTGATCTTCGGCACCCGCGGACGCCAGAAGCGCAGCCGTCGTCGTGGGCGGGAGCCGCCGTCGTTGACCCCGTCGGCGCCGCTCATTCGTCACCGGCGGGGGAATAACCACAGGCTGACAGGTTGTTCACGTCGAGGGCCGCGCAGGTGCAGGTGTCGAGGGCGGCGGTACACACGCTGCGGTCGGCATCGCTGATGACGACGCTGCCCTGCTGGTTTGTGACCCGCAGGGTCCTGCAGGAGGTGCGGTCACCCGCGGTGGGCTCGCAGTTGCAGATGCGCTCGGCGAGGGCCACGCAGGGGTCGGTACACCCCGCCAGCGACAGTCCCCAGACAACACCAATTCCAAGGACCAGTCGGGCCATGGGCAGCGGGTAGCGCAGCACCCCGACTCCCACAAGGCGCCACCGCCGACGGGCGCCCCGGCCATCCCAGCTCGCCACCTGCGGGCGGATGCCCCCATCGTTGGCAGCCACCGCGCCGCTCTTGAGGCCCACCCCGCTGTGGTATTGGGAGCCATGTCCGTCTCCCTCGCCGACCGACAGCGCCGCATCGCCACCCACAACGACGCCATCGGCGCTTTCGTCGACGTCGCCCCCCTCGACGTCGCGCCCCCACCTTCCGCGAACGCACCTGGCCCCCTGGCGGGCCTGACGGTGGCCATCAAGGCCAACATCGCCCAGCAGGGCCGCCCCCTGACGGCGGCGTCGGCCATCCTCGCGGGCTACATCGCCCCGACGGACGCCACCTGCACCGCCCGTCTGCGCGAGGCCGGGGCCACCATCGTCGGCACCAGCAACATGGACGAGTTCGGCATGGGCAGCTCCACCGAACGCAGCGTCTACGGCCCCACCAAAAACCCCTGGGACCTCCACCGCACCGCCGGAGGCTCCTCGGGCGGAGCCGCCGCCGCCGTCGCCGCCGGCTTCTGCGACGCCGCCCTCGGCACAGACACGGGCGGCAGCGTCCGCCAACCCGCCGCCTTCTGTGGCGTCGTCGGCTTCAAGCCAACCTGGGGCCGCATTTCCCGCCGCGGCGTCGTCGCCTTCGCCAGCTCCCTCGACCAGGTGGGCGTCATCGCCGCCGACCTCGACACCACCGCCGCCGTGGCCACAGCCATCATCGGCCCCGACGACGGCGACAGCACCACCGTCGACAACGCCCTGCCCGACCTCCGCAACAGCGTTGGCGCCGGCGTGAAGAACCTGCGCGTGGGCGTCCTGCGTTCCATCGTCCACACCGACGTCGTCGACCCCGCCATCGTCGCCGCCCTCGACGCCGCCGCCCGCCGCCTGCAGACAGCGGGCGCCACCCTCGTCGACGTCGACATCCCCCTCATCGACCAGGCCGTCGCCGCCTACTACGTCATCGCCACCGCCGAAGCCTCCTCGAACCTCTCCCGCTACGACGGCGTCCGCTTCGGCCCCCGGGCCCCCGCCGCCAGCCTCGGCGAGATGTACGAGGGCACGCGCGCCCATTTCGGCGACGAGGTCAAACGCCGAATCCTCCTCGGCACCTTTGTGCTCTCCCACGGCTATTACGAAGCCTATTTGCTCCAGGCCCAAAAGGTCCGCACCAAACTCACCCAGGCATTCCGCGACGCCTTCAACAACGTCGACATCCTGTTGCTGCCAACCACGCCAACGTTGCCATTTGCCCTCGGCGAAAAGCTCAACGATCCCCTCGCCATGTACCTCGGCGACCTCTTCACCCTTCCCGCCAGCCTCGCGGGCCTCCCCGCCATCTCGGTCCCCGCCGGCCTCAGCCCGCCGACGCCAACCCAACCGGCCTTGCCCATCGGCCTGCAGCTCATCGGCAAACCCTGGGACGAGGGCACCCTCTTCGCCGCCGCCGCCGCCATGACGATTCCCACCCCCTGCCCAATGGCCACGGATTCCGCCGCCCCCTGAGCATTCACGCCATCAGCGCCCAAACCCTTTACCCCCTGGATTCCCCATGACCGTTTTTGCCAAAATCCTCCGCGGCGAAATCCCCACCGTTCCCGTCTACGAAGACGACCTCGTCTACGCCTTCGACGATGTGAATCCCGTGGCGCCCGTCCATGTGTTGGTGATTCCGCGCCAGGAAGTCGTCGGGCTCAACAACGCCGAGCCATCCCACGAAGCGATGCTCGGTCGCCTGCTGCTGGCCGCGCGGAAGGTCGCCGAGAAGAAGGGCATCGCCGCCGACGGCTACCGCTGCGTCATCAACACCGGCGCCGACGGCGGCCAAAGCGTGTTTCACCTGCATCTTCACGTCCTTGGCGGCCGTCAGATGGAGTGGCCACCGGGCTGAAACATGTTCACGGTTCGCTTTTTGCGACACCTTGGCCGCCAAAACACCCGTTGGCCGAGAAGAAGAAGAGGAACAAG
>Ga0247834_1004480_pt1 | contig 17569 bp, 15 predicted proteins | sample LaCruzMarch2015__8_FD_187118 | JGI IMG/M metagenome (GOLD analysis project Ga0247834, IMG submission 187118) | Freshwater microbial communities from meromictic Lake La Cruz, Castile-La Mancha, Spain - LaCruzMarch2015_12m | ecosystem: Environmental > Aquatic > Freshwater > Lake | place: Spain...
CGAGGGCGAGGGCGCGGGCGAGGGCGAGGGCGAGGGCGAGGGCGAAGGCGAGGGCGAGGGCCCGCCAACCATTGTGGCCATCAATGGCGACGGCACCGAAGCCCTCCCCGAAGGCGGTGTCGATGGCGGCATCGCCGGCCAGCACCGCTTTCGCGGCGATCTGTTGATCACGGGCGACAACCTCGGCGCCGTCACCGCAGCGAGCCTGGAACGCGACGTCGCCAGCGACGTCATTGCCTTGGAGCCCCTGGACATGATCGACCTTCGCACCCGCCGCTTCCGTCTGGGCGCCGCCGTCATCCCGGGCCTGTTCACCGTGGTGTTGGGGGCTGCCGCTGGCGAGGCCCGTGCCCAGCTCTTCTTGCTGCAAGGCGAGCCGGGCTTCACCTCGCTGACAGCGGTGCGTACCGCGCCAGCCGCGACTTGCCCGACGGGCGGCACCATCACCCGCTCGGGCCTCGACGAGAACCGAAACGGTCTCCTTGACGATGGGGAAGGCACCGATGGACCGGCTGTCTGTGCGACAACCATCACGGCTCCCCTGCCGCTGGCCGTCGACGACGAAGGCGAACTCCGCGACGCGCTGGCGTCACTGTCGCTGGTGGGAATTGCTGCACCGGTCACCATCAACCTGCCGGCAAACCTCACCATCACCAGCGTGCTCACCGTCAGCCATCCCGATGGGCGCTACATCACGATCACCGGTCCGGACGGCGGCACGACGGTGACGTCGACGACGGCCGAGGCCTTCCGCATCCTCAATGGCGGAGCCCTGCTGCGTCGCTTGTCAATCGTCGCTGGTTCCCAAAATGCCCGCATCGCCGTCAACGTCGGCTTCGCCACCCCGGCGACCATGCAGGACGTCACCGTCGTTGGGTTCAACGGGGACGCCGTCATCGTTTCTGGCGGCCAGTTGGTGCTCAACCGGGTCTCCCTCACGAACAACATCCGCGCCCTGTCGGTCCAGTCGGGTGGTCGTGTCCGGCACCAGGGCGCCCTGACCATTTCCGCCACCACCGGCGAAGGGATTCGGGTCAGCGACGGCGGCCACATTGATCTCTTCAATGCCTCCATCACGACGACGAGCGGACTGGCCCTGGCGATCACCGACAATGGCAGCGTTGCTGCCGCCAGCTCCGCACTGAATGGTGGGGTGAATCTGCGGGCCGGGACGTTGAGCATCAACGGCGGCAACTACGGCCGACTCGTGTTGACCGACAACAGCGCGGCCATCATCGCCGACAGCTCCACATCCGAGGGGCCCACGGTGACCCGTGGGAGCACCCTCAGGCTGTCGGGGGCGCCGGCCACCGCCGTGGCCTGCCGCGAAAACGCCACGGTGTCGGTGCTCGACGGCAACACCTGCACGTCCACCGATACGACGTGTGTGTGCGTCGGCCCGTGACGGCTCAGGCCTGACGCGCTACCGCTGACGCCATGCGCCTGCGCACCCGCTATTTCGCCGCCGCCCGCGACGCTGTCGGCCTCGCTGAAGAGACCATCGACGTCCCCGCTGGCACGGGCACGGTGGCCGACCTGCGGACCCTCTTGCTGGCCCGCCATCCGGGGCTGGCCCGGGTACTCGGGCAGAGCCGGCTGGCCTTGAACCAGCGCTTCGTCGTCGACAGCGATCTTCTTTCGGCCTTTGATGGCCCCGATGCGGAACTGGCCATCATCCCTCCTGTGGCGGGAGGCTGATGTGCAGGCCATGACCCGCCCGGTGGTTGTCACCGACGTCCCCCTCTCCATCGACGCCGTCGTGGCCCGCGTGCAGCACCCGGGGGCCGGCGCCGTCGTCGTGATGATTGGCTGCGTGCGCGACCATACCCGCAAAGACGGCGTCACCGTCGCCGTGCATCGCCTCGAGTACGAGGCCTACGCCGAGATGGCCGAGAGCGTCATCGCCGGCCATTGCACCGACCTCGAGACAGCCACGCCCGGCCTGCGCACAGCCGTGGCCCACCGGGTGGGAGACCTCCGCCCCGGCGACCTCGCCGTCGTCGTCGCCGCCTCCAGCCCCCATCGTGCCGAAGCCTTCGACGGCTGCCGGGCCCTCATCGAGCGCCTCAAACACGATGCGCCCATCTGGAAGCGCGAGTACGGCGACGACGGCATCAGCTGGGTGGGGCTCGGCCCATGACCCTGCCGGGACCGGGTGAGGTGCTGCGAGGGCTGGTGGTCGATACCATCGACGACGAAGGCCGTGGCCGGGCCATGGTCAAGACCGCTCCCGACACCATCCTCGAAGTGGCCATCCGGGGCGCCATGCCCGGCGATGTCGTCGACGTCGCCGTCGAACGCGTCTTCGCGGTCCGCGGCCTGGCCCAGGCCCGGCGGCTCGGGCCCCTCGGCGTCGGTGCTGGCCCCCTGCATGTGGCTCGTCGCTGCGCCCACAATGGACCCTGCCCTGCCTGCCCCCTGCATGGCGTCGACGAGGGCTTCGTCCAGTCTCTCAAGCGCAGCCGGGTGGAGCGGGCCCTGCTCGATGCCGGCGTGCCCCGCGACGTCGTCATGGCCACCCTGCAAGACACCGTCTACGGCGGCGGCAGCCGCCAGAAGGTGAAGCTCGTCATCGCTGCCGGCGACGACGGCGCGAGCCTGGTGTTTGGCCATTACGTCCCCCACAGCCACGTCCTCGTCGAGGCCGGCGGCTGCGCCCTCGCCGACGACGGCATGCAACGGGCGGTGGCCTTGCTGCGCGAGCGACTCCAGACAGCGGGGGTCCCGGCGGCCGTGCTGCGCGCCGTGGTCTTGCGTCGCTTCGAAGAAGGCATCGCCGCCATCCTCGTCGCTGTCGGCCCCTGCCCGGTGTCCCTGGCATCGCTGTGGCCCACCGACGCGCTGCTCGGACTCGGCTGGCGCGTGCAGTCGTCGACGGCGTCCGACAACGCCATCGTCGGCGGCACTGTCGACGACGACGGCGGCGTGGTCGGCGTCGTTGCCGGCACCCCCCTCGGCGGCGGCGCCCCCGTGGTGGTCGACAGCTTCTGCCAGGCCGACAGCGCAGGAGCGGCCTGGTTGGTCGACAAAGCCTGTGCCCATGTCATGGAGGGCATTGGCCCTCGTGACGTCGTTCTCGACCTCTATGCCGGCGCTGGTGCGTTCGCCCGTGGCCTGCTGGCCCGTGGGGCCCGCCAGGTGGTGGCGGTGGAGAGCTTCCCGGCCTCGGTGGAGGCCCTCGGCCGCCTGTCGCCCCTGGTGCGCGCCGTGGGCGGTCGCGTCGAAGACGTCATCGACGGCGTCCTCGATGACGTTGTCAGGGGCGGACCACGCGGCGCCGTCGTCGACCCACCCCGCAAGGGTCTTGGTCCCGTCGCTGCCCGCCTGGGACGGGCCGAAAGCCTCACAGGCCTGGCCCTCGTCAGCTGCGACGTCGACGCCGGCGCCAAAGACGCCAAAGCGCTCATGGACGCTGGCTTCGTCATCGACGCCGTGATCCCGGTGGACCTCTTTCGCGGCAGCGCCGAGGTCGAGGTCCTCACGCTGCTGTCGCGCCGCTGAACCCTTGAACCATCGACGTCGTCGTCAGATGCCGAAGTCGAACACGCCGCTGATGGTCAGGGCCGGAGCGAAGAACAACGCTTCGGGGGCAGGACCGTCGCACTGGTCGATGTCGGTGGCCTGGATGCCGACGCCCTGGGTGCCCGGCGACGGCGGAACCTCGAAGCCACCCAACACGGCCTTGCCGCCTTCAGTGCACAGACCGCGGGCGTCCTCGTAGTCCGTGTAGCGGAAGGGGTCGTACATCGTGTGCCGGAAGGGCAGGTCGATGCCGAGGGCGAAGTTGGGGGTGATGAAGTATTTGAAGTCAAAGCCCCACTGAAAATACGCGCCCTGGTAGGCGTAGTCCTCGCCGATGATGGTGTAACCGCCACCGATGCTGACGCCGAGGTCAAAGGGCCGGTTCTTCCAGTTGACCTCGCCAGCGGGGACCAACGACGGCAGGCGGACGTCTTCGGGGAGCACGTAGGTCAGGATCTCCAGCGGCGTCGCGCGGAACACACCGCCGACGTAGCCGCCACCACCCGGGTCGCGACCGACGCCCCAGAAGTGACCGGCAAACTGGGCCTCGGCCCCGGCCCAACCAAACAGGTTCAGACCGAGCTTGAGCCCCGGTGAAAACGAAGACTGGGCCAGGCCGCCGCCTTCTTCGTCGAAGTCGACGACGACCTCGTCGGTGAACATGAAGCCATAGCCCGGGGCGAACTCCAGGTAGAGCCCACCATTTCGCGCCGACGCCGACGGCGAAAACAGCGAGAGCGACAGGACAGCGAGGATCGGGAGCAGCGGGAAAGCACGCATGTAAACGCGTCTGCACCGCCGTCGACGGCTGCGCAATCCGATGTCAGAAGGATCTCCATGGCCTTTGACCTGACCCGCTCCGACACCATTTGCGCTCCGGCCACCGCCCGCGGCCGCTCGGCCATCGCCGTGGTGCGCTGGTCTGGACCCCAGGCCCTGGCCGTCCGCGATGCCCTGTTTCGCCGCCGTCGGACGGGCGAAGCGCCCGCGGCCCTGGCGGTCCGGGGCGACGTGCTCGGCGACGACGGCAGCACCATCGACGACGCCCTCTGTACGACCTTCCCCGGCCCCCGCAGTGTCACCGGCGAAGACACCGTCGAGCTGTCGGTCCACGGCGGCGCCTTGATCCAGGAGTTGGTGCTCGACCGGCTGGTGGGCCTCGGCTGTCGCATCGCCGAGCCCGGGGAGTTCACCCTGCGGGCGGTGCTCAACGGCGTCATCGACCTCGCCGCCGCCGAAGCCGTCGAGGCCGTCGTCGGCGCCCGCACCACCCAGGCCCTGGCGGCGGCCCAGCGGTCCCTGCGGGGCGGACTGGCCCAGGCCCTGGCACCCTGGCGCACCCGCCTGGTCGACGCCCTGGCCGAGCTCGAGGCCCGGCTGGACTTCCCCGACGAGCCCCTCGGCGACGCCGACCGCAGCGCCCTGGTGGCGTCCCTGCAAGGGACGTCGACGGGGCTGTCAGCCCTCGTGGGACAGGCCCGCCTCGGCCGTCGACTGCAAGACGGCGCCCGCGTGGTCCTGTGGGGGGCGCCCAACGCCGGCAAGTCCACGTTGCTCAACGCTCTCGTGGGGCACGAGCGGGCCCTGGTGCACCACGAACCCGGCACCACCAGAGACGCCATCGAGGCCTGGATCGACGTCGGCGGCGTCCCCGTCATCGTCGTCGACGTGGCCGGCGTCCGCGACAGCAGCGACGCCGGCGCTGTGGCCATTCACGCGGTCGAGGCCCACGGCATCCACAAGGCCCGCGCCGAGGTGGCCCGCGCCGACGTCGTCCTCGTCATCGAGCCCCCAGGCGGCCTCACCCCGCCGCCGTTGCCCGCCGGTGTCCACGACACCGCCCGGGTCTTGCGGGTGGGCAGCAAGGGCGACCTCCTGGCCGTCGCTGACGCCGTGCAGACCACCAGCCGATCGGCCCCTGAGGTCGTCATTTCCGCTCAGACCGGGGCGGGCCTCGACCGCCTGTTGGCCCTGCTGGCAGACCACCTCGGCCAGGACGGCGAGGCCCCGGTGGTTCACTCCGCCCGCCAGGAGCACGCCCTGCGGGAGGCCTCTGTCGCCATCGACGACGCCGCCCTGGCCATCGCCGACGGCCTCCCTGACGAGCTCGCCTGCAGCGAACTGCGCCGCGCCGCCCGCGCCATCGACGCCCTCCTCGGCACCGACGTCGGCGAAGACGTCCTGAACGCCATCTTTTCCCGCTTCTGCATCGGCAAGTAGCGCCCCTCCAGCGACATGTAGGGAGGAGTGGGGAGGAGTGGGGAGGAGTGTTTGGGTGTCTGTCGGTGTGGACGCCTGTCGTGCGCCCTCCCACAGGCGCTCCTCGGTTTGATGCTGCGGGGTGTGTTGCCCGGACGTCGCTGGCGAGGCAGGACCGGCCATGGCTGACAAGCAGACCCTCATCAACGCCCTTACCCCCATGCTCGCCGTCGCCGCGACCCTCGACCTGCAGCAGGCGGTCGCTGCGCGGGCGACGCTGGCTGCGGCGTTTCCCGTCGATGGCGACGCCTGGCAGACCGTCAAGACCCTCTTCGTCGAGGGGCGCACCGCCGGCTGGCTGTGTGATCGCGAAAACGCCGGCGTCCGTTTTTCGCGGGTGCAAAAGGGCCCGGGCTTCTCCATCGACGCCGTCCACATGAACGCCCCGGGCCCCGGCCACACCCACGGCAAGGGCGAGATCGACCTGTGCTTCGCCGTCAGCGGCACCCCCCGCTTCGATGGCCAGCCCGAGGGTTTCGTCGTCTATCCGCCCGGCTCCTGGCATGTGCCCACCGTCAGCGGTGGCGTCATGGACATCCTCTATTTCCTGCCCGATGCCGCCATCACCTTCGAAGACAAGCCCGGCACGCCGGGCTGACCAACAGGGCTGATGTCAGGCCGAGCCCGGCGAGCAGCCCATCCCCCTTTGGCAAGACGTTCGGGGGAGGCATGGTACGCCCATGTTGCGCCGTCTCCTCCTCCCCGCCCTGGTTCTGTCGACGTCAGCGTGTCCCCGTGACCCCGTCATCAGCCTCGATCCCCCGGGCAGTGGCGAGGGCGAGGGTGAAGGCGAAGGAGAGGGCGAAGGCGAAGGTGAGGGCGAGCAGGGCGTCTGTGCCGCCATCAAGGGCGCGACCTTTGGGCCGGCCATTGCGCTGGTGGTGGCCCGCTCCCGGCACACGGCCACCCTCCTCGACGACGGCCGCGTGCTGGTGGTGGGCGGCGAAGATGACAGTTTCCTGCCCATCAATGCCGTCGAGATCATCGACCCCGCCAGCGGCACCAGCGTCGTCGGTCCATCCCTCAACGATGCCCGCTATGAACACGCGGCCGTCAAACTGGGAGACGGCAGCGTCGTCGTCGCCGGCGGCTTCGGCAACGGCCACCTCGCCACCATCGAGCGCTTCGATGGCACGGGCTGGACACGCCTCGATCCCCTCGACGCTCCCCGCTCCGGCGTCACCGGCCTCGCCTTGAACGACGGCCGCGCCATCTTCTTCGGCGGCGACAACACCGAGAGCATCCCGACCTCGGTGGTGACCGTCGCCACCGACGGCACCGTCGCTGTGCCCGCGGGGGTCTCGGTGGGCGCCAATCGCCGGCTGCACAGCGCCGTCAAGCTGAGCGATGGCCGCATCTTCGTGGCCGGTGGCTTCTTCACCAGCGCCATCGACACCACCCGCTTCATCGCCGCCGACGCCGGCAGCGCCATCGACGGACCGACCCTGCCCGGCCCACGACGTCAAGCCATGCTGGCGGCGCTGCCCGACGGCGGCGCGCTGCTGATGGGGGGCATCGGCGGCGGCTTGTTGCGCGACATCCAGCGGATGCCGTCGACGGGGGCGGGCTTCACAAGCGCTGGCACCCTCAGCGGTGGTCGCCACAGCGGCAAGGCCCTGGCCCTCGGCTGTGGCGTCGTCGCCTGCGGCGGCCTCGGCGACGACGGTGCCCTGTCGACCTGCGAAGGCGCCGACGCCAATGGCCTGCCCGTGTCGATGGCGGCGGCGTTGCCCGTGGCGACGTTCTCCTTCAGCTTCACCACCCTCGACGACAGCCGGGCCTTGATGGCGGGTGGCAGCCTGCCCGACGGCCACTTCGACGAGGCCCGGGTGCTGACGCTGGCACCGTGATTGAGCATGACCCTCCCCCAGCCCCGTTGACCTCGGGGGGCAGCCGCGCCGCCGTCGTGGTGCAACAGGTCGTGGCCGACGTCGCCAGCGGTGGTGAGCGGATCCACAGCGTCGTGCGCGCCGGCATCTGCGGCGGCATCGCCGTGGTGTGGCCCCTCATCACGTTGCTTGACGACGATCGGCGGGCGCTGGTCAGCGTCGAGGTGGTGGCCGTCATCGCCTTGCTGGTCTCGCTGTTCATGCTGTGGATGGTTCGGCGCAAGGCGGCCATGTCGCCTCTTTTCGGCATGGTGTCGGTCCTCGTCGATGTGGCATTTGCGGCCCTGCTCGGTGTCGCCGTCGTCCTGGCCCCACCGGCGGACTTCATCGGCATCATGCATGTCACGGGCTTCCCGATGCTCTACATCGCGGTCGCCGCCGCCGGCATTCGCTTGTCCCGCCGCTCGGCCATCGTCGGCGGTGCGGCCGCCATCGCGACCCTTGTCGGTGTGCACCTGCTCGATCGGGCGGTGAATCCAACCCTGAGCGTCGACGGCCCCATCCATGTGCTCATCGGGGCCATCCTGGTGGCGGCCGCGACCTCGGTCGCCGTCGTGGCCGCCCAACGTTCCCAGGCGGTGGCCCTCGCGGTGGCCCGCCAGACCCTGCTCTTTGAGCGGGCCCGCCACACCCTTGGCGCCTATGTGTCCTCGGAAGTCGCCGAGCACGCCATGGCCAGCGACGTCGTCCGCCTCGGCGGCACGCGCCAGCGGGTGGCCATTGTGTTCACGGACCTGCGCAGCTTCACGAGCAAGAGTGAAAGCGCCGACCCCGAAGCCCTCGTGCGCGAACTCAACGAGTACTTCGAACACATGGTGCGGGTGATCCGTGCCGAAGGCGGCGTCGTCGACAAATACATCGGCGACTCCATCATGGCGGTCTTTGGTGCCCCGACCCCGCGCAGCGCCGACGCTGCCCACGCCATCCGCGCCGCGGCCGGCCTGGACCGCGCGCTGGCTGTGCTGAACGCCGAGCGAGGGCGGAGAGGTCTTGGCCCCCTGGCCCACGGCGTCGGTGTCCATGTGGGCGACGTCATTGCCGGCAACATCGGGACCGCCGAGCGCGCCCAGTACACGGTGATCGGCGACGCGGTGAATGTCGCGGCCCGCCTCGAAAGCGCCACCAAAGACCACCACGTCTCGGTCCTCATCTCCGCCGACGCCATCGCCGCCGCCGCCAGCAGCGAGACGGCCTTGCTCCCGCTGCCCGCCTTGCGGTCCATGGGCGCCATCCAGGTCAAGGGGCGCGGCGCCGCCATCGAGGCTTCCACCCTCGACCACACGGCGTGACAACGCCGTCTGCCTACATGTAGGACAACCAGCCAGCAATCGCGCCTGCGACGGTTGACACCCGGCGAGCAAGCCCGTTTCCTCGGGGAATGCGTATTGCCGTCGCCCTCGCCGTCATCACTGTCTTCGCCGCCGGCACCGCCGCCGCCGAACCCTCGTCCAAGGTCTTCATCAACGGCCGGGCGACCCCCGTCTACTTCAACGACGGCGACTCCTTCAAACCCCTGGCCGGCCCCTACAAGGGCAGCCAGAGCCGCCTGGCGGGCTTCAACACCCTCGAGTCCTTCGGCCCCGTGCACAGCTGGGGTGGCTGGACCGAAAAGGAGATGTGGGTCATCGCCAAGCTCGCCACCAAGCATGCCCAAAAGGGCGTCTGGCACTGCGAGACCGACAGCAAGAAAGACGGCTACGGCCGCCTGCTGATGAACTGTAAGGACCTCGCCAAGAGCCACATCGAAAACGGCTTCGCCATGGCGATGTCGGTCAACGCCGACCCCGCCGATGCCGAACTCGTGGCCGCCCAGAACGAGGCCATCAAGAACAAGCGGGGCATGTGGGCCCACGGCGTGCCGACCTACGTGGTGTCGTCGTTGCATGCCGCCTCTGAAGGTGGCGGCAAGGATGGCAAGACCTACAACCGCCTCGTGTCGACGACGGACGGTCACTCCGAGAAGTGGCTCCACGACATCGACTACAAGGAGTGCCAGAAGGTGTGCTGGGTGAGCAAGCGTCCCCTCACCGGGGCCATGCCAAAGATTGCCGAAGCCGTGCGCGCCCTCGACGGCCTGGCGTCCCTGACGGACCTCGACGTTGCCCGCTACGCCGACGAATACGTCAACTTTGGCTCCGCCACCTCGGGCCGGCAGGACCGCGCCGCCCTCGACGCCGCCTTCAAGAAGCTCAAGGACGACGGCGCGCTGCAGATCGACGAGAAGGCCGACAGCTGCCACATCTACGTCGACTTCCGTCGTCGCTTCGGCGGCGACCGCGCCGTCTGCTTGCGCTGAACGACGAGGGCGTCGGTCGGTCCGTTCCTTGATCCTCGTCGACAGCGCTGCAGATTCGGGCCCTTCGGGTCCATAAGACTCAACATTGTTCGACCACTTCGTGGTCGAATGGGGACTCGAATGACCTACCAGGTCCTGGCCCGCACCTACCGCCCCCAGAGTTTCCACGACGTCGTGGGCCAAGACGCGGTGGTGCAGACGATCACCCGGGCCCTGTCGACGGGGCGCATCGCCCACGCGTTCTTGTTCACCGGGAGCCGTGGGGTCGGCAAGACGACCATGGCCCGCATCCTGGCCCGCTGCCTGACGTGTGAGACGGGGCCGACGTCGAGGCCCTGCGGCACCTGCCGCATGTGCACGAGCATCACGGCGGGCCAGGCCGTCGATGTCGTCGAGATCGACGGCGCCAGCAACACGGGCGTCGACCAGATCAGAGACCTGCAGGAGCAGGCGCGCTTCATGCCGCAGCTGGCCCGCTTCAAGATCTTCATCATCGACGAAGTCCACATGTTGACGACGTCGGCGTTCAACGCCCTGCTGAAGATTCTTGAGGAGCCACCCCCGCACCTCAAGTTCATCTTCGCGACCACCGAACCCCACAAGATCCCCGTCACGGTGTTGTCGCGCTGCCAGCGCTACGACTTCCGGCGCATCGCCTCGGCCATCATCATCAGCAGGCTGAAGACGGTCCTTGGCACCGAAGACGTCGTCATCGACGACGCCGGCCTGGAGGTCATCGCCCGCGCCGCCGAGGGCGGCATGCGTGATGCGCTGTCGCTGACGGATCAGGTCTTGAGCTTCTCGGGAGCCGTGGCGCGCGCCCAGGGCGGGGCGGTCATCACCGCCGAACAGGTCATCGACGCCCTCGGCCTCATCGACCGCCGCACCATCGCCACCGCCACCGACGCCGTCGTCACTGGCGACGCCAAAAGCGCCCTGCAGGTGGTGGAGCTGGCCTTTGGTCGGGGCTTCGACCTCAAGCAGCTCATGACCCTGGTGGCTGAAGAGCTGCGCCACATCTCGGTGTCCCAGGCCACCGGCACCATCAAGGGCTTCGCCGACCTCGCCGACGACGACGTGGGCCGCATCGACCTGCGGGCCAAAAGCATCGATCCGAAGGATGCCCTGCGCATTCTGTCGATGGCCCTCGACGGCATCGACCTCGTGGCCCGCGCCGAAGACGCCCGCCTGGCCTTGGAGCTGGCGCTGCTGAAGATCTGCCGTCGTCCTCCCATCGGCGACGCCCTCCTCATCAGCGAGGCCCTGATGCGCCTGGAGCGCCTCAGCAAGGGCATGCCCGTCCCGCCCCTGGTGGAGCGCGCCCCGTCGACGTCGACGACGGCGGTCGGCATCGCCTCCCAGGCGTTTGTCCCGGTGACGTTGGCGCCGGCGCCGGTGGCGCCAGCCCCAGCGCCGACGCCGACACCAACGCCCACACTCGTGGCATCAGTGCCGGCCCCTGTTGCTCCGCCGTCAGCGCCGTCTGCGCCGTCTGCAGCGACGACAAACACGACGGCAAACACGACGACAAACACGACGACAACGACAACGACAACGGCGCCAACGACGGTCGCAGCGCCGACCCGCTTGACCCTCATCCACAGCGAGGCGCCGACCCCGCCCCCCGCGGCGCCGCCACCCACCACCGCCAGCGACGATGGCGAGGACGAACCCGTCATCGACATGGTGGTCGACGAGCCGGCGAGCCCCGCAGCCAGCGGCGACACCGACCGCGGCGATGACGCCGACCGCACCGACGACGACGACCCCGGAGCGGGCGGTCTGACTGCACCCATCCGCCCCGTCGGTAGCGCCGCCGGCATCGACGCCAGCACCGTCGACGACCTCGCTGGCGCCGCCGCTGCCGACGACGACGACCCAAACGCCGACCCCCTGGCCGACCTTGACCTGCCCGGCGTCGACGTCCGCTGGCGTCGCTTCGTCCAAAGCCTGCACCAGTCCCGCGGCGGGACGTTTCGCATGGGGCGTCCCCAGACCCTCGACGGCGTCATCGTGGTGGCCTTCAAGGCCGCCTACACCGCCGACGAAGCCGCGCGCATGGCCCAGTCCCCCGAGGTGCTGGCGGCGCTGCTGCAGGTCTTTGGCGCCGGCGCCAGCCTCAAGGTGATTCAGGGTGACGACGGCCCGCCGTCCATCCAGGAAGCCGAAACCCGCCTCAAGCACGAGCTCCAGGCCCAGCTGGAGGCCCACGCCAAGAGCCACCCCGTCGTGCAGAAGGCCGTCGCCCTGTTCGGCGGCGAGGTCCGCACCGTCAAGCGCACCTGATCGCGAGGCGGCCGCGACCGGTGCGAGGCGAAGTCCACATACTGGGCGCGTCGCCAAGTATCTGAAGAATCAGGACTATTCGACCACTTCGTGGGCTCGACGATGAATCTCTCCGGCCTAGAGCTGCCAGATCCCCTGCAGAGCCTCGCGCTGCTTGGCGCACAGGATCTCGATGGCCAGCAGACCCTGATCAACCAGCTGGTCGAGCTCACGCCGGTGCAGGGGCGCCCCCTCGGCGGTGCCCTGGACCTCGATGAGGCCGCCGTCAGAGCGGGCCACCAGGTTCAGGTCGGTCTCGGCGCGGCGGTCCTCGTCGTAGCAAAGGTCCGTCAGCACCTGGCCACCGAGGATCCCCAGGGACACCGCGGCGACCTGGGCCTTGATGGCGTCACGCAAGGTCTTGGCCTTCATGGACTTCTTCTGCTGCTGCAGGTGATGCAGGCAGATGGCGAGGGCGACGAAGCCCCCCGTGATGCTCGCGGTGCGGGTGCCGCCGTCGGCCTGAATGACGTCGCAGTCGACGTTGATCTGGCGCTGACCGATGAGGTCGCAGTCGACGACGTTGCGCAGGGCCCGGCCAATCAGGCGCTGAATCTCGACGGAGCGACCGTCCTGCTTCTGGCGTTCCCGTTGCTTGCGGTCATGGGTGGACCCGGGGAGCATGGCGTACTCCGCCGTCACCCAACCGCCGCCGCTCTCCTTGCGATGGGGGGGCACCCGCTCTTCCGCCGTCGCCACGCACAGCACCTTGGTCGCACCAAACGACACCAGCACGCTGCCGGGGTGGTGGGCGATGTAGCCGGTCTCGAAGCGGATCTCGCGGAGAGCGTCGAGGGCACGACCGTCGCCGCGCAAGGAAGAGGTGGTGTTGGCCATGCCCGACAGGACGACAGTTCGTCGTCGTCGTCAATCGCATCCGACGGTCAGGGATTGGCGGTCCGCCCGGTCTGACGGGCGAAGCGCGCGGCTGCTTTCTCGACAACGATGGTGGCCACGCTGTTGGCCCCCGACCGGCCCTCGATGGTGTCGATGGTGGCGACGCCCGTCGGCGACGTGACGTTGACCTCCGTGAGCTTGCCGCCGATGACGTCGAGGCCAACAAAGAACAGCCCCAGGCGCACCAGCTCGGGCCGCAACGCATCGCAGATCCGGCGGTCGTGTTCGTCGACTTCGACGCGGGCAGCGCCGCCGCCGACGTGCAAGTTGGCGCGGACGTCGTCGTCCTTGGGGACACGCAGCAGGGCCGCGATGGGTTCGCCCTCGATAACGATGACGCGCTTGTCGCCGGTGCGGATGTCGGGCAGGTACGCCTGGGCGATAGCGGGCTTCTTTCCCTCCGCCGTCAGCAGGTCGATGGCGCTCTTGAGGTTCTTGTCGTCTTTGGTGAAGACCATGACGCCCATGCCGCCCATGAACGCCAGGGGCTTGATGACGGCCTTGCCGTGGACGTCGACAAAGTCCTTCAAGACGTCCCGCCGGGCCGTCACCACCTGGGGTGGCACCAGCTCGGGGTACGACAGGGCCCACAGCTTTTCATGGGCCAGCCGCAGAGCCTTTGGATCGTTGAGGATCACGGTCTTTGCGGGGTCGTGACGCTCCAGGAGCATGGTGGTGGTGAGGAACACCTCGTCGACAGGAGGGTCTTTGCGCATCCACACCAGCTGGACATCGTCGATGGCGAGTTCCCGGCGGGCAGCGGCCACGTACCACGACGTCGCCGTCGCCGTGGCGCTTGGCACCAACGACAGTGGCGTGGCCAGGGTCGACAGCGTGGCCCCGGGACGGGCCGCGAGGTCAGACTGCTCGCAGACATACACCTCGTCGCCACGGGCGGCAGCGGCGCGCATGAACGCGATGGAGGTGTCGCCGCCGGGGACGAGGCTTGTGAGGGGATCGATGATGAAGAGGTGACGCAGGCCCATGGGCCACCGTCTAGCATCACGGGCGGCGATGCGCCTGCAGCACGGCCTTGTCGTCGTCAGACAGGGTCGACGGGACCTTGCCGGACGATGCGAGCGTCAGGTAGAGGCGGGTACCCGCCACCACCAACAACGGCGCCGTCAGGGGCACAAACGACAGCACCCAACAGACGAAGCCGAAGCCGACAAAGAGGGATTTGTGGGCAAAGAGGCTGTGCATGCGTGTCGTCGGCCGGGCCGCGTGGCGCACCATCGAGCGGGCCAGAAACTCGTAGGCAAAGAACAACCACGTCCACACAAATGCCAGGGGTGTGGCGACGAGGGCCGCTGGCGTGAACGACAGCAGCCACAGAGGCACGGCGACCGCCGCATAGACCACCAGCCGCAGCACAGTCGCCAGCAATTCGCGAACAATCCCGCGGAGCATGAGGCCAACGCTGAACGGCGGTCCAACGTCGTGACCGACGTGCAGGGCCTCGGTGCGCTCCGAGATGGCGTCGTAAAACGGATCGCAGACAATGGAGCCCGAGACGACGGCGCCCACCAGGGCGAGGCCAATCACGAGGGCGCCGACCAGGAGCTTGACCGCGACCGACCAGACAGCGTGACCCGCTTCAGCCAGGGCGCCAGCGCCGCCGCTGCCGAAGGTGGGCTCCAGCCAGGCGATGAGGGGATCGGCGACAAAGGCGAAGCCCAGGGTGAGCAGCGCCACCAGCAACACCACATGGATCACCATCGGGATCACCGACAGGAGCAGCAAGCGGGCATCACTGAAGACCAGCCCCACGCCGCCACCGGCCAGTTGGACGCCCTGCAGGAATCGGCCCACGACGCCAGCGGCGGTCGGATCCGCCGGCAGGGGACGGACCGATGGGCTCGCCGTCGCCGGCCGGGGGGGCATCAGACCTTGTTCTTCGTCGGCGGGCGTGCTCATGAGCCAGAGGTTCCTAGAACCGGGCTCGACCGGCAAGGCCGCAGAGATTGGAAGTCCATGAGCACCGTCCACCCAACCGATGCAGATTCTCCGGGCGAGCCCCTGCAGAGCATCGATGAACTCGTCGAGACCTTCCGTTCTGCCGAGAAGCCGACGTCGGCCTTCCTGGTGGGAACCGAGCACGAGAAGTTCGGTTTCCTGCGTGTCCCCGGCGCCGAGGCCCAGCCTCCCCTGCCCTACGACGGTCCTCGCGGAATCGAGTCGATCCTGCAGGCCATCGTCGACGACCCCGCTGAGAGCGCCTCACCCGACGGCCCCTGGGTCCCCGCCCTCGATCGCGGTCGGATCATCGCCCTGTTCAAGGGCCGGGAATCCATCACCCTTGAACCCGGTGGGCAGTTCGAGCTCTCAGGGGCGCCGTTTCGCACGGTCCATGAAACCAGTGCCGAAGTGGTTGCCCACATGCGCCTCCTGGCTCGCATCTGCGACCCCAAAGGCGTGGGCTTCATCGGCATGGGCTTTCATCCCACAGCGACGTGGGACGAGATGCCCATGGTCCCCAAGGCCCGCTACGAAATCATGACCCGCTACATGCCAAGGGTCGGCCGTCGTGGCCTCGACATGATGAAGCGCACAGCGACGGTGCAGGCCAACTACGACTGGGAGAACGAAGCCGATCTCGTCGCCGGCTACCAGATGGCCCTGGGCGTGTCGCCGCTGGTCGCCGCCCTCTTTGCCAGCGCGCCGTTTTACGAGGGCAAACCCTCGGGAGCCGTCTCCGAACGACAGCGGGTCTGGACCGACACCGACCCCGATCGGTCGGGCTTTCCCCAGGCGATTCTCGACAAGGACTTCTCCTACGAGCGCTACGTCGACTGGGTCTTGTCGGTCCCCATGTACTTTGTCCGGCGCGACGGCCTGCACCACGACGTCGCCGGCGCCTCATTTCGCACGTTCATGGGCGAGGGCCTCGACGTCGACGGTCAGCGCATCAAGGCGACGATGCGTGACTGGAACGACCACCTCACGACCATCTTCCCCGAGGTCCGCATGAAGCGTGTTCTCGAGGTGCGGTCGGCGGATTGTGGTCCGGCGGCGCGGGTGAGTGCTCTGCCCGCTCTCTACAAAGGCCTGCTCTACGACCACCAGGCCCGCAGCGCCGCGCTGGGCTTGATGGACACGCCGACAGGCGCCGAGTTGACGACGTTGCGCAAGGACATTGCGCTGGCCGGGTTTGGGGCCAGCTATCGGGGCAAGCCCGTGCTCGCCCTGTGTGAACAACTCCTCGACATCGCTCGGGCCGGCCTGCAGCGCCAGCGGTGCCTGAACGACCGCGGCGAGGACGAAAGCATCTTCTTGGCGCCCCTCGACGAGACCGTGGCCTCGGGCAAAACCTGGGCCGAGCACCTCCTGGACCTCTACCGGGGGCCATGGGACGGGTCCCTGGCTCCCTTGTGGGGCGCCGTGGAGTTCTGGCGCGAGTGACCTGTCGCACAGGTCGGTGGCGGGGCGACACGTCGGTGGCAGTCCGACCGCCACACCACCGTCCCACCCGGCTGGCGAGATCGCTTTGTGACGGCGCCTTCGGCGATGATGCCCGAGTGTGGAGGTTCCATGGCGCGCCGTGCATTTTCGCTGGCTGAGTTGATGGTTGTCATTGCGGTCATTGGCATCGCCGGCGCCATTGCCGCCTTCGGGATGTCATCCCAGGTGGCCGAAAGCCGGGCCCGCGCCGACAGTGAGGCGCTGCTTCGGTCTCTGCGCGCCGAACATCGCGGGGCGAAGGAACGCATGGTGGGCTTGTCGGTGAAGCCCGTTCCTGGCGGCGTCGGCGTGAAACACCAGGTGGTCTTTCAGGAGACCACGCGCGGCGCCGAGTGCGGCGCCACTGGCGTCGGGCCCACGAGGACGGTGGCGTTCGCCAACGCCCGCCTGGCCCTCAATCGGCCGGTCTTGTGCTTCAACGAACACGGCGAACCCGTGGACAGCCCCACCGACACCGCCGATGCGACGCTGCAGATTCTCTCAGCAGCCGACGAAGGCGTGCTCGCCAATGCGACAGGGAGTCCATCGGGCGACCCCGAGAACGAGAAGCGCCGCCTGCACCGTCTGGCCCTTCGCCTCGACCGCAACGGCATCAACGCCGACGCTTCGAGCAAAGTGCGCCAGCTCGACGACCCACCGGCGCCACCGCCGCATGCGCCGGCGTCGCCGCCACCACCTCCTTCGTTCCCCCCGGCGTCACCGCCAGCGCCGCCGCAGCTTCCGCCCGAGGAGACCCAACCGGCGCCGCCCACCTGAAAAAAACCGGCAGTTCGTGACCTGGGCCACGGATCAGGTGTCGATTCTTAGGAGCATGGGACCGCTGGATTCTCACCAGCATTCCACCCCTACGTGACCGATTGATCCTCCCTACCCAGCCGCCTTTTGTCCAGCCCTTCGGCTCGGCTTGAGCCGCGGCCGG
>Ga0247834_1004484_pt1 | contig 17565 bp, 15 predicted proteins | sample LaCruzMarch2015__8_FD_187118 | JGI IMG/M metagenome (GOLD analysis project Ga0247834, IMG submission 187118) | Freshwater microbial communities from meromictic Lake La Cruz, Castile-La Mancha, Spain - LaCruzMarch2015_12m | ecosystem: Environmental > Aquatic > Freshwater > Lake | place: Spain...
CGCTGTCATTTCGAGAATTTTCCGGGGATTCGTTTAGATGTCGTCGCCACGTTGTAGCCAGCGCGGCGGCTTGCGGGCTTGGTAGATTGTCCGATAGCTGCCCGGTGACATTTTGAAATGGCGGCGAAAGCTTTTGCAGAGTTGATTGCTACTGGTAAATCCGGTGAGGGCAGCAATTTCTTTCACGGAGCGACTGCTGTTGCGCAGGAGATGGGCTGCCTCCTCCAATCGGATACTGCGGGCGTAAGCGGCCGGGGTGTGTCCCGTCGTCTTCCGGAAATGATGCGAGAAGCTGGAGCGATCTAATCCGAAAGCCCGGGCGAGATCTCCCCCCGTCGTCTTCGTTTCCAGGTGCGAAAGCGTCTGGTGTCGGGCAAAATCAAGCAGTCTCGCCTTGGGCGCAATGGGATAGCGTTGCTGATCTGCCCAACGCTGGCATTCGAGCATCCAGCGAAAGAGATGCTCCTCCAGTTGATAGATATCCAATGATTTGCCTTGCACCAGTTGGAGGAGGAGAACGACAGCGCTGCGGATGAGGGGGGAGCCGGGATCAAGCTTAAGGGGAGCATTGTGTAGATTGGGATGCCCGAGGAGCCGCCGGGTCACGTAGGGCTCGTTGATCATCAACCAGAAGAAGGTCCAGCGCGGACAGGTGGGGTCTCCGTGGTAGCGGTGGGAGGAGGGGATGGTCGCGCAAAAGGCCTGGCCCGGTTCGATGCGGGACTCTTTTTGGTCGGACTGAAAGATCCCTCGACCTTCCAGGGAGTACTGGAACAGCCAGGAAGGGTGGTTGGGATCGCCCCCCCGCCTAAGGCCATCCCAATGATATGGACGGCCAATCGTCACGGTCTCGAGAGCACCGCTTAAATACCCTCGACCTCCGATGGAGGCGTGGCGTGGTCCGCTTCTGCGGATAGGAGTGAGCTCCGCCAGTACGCTATTCACAAAAAGGATATATTGATGACAATTTGGCCATCCTTCAATCTTCCATAAAACTAAATGTGCCCTCACAAATGAGCCATGAGCTTGAAAATTGCAATGATTGGAGCCGGATCGATCGGATTCACCCGGAGGTTGATGCAGGACATCCTGGCCGTACCGGAGTTGAAGGAAACGACGTTTGCCTTCGCGGATGTCAACCGCCGGAATCTCGACATGGCAACCCAGTTGTGCCGGCGCGATGTCTCAGCCAATGGTCTGTCGGCGAAAATCGAAGCCACAACCGAAACGCGCAAAGCGATTTCCGACGCGGATTATGTTTTGTGCATGATCCGCCAGGGGGGCTTGGAGGCCTTTCAAAGCGACATCGACGTACCCCTAAAATACGGGGTGGATCAATGTGTCGGTGATACGCTAAGTCCCGGCGGGATCATGTATGCCCAGCGCACCATCCCGGTGATGTTGGAGTTTTGCCGTCACATCCGTGAAGTAGCCAAACCAGGGGCGCTATTTCTCAACTACTCCAACCCCATGGCCATGAATACCTGGGCCTGCAATCAATACGGGGGCGTGAAGACGATCGGGCTCTGCCACGGCGTCCAGGGAGCCCACTGGCAAATCGTCCGCTGCATCGAGCTGTGGGCGAGGAATCAGGGACTGCTCGGTGCAGAGGAAACATTGGAACGGAAAGACGTCGATGTGATCTGCGCGGGCATCAATCATCAGACCTGGTTCATCAAGGTGCAGTGGCGAGGGATGGACATAATCCCGCGAATGTTGGAGCTATTCGAGGCGCATCCCGAGTATGTGAAAACCGAAAAGGTGCGCATCGATGTGCTGAGGCGTTTCGGGTACTACAGCACGGAATCCAACGGCCACTTGAGCGAGTATCTCCCTTGGTATCGTAAGCGCACCAAGGAAATCAAAAAGTGGATCGATCTCTCCAGTTGGATCAACGGGGAAACGGGCGGTTATCTCCGCGTCTGCACGGAGGGCCACAGCTGGTTCGAGACGGATTTCCCCAACTGGATGAAAGAGGAGCCGCCGAAAATCGAGGCAACAAAGCGCAGCGAAGAACATGGTTCCTGGATCATCGAAGCCCTCGAGACGGGTCGAACATATCGCGGACATTTCAACATCGTCAATCAGGGCCACATCACCAACCTGCCGGATGGTTGCATGGTGGAGATCCCCGGCTACGTCGATGGCAATGGCATCAACATGCCGGTGGTGGGTGACTTGCCTCTTGCTTGTGCGGCCACCTGTTCCGCTTCGGTGCGCGTCCAGCAGATGGGCGTGGAAGCCGCCGTGCGGGGCGATGTCACGCTGCTCAAGCAGGCCATGCTGCACGATCCGCTCACGGCGGCAGTGTGCAATCCAGAGGAGGTTTGGCAGATGACTGACGAGTTGCTCGTGACCCAAAAGAAATGGTTGCCGCAATATAGATTGGAGACCGCTGCTGCAGCCTCACGGCTGAAGATGAACGAACGCGAGGGAACTCGCGTCAAGTTGAGCGCATCTCGCGGAGCGGCTCGTTTGAAAACCAAGAGCGTGCAGGAAATGGCAAAAAACCGCAAAGCGGCAATCGCCAATGCGGGGGCTGCGGACAAGGGCAATATGACAAAAGCCGCCTAATGCGTCGTTTCGTAGAGTCATGAAATCATCCGAGCGAACGCCCCAAAAACGACGCCAACTCGACAAACGCGTCCCGTCAAATCAGCATCACCGCTTTTACAGGCAGATTCGCTTCTGACATTCGATTTTGGGTTCTTCCGAGAAGTTCATGCCTACGACCGCAGATTTTCGCCGATCCTCGCAGATTTCATCAAAAAGGACCTAACCTACGCCGTGCTCGGTGCCGCGACGGAAGGGCATCGCGAACTTTGCCATCTCCTCGTTGGCATACGAGAGCCTGGTTTTGAGCCGGGAGAAAATCTGCGCAAATCCTGGGAATCTGCGGTTATCCCAGCTACATTCAAAATTGCATGGACGTGAACTCATAGAAAGTTTTCTGGCTTCTCGACGTTCTGAGTGGGCAGGAACAGGCCTGATTGCAGGGCCCCTTCGCCCCGAAGGCTTGCTCAGACAGGCTTTTGAAGGGAAGTTTCCCAAGGCTCTGATCGAATCGCGCCGTTCTAGGGCCGACGGCCCGGCATTCCTTAGCCCAGCTCGTAAGGGCTGGGTTTTTTGCAGTGGCGGAAGCTGCGGGCTGAAAGTCCGCGACGGGACAAAAGCAGGGCCGCACGCCACGCGCCCACCTATCCCGTCCCTTCAGGCCGGAGTCCCCTTTGATTTCCCACCCAGCCCTGACGGGCTGGGCTGACGAATGGTGCACCGGCGGTGCGCAGAATGCCGTTCGCCGCAAGGAGCGCAAAATCAGCGCCAACAAAGGCCTCAACTCTGAGGTTCCTCATCCTGCTGTTTTCACCCACTTTAAACAGCGAAGAGGCAGTTTTCTACATCAGACCATCAACTCCATCAGCCTCGCCACCCACTCACCCATTATGAACGACAACCCCGATCCTGCCTCAACCGACGAAGCCCCGCTACCAATTGAATTGATAAAGGAAGCTCTGCGGAAGTCGGAGTTCGACTTCGATACGGTCGAGGATTGCGTCGCGTTCCACATGCAGTTGTCCACCTGCGAGGTGCGGATCGTGATTTGGGCCGAACCGGAGAGCGTGGCGAAATTGAAGCTAACCCTCCCCATTCGCGCGAACGTCGAACATCGGGCGGCGGTCGGTGAGCTTCTCCACCGGCTGAATTACGGAGCGAAGCGAAAGTTTTGGGAAATGGATTGCAACGACGGCGAAATTGGCCTTTCCTCCCACGTGGACACGGTCCGCCGTCCGCTCGACCCGGATTTCTTTATGTCCATGTTCTCCGCGCTGGCCACAACGGCAGACCTTAACCTGCCCTACGTGACAGCCGTGGCCTTCGGCCAGATGAAACCCGATTTTGCGGCAGATCAGGGCCTGGCAGCGCTGAACACCCTGACCTCCGACGCGAGCACAGACTCGGAGGAGTAACTGCGGATTGGGTCGTCCCCGTTGCCCACTCGGCCAAAGCACTTATGCCAGAGGGGCCGGTGTCACGATTTTCTTTGGCTGAATCCCTGACGCGGATTCGCAAAAGCGTTAACCTGTTTCTTCGGTAACCTCGAAAACATTCCGCAAAAACCAACCCGCAAGGAGTAGCGCGGGATTCATCCGACGGGGTTTGGCGACCCCGGCTCCTTTCGCCCGGCAGATGGGACTTCAGGTCGTCTCGTGCTATCGCTCGGTCGTCGTGAAAAGAGAGGCGGGGGACGGAATCGAACCGTCGCATGGAGCTTTTGCAGAGCTCGGCCTTACCACTTGGCTACCCCGCCAGTTAATCGAGCCCTCAATAATAGAGGATGATCGGCGGAACGACAACTTTTGTTTCATCCGCCGCCGCACCTTCTGTCTGCTCCATCGCGGAAACCACGTCGTTCTCAAACTCGACCCTCAACCGCCCAACCACCGTCTTCACGTAGATCGTCGAAACGATCTGCTGCCCCGTCGGCGACGTGGTCACGCTTTGCTGAGGGACGTTGCGGGTTTGAACGTACTCCCACGACTGCTTGAGCGAGTCTTTGTCCTGCTTGGACGTCTTAGAATCCGGCCGACCCAGACTCCGCTGGACCTCCCCGGACGTCATTCCCAGGGCGATCTCATTTTTCGCGATCAGCGCCTCCACGGCATCCCGACGCTCGGCAATTTTTTTGAGGGAATCCACCAACCCCTCCGGAAGAGGTTCGAGGAACTTGGGATCGACCCACGCGAGGATCTGACCCTGCTGCGCCTGCCCTTTGACACGCAGGGCTTTCGGAGCGATCGCCTGAACCTCCACGCTTTGCCCGGCCCGCAACGCCCCGAGATAACGATCCATCGCGACCGTAAAGTAGCCAGGCGCCTGCTCGGTCACTTTGAGACGGAGCGGCTCCTGATTGTAGTCGGCGAGGTACAAAACGCCCGGATCCCGAACGATCGGCGCGTCCGCTGCCAAAGATGCTGGCAGGGTGGCATGGACGAAAAGCACCGCACCGAAAGAAGACGAAATCCACCGGAGCATGATCGAATGCTCTCACGCGCTTCGGGTTTTGACAACTTCGCCGACGCTTCCACTTGCACGCGGCGACGGGAAAAGGTGGAATCATGCCCGTTATGAAAGTCACCTCCGACATCGCAGAGCTTGTCCTACGAGGCGGGCAGAATCTCACGCAAGCCGAGATCGCCGACGTTCGGAAACGCATCCCATGGATCAAGGCGAAGGCGGCCTATGCCGCCAAAGGGAAGTTTGCGAATCTCGAACCCCAGGCGGATCTCCTCGGCGACTATGTCGAGGATTGCCTTGACGGAAAATTCCCGGGGGCGGACGACGCCGCCGTGATGGAGGCTTGCTTTGCCCTGCATTATCTCAGCCGCGGGGTGGACATCATTCCTGACTCGATTCCGGAACTGGGCTATTCCGATGACGCCTCGATCGTGCTTTGCGTCATGACGAGCCATGAACCTGAGTTCCGCCGTTATGCCGAAAGCCGGGGAATCGAGTGGTCGGAACAGTTTCACACCATTTGAAACCGGCAACCGCCATCGCACTCCTTGCGATCGCCGCAGTGGTCGCACTGGCTACGGGCTGTAAACCGCCCGCCGCGCCGAGCGCGCCCGCAGAGTCTCCGTCCCCCGTCACTCCCACCCCCCTCTCCGCCACGACGACCACGCCGGTGGAGAGAACGTCCACGGGTGAAGTGCGCGCCGAGTCCCGGATCGAACTCGATCCCCGCGCCGAAGAAACCGCACAAGTAAAGGCGGAGGTGCTCAAACGGATCGATCGCATGCCTAACGTCTCCGCGGAAAACAAGGATCGGCTCTACGTTCAAGTGGAACGGGCCCGCGGCATGGGGCGGGTATTGACGATCCCGTTCGCCTCCGGGCGGACCACCGTGAACACGGAAGAGATTTCCCCGCTTCGCCAACAACTCGCCCTGCCTCAGGTTGCCAAACTCGCGGAGGACCCCACCGTGGTGTTCGTCGTACTGGGTTTCGCAGATACAAAGGGCGACCCGAAAAAGAACTTGGATATTTCCACCGCCCGGGCAGACAGCGTGGCAGATGCGCTCAAGGATAAATGCGGGGTGCTCAACATGATCCACCCCGTGGGCATGGGAGGATCAGATCTCTTCGACGCCCAGGCCCGGGAGAAAAACCGGGTCGTGGAAGTCTGGGCGGTACTGCCTTAAATTAGGAGCTATCCCGAAACATGCGCAAGGCGCTTCGCGAGGGATCCAACAAACGGGGCTTGGCAACCCCATTCTTCCAACGATCGGGGCTGGGAAGCCCCGGCTCCCGCTCCGGCTCCGAGGCTTCGACCGTCGCACTTGACCCCGCCGTTCCGCTCCGCGATGGACTGGTGATCGGTCGGGATGAAGGATCCGACATTGTCCTTAACGATCCCGCGGTTTCCCGATCGCATCTGCGCATTCGGCGCGCCGCCAGTGGATGGATCGCGGAGGACCTCGGGAGCAAAGGCGGATCGTTTTTGAACGGACGAATCTTCCTCACCGAGGAACTCGTTTACGGCGATACTCTGCGGGTCGCCCGCCATGCGTTCCGTTTCGATGGTCGCCGCCTGAGTCCCGCGCTGGACGATTCCGGAGCCTCGCTTGAAGCGCAACACCTCGTTCGCGAGGCGGGATCCACTCGCATCCTGAACGATGTCTCCTTTGCCGTGGCTCCGTGTGAGTTCGTCGGGATTATTGGCCCCAGCGGGGCGGGAAAGAGCACGCTTCTGGATGCGCTCTGCGGCCTCAGACCGGCTGAATCAGGGACCGTGCGAATCGACGGACGGGACCTGGCGACGAGTTATGACGCGGTTCGCGAAACGTTTGGCTATGTTCCTCAGGACGACATTGTTCCCCGGGAGTTATCGGTTCGCGACGCCCTTGCGTTCGCGGCGCGGCTCCGGCTGCCTCGCGACATCCCGCCGGAGGAACGCGACAAACTGGTACAGCGAACGATCGTTCGCCTAGGCCTCGAGGAACGCGCCCACACACGGGTCGGCCGCCTGTCCGGAGGCCAGCGGAAGCGGGTCAGCGTCGCCGCAGAACTCCTGGGTCGCCCCCGGATTTTGTTCCTCGATGAACCGACCTCCGGTCTGGATCCCGCGGCGGAATTCCGAATGATGGAGCTCCTCCGTGAGCTCTCGTCGAACGGCTGCACGGTGCTGTGTACGACGCACGTGATGGAGAATGTCCACCTCCTCGACCGGCTCGCCATCGTGGTTGGCGGGCGGCTCGTGTACTTCGATGATCCCGCAAAGGCATGCGCGACGTTTGGGGTCAGCCGGTTCGAACTCCTTTACGATGCCTTGGCTGCGAAACCCGCGGTCGATTGGCCAAGCCCGGCTCCCCCGGAAGAGCCCCCGGAACTCAAGAACGCCCCGTTGGCAAATCGTCCGCGTCGCGCCTGGGCTCTGCCGATTCTTTTGCGCCGCGAGTGGAAGGTGTTTCTGTCGGACGCGCGTAATGTGCTCTTTCTGCTGGGCCAACCCGCGTTGATCGGCGCCCTGGTCGCATGGGTATCCGAAAGCGCGGATCTGACGTTGTTTTTCGCGGTGGTTGCGACGCTTTGGTTTGGCTGCAACAACGCTGCCCAAGAGATTGTGAAGGAGACGCCGATGTATCGACGGGAGCGTCTGATCGGACTGGGCCGGTGGGATTACCTTTTCTCCAAGGCAATCACGCAGGGTCGCTTCACCATCCTTCAGGTGCTGGTCCTCTTTGGGGTGCTTCAGTTGGGCGAGGGAGGAATCGGCGGTGCCACGGCTTGGCAAATGGCGGCGCTTTTGTTGTCGGCAGTGGCGGCGGTCGGCATTGGCCTGATGATTTCCGCTTTTGCCCGCACGCCGATGCAGGCGGTGATGTTGGTCCCTCTCATCCTCATTCCGCAGATCCTTTTTTCCGGTTTTGTTCCGTCTGCGGGATCGATGAAGGCGGGGCCGTTCGCCATTTCCCGGGTGATGCCGAGTGCCGCGGCGCAGTCCGTCATGGATGTGAGCCTGCTGTGGGGACGGCGGATTGATGGAGCCACGCGCGTGGATTTCCCGGCGGCGTTCTCCAATTTGAACCGCGACCGTTCGCTGCGCAACGGGGTGACCTTTTGGAATGCGGACCCCGCCACTCGCGGCATCGTGGTGCTATCGCTCTGGTCCGTGGGGAGCCTGCTGGTGAGTTGGGGTGCGCTGGCGCGACGCGAGCGCGATCGATGAGAGGCGCGGAGCGGGCGCTTAACCCCGAACGCCGCGATTGGAATTTACCACGAAGGACACGAAGCTCACGAAAACAGAGCGGATCAATTCGAATGAATCTGCACGAAAAGGTTCCTTTCCAAGGAACCCTCTCCCTTCATGACCTTCGTGCCCTTCATGGTTCAAAATCGGTTTTGGGCTCAATCGCGGCGCAGCGCTTCCTGCATGGCGAACGAGTTTTCGATCACGTCGAAAACGCGTTGTCCCGTCAGCACGCGATTGGAGAGGCAGTCGAGATTTCCGTCGCGCCCCACGATTGCGATCGCAAAACCTTCCGTTGCCTCGAAGAGGAATCCCACGCGGGGACCATCGCCCACCTGGATGAAGGGAATGTTGGAGCGGACCCGGTCGGGCGTGCCAGTGAATGCAGCGAAAAACAGGGTGCCATGCGTTCCGAGCCGCTCGTACACGCGCTGGAGCTGGCCCACTTGCGAGCGGAACGTCCAGTTACCCGGATCGGGGGCGATCAGGATGACGGCGGGTTGACCTTTGAGGTTGCGAACGCTCTGCAGCTTTCCGGAGGCGTCGATCCACGAGAATTCCGGCGTCGGGCGCACGACCCTCGCCTGCGACTGCGGGATCAGGACAACGAGAATTGCGGCAAGGCCGAGAAGAACGAAGCGTACGGATGCGGTCATACTTGGCTCAAATCGGCTCATACTTTCATGATGTCGGCCTCTTTCCGGACCACATGCTCCTCAATCGAAGCAATGTACTTGTCGGTGAGTTCCTGAATTTCCTTCTCCACGGCTCGGAGGTCATCCTCGGAAACGTCGCCCTCCTTCTCGAGCTTTTTCGCCGTGTCCATCGCCGTTCTGCGGGCGCCGCGGATGCGCACGCGGGAGTCTTCGGCAATATTCTTCACGGATTTCACCAAGTCCCGGCGGCGCTCTTCCGAGAGCTCCGGCATGGGAAGCCGGATCAGCTTCCCGTCCGTGATCGGGTTGATGCCGAGTCGCGACTCCGAGATCGCCCGCTCGATATCCTTCGTCGTCGATGCGTCGAAGGGCTGGATCACGAGCATCCGAGCTTCGGGGGTGGAAATCAGCGCAAGTTGCTTCAGTTTCATCGACGTGCCGTAGACCTCCACGTCGATACTGTCCACCAGCGCCGGGGAGGCTTTGCCGGTGCGGATGGAGGAGAATTCGTGAAGCATGTAGTTCACCGCTTTCTCCATGGATTCCTCTGCGTCGAGGAGGGCTTCTTCGAGACTCATAAAGTTGGGTGAATGAAGGTGGGGTGGATCAGATTAAAACCGTTTCGCGATCGGAGACGAGCGTGCCAACTTTTTCGCCGGCAATGGCCCGCCGGATGTTCCGGGGATCCTCCATGCTGAACACGATAATGGGCATCCGGTTATCCATGCAAAGACTGAATGCGGTGGAGTCCATCACCTGCAGGCGCCGGGACATGGCATCGGCGTACGCGATGGTTTCAAACTTCCTCGCGTCGGGGTTTTTGCGCGGATCGCTTTCGTAGATTCCGTCCACCTTCGTGGCCTTGAGAATGACCTCGGCGCCGATTTCATTCGCTCGAAGCGCGGCGGTGGTATCGGTTGAGAAAAATGGGTTGCCGGTTCCGGCCACAAAGATGACCACGTGCCCGTTCTCGAGATGGCGCACGGCGCGTCTGAGGATGAAGGGCTCCGCCACGTTATTCATTTGGATGGCGGTCTGAACACGGGTCGTCACGTCGAGATCCTCCAGCGCGCTCATGAGCGCCAGACCATTGATGACCGTGGCGAGCATGCCCATGTAGTCAGCGGTGGTTCGATTCATTCCGCGGTGAGCGGCGGAGAGGCCTCGCCAGATGTTGCCCCCCCCGACGACCAAAGCGATCTGAACCCCCATCTCGCGAATTTCGAGAATCTCCTGCGCGATCGCGTTCACGATTTGAGGCGAGATGTTATCGCCGCTGCCTACCTCGCGAAGTGCTTCTCCGCTGATTTTCAGCACGATACGCTTGAATTTCGGCGTGGAACCCATGGGCGAGGATGAAACCGGATGCCACGCGGGAACGGAAGCAAAATGCGCGCTGTGAGTCGGAATCCGGCCGATCCACCGGAATTACCTGCGGAAAGGCCATGCGAGCCCACCCACCAACTCACGCCGCACGGATGATCGTCGGTACTCCGCGGCGAAATTCCACGTCCGACATCTCCCGGCGCCCTTCGGGAACAATGCGTTCGAGTCGAATGCCTTCCTCCCCCGCGTGGAAACTGAGGCCGGAGTCGCCTGCGATGGGCAAACCTGCCGTCCCGCTCCCGCATGGGATTGTCCTGGCGGAAACGATTTTCACCACCCGGGCGGGTCCTTCTTCGACTTCCAACGTCGTCCACGCTCCCGGCCAGGGGTAACATGCGCGGATGTTTCGCTCGATGACCGCCGCCGGTTCGCTCCAGTCCACCCGAGCCGACTCCCTTGAAAGCTTGCGGGCGTAGGAAACGCCATCGACCGGTTGCGGCTGCCGGGCCGCTTCTCCACGAAGTAATGCAGCGAGGGCGTCCTCGAGCGCCTCTGCGGCGAGCACGCCAATCCGGTCGTGGAGCGACCCCGCCGTTTCGTTCTCCGCGAGGGTGAGTTCCCGCTTGAGGAGGATGTCTCCGGTGTCCAGTCCCTCGTCCATCCACATCACCGTCACGCCGGATTGCGCATCGCCGGCTGCGATCGCCGCATGCAACGGCGAGGCCCCGCGGTACTGCGGCAGAAGCGATGCGTGGAGGTTCCAACATCCAAGCCGTGGAATGTCCAAAACAGTTCTCGGAAGGAGCTGTCCGTATGCCATGACCACCGCCAGGTCGGGTGCAAAACCGGCAAGCAGTGCCACCTCTTCTGGAGCGCGCAGTTTCTCCGGCTGCAGAATCGGGATGCCCCCGGCAGCCGCAGCAAGCTTGGTCGCCGGCGCCTTCATCCCACGACCCCGCCCGGCGGGTCGGTCCGGTTGACAAACGACGCAGACCACGTCGACGGCTTCCGAGCGCATGAGAAACTCCAGAGCGGGCACGGCGATATCGCCGGTTCCCAGGAACGCGGTGCGAAGGGGCGTCCCGATCGATTGTGCGTTCAAATCCGACCCGGCAACCGCCGGATGGTGCGTGGCGGGATGGCGTGTGGGGCCATCCGATCCATTCCGGAAACCTCCCGCTGACCAAGGGATTCCGCGCAGCCCGTGCACAGATAATCGTAAATTTCCTTATCCGGCAAAACCAGGAGAAGACGCTCCCGGACCGGCATCGCCTTCTGACATTTTTTGCAATAAAGCGATGACGCCCGAAGCGACTCGAATTGTCCGCGCGCAGCCATCAGGCTTTCATACTGTCCGCCGGCCGATCCTTCAAGATCTCGGAAACGATCGCAGAGAGGACCATGACAGGTGGCTCCGAGGCATCGATCGTGAAAACCATGTCGTCGCCGTAGTAGTCCAGGAGAGGCTTCGACTCCTCCTCGTACAGCTTCAGGCGGCGGGTGATGACTTCCTCGTTCGCGTCGTCGAGTCGGTTGTCCTTGAGCGCCCGCTTTTTCAAGCGCGAGACGAGCTTCGATCGATCCGGGCAGGAAAGATGAAAAACCCGACGCACGTGGATAATCTCGCTCATGATTTCCGCCTGTCGGACACTGCGCGGAATGCCATCCAGGATCAGATAATCGATATCCGGTTTGAAGGTGTGCGCTTCGACACACTGCTGGATGCGGGCGCGCCACAACGAAACCGTGACCTCATCCGGCACCAATTCACCGCGGCTCGAGAATTCCAGGAACGCCCGTCCAATCTCCGTTCTCGTGTCGAGCGACCGAAACACGTCTCCGCAGGCGCAATGGAAGAACCGCGGAATCGTGCCAATCGTTCTTCCCTGAGTCCCCTTTCCACTGCCGGGGGCTCCGAAAATCAGGTACGAATTATACTTCTGCATGGCGGATCGGGAGGAAACTACGGGAACTCGTTGAACGGCTTGGGGTGGGGAGAGAAAGGGAACATCCCACGCTTGAAAAATCAAGTGATGCGGGATGAAAGCGTTGCATGAAGAATGCGTGATATCGGCGGCTCACATCAAGTTTTTCCGCGATGCAGCCAGCACGGCTTCCAGGTCTTCGATGATCCCCTGGAGGCGGATCGCGTCGCGATCGATTTGCACGGACGCCGAGGGGCGCTGACTGCGCATGGCCGGGATCTGAGCCTGCAGCGCGGCGGCCGTCGCGAGCACCCCGCTGATTTGATCGATCGACTTCCGATCCGTCCGATTCTCGCGGTTGATCTGTCGGAAGATCTCGACCTGGCGGGCCAGCCATTTCAAAGCGCCGGGTAACGCCTCCACACCGCCCGAAAGCCGTCCATCCGGGGTGAAAACCGGCGGGGTCGGATCCCCGGGACGAATCGGGAGCACCGTTTGCGGATCCTGCGAAATCCCCGGAGTGCGTTTGTGATCTTTCATGATCGTCGGCGTGATGAACACAATCAGATTTCGCTTGGTTCGCTGACGCTGACGACTCTTGAACAATTCCCCAAGGCCCGGCATGTCCTGAAGATAAGGAATCCCCTGCCGGTCGCGACGGTCAAATGCCTCTTCCAGCCCGCCAACCGCCAGCGTGTAGCCGCTGTTCACCTGCAAGGCCGCATTGTAGATCCGCGAAGAGGCAATGGGGTACGCGTTTCCTTCGATCGATTGCTCGCCAACAATCGAGGAAACGGTGATCGCCACATTCAAGACCACACTCTCTCCAGACATCGTCTTCGGCAGGACGTTGATGATCGTTCCGATCGGCAAATAGCTCACGCTCGCTGTCGTCGTTCCTCCCACGCCGGGCGTGACGGTCGAAGTCGATGCCAACACCGGCTGATTGATGACACTGCGGATCACCACCTCGCGATTGTTAATGGTCAACACCCGCGGATACTGCACGGTGCTCGTGTCGCGGTCCCGGGCGAAGGCCTGGAGCGTGACCGCGACGTCGCTCGCGGTGAGCACGGCGGAGTACGGTGTGGGATTGGCGGAAATGCTCGCGGTCCCGTTGAGTACGGAGCCGTTCACCGTGCCAGACGGACTAGCCACCATATCCCGTGCGGCCACCGTGAACCCACCCGCGCCCAGCGTGCCACTCCAATTGATGCCGAGTTCCTTGCTTGGGTCTTTCGTCGTTTCAAAGAATTTCACCTCGATGCCGATGAGCGCCTGGGGTCGGTCCACTGCCGCCAGGAATCCTTCCACCCACTGGTGCTGCTGGCGTGTGGCGACGATGTAAATCGTGTTGTTGTCCGAGTTGTAGAGCACCTGTGCACCCGATCCTGCGGCTGGCGCGGCCGATCCGGAGAGGGTCCGTCCGCCGACGCTGAGCGATCCGGTGGGCGGGAGGGAACCGAAGTTCCCGACCGACCCGTCCGTCGCCACCCGACCTTCGATTCCGCTTGTGGGAATTCCGAGAAGCCCTTTGATCTCGTCCACGATCTTTGGCGCCTGAACTTCAAACACGGTAGACCCGCCCTGGAGATCGATCGTCGCTCCCGTTGGGGCGCCCCCTGTTCCCCCTCCCCCTCCCTCGCCACTGGATCCGGCCGTGCTCCCACCCGTTCCCGTTTGCGAAACACCCGAGTCGCCCCCCCCGCCATACGTCACTTTCTCCTGCGTGTTGAAGCGGAGATTGTACGTTCGACCGATCAACTCATTCTCATTGAGCGGGCGCATGTACCAAACGCCATTGTCGTAAAACAACGCCACGCCATTCGCGCGGGCGACCGCTTCCAGCGCTTGGAAAGGGCTTGCCCGCATCGTGAACGTCACAAGCGTCGTCTCAGCGCTTCCCGCATCTTGGATGCCGATGAAAGGAATCCCCGCGTCGTCGGCGAGATACCGCAGAATGTCGCGAAGCGACGCACGATCGAAATTATAGAGCCGCGGCTGTGCGGCGCGCAGCTGCTGCGCGATGACATTTGCCTCGCGGTAGTCCGGATAAACTGCAAACGAGGACGGAGACGGCACCGTGAGCGAGGCCGGTGCCGCAGCCTGGGAGGTTGCGTTGAGCGGAGCAGGCGGCAGCAGAGGGGGCGCCGGGCGACTCGCAGGCACGGGCACGGACGACGATGGTCCGGTCGACGGTGGACCGCCCGGGGTCGAAGGGGGTTGGAAACTTTGTGGGGAAGCCGCAGGGGCAATCGGCGGTGCTCCCGCAACGGGCTCCTGCATCGCCGGAGGGGCGGGCGGTTGGGTCAGTTCAGACGCCGGGAGCGCCGGCGAGGCCGCTGCAGCCGACTCCTGCCCCCGCATCGAAGCCACGGAGAGCAAAGCAAAAAAACCGCACCAAGCGAGCGAAGTCCTGCTCATCACCCCCGGCGCCTCATAACGAAAAACCCGGTTAGAAATTCTCCGCGTCTCGGCGTCTGCGCGCCTTCGCGTGAACCTAGCGTTCCCAAAAAACAAAGGCCTTTGAACTGGAATTTCGTCAAGTACAACGCCTTATGCTAAATGTTTGCAGCAGGAACGACCAGCCGAAAATCGCAGGATCTCCCGCAAACAAACTTTGCCACCCACTGACTTTTCCCTGTCCCTTCCTTCCTTTCCATGCTACCTTTTACCCATGCAAAGCGTCCGGGCGATTTGCAGGGATATCCGGGGCTTCACACTCATCGAGGTGTTGCTCGTCGTCGGAGTTGTGTCCATCTTAGGTTCCGTAAGCTACAACGTCGCCTCCAACGCTCAGGAATCCTCCCGGGAGCGGAAACTCGAAGCAGACGTTCGGGCCGTAAACAACGGAGTCGAACTTTATCGTTCGAACGGCGGGACGATCGCATCGTCCTCCGACGCCAACGCAGTTCTCGATCAACTGAAAACGCGAGCCGACACCGCGTCCGCGGCACGAACGCTCGGTCTTACCGGCAGCTTCCTGGATTCGAGAGCGGAAGCGATTTGGCAAACGGAGGCCGAGGCGGCCACGTCCCAGTCTCGGGCGGTCTGGAGCAGTGCGGATAACGCCTTTGTCCTGCGTTCAAGCGGCCCTGCGGGCATCAAGGCGTTTCGGATCAACACACCGCTCTCGGCCGCCGCGCCCATCACCGAGGCCCGGGCGCGCACAAAGGACGTGGCCACGGAGCGCCGCTGGGTGTGGGATTACACCGAGGCCACCTCGACGGTTGAACGCGCCGGATTAACGCCCGAGGGCGTCCAGCCCGCCTCCAACCCCTCGGGCACCCCACCCGCATATCTCACCACGCTCACGCCCCCCTCCATTTCCCCGACAGGCGGCTCGCTCCCCTTGATCTCATTCGATGTCCCCGTCACGATTTCCAACACCGCCAACCCCTCCGGATCCTCCCAAGTCTACTTCCGCGCCGGCGCCGCCTGGGCGCTCTATTCCGGTCAAACGATCACCGCAACACCCGGAACGCAAGTACAGGCGGTCGCCTTCAGCCTCGACCCCACGACCTACCAGACGAGTTCGATGGTCTCAGAGACTTACACGGTCTCTCCGCTCACCCTGCAGGTGTCGATCACCGGAGCCCCGGGCACGATGACGTATCAGCAAGCCGGTGGTGCCATGCAAGGGGTTGCTACGACGACCCCCAACCCTGCGTCCGTTTCGCTCCTCTCCGCCGCCCAGATCCCCGATTCCTACGAAAGCAGCTCGCGTTTCCGGATTCGCTACACCTTGGACGGCAGTTCCCCAATCTCCTCCGGCACCGCCGTCAATGGCGTCGCGTTTTCAAACGGCTACGTTTCCCCCTCGATCCCGATCGCGCTCGCCAACTGGGGCTCCGCGTCCACTCTCACAATCAGCGCGGCCGCGCAGGCCCTCGATACCGCAGTCTTCCGCGACTCCCCCACAGCGGCTGCCACGATCACTATCACCAGAACCTCCCTGGCCACTCCCACCATCTCACCCTCCACAGGCATCCGATCGACGGACGTCCCCGTCACCATCGCGCTCGCGTCGGGACAAACATACCCCACCGGCGCCCGGATTGTTTACACGACAAACGGAGTGGATCCCGGGTCGGGGTCCGATCCCACCACCGGAACGGTGTACACGGGCTCGTTCCTTCCAGGTTCCGGCACGAACGGTGTCCTGACCGTTTATGCCAGGGTTTACGGACCGGCAGGGTACGGACAATGGTTCACCCCGAGCGCCCTGGCGACGGCGACTTACTCGTCGCCCGGAACCCCGGAGGGCGCCCTCATTGGAAACGCCACCGTGAATGGAACATTTATTGGATCACTGATTTATACGAATGAACTCGGCAATCTTCCTTCGAACATCAATTTCAACAGCAGCGCCCGCATTCTGCAGGGCAACGTGTTTTTTCCCGGAACGCCCAGGTTTACCTTCAACGGAAACCAGAACACGATCATTCAGGGCCGTCAGTTCAATCCGGACGGAACGGAGATTCTTCCCAATACAGACACCTCCCGCGTGGTCGATCTCACGGGCAGCACCTCCCCGAGCAACTACAATGTGACGTTTAACAGCGGAGCGATCATTCAGGGCAAAGTGTATCGACGCTACACGCCACCGTTGATGCCATCGGTGACGCAGCCCACGAATCCGACGAACAGTTCCACGTACACCTTGAATTCCGGGACGGCCACGATCAACCCCGCGGTGAACGCGAACCTGAATATCAATTCAGGGACGGCGACCCTCCTCCCTGGAAACTATGGGTCGATCAATACCGGCGGTACGCTGATTTTGGGCGTGGCGGGGTCGAGTACGCCCGCCGTTTACAGCATCCAGAGCATGAATCTCAATTCGAACAGCCGCCTGCAGGTCGTCGGACCGGTCATTCTCACGATGCGATACGGGTTGAATGTGAACCAAGCCACCATGGGAAGTTCCACGAATCCCGACTGGCTCCAGTTGAACTGCTTCAACGGGGATTTCACGATGAACAGCGGAGCCACCGTGTATGCAAAGGTCGTCGCTCCCAACAATTCGGTGAACCTGAACGGGACATTCAATGGAAGCGTGGCGGCCAGGAGCCTCACCATCAATGGCAACGGCGTCGCGCTGACCCTGCCGCCGGTGATTGCCGGGGGATAAGCGCTTGCAAAGTCTTGGGTTTTTCATTTTTGCCAAGTAGCCTCAGTCGTTTTCGACCTACATCATCCTATAAACCGCAGCTTGAATTACCATGAAGCACTTGAAGATCATGAAGAGGAATGAATTAGGCATGTTCCCGGGCTCCATGGGTCTTCCCCTTTTGGGTGAAGTTGCGGGCCAATTTTCTGAGCCGTCTATTCCTCTGTCCCTTCATGTCCTTCATGAACTTCATGGTGAATCTGACCATTTCTTGGGTTTGAACTGCGGGATTTAG
>Ga0247834_1004486_pt1 | contig 17553 bp, 11 predicted proteins | sample LaCruzMarch2015__8_FD_187118 | JGI IMG/M metagenome (GOLD analysis project Ga0247834, IMG submission 187118) | Freshwater microbial communities from meromictic Lake La Cruz, Castile-La Mancha, Spain - LaCruzMarch2015_12m | ecosystem: Environmental > Aquatic > Freshwater > Lake | place: Spain...
AACCAAACGAAAATCATCCCACCATCCGCATGATGGTTTTAACGAATCAGCGGACATCCCCCGATTGTGGGTGGGCACACGACTCGTTTTTCCATTGAGCGCACACCGCTGCTCGCGGCGGCGGTTCTGGGCAGGGCGAAGCGTTTGATCACGAGCTTCGATGCGAAGCCTGGGCACGATCTCGTCATGGCCGTGGATATGCGTGCGGCGTATCGCGGAGACGGCACGCTGTTTTGGAATGCGAGCGTGGGCGCGCCGCCGGAGCGATTGCGCAGTGATCTGGAAGTGCTACCACAGCTTGCTGAAGCGGGACTGGTGACGGCGGGCAAGGACATCAGCAACGGCGGTCTGCCTGGCACGCTAGCGATGCTGCTGGCGACTTCGCGTTGCGGGGCGACGGTAAATCTGGATGCACTGCCCAGGCCTGAGGGCATCGACTTGCAGCGCTGGCTGCTTTCGTTTCCGAGCCTTGGTTATTTGCTCAGTGTTGATCCTGCGCACACGGCAGCGGTGAAGGCCGCGTTTCATCAGCGCGACATCGCGTGCGAGGTCATTGGGCAGATACAAGCGGGCTGCGAACTGGCTTTGACGATGGGCGGCGAGCGCTGCGTGTTTGCGGAGATCGCTCCGGCAGTGTCGGCCCCGGATGCCAGGTGCCCGTGATCAAGACCTCGCGTGGATGCTCCGGCATACCGCGCTCGTGGATGTGCATTTCCTGCACGAGCAGATCGACCGCAGCAGCACCCACACTGTCCAGATTGCCGTCGATGCCAGCCTTGGTTTGCCGCTCTAGCTCGGTGCCAAACATGTAGGCCGCCCCGACGTCTTTCGGCACTTCGAGGCGCAGGTGTTGCAGCAACTCGGCGACGCCGATTTTGTAAACGAGCAAGGCATCCGGCTGATGTCGGTCGAACCACTCGCAGAAAACATTCATGCCCACCATGAGCAGCGGACACTGCTCCTCGGGCGGGCGTTGCTATTGATCATCGAGCGCTGCCGCCGACCACTGACCGCCGACGATGGTGTTGTTGCACAGTGGCGCGATGAGGCCCGGTCGTCGATAGCCCAGCGAGTGCATTTGCTGGAAGGCGAGCTTCACATTGTAAAAGCCGTGCAGTTGCGCACGATCCACGGGCAGCATGTGAAAGTAGGAGCTGAGGCCGACCAGGCAGAAGTCGCTGACATCGAGCGGGCGTGTCTGATCGTCGCGCTCAGATAAGCCGAGGATGACACCGCTTATACCGCGCGTGACCAGCACGCGACGCAGGCGCGCCGGATTGCCATGCAAGTCGTCGAGACAGATGACTTCCAGATGATACCCGAGCTGCTCGGCCCGCTCCTGAATGCCACGCCAATACCAGCGGCACACGTCCTTCCTCTGCCATTCGGACTCCGGCACGCTGGTGACCAGTGCGATGCTCTCGCCATGCGATTCAAGCTTGCGCCGACGCTGGGTCATGAGCGCCTGAACCAGCGGGTTCGGCGCGTAGCCGAGTTGAACAGCGAAGCCTTTGACCCGCTCACGCACTGCTGGGGTGATGCGAGGGTCGTTGCGCAGCGCCCGCGAAACCGTCGCGCATGGAGACGCCTGCGGCCTGGGCAACAGCGAGCATGGTGGGCGCGGCCAGTTTCAAGCATGTGCCAAAGAGCACAGAACATGCCATGGCGACCTTGCGGCGTGGGTTAAGCCGAGGCATATCGTGCTTATCATTCATATATGCCTGACTTCGACGCTGTCATCATTGGCTCCGGCCCCAACGGCCTAGCTGCGGCCATCGCGCTGGCGCAGCAGGGCTGGAAAACACTGGTCGTGGAGGCTTCCGACACACCTGGTGGCGGCATGAGAACGAAGGAACTGACCTTGCCTGGGTTTCATCATGACGTGTGCTCAGCGGTGCATCCGACAGGTGTGGCCTCGCCCTTTTTCCAATCGCTGAAGCTGGAGGAGCACGGGCTGCGCTGGGTGCATCCGGCGGTGCCGCTGGCGCATCCGCTGAACGATGGCCGCGCCGCAGTGCTGCGCCGTTCCGTCGACGACACCGCTGATGGATTGGGCCGTGATAGCGTGGCGTATCGGCTGCTCTTTGACTGGATCACCGAGCACGCGAGCGAGCTGTATCCCGACATCTTTTCGCCGCTGAATCTGCCGAAGCATCCACTGGCCATGATGCGTTTCGGCACAGCGGCGATGCTGCCTGCGGCCTTGCTGGCGCAGCTTTTCCGCACGGATGAAGCGCGCGCGCTACTCGCAGGCAATGCCGCGCACAGCGTCCTACCACTGGAGCATTTGTTCACCTCGGCGGTCGCGGTGATGCTGCAAATGAGTGCCCATGCCGTGGGCTGGCCCGTGGCTCAGGGCGGATCGCAAAGCATCGCGAATGCACTGGTGAGCAAGCTGCAAACGCTGGGCGGTGAGGTGCGCTGTGGATGGCAGGTGAGAGCGATGAAGGAGCTGCCAAGCGCACGGGCTTACCTGTTTGACACATCGCCGCGAGTGATGACCAGCATCGCCAATGAAGCGCTGCCTGCGTCCTATGTGAATCGCCTGCACCGCTACCAGCACGGGCCGGGTGTTTTCAAAATCGACTACGCGCTCAACGGTCCCGTGCCATGGCTGAATGCAGCGTGTCGCCAAGCAGGGACGGTGCATGTCGGTGGCACGCTGGAGGAGGTTCGGGCCTCGGAGCTGGATGCCTATGAAGGTCGGCACTCAGAGAGGCCGTTTGTTCTCGTCGCGCAGCAATCTGTGTGCGATGCAACACGTGCTCCAGATGGAAAGCATACGCTCTGGGCTTACTGTCATGTGCCTGCGGGCAGCACCGTGGACACGACAGCCGTCATCGAAGCGCAGATCGAGCGTTATGCGCCGGGCTTCCGTGATACGATCCTGGCGCGACACTCCATGAACTGCGCACAGATGGAGCGCTACAACGCGAACTACATCGGCGGCGATGTGGTCGGCGGCATGGCGAACTGGAAGCAGGTCATGACACGCCCCGTGGTCAGCCTTTGCCCGTATGCCACACCAAAAAAGGCGGTGTTTCTTTGCTCCGCGAGCACACCACCAGCGGGCGGCGTGCATGGCATGTGTGGCTGGAATGCGGCTCAAGCGGTACTGAAACGGATCAAGCGCTAGCCACAATCTGTTGCGCGAGATCGGGATGATCACGCACGAAAGCGGCGGGCGTCAGATGATGCTCGTGAGCGCAGGACAGATTCTCCGTGAGCAGCACGTGGTCGATGGCTTCGGCGAAGACATGCACTGCATCGCGCTCATCTTGTGCGTTGTAGGTCAGGCCGTTGAAGAGCGCGTCGTGCTGGTAGCGTGATACCCATTCATGCGCGATGCGCGGGTAGGTGGCCGTGACCTGAGCCAGCAGCGCAGCGACATTCTTTTCCTTCAAGCTCTCTAGCAGATGGCAGGTCAGCGTGCGTGCGACTTCGGTGGCCGAGTCCACCAGACCTTCCGCCACGGCCGAGGGCACGGTGGCATTTGAGACCTTGCGATGGCGGTGCTCGAAATTGAAGCCCAGATCGACTTGGCACACCTGACCGTGCTTCAGACGCTCCTGCGACTCGCACAACAGACACATTTCTAAACCCCAGCCGGAAGAGATTTCGAACTGGCCGATGGCTTGCAAGTCCGCGCTAAATTCGCCGCTGAGCGGGTAGCGAAAACTCTCCAGGAAGTCGAGCAGCGGACTGCGGCCGAGGGTTTCGATGAACGCCTGAATCAACGGAAACACCAGCAGACGCGTGACGCGGCCATACAAGCGCCCACCGACACGCCCGTAGTAGCCCTTAGCGAAGTGGTAGTCCAAGCCCGGATGCGCCACCGGGTAGCAAAGCCGCCAGAGCATCGCCCGCTCATACGACAAAATGTCCGTGTCGTGACTGGCCACGAGCTGATGCTTGCCGAGCGCGAGCAGATAGGTGAGGCCCATCCAGATGTTGCTGCCCTTGCCGGGGCGGCACGCCGACAGTCCGCGCTTCACCTTTTCATCGCGCACAGCCCGCAAGGCCGGGCCGTCATTCCAAAGAATTGTGAAGGGCCGCTCTTGGAGCAGGTGGTCACACATCGCGCGCGCCTTGTCGATCTGCTTCGCGGTCGCGCGATTCACGCTGATCACCAGATCGCTAACGTAAGGCACGGCTGCGATCTCGGCTAGGATGCGCGCCAGCGCGGGCTTCTGAAACTCTGAATACAACGCAGGCAGTAGCAGTGCCAAGGGCCGGTCCTTCGTCCAGACCGCCAACTCGCCCTCGCGCATGAACAGATCGGTGTCGGCAAGGTGATGCAGCGTGGGCAGGCGCGCGTGCTGGAAGAAATCGGGCATGTAGGCCAGCGGCTACTAGCAAACCACGCTGATGACGCAAGCTCTATGCAGGCGATTTGAAGATGTTTGTGTGGGCGCGCGCGCCTGCTAGCGTGTGGGATGGAATTGAAGCACGGCATTCATCTTGGCTACTGCACTAACATTCATCGCGGCGAGTCCTGGGAGCAAACCTGGCGCGGCTTGTCCGATCACACGTCGGAGGTGCGGCGGCGCGTGCTATCGAAGGACAAACCGTATGGCATTGGCCTGCGACTGAGCGCCCAGGCGGCAAACGAGCTAAACACGCCGTGCATGATCGCGGAGTTTCAGCAGTGGCTTGAGACGCACAACTGCTACGTCTTCACGATCAATGGCTTCCCGTATGGCGCGTTTCACGGCACGCGAGTGAAGGAGCAGGTCTTCAAGCCCGACTGGACCACGCAGGCGCGGCTCGACTACACGAACCTGCTCTTCGACATCCTGGCCAAGCTGCTGCCCAAAGGCATGAGCGGATCGGTGAGCACGCTGCCCGGATCGCACAAAACCTTTGGCCTGGGTGGCGACGACATTCTTCAGATCTTCAAGAACCTGCGCGCTTGCCGCGAGCATATCGAGAAGGTGAGCGAGGCCACGGGACATGACCTTCACCTCGGCATGGAACCCGAACCCCTGGGCTTGTTCGAAACCAGCGGCGAGACGCTGAAGTTCTTCGGCCTGTATGCGGACGAGCACCCGGACGATAAGGACTTCTTTAAGTTCATCGGCATGAACTACGACACCTGCCATCTCGCGATTGAGTATGAAGAAGCCAGGATCGCGCTCGAGCGCATCACCGGCAGCGGCATTCGATTGAGCAAGCTGCACTTCAGCAACGCCCTGCGCCTGAAGCCCACGCTCGAGAACCTGGAACGTCTCAGCCACTACGACGAGCCGGTCTATTTCCATCAGGTGGTGGTGCGGGATGGCGACATGCCGCTGCGCCGCTTTGCCGATCTCAACCTCGCGCTACAAGCGGCCAAAGAAGCTCCGCGCGACGTCGGCGAAGAGTGGCGCGTGCATTTCCACATTCCGCTTCATGCGCGCCCCACGGGTGCCTTTGAAGACACCAGCGATCACGTCTTGGGCGCGATGGACTGGCTTTCCGAAAACCCCACTCAGTGCTCGCACATCGAGATGGAAACCTACACCTGGGAGGTGCTGCCGGAAGCGATGCGCAGCGAGGCAGTCGAAGATCAGTTAGTGAAGGAGTATGACTGGACGCTCGCGGAGATGAGCAAGCGTGGATTGGTTGAGAAGTGAGAAGTGGAGATGTTTATGAAAAGGTTTTTCCCATTCGCGAAGCTCTTAGCACTGAGCTCTCTGTTTTTGCTTGCCGCTTGCTCACCCACCGAGCCGCGTGCTGATCTGGTGTTCGTGCAAAGCGCGGAGCCGGAGACGATTGATCCAGCCTTAGTCACGGACCAGGTGAGCATGAGAATCAGCGAGGCCTTGTTCGAAGGGTTGTGCCGAATCAACGAAAAAGGTCAGCCGGAGCCTGGTGTCGCTGAGCGTTGGGACGTGTCTGAGGACAAGAAGCGCTATGTGTTTTATCTGCGCAGCAACTCCGTGTGGAGCAATGGCGATCCGGTCACGGCCAAGGACTTTGTCTTCTCCTGGCGTCGTGTGCTGGAGCCTGCGTTTGGGGCGGACTATGCGAGCCAGCTTTACTTGATCAAGAACGCGCAGGCCTACAACGAGGGCAAGATCAAGAACGCGGCTTTGATCGGGGCACGTGCGGTCGATGATCGCACACTGGAGGTGCAGCTGGAAAATCCAACGCCCTATTTCATCGACATGTGCGCCTTCCTCACGCTGGCCCCGGTGCATGAAGCCACGGTCACGAAACATGGGCCATCTTGGATCAAGCCGGGCCATATCGTGAACAATGGCGCTTACCTGATCGAGGACTGGAAATTGGATGACCGCATCCGTCTGAAGGCGAACCCCGCTTACTGGGACGCCGCTAACGTGAAGATGAAGACGGTGGAGGTGAAGCCGGTGCAGGACGCGAACACGGCGCTCAACTACTTCACCAGCGGTGCCACGGATCTGATGATGGACAAGGGCATGGTGCCGCCCTCGCTCGCAGGCAAGCTGAAGCAGCAGCCATGGTTCCACACTGGTCCATTTCTCGGCACGTGGTTCATTCGGTTCAACGTGACCAAGCCGCCGTTCAACGACGCACGGGTGCGCCAGGCGTTTGCACTGGCCATCGACAAGAAACGCATCACGGAAAAGATCACCCAGCTCGGCGAGCCTGTCGCCCACAGCTTGGTGCCGCCTGGAGCTGGACAAGATTACCAACCGCCCTTAGGTTTGGAGCGCCATACAGCACGCGCGAAGGCCTTGCTGGCCGAAGCCGGTTTCCCCAACGGCAAAGGCTTTCCGAGAGTCGAGTATCTTTACATCCCGCTTCCAATTGAGCGGAACATCGCAGTCGAGCTACAAGCCATGTGGCAGGACGCCCTTGGTGTTGAAGTCGGCCTGACCAAGCAAGAGCAGAAGATCTGGCTGGCCTCCATGCGCTCGCTCAACTATGGCATGTGCCGGTCCAGTTGGGTGGGTGACTATAATGACCCGAACACTTTTTTGGAGATGTTCACCACGGGTAATGGTAACAACCGCACGGGCTGGGCAAGTGCAGATTACGATGCACTCATCTCCGCCGCTGCCGCCGAGGCTGACAGCGCACAGCGACTAGCCATCTTTCAGCAGGCCGAATCCAAACTGATCCGAGAGGCCTGTGCCATCCTGCCCGTTTATTTCTACGTCGGCGTGCAGTTCTATCACGCCGACAAGCTGCAAGGTGTGCAAGCCAACCTCATCGACACGCATCCTTTTCGCTGCATGTCGTGGCGCTAACGAAATCAGGGGCGATACGTAGTGGTTCGCCCCGTTGATGGATCAATTTGAACGGTGAAGAAATTCTTGGGGATCTCCCCTCTGTCGTCATCAAGCACACGCTCTTCGGCGACCGTGAAATAACACTGTTCAGGGCGGTAGTCTCCATTCATCAAGAGCGGCAAGTTGGTGCTGCCATCTGGGTTAATCAGAAACGCCTTGAACCGGGCACCGCTGGATCGCTTGATGACTCGTTCAAGATCTTGCTCGGTTTGAATGGAACCACTGGCCAGGAGAGGCGACAATTTCTGTGAATTCCCAAGAACAATGCCTGCTGACAGGTAAAGAGTATCCGTTAGTTGTTCACGTAAGCCATTCTCGACTGCCGCTGTGCGCGCACGTCGAGACATAATGGCCATAGCCCGAAAAGATGACCTGCTTCCTGGAGTCTCAGGATCCTCGTACTCATAGAAACGAACTTCGACCGTTTCGCTTCGCGCTACAGCCAACTGACGGGCTAAGGAAATCTGCCCTCCCACGGCTTGCCCAGCTGTCGTTAGGCGTGTGGAAACCAGCGAGCCCATGACCATCGGAGCCATAGCGGCAACGATCAGCGCGATCATGGCCACCACGACGAGCAACTCGATCAAGGTGAACGCGGCCGCGCAACGCCTTTGAATTGACCTGTGGGAAATCGAGTAAAAGTTAGGATTCATAGAGGCACTTACAAATAAGCTAAACGTCGGCACCTGGGATAAAGACCGTGGAACTAAACACTCGGTAGTTCAGTCGCATATCCGACAGAGTGCCCTTCAGTTTGATCATGTCTTGTTCGAACACGTCAGGATTGGTGAAACTAGCCCCCGATTTACCAAGCAAATCAGGAGCACCTGTACCATTTTGATCGGCTAGACGCTTGGCAGACTCCTCATCAATGGCAACCAAAGAGACCTGAACAGAACGTGGCAGCCGATGAGGCTCAACGGCCTGCCCCGCCGCTCCCGTCACGCCCAGATATGAGTTGTATGAGTAAATGCCTCCTTGATCCCGACTGCTAAGTCGTGGCGGGGCAGCCGCATCCTCTTCCACCTGTGCAAAGGTAGGAGACAAAACCAAAAGAATAATGTTTTCAGCGACGGGGGCGATGAACTGGCTGGCGGCTCCTGAATTGATGGTGGTCCAATCCCCAATGCTAGCGCCACTGGCAGCCTCACTGTAGGCCGAGTTGACCTCCGATGGAGGCCGATACTCATACAAACGATAGCGATTTTTTTCCTCCAATCTTCCCCTTAGGCCAACAGGAACAAAAGCGCTGTCAGAACTGTAACGAACAAAATAACCACGAATGCACAGCAGGCTCTTCAATTGGTCATACAACGGGATGCCGGGAATTTCGCCTGGGGTGATAGACTTACCCAAGGGGGCCTGAAATACGACACCGTGCCCGGGCAGAGACGCACTTGATCCCCCACCACTCACAAGCACGGCTGCATTGTCTGTTCGAAAGCCAAGTTCAGCATATCGCTTGTATCCTACAGGGGCCTCCTTGATATCGTTGGGCACCTGCGTGTTGTTTGCATAGACGAAATTGCGGTAGCTGTTGATCGTCGCTTGTCGGAGGTTTCGTGTAATGGTGTCAAATGCGATGCGGGCCTCCCGGAACTGCGTCACACGCGATGACGCGCTCTGCCAACTGCGCTGTGCCTGGCCGATCACCTGAGTAATGATCAACATGATCATCGCTAGAATGACCATCGAAACCAGCACTTCCACTAACGTGAATGCTTTGGGACGTAGCTTGCTACTCGTCGCACCTGACTGAGAGTAAATAATCATGGAGTCTCAATTGTGGGTAGGGGACATCGGTCAAGGAACGGTAGGCCCGAAAAGTAAAGGCACCGATTGGAAAGTTCCCGGCAAAGCCGTGTCGAAATTAAAGTTCACGTTAGGCACATTGGTCACCTGCACAATAACCCTAGCTAACATAGGCTCTGCAGTCAGCCCACCCGGAAGTGTGACTCCATTCGTTCCGCTGAACACACGCACACGCGCCACGTAGATCGTGCTTTGCATATCCTGCTCGAGCAACTGAACACCTTGGTCATCAAAGAAGACGCGTTGGTTGTCCTGTGCCAGCACCTCATCATAGGACATATTGGCAAGCCTTGCTGAGACAAAATCAATAATCCGGGTCTGCGCTCCGGCATCGGCGGCTTTTTTGGACATCTGAATTCCGTGAGGAAGCAGGCCAAGCAAAGCGGTGACAGCAAGCCCCATGATTCCCAGTGCCAGAACGGTCTCAATGAGTGAGAACGCAGCGGAAACGGGAGTCTTGGCGACGAAAATTGGATGCTGATGATTCATAGTCTTCAACTCCGGATTCATGGAAGGAATTGTTTCGTTTCCAGCACGCGGTAGCGATACTGTGATTCCAGAGAAGGGGCCGAGAAGGGCGAGGGCAGTGCCCCGTAATTGGGATAATCGGCACTCGTTTTATTCGTGAAGTCCAGAAAGCGCTCCAGAAGCGACGAGCCACGATATTCGGCAGTGACGTTATCGAAGCGCTCATCAACCTGGTTTGGAGCTAAGGACCTAGCTTTTCTGATTGTTTGAGCCAAGAAGTGGACCCGGAACGTGTTCGAGCGCGTCGTCACCTTTTGGTAAAGGTTTGTGTAGGGCCGCTCTCGCGTGTTGTCCCCAGTGATGCTGTTCTCGTTCCAGAATGTGTTCATTGTGCTCGTCAATGCCGATCCTTGAAGGCCCACCACGGGTGGCTCAGCTCCGCGGGTCGTGTTGGGAATCAAATGTACTTCACATATCTGCGAGGCAGTGCGGAATAGACCCTGTTGGGAAGCGGGAACTCCAACCGCAGAGTTGAGACGGCGCTTCATGTGGCTGATCGTCTCGTTAATGTTGATCTGACGATGCCACTGCCTGTTTTGAGTCTCCGACCAATAGGTTCTTGGCACTGTATTGCTGTTTTGGAACGTCTTGTAAATGAGGGTATTGTTCGGTCCCTTGGCAGCTGAGAGTGAGTTGGTGTCTTTGGCAGACACCGCCGTGATTAGCTCACCCTTCATCGCAGCGTGCATCGCCGTTGCCCGGGTGATGTGCGAAAACGGCACCATCTGGAAGTTCATGTTGACCTTACCCGCGGTGGAAAAGCTGTCGCTGATGGCGTAAGGCTCCACCACAGGCATCCAAAATAGATCAAGAATGTTGTGATCGGCAGGGGGCAGAGCCCCGACATGACCGTTCACGTCCGGACGGAAAAGCAGAGTTCTCCACGGCACCCCATCTACTGTTGGATTGCTATCTCCGGAAGCGCGGGACCCAAACACACCCGTGGGCAATGAACCAAACATACCAGGACCGGTCAGCAGGCGGTTGGGCGTAAAGAAGGCGTTCTTCGACGGCATTTGCAGAAAGCTGTCAAGGAAGTAGGCATTTCGAGTCTGGAAGAATTTCTTTTCGGTTCCATACCAGAACTGGGCAACGCTAAGATTGCCATCATCCGCCTTATTGATGTAGGCACCGTCACGCATAGCGCCGGGCGCATTGTCAAAGTCTCTCCGGGAGGCAGACTGCGCCGCTGCCGTGCTTGTCAGAGGTGTGTCAGGCACCTGACTAGTCGGATACCAGGCCCCCGGAACAAGCCTGAGACTGACATCAATATCAGTCGTTGATGATCCTGAGGGACTTCTCTTCAGGCCAGGGTCATAGCCAATTTCCGCATCAGAACTGGCTCCTGTCAGGCTGTGAGCGAAAAGCGCTTCTGGATTGACCTGCCAGACGGGATGCAATTGCCAAATTCCCGCAGGCACAACTTTTTTCGCGGCGAGAATGCGGTAGTCACCGTGTCGGGGAATGATGCTGCGAACTGAATCAGAACCCCAGTAACCATACACATGCACTTTATCCGGGGAGCCTGTGACAACGTCTTCGTCAGCAAGGTTCTCTTCCTTTGCTTTCACTCCAGTGTAGGGGCCATAGGGGGAATAGCCATAAATTCGCGTGCTGATGGGCACTTGCGATTGTCCACGGCCTTCCTCATACGAACCCTCAACGGTTCGAGATTGATTATGGAAGCGTCCCCAAGTTCCTGAGCCAAGGTCACTGTCATTGGCCACCGTTTTATCGGTGATGCCAGTGTAGTTCATGCCCGTCGGCCCGCCCCCGGGTTGCGGACGACCAATGTAGCGTCCCACAGCGCCCGCAAAATTAAAGGCCCACCAACGAACTGCGTGAATCGCTTCGGTCTCCCTAAGAGTGCCATTGCTAACGACTCGGCGGCGATCAGACGAATACACCACAAGGCGTGGGACAGGAGTGGAGTGACTACCGTCGTTTCCTGCACCTGAGGAAGCGCCGGGGATCTGGATCATCACGCTTTGGACCGGGGTGGCATTCTTCTTGTCCTTCGTTCCCTGCCAATCATGAGACGCGTAGATGTCCGCCTTGATTGGGTTGTTTGGAACGCGGAATTTGATGCGGGCATTGCGACCACGCTTGACCGTAAACGGATTGCTGATCAGCGGATAATTTAGCATCGCCCCGTGAATGTCGCTGGAAGCAGCGTCAGAATAGTTGGGATCCTTCGGCATCTTTGGTCCGATAGCTTTGGCTTGGCGACCCGACATGAGAGGGCCGCTGCCGTAGCTACCCCCCATGGGCGAAACGTTCCCAGTCGTCAGCCTTTCCCCCATGCGACTGCCCCAGTAGGCAGGCGTGGACTGCACAACTAAATCGCCCGTCGTGCTGAAAAGGGAGTTCCAATTGCCTTTTGCATCCTGAACCTGCAGACCGCTTAGTTTTGTGCCGTCCAACACGATGGTGAAGTCGGGCGCGATTTTGGTGTAGCCTACTGACGGAATAAAAAGTTCTAACTGGATGGCGGCCTGGACGCGTTTTTCGTCTTCTTCCAAAGGAATCCCACCCATGATTGGGTCCACTTCAAGTGTTACGTTCCAGTTCGCAGGGTCCCAACCAGGATGATTTCGAGGATGCCGAAGACTTGATTCAGGCGCATTGAAATCACAGCCCCATTTTTTAGTAAAGACATCCCGGCTGGGATACGGCGGTATGTTGGAATACCAATAGGCATATCTGGGCGATCCGTCCGGTTTGCGGCCATCTACTAGTGGATGCCGTTGACCGCCGGTTTCCCAAGGAATTTCCGGGTCCAATCTCTGCGCTGTTTTGCCACCGCTTCTGATAAGATTGCCATTCACCGTCACTTGGTGTGCACCTGGGTCTGGATTCGCTTGCGTGCCCGTGTAGCCATCTCCTGTGCAGATAAACTGCAATGCCACTTCTGAGATGGTCGGGAATCGACCGAAGCCCTTGTAAGTCATTCCTCCCACCTGCCACTCGATAGGTCGCACCTGTCCATGCCCGGGATAGGCCCCAACGGTGACTCGCTCTTCGGGGTTACCTTTATTGAACAGGTTGGCGAGTTGTTGATTTTCAGGTTGCTGGGTCAAATCGCCGACGCGGCGCACCGTGTCGAAGCGTGGTGCGGTGTAGGTGTAATAGCTGCCTTGCTTTGGCGTGTCGTTCCACAGCTTCACATCTCGCTGCAAACCACTGCCAGCATACTTTGTGGCTCCATTCGCGAAGCTATTGCTACCATCGTTGATTCCGTCGTCCAAGTAATCTCGACCTCTTTGGGTCACGTATTTCTCGTCCAAATAGGCGTCGTAGAGATTCGTGCAGCGGATGTAATCAAAGATCTGCACGAGAATTTGGCGACTGTCCTGAACACCGTATTTGATGTTGAAGCTGCCTCCGCCTGGCATCGTCGCCCCAAGGAGCTTGTCCAGATAGTTCATCAGCTCCGCATTTCGTTGCAGACCTACCGATGCGATGCCGCTATTGCCGATATCGACGATGGCACTCTGAGAGTCACGCCGACGGAAGATATAGGAATTTGGGTTCACGGCCGCAGTTCTCCTGCCCAGTCCAGCCGTATCTGTGATCGTGTCATCGAATCCGGTGCGGTAATTCCTGCCAAGTGATTCATCTGCGACAGGCCAAATCGCCACGCGGGGTAACCCGAACATGTTCAATTCCGAAGCGCGACTTTGTGCTGTTAGGAACGGGCGTGCACGGAGGATCGTCTTCTCGTCTACGAGTTCAGTTCCGCTGCCGTAGCTTATATTCACTTGTTGGCGGCGCCCATCGTTGACCGCGATTTTGTCGTAGATCCACTCGTCCACTGAGGTGTAGAGGTGCTCGCGCATCGACTCGATTCGGTTTCTGGCGAGAACGGTGTAATCATCTGTTTTGGAAGACTGGAAGTCATCCACATCAAAAGCCAACGTGCCGTCTTGAGAGCCACCCATGCCCAGCTTGGGTGTGAGGTTGTAGATGGCATTCTTCAGCTGAAGGTATGCAGGGAGGTAAAGTGGGTAGCTGTCACCATTGTAGAGGGTGGGCGCGTGAGTAGGATTAGGATACAGCACGCTGCTTAGCGCTATCGTTGCAGGATGGCCAGGGAAGCGTTGGTATTCAAAGGTGGCGGGCGGTCTACTGGCCCACCCGGCTTCACGCTCGTGAAAGAATGTCGGCACTGAATAGTAGGAAGGTTCTCCCGCTGTGTTGATGTTGATTTTGCAGGACTCGTCATCGGTCCAGAATGCCACACGGCCAATGATGGGATTATCCTCTGTCGGCACTACCGCTCCTGCGGGTGTCCAAGACGCTGCCGGAGAACCAGGAGCCTGGGTTACAGTGCCCACCGAGCCGTCTTTCAGCACATAAAGCCACTTCACTGGCATGGGCAGTGAGGCGGGAGCGCCGCCGGTAGGATAGGTCACACCAGACAAGCTGCCGCCACTTGCGCCGGCTGCGGTATATGAAAAGCCTTCGACTGGCAGGTTTCCGTTGGCAGCAACTGACGCAGCGGGATCAATAATGGGATAGTAGGTGGAGACCGCAGCACCCGGTGCACCGCTGTTGACGCTGGTGATGGTCGGATTTAGATTCGCCCACTCGGCAGATTGTTCGTTCCACGTCGAAGGGGGGAAGTCATTGGCCATCAAGGTTTCGCCAACTACCCCTCCAGTCGTGACCACCATTTGATCTGATGAGTAAAGCTTGCGCCCACGAACAAAACCGCCCGCTGAGTTGTAAACGCGCACTGCGCCTGGCTGCGACGCCCATATGGTGGGGCTCAGTCCTGTGCCTGCGCCTGTCGCTGCCGACTGAATCTGAGAGGTGACCAAATTCACCGCCATATCAGCGAATTGTCGTGCCTGATTACCGTCAGCATAGACCTTCGACGCCTTGAATTCTGCGTCGCTCACGGTGAACAGGGCCATGATCAAAATCGTGGCGAGGGTAACCAACCCGAGGACGGAGATGAGGGCGATCCCCTGTCGGTTGGTTTTCAGAAAGCCAAAGAGTTTTATCTTCATAAATGCGGAGCTGTTTTTCTGCTTTTTTTGTATTTCAACAAACTCGCGAAGGAGAGTCAATGAAATTACAAAGCAATTACACAGCAGTTCATTTCACTGGCAAGAAAATCGGGAATTGCGGGTGTCATTTTCACCCTGGAGAAGCCTTTATACTTCTCCAGAGGAAGGCTCTAGCGGCTGATCAGGGAATCGGCAGCAAGGTGACGCGGCCGGACTTGGTCGAGTCCGGCGCCGTGGCCGGATTTCCAGTCAGGAGATAAGAGCCAGCGCCCACAGCATCGAGCGTGTTAGCGGTGGTTGTCACATCTGGCACGATCAGACCGGAATACAACACGGTGCGCAAGACCGCACCGTCCTTCAGCTTGAAGCTGCCGCTGAATGAACCGGTGGCCGAGTTAACCAACAGTGTCACGGAGCCTGGATTCGCGGTGGTCAAGACGCCTGCGGTGGCGAGGGTCGGGGCCACGACCGTTCCTGGGCTGTTGATGCGCAAGCCTTGCAGCACTGGCAGTGTGTTGTTGCCGTTCAGGTTCGGATTGACGGCTGATGCCGAGGTAGGAATGCCCGAGTCGCTGAAGAAGGTGATCGTGCTGTTGATGGTGCTGTTGTAGACCAACGGCGTCGTTAAGCTTGGAACCTTAGCTCCCATCACGACGGCACCGGTCGCAGGCTTCACATACAGGCCGCCTGTGACATCAAGCTCAAGCGGGGTCACCCAGCCGGTCTGGTAGACCTTGATGGTTGTTGCCTGGACCGGACGGCTCCACGTCAGGGAACCAGTGACGGCATGCACATTCGGCGTGGCATCAATCTGCGCCGTGCCCATGAGCGTTCCCTGGGCCGTGGTGGGATACATGGCTTGGTAAACAAGGAACTGGCCGGTGGGTCCCATGGGCGCAGAGGTCACGATGGCGGTGCCATCTGCGGCCTTGCCACTGACCGTAACCGTTCCGGTCGTGGCGACCGAAGCAGTGGCCCAAGAATCACCCTGCGGAACAGTGGTGCTGCCTTCCAAGCCCGCCTGGATAGTGGCCATGAAGTTGTGCACACCCAGACGTGCAGTGGCAGGAGTCAGCGGTGCTTTTGGGCCCCAGATGAGCTTCCAGCCATTGATGTTGGCGGTCGTTCCGGCGTCCGTCACCGTGCCGGTCATGAGATGAGTCGTGGCGTCTATCTCGAAAGTGACGGTCAGCGTGGACATGCCCTTGCGCACCACGTTGATGATGCCGCGCGGCTTGGTGAACGAGGTGTCCAGCGTTGCGTAAGGTGCGACTGGTTTCAGGGCATAGGCCGCTGTGCCAATGGTCAGAGTGCCTGTCCAGCTGGCGGTCGCCGTGGTCGTCACCGCCAGGCGAGCGCCCTGCCCACGCGTGCCGGTAGCATTCGTTCCCGCAGCGCCGGTTCCGGGAACGCCCGTGCGATCCACAAGTCCGACAAAGCTACCGACTGCCCCTGGGTCAATCGGAGCCACATTGATCGTGTAAGGTCCCACCTTCCGGACACCAGCGACACCTGTCGCCGTCACGTAGATCTTGTTGTAAATGATTGTGGTTGTGGTCGCCGTTGTCGGCACGCCACTGATCACACCCGTCGTCTTGTTCATGGTCAAGCCAGCAGGCAGGCCGGCGGCGATCCAGCTCGTCGGGGCCTTCGCAGGATCGGAGTCATAAGGGAACTGGTAGCCAGCCGAAGGGGAATTGTAGGGCTTGCCAACAGCCGCCGCAGGCAGTGTCGGCACCAGCAGATCTGGCAAGGCAGCCAGCAACGCGGTGTTCGTGCCGCTTTCCAGCGAGCGGGCAGATCCGCCACCCGAGGCTGGGAGTGTCACAAGGCAGGTGTAAACACCGGCTTCGGTGGCGCTGAAGGCTTTGATGGTCAGCGACTTGGTCGTCGCACCCACATACTTGGCGCTGTTCGCGATCGGCGCGCCGTTCTTCCGCCATTCATACTGAAGCACCACGCCGACGGGTGCCGCTGTGGCAACCGTAAAGATGGTCGTGCCGTTTGGAGCGATGTAGAGCGACTTGGTCGTCGTCGTGTCGACGGCTGCCACGATCGCTTGATTGGCGGCGATACCACCATCCGAAGACTTGGAGCCATAGGGGTTCGTCGCCGTCGCCACATACTTGCCGACCACCGCAGCGGCATTGGTAGCCGTGATCACGGGTGTCGTGTAAGTCTGAGCGCCCGTCGTCGCCAGCAGGACATTGTTGCGCTTGAAGATGTAGGTGATGGTCGGGGCACCCACGGCACCGATCGAGAAGGTGGTGCTCTGACCGTAAGGCACCAAGGTATTGCCTGGGCGGGAAGTCAGGAAGGGAGGTTGGGGTCCCACGCTGTCGCCGCTGCTGAGGCTCACGACCGACAAGATGCCGTGCTCCTTGAATAGGCCCGTGTCCCACTGGAAGCTGTCACCCAAGAAAGGCAGATCCAGGTCTGTGCCACCTTCGCCGCCAAACCGGAACGCATCCCCGACATTGATGGCCAGCGGCCCTGCGGCTCCAGCAGCGGTCAAGGTCGAGGCAAAGTCCAGCAGCTTGAACACGTCACCCGCCACTGGCGAGTAACCGTTGAGCAACAGGGAGAAGCGGGCACCGGTGAGCGTCTGCACCGTTCCGCCGATCGTCACGCGATCATGCTGGGCCGTGGTCACCGGCGTGTCCAACTCGTCGTTGTAAGTCGAAGACGGGTCCACCAGGAGCAGATCGCGCTGGGCGGTGTAGAGCAGGTCCTGCGCAGCAAGCAGGTCCGGGACGTTAAAGCTGGCGCGCTGAATCTGGATGGTCGTCACCGACGTGGCCCCAAACACAACGTCACCGGTCAGGTTGATGGTGCCCATGGCCTCGCCAGCCACATCACCAGGCTTGAGACCCCCGTTGACCAGCGTTGCGCCATGAACAGAGCCCGTGCCAGCCAGTGTGCCCTGCGACAGCACCGTG
>Ga0247834_1004498_pt1 | contig 17517 bp, 6 predicted proteins | sample LaCruzMarch2015__8_FD_187118 | JGI IMG/M metagenome (GOLD analysis project Ga0247834, IMG submission 187118) | Freshwater microbial communities from meromictic Lake La Cruz, Castile-La Mancha, Spain - LaCruzMarch2015_12m | ecosystem: Environmental > Aquatic > Freshwater > Lake | place: Spain...
TACGTGCCCTAGCTTTGCGTTGGGGGGTGTGGTGGTTAAAAGATACAGAAATGAAAAACGGCGGGTTCTTCCTTTGTTGAAAGACCTCCAAATGTACATAAATAAACCCACAATTAGGCCCGTTCTGTCACAAGATTTTCGGGAGTGACCGGTCAAAGTTCGTAGGACAAAGGACAGACCAATTGCGAATTCGCAGCCAACAGAGAACAAGAGCCAAAGAGAGAGAGCAACGATCCCGACTATCCTCACCAAGGATTATGGTCTATCATACACTGCATGACAACATCGGCCGGATTCACATATGAGTCTCTGACTCATGTGCGTCTTCATCCAGATTAATCATAGCAACGTACGATTTATCCCGTGTTCTGTGGAGGAAAGAATGGATCTGACATGATAGAATAATACCAACCACCATCAACTCAAGAGATAGATGGAACGCGAGCTGAATAAAAATAATGTTTCGTCGATGGTCCACCGCGAGCAGCAGTGACGAATTGCCAAGCAATATCAGCAGCGAGAGTACGGAGATGACAGCTGTGGCTGCAGCGGTGGCAGTGCCGGCAATGATGGAGGGAGTGGAGGAAGGACAGCAACAACAGCATTATGAACAACAGCAACAACACCACCAACAACAACAACAACAACAACAACAACAACAACAACAAAGCACGAGTGAGAGTAGCACTGATCAAGTCGACGCTCCTCCTTTTTTGGCATCCTTCGATCATGTCGAGGTACCAAAGCCAGCAGCACCAGCAAAGGACGAGGAGGACGTGACATGTGCAACGATAGCAGACGCAATTGCTACCGTGGCTGCTGGTACCGATGATTGTGCCGCCGAGGAGGAGGAGCATGGGAGGGTAGTCGATATTGGTAATAGTAGCAACGACCGCCCCGAACCACCTCCCGTTATTCCTTCTTCGGAGGAAGTGACAATATCCATGATGTTGGACGAATCCGATCGCGATTTGATTGCCGCCCGACTTGCCCGTTGCCGTCTCGTCTTCGGCATAGCTCTCGCTGTCTCCGGGTGGTACTAGTGCACGCGTGGCCTAGTTCCTCGGTCAAAGACAGCGGTGGGTTAGAAGAGGGGATGGTGTAGCAACGGATACGGTTGTATTTTATCACAACGGCCGTGTTGTCACAGGGAACCATGGCCCTACCAACAAAATCATCATCATCGCCAAGTTGAGATTATAGACACAGAGGATGATAATGATGATTGTCTCGACGCTGCCGGTGTCGTCAATGTCGACAGAGAGAAAGAGGAGGCGAGAAGTAGGGTCGCTCATATCAACGAGGAAGGGTTGGACGCTCATATCCTCGAGGAAAGATTGTTTCACCAGTCTCGACGCCGCTGTTGTCTATGTCGACAGAGAGAAAGAGGAGACGAGAAGTAGTGGTAAGGGTCGGACGCTCATATCCACGAGGAACAAGGAAGAGATCGTATACGTTGCGTTGGGGAGGCTAGTGGTTGGAGACAGCAAAAGTTGCATCGATAGTATACGTCCATCAAGATAGGGAGAGACGCTCATATCATCATTCGGCAGATACGTATGGCAAGGAAGATATGCAACAATACGGCAAGGGGGTATATGTCAAGGAGGGACACTTTCAGGGAACATTTCCATTTAAACTACTTATTAAAGAATCCACACACTCCATATTCTACCATTATGTCTGTTTAATACGTTCCAACTCCTCCAGAGAAATTATATTGATATCAGAGATATCCGCGTTCGATTTCTTTGCATCTTAATAAGTTGCTTGTTTTTTTTGATACGAGCCCCCATGCCAGTTACGGATGCAACTAGCGGTCGCTTTGTCATTGGTGGAACCATGACACTCAATTCCTTCATACAAGCCGCTTGAATACGATTCGCCGAATCATCCAAAGTTCTCTTATCTGTGCGACTGTTTGCCTGTCGCAATATTTCAATGTCAGCCTTAACATCGGCGTCACTACCAACAAAGTCAGCCAACTCCAAGCAAGTCCTTACAAAGTGTTTCTCCGTCATATTGGGCACAACGGCCTTTGACAACTTTAATTGCATACGAAATCTTCCTTTCCGTGCCATGTCAACAAGAAGCGCAGCAAACATCTTTTTCTCCATAGAACTAGCAGCACCTGATGCTACTTCCTTTGCAGAATGCCCAAATAGCAAACGGGCGTTGAGATTGCAAGGAGCAATGGCAGTGTTGCGAATAGTGGTTGAAATGTTTGTCACTTGCCGAGAACCACCTCCAACGTTCCCACCAGCCGGATTGGTTATCACTGACATAAGAGAAGGTAGAGCAGTAACCGCACCACGTGCCTCTGCTCCATTTTGGACTGGACCTGAACGATTGGCAGCCACAGCACTTGCACCATCAACTAGAGAATCGTCCTCTTCTTCTCCATTTAACGATGGACTGGGAGATTTATTCTTCCTCTACCAGACACTCCTGAGCGCTGGTGAAGAGCCGCCGACGCCATCGTCTTGGTGGGTGAACCGTTCTTTTCACTTCTCTTCTCGGAGAAAGATATGGGGGGGCGCTCCCTTTTCGCCGAAGGCACTGCCTTCTCCTGGCTATTTCTCACGAAATGGGGGCGAAACGGGGACGCCCGAATTCGTGAAAAGGCTTGCGCCTTCGGCGCCGCCCCCCTTTTCGAGCTGCGAATTCGCGGCTACGCCGCGAATCTTACCCTAATTCGCCCTGTAACCTGTCTGTTAGTAGGAGCATGGTGATCTCTGGCATCATACGTCCACCCCCTGACATACGCGCAGTCGCTGATCGGACTGCACTCTTCGTGTCTAAGAATGGAAGAGCATTTGAGACAAAAATATTGAATAGTGAAAAAGGTCGGACACCCAAATTTGCATTCCTCCATGATCATTCTCCCTTTCATGCATACTATGAGGATCGTATCCAATTTTACTTGGATGGTGGTACCGATGAGGATGAGAAACGTAAGGAAGAGGAGGAACGTAGTAGAAGGGAGAAGGAACGGGAGGAGGTCGAGTCACGTGTAAGGAAGGAGAAAGAGGAGGTGGAGGCCACAGTGGCAAAGAGGGAGGCCACACGGAAGAAGGCTTCCGCGGTGGATCCCGTGGCACGGGCGTTGCTATCAAGTCGTGCAAGGATTGAGGATGCCAAGCGTAAGGCATTGAGTGCGAGTAGTGGAGGAGGGGCCGACAATGACGTCGATATTAATGGTGATGCGAGGGACGTGGATGAAAAGGAGGGCATCGCAGACACTGGACGTCGAGGTGTGTCGAACCTACCCGCGTGGATGACAAAGGATAACAGTTCTAACACCACCACAGGAAGAGACCTCTCCACTACCGCATCTTCTCACAATGGAATACTCCCTCCTCCACCATTGAATCACGTTACTCTAATAGCACCAGCCAATCTAACACCACTTGCAGTTGAGGTTATCAAACTTACGGCACAGTATGTGGCATTGTCGGAACCAAAAGTTGGGACACAACAATCACGGAGTGGTGGTGGTGATAACTTTTTGACCAATTTGACATTGACACAGTGGACGAATCCAGAATTCGCTTTCTTACAACCCAGACATACACACTTTGCATACTTTACAGCATTAGTTGATGAGTATAAAAGTTTTGTACCGGGTGGAGAAGAGTATCAGAAAGCAAAAGATAAGGCAAGAGTGGATGCTAAGAGAGAACGATTGGCACACATGATTGCGGATGAATCTACATCATCAAATGATGCTGCTGTTGAAAAGAGGGATACCATTCGTGAATGTCTTGAGGCAGCAGCCTACCGTGCCGAGTATGAACGTGAGATGGTCGAACGTCGACGCGAGGCCGCCACAGAGGGTGGAGAAAATGGGATCCTTGGTGGCGCTGGAACGATTGATTGGCATGATTTTGTCGTGGTCGAAACAATTGAGTTTGCGGTCGACGAAGTCGTCGAGGCACTGCCACCGCCGACATCGTTGCGGATGGCGGTGTTGACGCAGGAGCAGCGTGTTTTGGCCATGACTGAGAAGGAGCAGGACGAGGCAAAGCAGGAGACAGAGGACGATTCTTCGTCAGATTCCGATGTGGACATGGAGGATGATGGCAATGATGATGACGATGACGACGATGAGGATGGTGAGAAGCTTAAGGTGGTTTCCAATTACCAACCTCGTGTCGTGTCCACGAAGGAAATCACAGGCGATGCCTCTCGAACACACATCATCGATCCTATCTCTGGCAAGTCAATACCGATTGCAGATATGCCAGAACATATGCGAATACAATTACTCGACCCCAAGTGGGCTGAGGAACGCAAACGTTTTCTTGAGAAACAACGTGAGACAAACTTCGTTGCCGGAGAGGATATTGCAAGTAATATTAGTCGATTTGCAAAAGCACGGGGGGATATGTTTGGTAATTCCGATCTAACGGATGACTCAGAAAAGAGGTTGATGGAAGCGAATCGTTTGATACGGGAACAACAGACCATAGTCCAGCCGATTCCTCAACCTCAACCCATGTTACATGTTGGGATGCCTCCACCTCCACCTCCTCCTCCAATGGGGATGATGCCTCCAATATTTGCGCCTCCCCCGCCTTCGGTAATGATGGCACAACCACAACCCACTACTTTCTTGGATGAGGAACCAGCAGCAAAGAGAATAAAAGTCGATGAATCACAAATGATAAATCCAACAATGGCCCCGCCTTCATCAATACCACCACCTGGCATGATGATGATCTTGGGTTCGGAAATCTCTCAACCTCCTCTGCCACCTCCCACGGATGAAAACGAACTATTATCCGAATCCGATTTCATTGCCACATTGTTGGACCCCAACGATGTCCCTATATGTATACGCATACCGCATGACCCGTCTAACTCTGCTTGGAATTTGAATGGTCAGATTCAGGACATAAATGCCAAGGCCACGACAACAGTGAAAGATCTGAAGGCATTACTGAAGGAACAGCTGGGCGGCATGCCAATGAATAAGATGCAGCTGAAGCACCCAACATCTGGCTTTATGAACAAGGATGGACTAAGCCTTGCTTCGTTAAACATTGGGCCGATGACAACGATCGATCTTGTCCCGAAGACTCGTGGAGGAAGAAAATAATGATTACAATATTCACAATGATGTTTATTATGACCCTATGGATTGTAAACTAATTATTCGGCGAGTTCCTCAACACTCACACCCAGTCAACACTCACACCCAGGGAGCCCAACCACTGAACATCACACACAAATTGTCATGATCTCTAGCCTCATTTATCAACAATTTGACCTGACCTGCAATAGTCTTGTGCTCACCCGACGTCCCATCTTCGTAGCCCTGAAGTTTTTCGTGAATTTTGGCAATAGCCCGATCCGCGGCATCATTTCTATTCTCGTCCATTGACGACATCTGAGCACTAGGCCGGTCCGTTCTTGACTCGTCATTCTTTCTTTGATGCTGAGTCGCCATCTGTGGACTGAGCGACCATTTGTAGAGTGGGTCCGAAACAACTGCGGATAATATGGTCAACAAGGTGTCTGCGTTGCTTCGCATGACGCCGACGGTGGCTTCCGCGGCTTTTGAGAACACACCATCAGTACCCGATGGTCCCATCCCGTCTACCATGTCTCGTGTGAGTCGAAACGGCACAACTTCTGGCGTTGCCAATGTCTTGCCCTGCTCGAACACTATGCCAAAATCTATATGAACTACTTCACCTGTCTTAGTGTGTACTAGAATATTTGATGTATGACGATCGCCAATCCCGAGAATGTGGCCGACAATTGAGCTGACAGCACATGACCTGGTATACAAAGTTCTGGCAGTGTGCCATGCCTCCATCGATGACTTGAAATTTTCCAAAAAGAAGAATCGAAAGGCTGGGGAGTAATTGTCGCATATTTTGTCGTAACACTGTCGTTTAGACTCTTGTGTAGCATTTGGATCATCAGCGACACTCCTGTAATATTCTCTGCAATCATTGCCTCCCCATTCACCGGGATAGTATTTACTGTGTGCGCCTATATTTTTGCCCTTGTCAGTGAGAAAGTCTCCAAAACACTGTGTATTGTCAACCCACTCCAGAACTCCACTTGTAGGACTGAGCGGAGTGATGCCATATGTAATTAGTCTCAACCTACGGACAGCCCCGGTGGAATTTATTCCACTTGAACTTTCATTTCGTAATAAGTCATTGACAGTGCCGAAAACTTGTTCCATTATCGCATCTTGTCTTAAATCATCTTCTCCTTTGACAAGCTGTTTGAATCTGCCACCTTTTGACCCAATACACATAACAATTTTAGGCCTGTGAATACCCGTCGGTGTCAAATCAAACGTAGACTCAAAGCTTACAACTCGTTCTGTCCCAACCGGATCTTCCTTTCCTTGTCCATAGTGTCCATCCGGTCGAATCATCGGGGGTTTAGTGATAATCGCTGGCATGGCGAAGTTGGTGTTACTTTTCCCACGACGCCCTGAAAGACAAGAATCAAGATTGAGCTTGTACTGTCGAAATGCGATTCCCTTCGTTGTTTTCTTTTGGATATTAGAGGTTTCGAGCTCTGCGACGTCCATGTATGATGACATCAGAGTTTTGTACGAATCAAGCATCGCACAAACATATTCTGGAGAACTTTTACGAAGATCTTGAATAATCCCATTCACTGCATTAACCTTCGCGGTCCCAACATTCTCTAAATACACATTGCCTTGACGACCATTTACTCCACCACCAATTCGCTGACCATTGGAGAGAGCCAGTAGCTGTACAATACCGTGATAAGGATGCTCAGAACAAATCTTGCAAACAACATCACGTAGAATACTTTGAAAACCACTATTGTCGTCTTGCTGCACCTCATCAATTCGTGAAAATAGTTGATAGGTGAGAGGGACCAGCCTGTAAGATGGGATCGACGATAGGCTTGCTTTGATGATTCTATTCACGATATCCTGTGTCCCCTTTCGTTGACAGTTTTTGAACCATATTGAAATAAGTTTGAAGACATGCTTTGATACGTCAATCATAGAGACAGGTGCCACTTTCAGAGCATTACAATATGACTCGACTGCCAACTGTAGATAACGGTGCATGGAGAATTCAACACTTTGACGTTCCCGTGCGTCTATTTCAACCTCTTTCGATAATGTTCCATGTGCTGTCCTCAAATCCACGATGGCGGTGTCATTACTATTTCTTGACTTTTTCTGTATCTCCTTCAATCGAGATGCTACAGTCTGAAGCTCTCTATTACGTTCCTGTGCAGTAATATTGCGCCTTCTCCAAGCATCACTTGACACCCTGCTATCAATTGAATTGTAAAGACTGGCTGCAAATTCTCCTAGCTTAAAGCTTGCGATGGACGCACGGTGCGTGTTTGAAGTCGTAGGAGCTGTCTTGTGTATCTGCATCGCCAGTCCAGCTGCTTTCTCGAAAAATGATGAAAGTACGGTTTCTACGCTATCAACATTGTTTTGAGCCATATACATGCCACCCAACAACAGTGAATCAGCTCGAATTTGACCGTACTCAATGTCAGTAGAACCGTTTTGAGAAACAGTAAGATGATTTGCAATCATTTTGCAAGTCATAATCGCACCATCAAGGTCATTATCGTTTGCAGAGCATCTAGCGTCCTCCAAGCGTAACATCAGCGGTAATTTGTCAGCAGAGGACAGGTCTATGATTCCTGTCTTCTGGAAGGCTAGTATTAAAGATCTCAAACTTGAAAGCGATACTTTGGCAGCACCGGGATGACCTAGCTCGCGACAGATGCTACAGGATTTGTAAATGTGGAACGTGAGTGCCTTCATCACTAATTGTTGGTCAGCTTTAAGATTGTTTGCGAGGATTTTCAACGAAATTTCCTTTATAGAAGACTCAAGGGACAATGATCGAAATATTGATCCATCAATAGAATCAACGTGATCTTTTGTATCGAAATTGATGTCACGACCCACTAGTAAATCTTCGAATTTCGACGTTGATTCGAAGCATTCGTCATATCCCCAGCGTCGAAGTAGAAATGATAGACTAGTGGTACCCGCGAGTGTAGTTGAGAGGAGCTCCAAGTGGCCGATCAGATTGAGCTTTGTGAGATGAGGAACCATACCTGTTGATAGCGCTTCTGATCCTGCCAGATTTTGAACATCTGCCAAAACTGACCTACGAGCGTGCAAAGCATTGTCCAGACCTACTGTAGCATCATTCTTAGCCAAACTCTGTAGCGCATCGTACAATGATTCGTAAAAGCTCGACGTTGTTTGGTTAGAAAATGAAGGAGCATAGGGAGCAACATTATGTGAGCCAGACATAACCAACGGCCCATCCCCGTCGTTTGTCAAGGGTAAGAGTGAATTGTCCCATTGACTTGTTTTGTTCAATGCATCTTCAAACCACTTTTCCCGTAAAAATCGCATATCATGGTCGTTTCTATCCATCTTGCTACCCACCCCAAACAGATAATTTTGTTTGATATGGTGCAAACCTAAATCTTCAAGGCAGCTTGTGACAGCTGAAACCCCCGAAGAGGACCCAGCGTGAGTTTGTGCAATACCTGTTTGCATCTTGTTATCCAGATCTGATAGCATATATATAGGATGGTCTCGACGGCATCCATCCAATGCAAGTAGACACGATATGTTTTGCTTCAAATAAAGCGCAGATCCTTGAGAAAGAACACCTCGCAGCTCATCTTTTGCGTTCAGTTCTGACAAGCAACGTCCAATAATGTCTTTGGCAAGCAAAGCCTGTTTTAAAACCAGCTCACTTTTCTGGTCGTCATCGTCAAGATGTGTCAAAACCCCAAAGCCACTGATATCCTGACACAAAGAAGCTTTCTTGGGGATGTTAGAATCATTAGTAGCAACATCTTCGAAAAAGGTCCCAGAGCCGATCAAATTATTCATGCTCATCTCTGCATAATACAGAGCAGAGTAATAACGCTTGACACTGAGGCAAGCCTGAGCAACGTCAAGCCCGGACACTCTCAAAACCACACCATAAGGAAAACCCCTCCATTTCTCAGATTCTTCAAATGGATTCATAGATGCTGAAGAATTGTTAGACCTTTGTCTATTCGATACTGCCGAGCTATTTCTTGGCGTGTTCGCAGATTTCTTATTCTTGATGTGTTCAGAGGACGAAAGAAATCGAACTTCTGTTATCACCCTTAATAGTTCGACTGTATTAAGAACGACTGTGACAGCTTGAGTGGCAAACTGATGCTTTGACTTAGGACTGAGTATGCGAGCAAAACAATGCGAGATGATGCCATTCATTCGACTAGTTGACGAACCTATAGCAATGTTCGACATGATTACGTCTCGAACTCGACTGTCTCGTGCACACTCGTCTCTTGCCTCAGAGTCAAGAAGGTGAAATATGAGAGCTGGGAAAATAGAAGCAGCGAAACTTGCCTCCTTTGCACATAGTCCCTGACAAATTCGAAAGAAGTCTTGGTCACCCTTCTTAATTTTGGATCCTTTGCTAAAAGAGCAACTGATGATTGAGCTAGTGATTTTTCTTATCCACAGCTCACAGGATCTTTCATCTCCGTTAAGTGTCCACAAATTGTCTTGCCAGCACCACGAGTCATCATCGGGGCATCCAGATGTATACTTCAGCCGTTCCATACAACTGTCTGAAACCTTGACTGCCTCTTTTCGCACTTTGCCATCATCGTGAGTAACAATGAAAGGGCTCAACAGTGCTTTTATATCGCCGACTAATGACATCCAATATTCTTCACCTACTGGTGTAGCAAGTAATGCCTTGGCAGTTTTCATAGCAATAAGAGATGTGTCTGCACAGTCAGACAGTAAAAATTGACCCAAAGACGTCAATATAGCCTTCTTTATTGATAAAATTGGGTCAATGAGTGACTCGTCTACCAAACTTGACTTGCTAACTTCTTGATATAGTGTTGATATGTGGTAGATATTTAGCTCACCAAGACATCGGCTGCTAATCACACGAGACTGTTCGGGCTCTCTTGATTGACAGATACTCAACAGCAATGAATAAGTAGTGTAACGATTATCGTCAACCGTATGAGCTAAGTTTTGCTTTGGCTCGGCAACAAGAGCTTTTTCGAGTCGACGCAGAGCGAGTAGACGAGCTAAGACATCATGGCTAGAATAAGAAGAGCTGGATTCAAACGCGTCGAATGAAATTGGATGTTCACCCAAAACACGAATGAAATGTTCACACTCAGTCATCATAGTAGCTTCCTTTGTGTTTGTCGATCTTTGTTGGATCGAGTCAAAAAAAGTGAGGATGGAATACTTTTCGTTTACATCCCTGAACACTTCCTCCTTTTGATTCCGAATAAGGATATCCTCTGCACCCAATATATCATCGATCTGCATTCTTTCGCTATTTGCAATAATCTCAAGACATCCATACGCACCGAGCATAGTCTCCGATGTCAATTTTTCCTCGAGATCCGCCTTAGATGCAATCAGATTCTTAAGGATTGCATCACTTTCAGATGACAATCTCCAGGGCACCTCGCCTAAATTGTCCAATGAGGTGGATTCATCGAGCCCGGATAGAAGTCCCTGACTTGACTTCTGTTCATATTCGAGGCAACGGAGGGCTGCAACAATAAGGATGAAAGTATTTAGGAATTCAAATCGCACTGATAAAACAAAGGAATGTAAGATCATAACTCACTAGAAGCACAAGTCAGGTATAGCCTCTCGTAGGCCCGTTGATGGGTCTGAATCAGTGCGAGACTCAGCTTGTGGAGGACCGTAATGACATCCATCACCAAATCTTCTTTGGTATTAGTAGAAAACAGAGCGCCCAACACCGCATTTAACGATGATAAAACTAATGAACATATGCCAACATTTGTCGGGTCTAAAATGATGGTGATGAACGAATGGAGGGAAAACCCCAGCTCACCCGATTCCACTGTCCCATTTCCAATATATTCAATCAAAATGTCACAAAGCAACGACATAGTACTCCAGGATTCCTCTCGCTGTCGTGATGTCTGGCTTGAAGAGAGCCAGTATTTGGTAATGACTATGGTCTCAGTCAAACTGCTCCCCAGTTGCTCTAGGTAAAAGCCATCTTTACGAGTCGACGATGCCTTCAATTGCTTTGAGACGTACTTCATCCCTTCAATGTAGGACGTCGAACTTAGTTTTATGTCACCACGCCCGACGATAGAAATACCTTTACGATGCAGTAACAATATGTGTCGCAGCACAAGAAAGCAGCACCTGGCTCCAGTCTTTTCTATTTCAACTGTCGATACGCATCTCTTAAGTAGTTTGAAGGCGTTTTCACACTCAAAAGAGGCATCTCCATCTTCTGCAAGCACAGCCACGTAGCCATACAAATCCTTGATGTGAGTACAAAGTACTTTAGCTACAAGGTGATCAGTGTCATTCCCAGTCAAAATCAGGACGCATTCTGTCAGATACTTTGTTGCGTCGATGCGCTGATCATCATTGTTCATAGATTTCTCATCGGATGATGCAAACAAAATGTTCGGAATGAGAAATTGAGCAACGGAATCTACAAATGTCGTCAGAACTCTCTCGTTCAGAGTTTGGCTCTCGCCTTCAACGATATCGAGACAGAAATAAGTATCACTCCATCCTTTGCCTGACTGAAGCATCGACAAAAGATCAATCGGCAAATATCGACATATTCGCTCAATCGCAAAAGGAGACATCAATAGAAGCGGGAATTGCCGTAAGCTTCTGCCGGAATCTAACCATTTAACCAACAAATGAGGCATCATGTCATCGAACATATCACCGACGCTCTTGTGCTGGAGCAAAACAGAGGCTCGTTTGCATGCTTGGTAACAAGGCAATAATAAAGAACGTCTTTTAGTAGCCAAATCGATAAGCCGCCAGATCATATCTCGGGCTAAAGCTGCATGTGATGCATGGCCAGCAATCATGCCCAGACACTGAACGGAATTATACTCGATAGATGCCTCAGCATCGGTTAATGCGTCATCTTCTAAAGCAACCATTTCGTCTCGAAGCTTTTGATCAACAAGAGTCTTCTCCACCCACTTTCGAATCTTGTTCCTGTCGTCGAGTTTAGGTAACGCATTCTTTAATACGTCATATGCAACTGGATTTTGATCTGGATAGCAGAGCAATGCTGCGCCAAGAAGATCACAAGCTAACGACCGAACACTCTCATCAATGTGGCAAAAGCTAGTATATATGACATTCCGAAGAGAGCTATTGAATTCCTGTCGAAGATTCGATTGAGCATAAATGAATGTGAGAGCTGCCACGAGAACTTGCTGAGAGTGATAAGAGCCTCGATATTTCAGAATTCTCTTTGTCCATCTACGTAGCAGGAAATAATCACTACTCTCTTTACCAATTCCCTCTGGATGTAAGGCTTCAAGAACCATTTTGCTTTCGTCACTCAGAATCGGCCCGCAACACTCTGAATATTCACTAATTTTTACCATGCTTGCTAACTGCCCTAATCCTCGCATGTAATGCTTAGAAGACGGGGGGAAACTACGTCTAATATGGAGAATTGTCTCGAGGCAAAGGATCAAAGTGGATTCTTGTTCCTCGTTCGCATCCTGCCCACGTCCAACTTTCAAGTCGAGTCTGTCCTGTCTTAGAAGAACCGCTTTTTGACAAAATAATGCTGAGCAAACAAGTGCTTCATACGGGTCTGGTTTCACTATCAAAGTGCCATAGCCGGCTTGGTTGTTGAAGTCTTCGGGCCAAACAAGGTGACTTGCTATGAACTCTAGGGATTGAAACGAAGGCAACAAAATCAATATCAGTGAGGAGCAAGCCCAAGCACCTCTGGCATCAACCGATATTGACACTGGAATATTATTACACGCAGATTCGTTTCTTAATCTTGAACGTGAACCATTCCCCACTCGCCGTCGTTTTGGAGGAGGTGCTCTTGGTCTTGGACGATGACTTTTGTTAACTGCATCATCATCGTCGTCATCCATGAGGCCATCACTATCATCGGAATTGTGAGAGGAGTGCTGAGTTTGTGAATGTGATGGCTGGATTCGCCGTTGGCTTGAAGCGTAGCGGCCGTCGTCATCGGAGTCTGAATTCAATGTATTAAACGCGGCGACAGCTGCGTAATTGCAATTGGCACCGCATGATTGATTTCTATATTCCTTAATGAATGACTTGCAGATCGAAAGCAATGATTTACCTGGGATGCCAAATAGGCGGTGAATTTTATCTCCGTCACCTCCAAAAGCTGAAATGAAAGTCAATACACGAATAATTCCATGTAAATGGTTGAACACCACAATGAAATCTGATGGGTAACTTTTCAAGGATGGCAATTTCTCCACTAACAGATCTAATGCAGGGATAAACGTGTCTTCAAATATATCGCAGATGTTCTGCGAAATGCGATCGACTGTAGAATGGCTTGACAATAGACTTGTCAACATTAACGATAAGAAAGCTGATACTTGCGGGAGTGCCAACAAGTTATCACTTGCCTTTGCAGCGTTATCTGTCTCTTCATCGTCATCGCTCGCATTTCCATAATCATATTTCAGTTGAATGAGCAATTCGTCGAAGCCGGACTTGATCGAGTCGAGCACCAGACTAGCCAGAGAGTTTGATCGGGTCGTGATTGCAGCGTCAGCACACGATCTACGATCCAAATAGCGTCGCAACTGTTCTCTCTCATACTGAGCATTCAAGTATGTATTTAGAAGCGGACCTCGCCCTTGCGCAATACGAAGTGTTTGGTCATGATCCATGCCAGATAGATAATCATTAGGTGTAATAGATTCCGACCAAAGAGCAGTGTAGAGCTGGTTGATACTTATATTGGCATTGAAATCGATAGCGTCTGGGTCGTATACAAAGCACATTGGCTCTGAATCCTCGGTGGTTGCAAAGATATTCAATGCGTCTAACTCATAAGTTGATACCGACGTAAATTCTCCATCTCTTATCAGCGAAGCCATACAGGTAGCCGCATAAGGCAGGAAGCTCCGGCGCAAGCTTGACTCAGCACTACTTTTCATGGCCAATTGAACGAACTGTAAGCAATAAGTCACAAAATAACGTCGATCTTTCATAGATGTTGTCATACGTATAGAATCAGCGGCAGATAGAGGCGCAGTGACATCACCAGCGTCGTTAAAACCGATAAGTCGAATGGCATTGGTTATCAACTCAAAAGGTGCACACGAAAGAAGGCAAGATGCATCCTCAAAAACAGGAAGCTTCCAAAGCTGTCCTTGTTCTTTCCGAATAAAGTTATTATTGGCGCCCATTTCAACATTCTGAGGAGGCCGACAAGCGAACAAGCCCTCCCTGTCCGTACATTGATAACGTATTATTTGAGTCAGAAGTTGAACCACAAGCTCACCAACATTATTGCCGAATGCACCTGAGGTGTATGACGAATACCTGAGATCAAAACGAAAGAGGGTCTTCCATACATATTGCCACGCTAAGCACAAGGCTTGCATAGATGAGGGCGATCCATATGTCGCGGCGTCAGCTAACCCCTCTCTGGAGCAAATGATTGCGGTCGACTCTGTCATTTTCAGAAGCGTCATGATAGTCCACATCTGTATTTCATCATCGCCAGCACTACCTCCATGGAATTCAAGTGTCGTCCCTAAGAGGTAAACTACCGCGGCTGCATCGGCAGGAGAAGATCCATGACGTTCGAGGATATTTGCAAGAGTTGCGTCAGGATAGTGACCTTCATCCAAGATAGTTGACCAGTATTGGCGAGTACTCGAAGCCCAACATTCTCCGCGGGGGAAGGATTCTACACAAGCGCAGAGGAACTGAAGAGAAGCTACAGTCGTTGGGCGAATAGAGTCCAACACTTCAGAGTTATTGCTAGGTGTCATAGTAGCGGTGGCCAAGGTACCTTGCGTCATCGTAGCTTCAGCTGACATGGCTTCTTCAAGAAGACTGCTCTCATTAACGACCAACCCTCGAAGAACAGGGCACGATTCGAGAAGAATCTGCTCGAAAGAAGATGTGACATCATTACTTCCAATAAGTGAATCATCATAGACACTGCTTATCTGAGTATTCGTCGAGTAAGTATCCAGTTTGGGATTCAGCTTGTACAAGTGACGAGCGACCGTGCGTATCCAGGGACTACGCGCTAATGCAAGAGGTGACGCAACGCATCCGTAATCCTCATTGTGTCTACGAACGGACTGGCCCCGAGGAACGATGTCAATCTCTCCTTGCTCAATCCCGGCAGATGATCGCATCATCTCCTCCTCGGCCCTAGCAACTAGCAATTCCAGAGTGTCTACTGCAGTTACGTCGCCATGTCCCCGATCCTCGGCTTCAGACATGTACAGCCGTTGCGAAATCCGCAATAGTCGCGCCATGAGCTCAAAATGTCGACGCTGCCTCCGTGTGAGAGGTGTCCATGCCGCACCACCAATTCTGACATCAGATTTTCCGTACTTCCTACCCGGGAGAAGACTCCATCGAGGATCCTTCTTCTTCTTCGAATTCTGTCCACTCAAAGCAGAGGAACCGAAGAGAGACTCTCTGACCTTTTCGTCACGTAACATATCCAACAACTTGTCGATTGTCTTCGCGTCCAATGTTGTCGCATTTTGTCCATTCTTTCTCTTCTTGATTGGTTTTCTCACCCTCTCACCACCACCATCATTTTGATCTCCACCCTCCTCTGTCGGCGACGACCTCGGTACCAATGGCCCTAAGTCTCCCTCAGGCAATCCACTCAACTTTCCGCTGGTCTCCGCCACAAGCAAATGCGCACCAATATACTCTGTGAGGGCTTCTCTGCTCTGAGCACTCGTCGTTGGTCTACCATAATTCCTCCTCGCCAGGCGTAATAGTGAGTGGCCGTAGTCTGACAGGACTGGTACACACTGCTCTGGATGTGCCGCAAGAAGACTTGTCGCGGCCAAATACATGTACGGCAACACCGATAGCATATCAGATTCAGTCCTGAGTTTGCGACGGAGAGATGATGGGTCCGCCATCTGCCCATCGACGATTGCCCTCGCGTGTGGATTGCGTGCAACAACGACGGATGACGGTGGATATGAGGTCCTATTTGCACCTCCTCCAGACTGCAATGTCCAAACATCCTCAGCCCAATCGGCAACAAGTTTCAACACGGGACGAACGAAAAGATGCATGCTCATCCCTAGGCGAGTAGCGCAATTGTGCATCATCGAACCAAGGCATTTTGAGGCCGCAAGTAGCGATTCCTGCGATATTGTATCACCCGTCGGCGTATTCCTTCCGTCATCACCACCGTCGACCGGGACGAAGATAGGGACGAACGCCCTACCCAAACGCGTCGACAATTCGTGTAATATATGACCAAGCTGGCCCTCCACTTCCAATTCAGCTAAGTATGCCGGCCTCGAGCACATGTGTGCCAGCCACTGCAACATTGACAATTCAACACCGGGGAGTTTCATTGCCTCGTCGTCATTGAGACACTGTACAGCGTAGTCGACACACGCTGCGACCTCTTTGTAGGACAACCGGGATCCTCGATCGTCATCAGAGCGCACATGTGGGACGTAGCTTGTGGCATTGAATCCGAAATGATGCTGCTTCGAAGTTCGAGGAGATGACTTGGAACGATCGGAACGACTGACGCAAGCTAAGTCGACATGGTGCCCGTACCTTGACCTTGTCTTCCAATCCTCTTCCCTTCCGACATTATTGTTATTGTATCCACCATCGTTGCATTCTAATTCCAGATCGGCATCCATCCTCAGGAATACTTTATACGGAAAAAGAAGTTCATCGGCATTATAATTTGCTTTTTGTCCAGTAAATCCAGATTGGTTCGCTGTCACCTTCTTCTTCCCCCTGCCAGTTGTTGATCCACTCGCTGGCTTACCCTCGAGGAGTGTCCGTGACGAGAGCAATGCTGCATCAAGGACGCTCCTGTACAAGACACATACACGATCCCATGGCAATGTATTGGCGGTGGCATTCACAGCACCATCACCGCGATTTCCCCGTCCACCATGCCCGATAGCATTTGCATTCTCAAACATGCGCAGCGCCTCTGCCTCCAACCTTCGTGGGGTGTTAAGATCGTGGAGCTTTTCCAGCATAGCTTTAGCCGCATTTCTACGATCGGTGACTTTTGACGCACGCAGACCATCCCGATGTGCAGTGAGAGCTGAGTAGGTAGGGTTCGAGTTGAGGCTACCGGAAGACGACTGCGGTAGAGATGAGGCCATTATTTGCGATGAGCGCTCTCCTCACGAGTGATATTTCCTATGAGATGACAACACCCACAGCAACCGCAAACCCACCCACCTACCCAAACCCAGCACTCGCGTGTTCAGCAATGTGGAGCCTCCTCCGGGTGTGAAGTAGAGAGTTGGAAATGACGCAAAAGCAGAATCACGAGAGTAGAGGGAGAGGAGGCGGGAAATCGAAAAATGAGTCGAATTTAGCCTTTTTTCCTTGGCAGGAAAAACTCATTGCGCCTTTGGATGCAACACTTAAGAATGTGGCAAAAAGGACAGGAATAGGGAAAGCAAAAGACAAAACTACAC
>Ga0247834_1004500_pt1 | contig 17509 bp, 13 predicted proteins | sample LaCruzMarch2015__8_FD_187118 | JGI IMG/M metagenome (GOLD analysis project Ga0247834, IMG submission 187118) | Freshwater microbial communities from meromictic Lake La Cruz, Castile-La Mancha, Spain - LaCruzMarch2015_12m | ecosystem: Environmental > Aquatic > Freshwater > Lake | place: Spain...
AAGGTGGGAGGTATGTCAGTCGTTTCAGCGCTATCAAATAGCGCGAAAGCCAATATTCCAGGTGCAACAGCTGCCAATGATGCCGATATATCTGCAGCTTATACAGCAAAGTTTGGTTTAAAACCGATTGATCATACTGACGGTAAACTGTCAGGATCATATTCTTCAACTGATGCTGATGTATCAGCTGCCGAGAGGGCTAAATTTGGTTCAATGGCCACTGCTAGTTCTCGTCGAGATACTGGTTCGGAATTGATAGGGGCCAAAACGGCGACTGATCTTGATGTGTCTAATGCTGAAAGATTAAAACTTAGTGGCACTTCATCTAGTAAATCATCAAAGCCACGGGTACAGGAAGCTACCGATGATGCAGCAGCTAGATTTAAATTCTCGATGACAAATGCAGAAAGGCTGAAGTTCGGAGAAGACATTGAACCTGATCCTGAAGAAGGGGAAGTAGTCGAATTCGACTCTGAGTCCAATCATAGACAAATGTCTGGCTTATCAGTAAATGATTCAAGCCGTAGCTTAAACAGCACGCGAACATCCTGGGTTAGCCAGCGAATATCGAGGTATCCCAGTAATGCGGCCAGACGTTTGTCCAGAAATTCTAGTGGTATGTCTGGAAGTGACCAAGTGGATAATACGGTTCCTCGCGATGAAGAGACTCCCATTGAAGCTTCATGTAGCTCGTTGGTTGAAACAAATCGAGCAAGTTCTGATCAGAGGCGAGCAGAGAGTAGTCGATCGTACAATAGTAAAAAGGAATCCATTCGCATAAAAGCGAGAGAAGATGGATGGCGGAGTTTATGCTTCTTGTCATCATGTGTATCTTTCGTGATTGTTATGGGATTAGCTATTGGGTTAGGCGTAGCAAAACGCAGTGGCAGATCCGCAGAGGCGTCCGCTACCACACATATTGGGAATTCTGCATCTATCCCACCACCGACTAGCACTCCAACAAAAGCACCTGAGGATTTTGCTTGGTGTTACGAATCTAACGAAGACGTCGCAATGAGTAAACCTCCATATGCCAAGATGCGTTCTGCTCTTGTCAGATCAGGTATATCAATTGCAGATGAATTTTTCGATGATACATCGTATCAAAGAAAGGCATTGTGTTGGTTGGCATTCGGTGATCGGAAAGAGCTCGATGTGTCTGATCCTTTCCTTGAGCAGCGATATATTCTAGCAGCCATCTTTTATCGTTTTAATGAACCAAGTAAGCTTGTCGACGATGGATGGTTGACTGGAAATTCAGAGTGTGAATGGAAGCCTAGCGTTGAATGCGATGCCAGAACTGAGACTACAGTTTCCAGACTACAACTGAGTGGCATTAGTGCCACTGGATCACTGCCCAAAGAAATTTCCAGCCTTCTTGACGTTACTCATCTTGACTTATCTATCAATGAATTCGATGGAGATATCTCAGACGTCGCTGGAGGGTGGCTACATTTGATGGAAGTCAAATTATCATCTAATAGGTTTACAAGCATACCCTCGTCAATACTCGATTGGAAGGATTTGAATCATTTTGATATTTCGAACAATGAACTCCTGGGTATAATACCTGAGAGCTTGACTTTATCACGTCAATTAATTTACTTGGACTTGGCTCTTAATCAATTCCAAGGAACAATACCAACCTCGTTTGGAAACTTGTTATCTCTTCAGACTCTGTATCTTCACGGCAATGAGCTTGAGGGTTCTGTGCCTCCCTCACTTTGTGATCTTCGAACAAACGAAGTACTAGTGACGTTGAGCGCGGATTGTACAACTGTATTATGCGATTGTTGTACGGTATGTGACGACTATAATGTTGGCAAAAATGCACTCGGTTGATCCGAGTGCTTGCATAGAAGAGACAAAGAGGATAACGGTTGATCCGAATGCTTGCATAGAATAGACAAAGAGGATAAAGAAAATCATAACATGACTGCTGAACGATTCTATTTTTGTGACTACGCTGTACTTATGTGTCAGTACTGATACTGCATTGGAGAAATGATAAACGCTGATTTTCCTGATGCTTCAATGAATCCTTTCCATAGTGGCTTCAGATATTTAGATTTGAATCCATTCTTCTTCTCCTTTCCCTGTCTATCAAGGTCTCTCTCTAGATCTCTCATTTTCCTCTGTTCTGCTCGTTTTATATGACCTTTTATCTTTTCCTCATACTTTTCCTTCCTCCGCTCCTCCTTCTGACTCTGATGTGTTTCCACATCGCTCACACTATCTGTAAATCTCCATTTGGCACTATTGCGAATTGTATCAAGGAAATCATTATCATCAAGGATAGTTGTGCCATTCAAAGATTCGGGCTTGCGATTATCGTCATCTTCTTCTATCAGATCAAATACACGAGTATGAACGTTCAGAAAGACCACAGATCCGTTACCTCGCCTGCTATCTGGTGATCTTATCGATGATCTGCGTTCTGTCGAAGATGATGATGGTTTTAACAATACGTGAGAGTTGTCGACGGTATTACGAGCACGACTGCTTTCGTCGTCATTCGAGGTACTGCTATCATCGTCGGAGGTACTGTCTTCGTCAAATTCAATGGAATGGCAGACAGGATCTTCGGTTTTGTCGCTGGACAAGTACATCTTATCAGGCAAGCATACAGTTAGTTTGGCCACCATTGTCGTCTGTGATTATGAAGACACACGAAGTGGGTTCGAAATCTTCATGCAGGTTTGGGGCCCCTCATCCGCGTGAATGAGTCACAAACAGGTGTTCAGAGTATTTATGTAGAAGCTGTCACACTGTAGAGAGATATGATGATGTCCTGCGCTATCGTTGCGGCGGCGTTCCTAGCCGGAACTGCTTCGGCATTTCAACCAAACCACCAAACTTCCATTGTGAAATCGCTCTCATCATCATCAAAATCGTCGTCGTCGTCGTCGGCGTCATCGTCGTCAGCGCTACAAGCAGTGTCTCGCCGACGCATCCTCGATTCCTCCGCGTCGCCATATTTGGTGCAATCCTAAGTACGATAATAGTAACCGCGAATCCATCAGTCTCCTATGCTGCCGCAGCTGCGATTCAAGATTCACTCGAGGTGAATGAATTCCTACGCACGGGAAAAGATCTTGGTGGAAACATGGGAGTATCATCACAGGCTGGGAAGTCACGTCCACAAACAGGGGTTGTATTCCGTGATGGCACCGACGTCCTACAGGGTACTAGTGGTGAGGTGTCAGCAGAAATATTGGTTGGGACCAAGGTCAAGCCGGAGGCTGTACTAATATCATTCCGTGCACCGTACAAATTAGAAAAGGGGTCGGTATTTGACGTGGAATGTCGTGACGGGAAGACTGGAGATGGTGCCTTCCTTGCTGTTACTGGACCAACGGGTGGCAAAACGCTAAGTGAACTGCCAGCTTCATTCTTCCTCGATCGACTGTTTGATCCTACTGGACGTTTTTCATTCTACGGCGCTCCCACTGATGTCAAAGTGAAGAAGAATGTCGTACTTGAGGATGGTCTACGGATGCTTGAACTCACCTTCTCGAATCTAAGTCAAAGCACAAACGCTGAAATACCACGGAATGCAGTACTGATGGCAACGATCCCACGGGGAACTGATAATGCTGTTATGCTTGTCGCGAGCTCGAATGCCAGTCGATGGAGGAGAGAGGGTGGTCAAAGTAGGGCAATGGATATTGTTGATTCATTCAGAGCTGTGCCTGCGCCCAAGACCAGTTTGAAGTTACGTGCGAAGGATCGTAGTGGTGGATCTAGTTTGGACTTTTGAAGGAAGGACGAAAGAAGAAGAGACTATTCCTATTTAGATAATTCATGTTCCTTCCATTTTGTTAGGAGTATTAGTGAGGACTATTCATCTCTTGCAATTGTGCGTAAATGCTCTTCACAATGCTCCAACCTCCTTCAATTTGTCCCTCAATGTACCATTAAAAGCCATTTCCAAAATCCCAAGGCTTTCCGTATTGTCTACTCCACTGTCGAATCCACCAACATATTTACCACCCAAGAAGATAGCAGGTACAGATGACTTTCCCACCATCTTTCCCAGCTCGGCTCGGATTGGATTACCCTCTGACCAAGGATTATCAAGTCGAACAACTTTATATGTAGCTCCTGCGATATCTAGATATTTGATTGCCTTCTTACATGACGGAGATGCCTCCCAGGTAAACATGACACATGGTGCAGATGCAACATGGTCATTAATTTTACTTTGCACATCATTGGCGTCGTACGTCCCAGCTATGGCAATCGCGGTACTCTGTTTGAAGTCATATCCCTCGGATTTTGATTGTTGGAATAGTTGATACCGTTGAGTTATGGTGTTGAAAAATGTTGAGATGAAGTTACTATCCTCATTGGATCCGGTGGACAAGGAGAGCCGATAATTATTCGAACAGCTCGTCCTTGACGTAACGATGGGTGCAAATGCACGAACCGACGGCAGGAATAGGACAACGAGTAGGACTAACGAGGCGAATAAACGTGAGTAATACCGCATGGCAAAGGTAGTCAACAAGGTGTGACGTGCTGAGGTATTTATGTAGAATGGAAAAGTAAAAACCGACATGAATTTTTTTGTTTGGTGCTCGCGGGTAGTATGTAGGTCCATACGTACCCTAAGCTGACTTCCATCATCTGGTAGGTCTCGTGGACGTCGTCCTCCTTTGCTGGGAGTCACATACTCTCACATACTCTGTCTCCTATCGTGTCTACAAGTGCAGCTAGTACGATATTCTTTGTCGCTGTGATGAACCTATCGGCCGCATATTTGATCATGATGCTATCGCTCGTGGGTCGGTCAGGCTCGTCACGTCACATTATTGCATTCCAATTAGCAGGGTCGGGCAAGCGACGATGGCGTTCGTCATCATCATCGTCGATCGCGTACGGACGGACCACGTTTCGTCATTTACGTGGCGATCTTGAGTCTTGGCGTATTTCTTCTACTCCTAGTAACGACCAGTCGAATTCTTCTTTCCCAGTAGTAACATCAATTTCAATCGACGACGAAATCCTTACGCCATATCGGAATAAGAATAACATAGATGATCAAATCTTTACTGCCATTTCAGCCGATGGTGGGCTCAAGGTCACAGTCGCGACTGTACGCAATTTACTCAATGAGTTTATGATCCAACACAGTATGAATCCCGTGCCTGGCGATGCACTTGGTCGTGCTACGATTTGTGCATTAATGGCAGGTAGTGGAATGCAAGAAGAACAAATGTTCCAACTGTCCATGCGGGGAGATGGTCCATTACGTGGATGTTTGGCAATTGTTACCGGTAAGGGTGAGGCACGGGGTTATGTGGGTAATCCTAGTCTCGGTGATGACTTTACCTTAAAAGAAGCCATGGGTGTCGGTACGATCCAGGTAGTAAAGAATCATCCCGATTGGCCTCGTCCATATAATGGCATCACGTCTATTCGGCATGGTGATATTGATCGTGATGTGGGTATCTACCTTGCCGAAAGCGAACAACGTTCATGTGCACTCGCAGCCGCGACCTCATTTAAGGGTATACTTTGTACTGCCGCTGGAGGGTATCTAGTTGAACGTCTACCGGACTGTTCTCCCGAAACAATGTCACATATGGAAAGAAATTTAGAGATACTTGTTGAAATGAATGGTGTGGGTGGGGAGGCTTTACCGGTGAACCTTTTTCTTGAAGGGAAGACACCCGTGGATATTGCATCGATATTGCTTGATGGGCTGGGGATGGTACCTTTAGATCAGGTCGAGCCGAAGCCCAAGTGCCCGTGCAGTGCAGAGAAGCTATTCCGAAGTTTACGTCTATTGCCCAGGGAGGAGGTGGATACAATTTTACGGGAGGAGGGGCGAATTGAGGCACGGTGTCAATTCTGTGGCACCGTATATAATATGGGTTTGGAGGAGGTTGAGAAGAGATTTCGTGATGCAACAGGAGATCCGTCGAAAGGGTAAAAGAGTCTAAACAGGGATTTGCTTTTCAAGCTGTTTTGTTACAATTGAATTATTAATCAATTATAGGCTCCTGTGGAGTAGTAGGATCACACACGCACACAGTATCTGCTAAGATAATTATTTGGCTGCTCTGACTATCACATAAAGCCTCTGTTCCCTTGAGACAAAGGGGTCTGGTGCACGACATTTTTATGAGTTGTAGCCAGCCCAGTGTCTTCCTGCCTCCTTCATCAACTCATCATACATAGATCTAGGTAGTAGCTCCATGCTCGCTCGTGGCATCTCATCAGTCGCGAGCGCGGTGACCGGTTTCGGCCGCCTCAGCATCGCAAAAAGCAATGCCTCATCATCTGCTCGACGCTTATCGTATTATTCGGTAGGGGTGGTCGGCGCCGAGTCAACCGTGCTGACACGAAACTTGAAGGCGATGATTGTGGCAACTCGCGCTAAAGGTGGTGTAAGACTGCGATTTATATCGACCACCTCCCCTCTGTCCGCAGGGAGACTGACCGCCAAGGGGGGTAATGAAGATTCAACCAACGCAGCGACGTCGATCACGTCCTCCGACAATAACATCAGTGACGAAAAGAAGGCCATGATAGATCGTTGGATGAAATGGAACACAACTAATAATTGGAAATATACACCCAATCCCGACCTTATTGCAAAAATTGGCAAAGGTGAAGGCAGTCCGTTAGACCAATTTCGTGATTTAGTTCCAAGAGCAAAGCGTGAGTCCGAAGAGGTAGGGAGGAGTTGGAGTGCTAAGGAATTACGTCGTAAAAGTTATGATGATTTGCACAAACTATGGTGCGTTTAGCTGTATGTTATTTGATGTTATCGTTCTCTTTATAATTTTCATTTGTTCAAAAACAAAATGTACTTCATGTGCTTCCCAACGTGACTTTTCCTTCAGGTATGTTCTTTATAAGGAGAAGAATATGCTACTTACCGAATCCAACCTTGCTCGTCGGCACATGTACGAAATGATTCAACCAGATCGACGGCGCAAGGTTCAAAAGTCAATGGGTGCGATTAAACAGGTACTGGGAGAACGCAAACGGAAGAAGATTGCCGATTACAGAGCATATTTGGGAGAGCTGGAACGATATCAGGGGCTAATGGTGGCGGCATCATCGTCGTCTCTGACTTCTTCTTCTGCGAGAGAGACTATTGAGGGTGGGAATGACAGTGGAATTGCGGCTAGCATGGAAGATGCGATGGATACTGAGGCCGAGAATCTAATCCCAAAGAGTGAAAGGGCGGCTTTGGAGGGGAAAGAATAAAGTGGGGACAAAATGAAGATGATTCCTTAAGTACTAATATGCTGATGATGTACCTACTGACTTACTTCTTAAAACAATGATATAAAGGAAAAACTTGATCAGAATTGTCGCAAGCAAAGCAAGCTGTGAGAGATTGAGATCGCGCATTCTTAGCTAGCAAGACAGCACCTAAGATATTAGGTGCACATGTTGATGCCGCTGTCTCACTATCCACAGTAGCCATGGCAGCTGCATAGTTTCCCTACCTCATCATCTCCATACATCATCTCTCCATATTCCCTGTGTGCTGCATAAACGGCATCGCTGAGCTTGAAGTAGCCTCCGTAGGTCAGTGGCGACACACACACCTCCTCGCCAGCAATGGGGAGTATCCACACCCCTTCCTCCTCATCCGGCCTAGCGATTATGAACATTTCCCAAGAGTGCGCAATTTTCTGCATGAAAAAGTACAAGAGTTCTCTACGAACTGGTTTTGGAAATGATAGTAGCTGTCGGGTCAAACGAATCAGATCACTTTTGTGCGTGTCCTTAAACTCAATCCCGCCTTCACATTCACAATGAATCATACAGGCCAAGGGAATTGGATCAGGCCACTCCACACACTCGCTGCTCATTATCTTTTCAAGTGGTAGAAGGATCGGAAATATACGCCCTGGATCAGTTTCTAGAGCCACTGCGACCAAGATTGCCCCCAAACTGCACCAGGACCCTTCTCGTTCTTTTCCACAATCTCCACAATTCTGTGGGCAGAAATGAAGTTGATCCTGAACTTCTTTGCTCAATGAGTTAAAATACTCTCTCTTGGTAATCCCAGGAGCAAATCGTAATTCATTGAACAGCTTGCAGAAAGCTGCAATCTGGGAGGCTTGTTGGGGTGTGCAAAAATTAGTCGCGGCCTGCACATACAGCCAACGGCGGGAATCATCACATTCCGCTTTTTCCTGATCATTTCGATTTCCTATGTACTGATTGGTGGAAGGAAAGCATCTAGTCCACTTCAAGGGCGGGCCGCCGCACTTGTAGTAGCCGCTTCCCGTGTGCTGGCGGGGATTCGCGAAAAGCTCTCCCAAGCTCTCGAGGGTTTGCTCCCGACGGAATAGCTGGGTCTTGCCACTGTAGGGGTGATGTAAGCAAGTGGCGACCGTTCCCGTCGTGTAATATACGTTGACACGCGTTTTATTCGGGTCAGATTTGGCAAAAGCGATCACCCGGCTCGTTTCGTTGAACTGGACTTCCTCGTATCCATGGCAGGCAGCCAATGCGCGAACGCCATCGATGGGAATCATTAGTTTTCTGGGAGAATAGCGGACCCTATTTACGTTTAGTACGTAGATACCTGCCTCACAGTCACTCGCTTAAACCTACGTAGGAATCCTTACGATTATCGCTCCTTTTCCCCTTGAGCTCATTCAGAGGACGATCGATGATGTAGTAGGTAGCAATGGTCGATCAAAGCAAACACCGGCAGCACTGCCTCACGTGCACAGCTACGAAATCCACGACATTCGATGATTCTATTGGTGAATTAGATGATATTCTTGCCTGGCGTCAAAGCTGTATGGAATCCAATAGCTATGATGATTATTTGCTCCCATCTCAGTCATCATCGTTGGACTTGCCCGTCGATGAAGACGACATTACCGCACGCGCCACCGATATCGTTCATCGGCAATACAATGTAATCCAGGATAACGATTCTCTGGCTAGCAGCAATATCCTCACCAACAATACCAATAACTCACGAGATGATAATGAGGAATCAAATGACACCAATGCGAATGGTACGGTATCGATTAGAGAATGTCGCATTACAAGAAATGAAGATACCAAACCCAATATTGACGATGTAGCTGCTGAAAAACAGAAATTGTTTAGCTATTTGCAAGAGCAGGCCGGTGGTATGCTGCCACAACTTATGGCTTATCTGAAGGAACAGGATGTCGAAGAGCCAACAGAAATGAGGATAGTAAAGGAGGCTGCTCAAGCCAAAGCTGCAGCAGAAGCGGAGGCAGCGAGGATTGCAGAGGACGAACGATTAGCAAAAGAGGCGGTAAAAGTTGCGAGAATTGCTGAGGAGGCAAGGATCGCCGAGGAGGCTGCCAAAGCTAAAGCTGTAGCAGAAGCGGAGGCAGCGAGGATTGCAGAGGACGAACGATTAGCAAAAGAGGCGGTAAAAGTTGCGAGAATTGCTGAGGAGGCAAGGATCGCCGAGGAGGCTGCTAAAGCGAAAGCTGCTAGATATGCAACATATCTAGCGAAAGCTGCAGCAAAAGCGGCGACAGCGAGGATAGTACAAGAGGTAGCGAAAGAAGCGGAGGAAACAAGGATCGCCGAGGAGATGAGGCTAGCTAACACAAGTTCATTGTACGAGAAATTCTGTAAAAGTCAAAAGCCTAGCATCAAGGCATCAATGAAAGCAAAAATGATCGAATCTTATGACAAAGAGAGTAAGGTGTCAAATGGATTGCCATGTGAAGTGACTACATCCGAAGACAATGCTATCTCTTTAGACAATAGTCAGGAAATTGGAACGCTACCGCACAAAGTTGATATCTTTGAAGGCTCCGCAATGTCGCCTCCTAAACATAGCGAGGTAAAAGCAAAAGTTGTCATACGATTGATTGAGAAATATAGCAAGTGTCTTCCTAATAGCATGGCATCTTTAACAATTACAGAAGAGGAAAAATCTCTCGATGACGAAAATGAAGTGTCGAATACAGCTAATAGCATGGTCCAAGAAAATATTGATATGGTCAATATTGCTTCGCCTACTCATCAAGAGAAGGTCGTCGAACTACTGCAGTTTCTCAAAGAAAATGAGACCAAAGACATTTTTGCGACACCAGTGGCCAAAACGAGCACACTGTACGAGAAGTATAGTAAAAGTCGAAAGCCAAATAACAAGACACTGATTAAAGAGCGACATACTGAAAGTACCAAAGAGACCAAATCTGCAGAAGAGGGACGAAAAATGTCCAATGACACTGTATTCCGAGCTCATTGTCAGGAGATAAAGATCGAGTTGATTCCACAGGAAAATGAGAACAATAAAGCATCTATCATGCCACCTGCCAACAATGGTGAGGTAAAGGCAACGGGTGTCGTTCAATTGCTTGATAAACACACTTGGCCATTTGTCAATAAGGTGGATGAAGTAATCAAAGCATCGAATAAATCAGTGAATGCACAGAAAAGAGCCACGCTGCTAGAAGTTGATGATCATAAAGCCAAGACGAGTTCATTGTACAAGAAGTATAGCATAAGAAAGATTGGCAGCAAGACCAACATGAAAGTATATCCGACCAAAGATAACTCAGTCAAGGATAATGACTTGCCACTCATGAAACCCAATGTAAATCTTAGTGAGTGTGAAGACTCATTTGACCATACTCCTTTTACAAGTAACGATGAAGAGAATATCTCATTGATGAATAAAAAGCCCAAGTGTAAGTGCAGTGCCAAAAAAGTATTCAGAAGTGTTCGTCTACTGTCAAAAGAGGAGATTGCTACAATTCTGAAAGAGCAAGGACAGATCGAGGCGAACTGTCATACGTGTGGTACTGTTTATATAATGAGTGAGGAGGAGATTGAGGCATGCAATTTGTAATTGTAGGGTGGTGTAAAGTTTCACGAGGATTTTCATTGGTGGTGTATAGTTTCAAAAGGATTTTATTCAGTCATAATTAGTTGAACACCTTATGCTTCAATAGCAACAAATTTGTCATCGTAGCAATATTCTCAGGTTTCGACCTCCAAATCAAATTCCATACTTTTGGATCAACGGGAGCAAAGTGCGTTTTATCTCCTCATTCGTCATCGTATCGATTGGGAGTTTCTTGAATTCATCCAGAAATGCCGCTGCTGCTGCCTTTTTCTCGTTTGCATCATCGTTTACCTCGCCATCAACACATTTGTCGGATTTCTTCTTGCGATAACCAAAATTTTCAAGTTGCTTCGCTTTGCGTTTGGCATCAATTATAATCGACGCCGGCATATTCGCCATCTCTGCTACCTGGATGCCAAAACTTTCAAGACACGGACCCGGTCGTACCTCATAGAGAAAGGTAAGACCATTCCGTCCATCACTACAGGCAGTCACATGACTATTTGACACTGATGTTTCCTGCTCTTCCAACGCAGTAAGTTCATGGAAGTGCGTCGCAAAGACTGTCATGCACCCAATCTTCTGTACGATATGTTCAGATATCGCCTTAGCTAATCCATACCCATCAAAGGTACTCGTGCCTCGTCCAAGTTCATCAATAATAATAAGACTGCGTTTCGTAGAAGTTCGTAGTATCGACGATGCCTCGAGCATTTCGGCCATGAATGTCGATATACCGCGATCTTGACTATCACCAGCCCCAACACGTGCGAGGATATGATGGACGATGTTAATCTTCGCCGAGGCGCATGGTACGAAGCTTCCAATTTGGGCCATGGTAATAATGGCCCCCAGTGAACGAATGTAGGTAGATTTGCCGCCCATATTGGGTCCAGTCACAAGTAGGAAAGATGACGAACCAAAGACAAGGTTGAAATCATTGGCAATAAAATTCATATCATCCTGAAGTTCCACACACGGATGTCGTGCCTCTTTCAGTACAATTCCAAGTCCATCCTCTTCGCCGTCTGTCATTTCTGGACGACAAAATCCATTATTACTATATGCGGCAACATGCGCAAACGATGCTAGGACATCGAGTTCTGCCAATAGAACGGATAGACGTTCTAACACTGGAACATAGGTCGATGCAATTGACATGACTTTGTTCACCATAACATGCTGTTTCTCATCATACTCGGCCATGAGATCCTTCTTCTTCGTACCAAGTTGTTCCAACTCCCTCGTGGAGAAGTATACACCATTCTTGAGGATACGATGTACTCGTACCCCCTGATCCTTCATTTCCGTTTCCAGGAGCTTGGCAGCATTCGTGTCAATGAGTCGAAATTGCCACACACAAGCCGTGTTGGAATTGCCATCAACATCCTCAAGTTTGACTTGCTGATTCCCCTTACCACTAATATCCGACCAAAGTGCATTCATATCGGCATGTATCGCTTGTAATTCGTCATCGATGCTATTGAGTTCCTCTCGCACATCACCGAGACTTGCATCAAGGTTGGACTGGATCATGAAGTCACGTGGTGCGGCATCAAAGTCGATAACCTTCTCGGCAAGTCCCACGGCCTTGTCAAGTTCTAATGCACATTTCTCTAGTCCTTGATAGGTGGAAAGGAGAGCAATTTCCTCAGCCGCCACATCTGCTCCTTCAATGTCTCCTAAAAGATTCTTCATGACATCGAGCAACGGAGGCAGGCATTTGTCACCAATCAAGTGCAACTTGTAAAGACTCTCCAATGCCTTCGAGGCACTAACCACACCCCGTCCTCGACCATCGGCATACCCATTGGCAGCACGTCCATTGGCAGTTAGACCATAACCTAGTTTGTCAATATCGAGTCCTCGGAATGTAGACAAGCCCTCATTGCGTACTCGATCTCGACCAATACTATCCTCCACAAGTTTCGACACGGCATCCTGTCGTCGTACAATCTCATCAAGATCCACTAATGGTTGACGTAACCATACCTCCAATGTACGGCTGCCCATGCGCGTTTTGCATACATTTAATACACCAAAGAGTGAATTATTATCACTATTCCCCCCGGTTAATAATGCGCCACCACTGGTACGCGGTGGTAATAAATGTATTGCCTCGGCGGCAGTCCGATCTAATGACATTCGACTATTTAACATTCCGGGTACAATGCTGTACGCCCCGTCATCATTGGTATTATTGGAGTAGGATACATCTGCCGAGAAGAAACATCCCAATGTCCATAGTACCATGGATTCTTCGGCTAATCGTTTATCACCACGGTAGGATAGGTATCGGGTGTCATTCTCTCCACCGAGTAAACGACGTAATGTTGTTTCGGCCAATGATGTGGCTTTGCTTTTGGAGAGTGTTGGTAGAACATGAACCGATATTCCAGAACAACCACCGTCATTGTTGTTGTTCTGCCTGTGTGGTGCTACATCGTCACGTGATTCAAGGACATTGACTAATCGTGATAACAATGCTGTAACTTCTGCGGCAGAAGATTTCTCCGTCTTATTCTTCGCACCACCACCATTATTCCTGTTAGTAGTATCACCTTGATCATAACCCTCGGTACAAGTAACATAGGCCGTACCTACCGGTGCCAGCCGTGTAAGCAAGGCATCAACATTGGCAAATGAACGACGATCATCAAGAAAGACGATATGTTCGAGTATATAGCGTGTGGGATCATGAATGTGTGATCGACTATTCGGCCGGCGGGAGATGACACATAATTTGGCCGTGGAGGAGTCCTGTGTTGAATTGCCACTGGCTGCATAATAATATTTTTGTACAGAAGATGTGGAGAGAGAGAAAAAGAAGGATGATGATGAGATGGGTGTAGCAGCATATTTATCATTGTTTGGGTATGATCGACATAGCATGATACAGTATCTTGGGCATCGACTCAATTGAGACGTGTTTTGTGTATAAAGTGAAACCAATGACATGTAAATTATTAAGGAGGGATTCTTCGTATGCTTCCGCAAAACAAACAAACAGCAACAACACAGCAATTCGTCATTTCTTACCAGTTGTCGCGCTCCTGCTAAGGAGGATGGTGACGATTGCCGCCTCCGACGGAGGAATGTCGTACTCCTCGTCGATCATTGGATTAGGGGGGGGTGGTGTGGGGATCTAAAAGACGCGCCAAAATTTCTGAAGTCGCTCGCAAGGGAATAACAAATTGCTGAGGTCTCTACAGAGGTGAAAGGCTAGGTATTCTACATACATTGATATGCGTCTTCCATCGTCGCTACTTCTGACGATACTTGTGGCTGCTGCTGCTCACACTGCGTCGTCGAGTTGTTCCGTGTCGGAAGCGAATCATTATCAATCGAACAACAAAGACGATACCTGCAGCAACACATCATCGAGCTTATCTCCATTTGCAATAGCAAGGAATCTAAGTATACCTCTTGCCATCGATATACAAGACGCAGAGTTTGAACACTCAACATTCTGGGAAGAACATGGACCGCTATTGCAAGATGCTTGGAGAGAATGGGAGGACAAAATAATGAAGAATGGATCGTTGACATGCATTGTCAGCAAAAATGATGATGATGATGATGATGATGATGATGATGATGATGATGATGGAATCTTAACAAACGAATTATCTATTGCAATTAAAAATGCATTCAATAACCCGAATGAATTTACTGAATCAATTGTAAAATCACTTTGGATGACTACTGACCCTACGACTAATCAACCTCATCTACCCAAGGGAGTGTATGCGACCCAACTTCTTACACTCTCGGGGATACAACGATTACGATATCTACTGGACTTGGCCACTTTTTCAAACATACCCACACGCCGACCAAATGGTATGAATCGTAATGGAATAATCATAGATCATAATGTGGCTGGTGCCGTATCTATGAAATCATTAATTACATTGATTGGAGATGAGATTATTAATCGTGTTGTACGGCCAGTAGGACGAATGTTATTTCCCGACCGGATTGGCTGTAATGATGATGTGGAATACTTTGCATTCACTATCCGATATGATGATGATGGAAACAGCAGTGACAGTAGCGATGAACGTAGTGCACCAATACTACGTGATACCGAGCTGAAAGAACATCGAGATGCGTCAATCTTTACCTTGAATGTCAACTTAAATCTGCCCGAAGAGGAAGAATATTCAGGCTCGGAAGTATTTTTTCGTGAATTCCCATCGGTAGGTGATGATGCATTCACCGAGGATGATGATAATGTTGGGATTGTACGTTTTACTCCTGGCATGGCAATTGTTCACCTTGGTGCACATCGTCACGGGTCTTTACCCATAACCACTACTCCTCCTACTAGCGGCAATGATGAACGAGGCAGTGTAATGTCAAGAAGTAAAAGATATAATCTTGTGATATGGCTGTTTGGCAAAGACGGAGACGTACGCATAGCACCGTACAAAATGGAGGAACAAATGAATGTCATGCAGCGCTGGTGTGGTTGCAATTAATTATACTCGAGAAGATCATTTGAATTGTAGTAGAGTATGTTCATGTATACTAGTAGCTGTACTCCTAATGACACATTTCAGTGCCATCGGGTTGAATGAAGGTAGATACAGCGTCACCCCGCGTCGCGTCACTAGAAGACCAATATGTGACCATTTTCTTTGCCGGCAATGAATGTGTTTTAGACTCTTAAGTATTGAAACAATGACACTAAAAATCGTTGCTTCGTGCAGATCATCGCTGGTCCTCTTACAGGACTGATTACCTGCGTTGAAAAGCAGTTCATCTCATTGATCTTCGATCATGATTGCAATCGAGAGCCTATCTATCAACGCTATGGAGCCAGCAAAGGAAGAAGAGCCAGCGAAGGAGGAAGTCGATTCCGTCGAGCCAGCAAAAGAAGAGGAGCCGACAAAGGATGAGGAGCCAGCAAAGGATGAAGAGCCGGTAAAGGAGGAAGTAGAGGTTGTTGCTGCTGCCGAGCCAGCAAAGGATGAAGAGCCGACAAAGGAAGAGGAACTAGCAAAGGATGAGGAGCCAGCAAAGGATGAGGAGCCAGCAAAGGATGAGGAGCCAGCAAAGGAAGAGGAACTGGCGAAGGATGAAGAGAAGGATAAGGAGCCAGCAAAGGATGAGTAGCCAGTAGACGAAGAGGAGCTAGAGAGGAGGAAGTAGATGCTATTGCTGAAGTTCGTTAAGAATAGATTGAATTACGCACGATGTTGTTTTACGACATTCTACTCAATCATACTTCATGTATCTTCAACTTCACATTACTAGAGAATGATTTAAAGTCTCCTCTTCTCGGCCGCACGTGCATGTCCCTCCAACCCTTCTAAACGAGCCATTCGGACGCAGTCCTCAACCATATCCTGACATCCTTCCCTATCGTCAATCCTCATCCAAGTTCGAATGCGTAGGAAGTTGAATACTGACAACCCACCAGTATATCTTCCCGTCCCCCCCGTGGGTAATGTGTGATTAGGCCCCGCTCCATAGTCACCCAATACTTCAGCACAGTCTGCACCAACAAATAGTCCACCGTAATTGGTGCATCGTTTACCCACCTCCATGGCATCTACGGTTTGTATCTCAAGGTGCTCGGGAGCCAAACGGTCAGACACGGCAATACATTCATCAATGTTCTTACATAAAACGCTAAATGATTGGCGTAATGCCTCCCCGGCCGTACTCTTGTTCGGTTCAGGTAATGATCCTACCTGTCGTGTGACCTCCACATCGACCGCATCAATTAAATCTGCATCATCCGACACAAGTATCGCACGAGCAACGACATCATGTTCTGCCTGTGCAATCAAGTCACTTGCCACAATTACTGGATTGGCAGTACCATCTGCAATTACCAATACCTCCGATGGACCAGCGAGCATATCAATACCACACCGTCCGCTTACTATCGACTTGGCAGCAGTAACCCACATATTCCCCGGACCGACAATGACATCACATGGGGGGACCTCGGACTGGACTACAGTGGTCGATCCATTCTCCCCCATGGTCTTGGCGGATACTCCATATGCCATAGCCCCAATTGCCTGTGCTCCACCTACCCTCAATACAATATCCGCACCGGCAACATGTGCCGCTGCTAACGTGATAGGAGCTGGACGAGGCGAGCATAGCACAACGAACGGACATCCTGCCGCACGTGCAGTAACCACGGTCATAATTACCGAACTGGGTAGCGGATACCGTCCACCGGGCGCGTAACATCCGGCCACTCCACATGGACTAACAGTCTGCCCTGCCTTACCACCAGGAATGTCAATTTCCATATTAACGACGGAAGAACGTTGAGCCTCTGCAAATATTTTGACACGTGCGTGTATGTTAAGGAGAGAGCGCTTTTCATCGGATGTGAGTGAGTTGAATGCATCTTGACACGTTGCTGGTGGTACAATGTAACTATCAATTCCACTACTACCAACATTGCTATTATCCTCGCCATCGTTTGTTGTGGTAAGGGGGATGTCACCCAGCCGACGTGCAATCGATAAGAGTGCATCGGGGGAGCATGCACCCGAAGATGATGGACGTAATTCCTCGAGTATAGCTCTCGATTGGATGAGAGCGTTGGGATCCACTGGATCCTTGATCTCGAGTGTCACTTCCGCGGGTGTTCGACGAGTCAACATCGTTGTGGTTGAGGTCTTGACTGAGAGGCTACCACTGAAAATC
>Ga0247834_1004509_pt1 | contig 17470 bp, 8 predicted proteins | sample LaCruzMarch2015__8_FD_187118 | JGI IMG/M metagenome (GOLD analysis project Ga0247834, IMG submission 187118) | Freshwater microbial communities from meromictic Lake La Cruz, Castile-La Mancha, Spain - LaCruzMarch2015_12m | ecosystem: Environmental > Aquatic > Freshwater > Lake | place: Spain...
TCTCGTCGTTGCTCAGCTCCACGGCCTCCAGCCGGGATGGGTCCAGTATGCTCTTGCTCATGATTTTTCCTTCAAGGGGCGAAAACATGACCGATCACCCCGGGGATTGCAAGGAACACAATTTCCGCTTTCCATATCTAACGACGCCTGAGGTTCCTACAAACGCCAGGCGTCATGATGCACAAAAATCGCCTGGCGACGGTTCTCGTGCCCGCATCGGGCGCTTGACTCACCAGGCCCGCTCTGGCAGCGTCCGGGCATGGAAATGAGCGCTTCCTGCTTCAAACTCCTGGCCAGCGGCCCGGGAGGCCGGAGTGCGGTTTCCGATCAGCAGCACGTTTTTCCAGGGCCTCCTCCCACCGTATCCTGCTATTCCTGTGCCCGGACCCGTGTGTGACGGCGCCCTCCTTGACTCTCCTCCTTCCTTAAAAACCAAAAAACACCAACATGATAACCACACTCACTGCTGAAGAACACCGGGCAAATATGCTCAAAGCCATCGACAAGATGCGGAAGGCTGGCGTCACCGAGAAGACGGGAGGCCCGTTCGGATGCGTCATCTACCTCAACGGGGAGATCATCGCAGCGGAAGGCAACCGGGTCATCGCCGATCACGATCCGACCGCCCACGCAGAGGTCGTCGCCATCCGCGAGGCCTGCAAGAAAGTCGGTTCCCACGATCTCTCGGGTGCGATCCTCTACACGAGTTGCATGTGCTGTCCGATGTGTTATTCGGCCTCGTATTGGGCGCGCATCTCGAAAGTTTACTACGCCGCCGCATGTGACGACTACGCGGACATCTTCGATGACAGCGTGATCTACAAGGATCTCGAGCTCCCCTTCCATGATCGTTTTCTCAAGCCGGAGGAACTCTGCCGCGCCGAGGCCAACAAAGTGTGGGACGAATTCCGCGCTCTGCCCGATGGCGCGCGTTATTGATCCCACTTCACCGGAGATCAAATAGTGGCGGCCACTCCGCGTTTCGCAGGGTTGGAAGGCCAACTCCGCGTTCGCGGAAGGAAGCCATGGAGGCAGGAACGACCTCAGGGCATCTCAAGTTTGGCCAGAAACTTTTCCGCCACCCGGCGGTGCTCGCCCATCGCTTCGCCGCGCTTGTCGCAGAGCCGGGCCATCAGGGCCAGGCGCGGGTTGCGAAGACTGCAAACGCCGGCACGATATCCGGCGTGTAAACCTCGCCGCCCGGGCGGGGTTGTCTCGTCCTTCCCCGGCTTCATCCGGCACAGGGTGGGGTGTGCTTCCTCCCCATTTAACTTCAGTCTTGCAGGAGAATTTCAATCTCATGCGTCCCGGTCAGAGCCGCATCGAAAAACGGTTTTTCCAATACATTCCCATCTAATTTGAAGTTGGCCACACGGCTGCCGTGTCCGAGGATCTTGACGTTCAGCACGCTGTCGCGGTAGGTAATTCCACTCATCGAAATCTTTGAGAAACGGTCCGGCACGAGCGGGGCAAAGCGGATGCCATTTTCCTCAAAGTTCATACCCAGCAGCCCGTGCAGAACCATGCCCAAGTAGCCGGACGCGCTCCACAGCTGGTCGGATGAACCGTCGGGCTTGCCGTCCTCCGGGAAATAGAATTCTTTGAACGTGTCGGTTTTTTGTGACAGAGCAAGCAGCTTGCCCAGCTCTTGGTCGAACATTTTGCGATCGCCGAGATGGATAGCCGCGCGGGCCCAGTATCCCTGCACAAAAGGCCAGATCATGCCGTTGTGGTAGCGGTAGGACGGCCTTGCGGTGTAGTCCATGTAATCCTGCAGCTGGGGCCAGAGACACGGAAGACCATTGGGCGTCGTGGGCGTCGAGGACAGGACACGCCGTGCACGTTCCGGGTCGGCGACACCGAAGCGGATGCACAGAGCTTCTCCCAAACCTTCCATGACAGGAAACAGCTTTTTGTTTTCGTCCAGGAAGTAGCCGTAATACCCCTTGTCTTCCTGCCAGAACCACTTGTTGATCGCCTCCTTCAACTTTCGGGCCTTGGCGCGGAATGGTTCGCCATCCTGGCCTAGCCGCTCGGCCATGAGGCTTGCGATGATATAACCCTGATAGTAGAGGGCATTGGTGCTGAGCGCGGCGGTCTTGGCGACGAGCGGGCCGTTGTTGACATATTTTGCAGGATAGGCGCTGTTGGACTCCATGAACGACGAACAGCCGCCGAAGAGCCCGGTGTCGGACTGATAGGCATCGCGCTCGGCGCGCTTGAGGGTATTCACCGTTCGTTCAAAGAAGACAGGAAGGGTCGCCTTGTTCCCAGTGACCTCATAAAGCGACCATGCGCCGACAGCACCGACAATTGAGTCGGTGAGATTGGGCCAGCTGCCAAAATGACCGCAGAAATCCTGCTCCCAACATTCGCCAATGCCAGGCACCTCCTGTTTCAGGCCGAGCAGGGTTGCCTCGCACAGGCTGGTCTCCAGCAACGACAGGGCAAGGTCCATGGAGAACGAGGAGTCGCGCGTCCAAACCTGCGGCCAGCCTTTACCGGCGATGAATTTGCCATGTTTGCTGTCATTGGCAACGACCTGACGGGCCTTGCGCCATGCCTCGTTGTACTCGGGCAGGTTGGACTCGAAGACAAAGGCGTCGGGAGACGAAGCTACGGCGTCCGATGCCTTTGTGGTGAGAGGGGCCATGGAATCCCCCACAGCATGGCTGAGGAGCGGAAGACTGGAGAGGCAGAAGAAGAAAAAAAGTCGTTTCATGCTTGGAATGGGAAGTTAGAGCAGGGTCGTTGGGGAAATGTTCCAGCCGTCGAGCGTGACATGAACCGCCTTCGGCAGATCCTTGGTCGCGGAACGGATGGTGATGATCTTCTTTTCGCCAGGGAGGAGGCTCACATAGTTGTCGCTGGCGTAGGCCGGCAGGACGCGCGAGCCGTCGGCGGCATTGCGGAGCACGAGGTGCGTCATGAGCGCAGGCGTTTTGGTTGGGTTGACGAGTTCAACTGTGGTTACGGTCTCGTCGCCGTCCTGGGTTTTACTCAGCTTTCCGTCGAGCTTTACGTGTTCCATTTTCTCCATGGCTCTCAATTCCTCTGGTTTGGCAGGATCCGAGTGCCAGTAGAAGTTTTCCGAGAGGAGCTTTCCGGCCTTGTCACGCAGCTCGAGCTTTACGAACTGCACAGGCTGGGCCGCAAAATCCGTCCATTCGACCTTGGAGTGCTTGACCGCCGTAAAGGGAGAGACGTCGAGGTTCGTATCGATGGTCTTGAGCTCGGTGCCATCAAGTCCAAAAATGGTGGCTTGGACCGAGGCCTGGGGAAACGTCTCGCTGGTTGTATTGACCACCGACACGGCGTCATCAATCAAATCCCACTGCACGTGGACGGGCTCACATGCCTTTTTTGCAGCAAAGAATGAGGCGTTGGTGTCAAAATCTGAACTATACAACTGCCAGACCATGCTGGGCCAGGCGGGATGGCTCATCCACAGCAGGACGCCCGTGGCGGGCTGCCACATCTTGGAGTTGAACGCTTCGTAGAAAAGGCGGTGCATATTGAAATTCTGCATCTGCATCCGGCGAATGAAACCGTCCAGATCGTTGGCGGCTCCGTAGCGCTTCTCCGCCGCTTCCCGAAAGGGAACGCTGTCGCCATGGCGCTTGGAGGGGAAGTCGTGGTACGCCCACGCGTCGTTGTCCTTCCACGGCCAGTATTGACTGGGATCCAGCATGGCCTTCAGCGCATCCACCGTGGGGATAGAATTGATGCCCAGCTCTGTGCTGAAGCCCTTGGAGTGAGTCTCGTAATACCATCTGGGGTCTTTATATGTCCACGGGCCGCTGCCCATGAGCTTCTCATAGCGCGACTGCGGGATGTAGATGCGCGAGCCGTCGTATTTTTCCAAGCTGGCGGCGAGTGGCTCATTCAGCCAAGAGGGTGGGATGCCTTCGTTGCGCCCGCACCAGACGACAAGGGAAGGATGTCGCCGGAAGCGCTTGATGGTGTCGTCGGCGTTGGCCATGAAGAGCTCGGCGTCGACAGGCGGAAGATTCGCCCGGTAGGTGGAGAGCCAGAAGTCACTCCAAACAAGCAGTCCGTATTTGTCGGCGAGTTCAAAAAAGTTTTCCTGGGTGTTTTGACCGCACCAATTGCGGATCATGTTGAGGCCGGCCTCGCGGTGGAGCCGGAAGGCGGGTTCGAGTCGTTCGGTGGAGGAGCGCTTCAAGGCCTCATCCAACCCCCAGTTGCCACCGCGAACAAAGACTGGCTGGCCGTTAATCTTGATAAAAAAGGGACCGTCATGAACCTCCGGTTTGCCTTTCTTTGGAAGATAGTCGTAGTCGACCTGCCGCAAACCGGCACGCATCGCCAACTGGCTGGATTCTGTACCAGCGGAATCAAGAACCCGGAAGGTCAGGTCATGCAGGTTGGGATCGCCGTGCCCGTTCGGCCACCAGAGCTTGGGGTTCGGGAAGACGAGTTGAGGAAATTCCGAAGGGGAAAACGTGACTGTGCGCGTCTCATTTGGCGCGAGGGATACATTTTGGGAGACCTGCGCTCCCGCCAGGGAGGCCTCGACGGTGACTGTCTGGGGCTGGGCGGTGCGGTTGTGCACATCGGCTTTCAGGGTAACCTCGGCCACGGAGACATCGGGAAGTTTCGGCAGCCTGGTCATGACCTGCGGGTCGGCCACCGTAACCGGGCCGGAAGGAATGATGAGGACATCCTGCCAGATGCCCGTGCATCGATCGCGGGCGGTGGGATTCCAATCCCATCCCTCAGAGCTGAAAAAGGTCGGCCCATCGAGCAGGGCATCGGCACCATTGTTGCCGGGCCCGAGCTTGACCGACGATTCGCCGGTTCCCTGGGAATAGTGCGGCTGCGGCCAGACGCGGACTGCGAGCACGTTGTTGCCCTTGGCCACCAGCCATGGAGTGATGTCGAAGCGCCCGCGGATAAACGCTCCGGTCATCTCGCCGAGGGAGCGGCCGTTCAACCAGGCTTCTGCATGGAAGTTGATGCCTTTGAACAGCAGTTCCAGATTCCGGTTTTTCCAGGCTTCGCTGCTGGGAAACTCGACGCGATACCACCAGGATTTCGTCGTGAGGTCGGGGATGAGCGCATTGTTCAGCCCGTGCGTCGGCTCGGGATAGACGCCCTGCTGGATCAGCGTGGCCAGGGCGGTGCCGGGCACGGTGGCATCATACCAGGCCTTGGTGTCGAAACCCGGCGAGGAGATGGCTTCTGGCTTTGCCGTGACCGTGGTGGCCTCGGCCATTTCCCAGCCGCGATTGAGCACAAGAACGCCATCGGTATTGGGCAGAGACACCGCACGATCGGAAAGCTTCGGAGTGCGCTTCACGTCGACCGGTGGTACCGGGCCGGGGAACATTTCCGGCGGTTGAGGCCGAGGGTTGCGGCCGCCCCAGGAGAATTCCACGACATCGGAGCGATTGATCGGAGTGGGGCCTCCCGGGACAGGGACAAAGGCAGCAGCATCGAGATCTTTTCCCGCGCGAGCGAGGTTCGCGATCTCAGCGGGCGGCAGCGCGCTGTCCGTGATGGTAAAATCGGCCACTTTACCATTGAATGCCGCCCCATCTTTCCAAGCAGAGGGCGGGGCGACTCTGGGCTGCATGGCCGCGCGGGTCAGGGTTGTTGGGGCAACAGCCACCTCCTGTCCTTGCACGAAAAGCCGGAGGGTCGTGCCGTCGTATGTCGCAGCCACATGCTGCCAGGTGCCCGGCTCTGCAGGCACCGCACTCGCCACACGATCGGTTTCGTTGAAGGGCTGTTTGTCTTTGATCGAGAATCCACCATACCAAAAAAACCAGCCTTTGGCGTCGGCCCCGAGGAACCGCTGCGAACCGGTGTGGTCCACGCCGTCGCCAAAACCGGCCACCAGGGTGGGCGCTGTGATCGGACCTTCCGGTTTGACCCACGCGGAGATCGTCCAGCTCGCCGCGGCCTCTGTCGGCGGGGGACCATCAAACCACTCGACGTGGCCGGGCCCGTTGCCATTGGCAAGAGCACTGAACGGACCAAACACCGACGCGGCTTCAAGGCAGATCGTCGAGAGCGAAAGAATCAGGGCAATAGTCTTCATAGATTGGCGCGTAAGGAACTCCTCATTCCGAGACGGGCTTTTCCTCTTTCTCTGGCGGCAGTGGTGGTTCCTTTGGAGCGGGATGCGGGAAATTATTCCAACATTCGACCTCCACCTTCGGGGCCTCAGCCCCCGCATCGGCGGCAGCGTACTCGAGCGTGACATTCTTGGTTTCGCCGGGCATCAGCGAGAAATAGCTATCGTTCATGAAGACGGGCAAAACCTGTTCGCCTGTGCCGGGTTTGACGAGCTTTGGGCGGATGGCGAAGGCGACCGTGCCCGATCCTGCCGGGTTCGTGATCTGCGTGGTCAGGCGGGTCATGCCGCTGCCAGGCAGAGGTTCCGAAACGGGGTCGGTGACGGTCAGATTGACCGGCTTCAACCCACTCAACTCATAAAAACTGAATGGGGTCGTTCCCCTCCAATAGAAGTTCTCAGAGACGACCTTCCCAGCCGCATCCGTAAGCCGCAGTTTAAGGAAGTGCGTCGGCGAAAGTCCTCCGGGCGTCGGGAGATCAAAGCAGGTAGCTACCTCGAGCGGGTTGGAATTGACCTTGGCGTCCAGATGGGCTTTCTCGGTGCCGTCGATGTTGTAAATCCAAAGGTCGGCTTGAAGATTTTCGGCGGGCATGCCCGACGTGTTCGAGACACGAATTTGGTCCGTCTCGCTGTTCCAGAAGATGTGGACCGGCTCGCAGGCGGTTTTGGCACCCCAGAATGCCCCGGTTGTGTCGTAGTAATAATCGTACGTCTGCCAGACGAAACAGGGGTAGGCCGGGTGGCTCATCCAGATGATCAGGCCGGAAGCTGTCGTGTCGCTGCGGTCCAGCCAGCCTTCGAACATCGCTTTCATCGTTTCGAGGTTGAAAAGCTGAGCCTTGCGACAGAGGTCTTCCGCGCCAGCGGGCTCCCCGTAGTGCATGCCCAGCTTGTAGAGGTAATTGCCCGGGAAGGCGTTTCGAGCCCGCGGCCCAAAGAAGTGCCGGTTCCAGACCTCGTCGCGAGGCCAGGCGTTTTGATCGGGCATGAACTTTTTGAAGCTGTCGAAACTGGTGATGGCTGCAGTTCCCAGTTCGCTGCGCAGGCCATAAGCCTCTTTTACCGCCTTTTTTTCAGCCCCGGTGAAGCTGAACGTCCCCCGAAAATATACCGAAGGGTCGAAATTCGTCCACGGCCCGCTGCCGCTCAGGTTGTCACTGTTCGAGCACGGCTGGAAACGCCGGTCATCACCGTCAAGGGTCTTGATAATTTGCCGCAACGGATCGGTCACTTCCGGTGGCGGAGTGCCTTCGTTCATCGCGCACCAGAAGGCAATGCTGGGGTGATTGCGGAACTGCTTCACCTTCTCCTTTGCATTGGCATGGAAGACGCCGATGTCGCCGGGATTGCCGTCGGGTCGATTCAGCCAGAACTCGTCCCAGACCATGATCCCGTATTTATCGCAGGCCTCATAGAAGGTGGCATCGGGGACTGAGCCCATCCAGTTGCGGATGATGTTGAAGTTTTGCTCCTTGTGGAGGCGGACGCGCGTGTCGTAGTCGGCGGCGGTCCGGTTGCGCATCAAATATTCCGGCAGCCCCCAATTGCCTCCTTTAAGGAACAGGCGCTTCCCGTTGATACTGAAGTAGAGGATACCGTCTTTGACCTCGTAGGTGTATTTCTTAATGCCGAACGTGACGGTTCTCTGATCGGAAATCTGGTCCCCCAGGCGGAACTGGAATTCGCAGGTGTAAAGATTCGGATCGCCGTAGCCGTTCGGCCACCAGAGCTTGGGATTCATCACGCGCAGTGACGGTGTGTCCGCGGCGGAAATGCTCACGGTTTGCGTCTCCCCGGGCTTGAGGGTGACGCTTTTGGAAAATGTGATCTTGCCGGGATTAATCTCGCCGGTGAGGTTACCGGTCACTTCGGCAGCGGACGAGTTGGAGACCTCAACCTGTATGGAGAGGGTGGCCTCCGTGGGCTGCGGCAGGTCGGTGCGAATCCATGGATCGAGCAGGGACACCTCACCGGTGTGAGTCAAATAGACGTCGCGGAGGATTCCGGTATTCAGCCCGGGCACCCTTGGCATCCAGTCCCATCCGCGACTGCAAAGAAGCGAGGGGGATGAGGCGTTGAAGTCCCATTTTCCGTCCGCATTTTTCTCCTTGGGCACATCCATGATATGTGCAAGTACAGCCAGCGCATTGGGACCGTCCTTTTTCACAAGGTTGGTAATGTCGAATCGCCCGCGCTGGAAGAACCCCAGCATGGAACCGACCTTGGTCCCGTTTACAAAGACGTCGCCGTCGCGATGCACGCTGTCGAGGTTGAGCCAAATCCGACCGCTTTGGGTAAATTCCAGCGGAACGGCGAACTCGGTGCGGTACCAATAGTTCACGTCATATTTCTTTTTGTCCACTTTCCAGACATTCTCACCGAAGTTCGGATCCTGTTCCTGGCCCGCGTTGACATAATCCACAAACGCCGTTCCGGGGACCCGGGCTTCCATCCAATTATCATCCGGGAAAGTAGGGAGGGATATCTGGTCGCCACTGGATGAAACTTCGCCTTCGGGCGCAACGCGCCAGGGGGAATTGTTCAGCAAGACAACCTGCCCGGCTGCAGAGGCAAACGGGGCGCATCCGAAGGCAAAAAGGGAGATGAAAAAAAGAAGGCGATTCATAAGAAGTTGGGAAATATTCCGTTGGTCTGTCTTGGTTGAATTCGATGTGGCGTCAGCGGCCGATGTTTGCAAGCGCCGACGGACCGAGGCGTTCGCGGAGTTGTGCGAGGTAAAGGCTGCCAGGCTCAACCGGCGTTCCGTGGGAGGAAAGCCATGGCCCGGGCTGTGGCGGCGCCTCCCCTTTTTTCAATTTGCCCCAATCCAGTTCCCCCAAGCACCCGATGCACCAGTTGATGCCCCCGGGCGGCTGCTGGATGTTGAAGGATTTCGCCATGCAGTTCCATGCGACAGCCCAGCCGATCGCCCACCCATGCCCCGAGCCCGCCGTGTTGCGGTCGATGAACTCGATTTTGCCGTCCGGCACTTTGCACGAGTCAGCGAGCAGGCCGGTCGACCAGCGCTGATGGGGTTGGATCGCCCCTTTGCCTTCGAAGACGCAATCCAGGGCAACGTTGAGAGTGGAGGACGCATGCGCGGTGTCCACAAAGAAGGCCCCATCGCCTTTAGACGTGCAACGATCAATCAGCACCTGGGAGCCCCTGAGCGTGAAATCGGCCGGATATCCGGCTCCCTTTTCAATAGTCGCAGTGTGCAGCGCGTTGATGTTCAGCAAAGTGATGCGCCGGGCATTCCCCAGGACAACGGCGATATTGAGCGTGTCGCTGGTGACGATGTCCCTGAACCAGCAGTCCTCGCTGTTATCCACGGTCATGGCCGTATTGTTTTTTGCCTTCAACGTTCCGGTCGGCGGCAGCGAGTGGATGCGGAGCGACTCGAATCCGCACTGCACCAGTCGCTTCGGCGGCTCGGTCCTGACAATCACTGCGGCCAGGAATTTTGAATCGATCGAGTCGGTGAGCGGCACATCCAGAACAATGCGGTTGCCATCGATCGCCTGGATTTTCCGCTGAAACGAGACCGCTGAATCCGCCTTGATCCAGCTCTGCAACTTTCCGTCGCGGATCAGGTTATCCATGCCCATAAATTGAATCCAGCTTGCGGTGCGCAGCCAGCGGACCAGTACGGTGTCGCCGGCGCTCAGCCCCGTCGCATCCTTCACGGAGAGGCTCGTCCCGCCCGAAGGAACAATGGAGTCGGTAACCGGGTAGACATCGGATGGGGATTCCTTGGGAAACTTGAGGGGAGCCCCCAACAAGATCAGGCAGGTGTGAGGCGTTCCGGTCATCTCAATGATGGTGCCGTTCCCGTCGGAGCCCGAGCCCCGCAATACGACCCCGTCTTGTGAAATCGTGATGGGTTTTTCACAATGAAACGTTCCCGGCTCCAAGAGGACGGCGCCGCGAAAACCATTTTTCAATGGCATGGTGGAGACGGTGTCGACAGCCGCCTGAATAGCCGCGGAGTCGTCGCCACCGGAAGGCGAAACGGTTTTCTCCACAGGAACAACCGGGAGTTTGACTCCGCCTCCGCCGTAGCCGGCATGGGAAAAGTCGATGATTCGATCCCCGCCAGGCAGCATCTTGTAGACGAGTTTACCGTCGGCGGCAAAATGCACCCATTCGCTTTGCGCGCCCGCGCCGCTGGCGCCTGGCAGCCAGAGCGCTCCGGCAAGGAGGAGCCACAACAAGCCGCGTGTCATGGAGGAGAGTGGATGCGTTAGGAGTGTCATGCGTTTGAGGAGGGGCGTCTTCGATTTAGGAACATAACGCCATCTGGCAAATGTACACCACCGCGACTGTTCATATTGTTGACAGCCTTATCAATTCGCAGGGGCGCATGACGGGGGGACTGACATATTCTGCCCTGTGAGATCCGGAGACTCGAACTTGCGGGAGGCCTCGGCTGGACATCCCTACCAAGCCAGGGCAGCGCGCGATCGTGCCTGTGGGTTAATTTTCCCGCAAGGAGGCCGGGGTGATATTCCAGCCATCGAGCGAGACGGCCAGATGTTTTGCGGCATCCTTGGTTGCGCAGCGGATGGTGACGGTTTTTTTCTCACCCGGCAGGAGGGAGACGTAATTATCGCTGGCATACGCGGGCAGAATGCGCGTTCCGGTGTCCGCGTTGCGCAGGCAGAGATGGGTCATGAGCGCAGGCGTCTTGGTGGGGTTGGCCAGGTCCACGGTTGCGATGGTCTCTTCGCCCGCGGTGGTGAAGCGCACCGTACCGGAAAGGCCGACTTGGGGGAGGTTCTCGAGAGCCCGCAACTGCTCCGGCTTTTGGGAGTGCCAGTAGAAGTTTTCCGAGAGGAGCTTGCCGACGCGGTCAAGCAGTTCGAGTTTGAGGAACTGGACCGGCTGTGCGGCGAAGTCGGTCCACGCGACGTTCGCCACTTTCTCTGCGCTGTTTGCAGCGACGTTGACCGGGGTGGTGGATTCGCTGAGCGCCGTGCCGTCGAGCCCGAGGATCTTGAGTTTCAACGTGGCCATCTCGATCGGAGCCTCGGGGTTGTTAATAATCGAGACGGAATCATCGTTGAGGTTCCACTGCACATGGATGGGTTCGCAGGCCTTTTTGCAGCCGTAGAAGGCGGCGTGCGTGTCGTAATCGCTGGAATAGACCTGCCAGACCGTGCTCGGCCAGGCGGGGTGGGTCATCCAGAGGAAAAGCCCGGTGCTCGGCTTCCAAAGGTTGGCGTTCCAGGCCTCGAACATCAGCCGGTGCTGGGTGTAGTTGAGCATCTGAATGCGGCGGACAAAATCGTCAAGGTTCTGGCCCACGCCATAGCGCTGCTCCGACTCGGCAAGGTAGGGCGTGCGCGATCCGTTGTCATTGCTGTGGAAATCGTGGTACGCCCAGGCGTCCTGTTCGGTGGGTGGCCAATACTGGCTCGGGTCGAGCATCGCCCGCATCGCGTCGGCGGTGGGCACCGAATTGACACCCAACTCGGTGCAGAAGCCCTGGATTCGCGAGTAGTAATACCCAGGCTCCTGAATCGCCCAGGGACCGCTCTTCATGAGGAATTGGCGGTTGGTGGACTGCGGGATATAAATCCGGGTGCCGTCCAGGTCTTTCAGAAGCCGGTCGAGCGGCTCGTTGATCCAAACCGGCGGGAACCCTTCGTTGCGACCGCACCAGACGGCAATGGAAGGGTGGTTTCGAAAGCGCTTGATGACATCCCCGGCATTTGCCAGGAACCGCTCCGCATCGACAGCAGGATTGTTGTAGCTTGTCGTTGAGAGCCAAAAATCATTCCAGACGAGGATGCCGTATTTGTCGGCGAGCTCATAAAAGTTTTCCTGGGTGCTCTGACCGCACCAGTTCCGGATCATGGTGAAGTTGCCATCGCGGTGCAGGCGGAAGTAGGGTTCGAGGCGGTCGGTGGAGGAGCGTTTGAGGGCATCATCCATCCCCCAGTTGCCGCCTTTGACAAAGATGCGCCGGCCATTAACCTTGATCACGAGCGGGTTGTTCGTCGGGTTGTCGGGCGGGGCCGGGAGGAATTCGTAGTCCACCTGGCGCAAACCGATGCGCTGAGTGAAGCGATCCGACTCGCGCTTGTCGCCATCGGAGACCGACAGGGTGAAGTCGTGCAGCGTCGGTTTGCCGTAGCCGTTGGGCCACCAGAGATCCGGATTCTTGATCGTGAGCAGAAACCGGACGGTTTCGGTCGCGCCGGGCGCGAGGGTGATCGATTTTTTTTCTTTGGAATCAGAGAGGCGGGCCTCGACGGTGACGGTCTGGGTCTTCTGCGTGAGGTTGCGCAGGTCCGTGGTGATAGCGACTTCGGCAACCGAAAGGTCGGGAAGCTTGGGCAGGGTTGTGATGACTTGCGGGTCGTCGATTTTCACCGGGCCGGTGGGGCGCAGGACGACATCCTGCCAGATCCCCGTGCACCGGTCGCGGATGGTAGGGATCCAGTCCCACCCATCGGTGCAGAAGAACGTGGGACCGTCGAGTGTGCCGTCCCCTCCGTTTGGTCCGGCGCCGGCCGCGATCGATTCATCCCCGCACCCCTGTGCGTTGTAGTGCGGCTGTGGCCAGACGCGCACGGCCAAGACGTTGTTGCCCTGAGCGACGAGCGCCTGAGCCACCTCGAATCGGCCCCGGATAAAGGCCCCAGTGGTATTGCCCAGCTTCTCGCCATTGAGCCAGATCTCGGAGTGGTAGTTTATGCCCTTGAACGTCAGGCCAACATTCCGGCCCTCCCATGCCGAAGGTGTGGGGAATTCAACCCGATACCACCAGGATTTGGTGGCCAGGTCGGGGATGAGCATGTTGTTAAGCCCGTGGAGCGGATCGGGGTAGACGCCCTGCTGGACCAGCGTGGTGAGCGCAGTGCCGGGGACCGTGGCGTCAAACCACGATGCCGTATCGAAACCAGGCTTCGAGATCTGCTCCGGGGTTGCCTGAACCGTCCATGCGTCGGCCATCTCCCAGCCCCTGTTCAGCACGAGATCGCCGACATGATCGGGCGCAGAGACCGGGCGGGGAGATAATTTCGGAATGCGTTCCACTTTCACTTCGGGAACTGGCTTTGGAAGCGTTGCCGGGTCCTGGGCGGGCAGATTGCGGTCACGCCCGGTGCAGAAATCCCTGGCGTTAATTCGGTAAGTCGCAGTGTCGCCAGCCGGAGCAGGCTTGAAGGCACTGGCATCAAGGCCTGCCGAATCTCGTGCAAGCTCTGCGAGCTGATTTTCCGGCAGAGCCTCATTCCAGATGGTAAAGCGAGCGACCTTGCCGACAAAGGATCCGCCGTATTGCCAGGCCGGTGGAGGGGCCACCAGGGGTTGCATGGCGGCGCGGGTGAGTTTGATATCTTCGCTTGCTGCCAGCTTGCCATCAAGAAAGAGGCGAAGCGTTTTCCCGTCGAAGCTGGCGGCGAGGTGCTTCCAGACGTTCGATTCGGCTTTCGCGTTGAACCGAACCCGGTCCGGCAGCTCGGGCAGCACGGGAATCTCGCCGGTCTTGAGGTCTTTGAGGCGCGGCTGGCAGTTGCCATACCAGAAAAACCATCCGTCGGCATCGGCTGCGAGAAACCGCTGCGCTCCGAAGAAGTCCACCCCATCGCCAAAACCCGCCACCAAGGTGGGAATTGAAATCGAGAAATCAGGCTTGGGCTTCACCCACGCCGCTATGGTCCAGGAGTCGCCAGGCTCGGTTGGCGGCTGGCCGTCAAACCACTCGATGTGCCCAGGCCCGGCTCCCCGTGCCGCAGCGTCGAACGGGCCAAAGACCGGCGCCGCCTCCACCAGCGAAACCAGGGCAAAGGCGGATCCCAAAACAAGCGCAGCTTCGATATTCATGAAATTTCGGACCAACAACACGGCACAGTAGGCAAAAAGTCACGGCGGTTTCTGCGAGACCGCCAATGATGGCCGACTACGCCGCCCCGCCACTCCTCATGCCCCCTTGCCACCCCTGAGGCAAGAGGACATGAGGCCCCCCCAAAGTTTCAAGAATGCCTGCGGCGGCGGAGGACAACGACGGTCGTGAGACTGAAGGCAAGAAGTGCCCAAGTGGCGGGCTCGGGGACGGCGGTGAGAGTCAGCTCGCCCGTGGCATAGTTGAATGATCCGGCACCGCCCGAGTAGTTGATGCCTCCTGTGAAAGTTCCAGATTGCGAGCTGAACCCGGTGAAAAGGTGATAAACTCCCAGTTGGGTTGAGCCAGTCAAATTCAGTGTGAGTGTTCCACCGTAGGTGAGGGCCGGAGTTGTGCCGCTGAGTGAGATTTGATCAAACCCGACTCCCGGTGCCAGGCTATAATCGATGAGATCCATAGTGGTCGTAGCCGTGCTGCCCAGGGTGAGATTGCCCGAGACGCCAATCACGCCGGGGCTGTTGCCGGGAGCGAGGCTTCCATCGATGGTGAGAGTCTTCCCTGCGGCCATCGTGACATTGCCGTATCCGGAGAGCGTCTGGTTTGAGCCCAAGGTAAAACCATTTGTTTTGGCGGTCAGGTCCAATGTGCCCTGCGAGCCGCTGGTGCCGAGGTTGACTCCCGAACTGTTGTCAATGGTGCCTGTGGACGCAAGAACCAGTGTGCCCGCCGAAATCGTCGTCGCTCCGGTGAAGGTGTTGTTTCCAGAAAGGGCAAGCGTGCCAGCGCCCGCCTTGCTGAGGCTGCCGTTGGAGACAACGCCCCCGAGGGTCAACTTGCCGGCGTTGGCCGTGATCGTCCGCGTCGCGCCAGTGAGGTCAACCGCTCCTGCGCCGAGGTTGAGATCATGCGTGGTGCCTGAACCACCTGTGAAAGCGAAGTTGCCGCCAATAGTGATCGGATAGGCATAAGCGGCCAGAATCGCCGCGCCGCTGGTATTGTCAATCTTGCCTCCATTGATGGTGAACGTTGAGGTGGCAGCGATGCCAAGCGCTTTGATGTGGTTTATATTCAGCGTGCCGGCAGTCAGCGTGGTGCCTGCCAAGGTATTTTGACCACTGAGGGTCACGGTGCCTGCAGTATTCACAACCACCGAGCCAGTCCCGTTGATGGCTCTGGTGATCACAATTTTTCCCGCCGTGTTGTTACCGCCAAGCGTCAAAGTAAGGGCACCAATCGCGAGATTCTTATTGCCCTGCAAGGTCAGTGTGCCGGCATTGTTCACATAAAAACCTGTATCGTTGGAGATGGCGACCACCAATGGATCCGTGGCGGAGGCACCTAGAGTGAGGTTGTGGTTTCCTGAGTCATCCATGATGATGCCAGCTCTCGGTTGGCTGCTGAGTGTCGCTGTGCCAGTAATGGTCAAGGTTCGCTGAGTGGTGCCGTCGTTGGTGCTGATCGTCACGTCCTGAGCGACTCCATTGGCCACCCAAAGGCCCTGTGCAGTGGTCGTCCCCGTACCCAACTGGGGCTGGTTCGTGAAGGAGGAGTTAAACAGAGCGCTAACCGTTGTCGAGGGAGCACCCCCGACCCAATTGGCGCCAGTGGCCCAATCAGTTCCCGCGTTATTCCATGCTGTGGTCGTCTGTGCGCGTGCTGAAGTCCCGGCGGCGAGCAGCGATAGACTCAAAGCTGCAAAAGAAGACCTGATAAAAGGGCTGCGGTTGAATGTTTTTGTTTTCATGGTGGGAGTCATTTTAAGGGGGGTGTGGATAGGGACTTTCTGCTTGCGGAAAAAAATCGCACTTTGGCGGAGAGAGGCAAGAATCTAGATGTTCATATCGTTGACCATTTGATGCAGCTCCGGCGGCTTGTGATTCAGCAAAAAGAGGGAAGCGCCAGGAAGGCGTTCTTCCATCCGGCGAACTGCCGGGATTCCTTGCTTTTGCCGCCGAGTTCGAAATGGGTGCGGCTGCCCACAACGAAATTCGCCCCCTGTCCTGCCGCTCCTGGAGCGGCCCCGCGCAAGGCCGGATTTTTAAAAAGCCGTGCTGGTTTTCGCCTTCCGGCGGGGTATTTACGCAACGATATGAATGGCTCCCGCATTGATGGGATCGGGCGGCTCATCGAGGTTTACGGACTGCAGGCAAAAACGTGCCAGCCCAAGAGCAGTCTCCTCCCGGCAGTTGCCTTCTCTTTAATGGCGGAACTCCCCTGTCCCATATGGTTCGCAATCTTACCCAGCTCGCCAAACGACGCCCCCTGGCCCCTCTCGCCGCATTTCTCTGCCTGCTTCCCGCCGGCCCGGCCGCCTTTGCCGACACCCCTGCGAGCGCATGGAACGGAGCCACGGCGAATTGGAATTTGAACACAAACTGGGCTGCTGGCCCGTTGCCGGATGCCACGCACGGCGCCTCGTTCAACACGAGTTTTCTCAACCAGCCGCAATTGACGGCCAACGCGATCACACAGGGAATATGGCTCGCGGGCGGAGTCGGGCAGGATGCAGCCATCACCAGCGACGCCACCCAGAAAACCCTGACCATCACCGGCAACGCCACGCTCGGCGGCCAAGCCAACGCGGGGATCATTCTGGATGACCCGGCGAACCACAGCCTCACCCTCGGCAGCGCAACGGATTTCCTGATCGTGAATCTAGCGAACGACACCGGGTTTTACGTCAATAACGCCGGCACGCTGACCATTCAGGGCTCCAAAACCTTGGGTTTCAGCGGGCGTGTGCTGACACTCGCCGGGACCAATGCCGCGGGCAAGATCATCATTTCCAAAGGGACCGGCGGCACAGGTTCGGTCGTGATCCAAACCACCGGATCTGTGACCCTGAGCGGGGCAAACGGTCACACCGGCGGCACCACCCTCAACGCTGGAACACTCCATCTCAACAGCAGCAAAGCCGCCGGCTTGGCGGCCAGCACGTTCACCATCAACGGCGGCACGCTAGACAACACCAGCGGGGCCGCCCTCTCGCTGCAATACAGCAACCCGATCGTCATCGGCGGCGATTTCGCATTCACCGGCGGAAGCGGCACGACGCACGACCTCAACCTGGGCTCGGGCTCCGTTTCCCTGGGCGCCGCAACGCGCACGATTACGGTCAACGCCGGAACGTTGACCCTGGGTGGAATCGCCCCCACCGCCAGCGGCCTCGTCAAGGACGGCGCGGGTACCCTTGCCTTGAGCGGAAACAGCACGGTCAGTGGTGCGATCACGGTTTCCAATGGCACTTTGTCCGTAACGGGTTCACTCACGGCAGGCAACGTCCTGGTCAGTGGCGGCACGCTGAACTGTTCCGGCAACATGAGCGGCTCCGTGAACCTGGGCCCGGGGGGGGCCATGGTCGTCAATGGATCGTTTGTTTCCGGATCGATCCTGATGAACGGGGGCACCCTATCCGGCTCCGGCAAATTGGGCGGATCGGTCACCTTCGGCGCGAACAATACCACGACCATGCAACTGGGCACCGGAGCGACCACACTTCGGGGCATCAGCAC
>Ga0247834_1004510_pt1 | contig 17466 bp, 12 predicted proteins | sample LaCruzMarch2015__8_FD_187118 | JGI IMG/M metagenome (GOLD analysis project Ga0247834, IMG submission 187118) | Freshwater microbial communities from meromictic Lake La Cruz, Castile-La Mancha, Spain - LaCruzMarch2015_12m | ecosystem: Environmental > Aquatic > Freshwater > Lake | place: Spain...
CAATCACTATGTTGAGTATTACAACGGCATCAGAAAACACAAAGAAGAAAAAGCAAATATCTTTTCTGCTCCACCAGTTTTTATTGCTGTTTGTAATAATACAGGTGTTTCAAAAGAAGTTTACAAGTATATTGCAGGTTACGAGTATGTTGATGCTGATGGAAAAACAGTAACCGTTCAAGGTGCAAAAGACTTATTCAGCAATTACGACTCAGCAACAAATAAACCATTGAAACGACCACCAACATTGCTCATTGACAGCGATGCATTGGAAAATGGTGAGCAAATCAATGAAGACTTTAAAAAGATATTTGCTTCTGAAATTGAAGAATTTAAAAAAGACTATGCTCGAATGTATGGGCAAGGAAGCACCGACAAAATTTCGGATGCTGAAATTTTACGTGAAGTAGTAAACACAGTTGGACAGCAAGGAAAATTGGGTTCACACATTCGTTGTGTGGTTTCAGTTTCTATGCTCACAGAAGGTTGGGATGCCAACACAGTTACGCATATTATGGGTCTACGTGCCTTTGGTTCTCAATTACTTTGTGAGCAAGTGGCGGGTAGAGCTTTGCGAAGAATGAATTATTTTTTGCAGGGCTATGACAAAGACGGTAACCCAACAGACGACAAACGAAAAATTGTTATAGAAAAATTTCCGCCTGAATATGCTCACATCATTGGTGTTCCTTTCAAAATGTTTAAAGGTGGCAAAACCGAACCACCACCGCCACCAGTTGACTTAACACATATTGCTTCCATTCCTGATAGACAAGCTGCAATGGAAATTGATTTTCCGAATGTGGTTGGCTATCGTGTAGAAAATTTAGATGGTGAAATAAAACACGATTTCAGCAACATTGAAAACTATGAAATTGATGGTTCAAAGTTTCCAACCGAAACCATTATGACCAGTCCTATTTCTGCATCAGAAGAAAAATTGGAAGTAAAAGGTGTATTGGAAAAACGTGACCAAGAATTGATTTTCTTAATCACCAAAGAACTTATTAAATACCATTTCAGCGATGAAGAAGGAAACCCACGTTTTCAAAAATTCAACAAACTGAAAAGCATTGTAGAAGAATGGTACAACGAAAAAGTGTTGTTGCTGAATATTACCGACCAACGATTTAAACGACTGCTTTACTTTGAAGAACCAAAGAAAATTGTTGACCATATTGCACGTGGCATCAATCCGCAAAACAATACTACCGAACATATTCGACCAGTGTTTAACTATTACAACAAGTTTAGCAGCACCAAATATGTAAATGGCAACACTGTAAAAGATGTTTACGCAACGGAGAAAAGCCACGTAAATTATGTGGTAATGGATAGCGATTGGGAAGGTATTTGTGCCAAAACTTTAGAAGAAATTGAAACGGTAGAATGCTATGTAAAAAATCATTTTTTGGGCTTTGCCATACCTTACACCAAAGATGGCAAGGACAAACAGTACTTTACCGACTTCATTGCACGAGTGAAAAGCAAAGATGGTACTGTCAAATACCTAATGATAGAAATTAGCGGAATGAGCAAAGACAAAGCAGAGAAAAAATGGTTTGTTGAGAACCGTTGGATTCCTGCGGTAAATGCATTGAAGGATAAATACAAATATCCCGAATGGCATTTTATTGAAGTGGCAAATGACATCCGAAACATCAAGAATCAATTAATCGAAAAAATTCAAATCATATAATGGCAAGGAAAGTAGAATCAATCAAGCATAAGGGCAATACCCGCCCACACATACCAAGTAAGGAAGAAGCGGGCTACGAAGATGCTAATGCCAAAGTCCAAGACGGTAAAAAGGTTTTAGAACTTCCTAAGAATCCTGTAGTGCACCGTGGGCAAGACCCCGAATTGTTTTGGCTGAACAAATATGGAAATGACGACCGTGATGATTTGTTGCGTGTGGACATACGCAGCCTTTACCGACACGAACACATAGCGCCCGAAACGCTGATTAAAAACTTGTATAAGGTTACCGAAACCCAAAGCAGCCAAATGGATTTGTTCAGCGTAAATGAACTCTTCGGCAACGCATTGGATAAGGATGAACTTGAAAAAGTAAGCGAATACTACCACCACCAAGACGGCTGGACAAACCGACTCATACAAGGCGACAGCCATTTGGTAATGGCAAGTTTGTTAGAACGGGAAGGAATGGCTGGGCAAGTTCAGGTTGTGTATTTCGACCCCCCCTATGGAATAAAGTATGGTAGTAATTGGCAAGTCAAACTAAATAATCTTGATGTAAAAGATGGAAATGATGAGAATCTTTCAGGTGAGCCAGAGCAAATAAAAGCGTTTAGAGATACCTGGGAATTAGGAATTCATTCATATTTAACATATTTGCGTGACCGTTTAATTATAGCGAAGGAGCTGTTGACAGAAAGTGGTTCTTGCTTTGTGCAAATAAGCGATGAAAATGTTCATTTAGTACGCAGTATAATGGATGAAGTTTTTGGTAGTGAAAATTTTGTTAGTGAAATTACCGTTACAAAAACAAATGCAATGGGTGCTAAATTTTTACCCCGAGAGAATGATTTTATTATTTGGTATGCAAAAGATATTGCAAAATTAAAGTACAGACAATTATATGTTCCAAAAGACCCATTATCTACTGGCTTTACATCTGTTTTACATGATGGGAAAATTAGGCCACTAACTGCTGAGGAAAAATTCAATTTGAAACTTTTACCTAAAGGCTCAGAATTAGTAACAACTGGAGATTTAACCAAACCGGGCCCTGGTTCAAGGTATGAAGTTGAATTTCAGGGTAAGTTTTTTAATCCTGGGAAAAGATGGTGGGGAAGTCCAAAGGAATCCATAGAAAGTTTGATTAAGAAAGGAAGAATAGTGGCGACTGAGAATATGATTTATTACCTAAGATATTACAGTGATTTCCCTTTTCAAAGCATATCAAATGTTTGGACAGATACAGGTGGTTTAAGTAATAAAATGTATGTAGTTCAAACCAATGAAAAAATTTCACAAAGGTGTATACTAATGGCAAGCGACCCTGGGGATTTGGTTTTGGACCCAACATGCGGTAGTGGCACATCAGCTTTTGTTTCGGAGTTGTGGGGGAGAAGATGGATTACAATTGATACTAGTCGAATTGCTCTGAATATAGCTAAACAAAGACTAATGTCAGCAGTATTCCCTTATTTTCATTTAATAGATGAGAAAAATAGAGATATTAGACAAGGTTTTCAATACGAAAAGTATGAAAAAATTTCTCAAAGTACAGTAGCCAATGAAACTACTTCGTATGAGTATATTTTTGATAGACCTATAGCGGATAAAAAATCACTTCGTGTAAGTGGGCCATTCACAGTAGAAACCCTTCAAAACTTTGAACCCATCAGTCCAGCGGAATTGGACGCCGAAAAACGGGTAAACGAAGAAGAAGGTGCATTTGAAGAAGTCATCAAACAACACTTATTGAGTGCAGGTATCAAAAACGGCAGGAAAGACGAAATGGTAGTTTTCCGCAGTGTAGAAGTCTTGGCAGGTGAAGCACTCCACGCAGAAGGATTTTACCAAAATGGCGTAGGTGAGAAAAAAGCTTATTTCTACATCGGACCAAAATTTGGTACGGTAAGCAAAAAGTTGGTGAACGATGCGGTAAAAGAATGTCGCCAAAAAGGAGATGCCAATTGGCTCATCATTTTAGGTTTCAGTTTCGAGAGCGATATTGAAGGCGGTACACAAACCACCAGTATGGGCAACTTTGAAGTAACCAAAGTCCGCATTCACGATGACTTGTTGCAAGAAGGTTTGAAAAAGAAACCAGCAAAATCAGCCGCAAGTTTTATAACCATTGGCGAACCTGATATTGAGTTAATCAAAAAGGGCAAAGTAGTTCAGGTTGAGATACAAGGCTTAGACATATACGACCCAATCAAAGACGAAGTAAAACCCCGCAACGTACACGACATTGCCTATTGGATGCTGGACGATGATTATGACGGCAGCAACTTTGTGGTTAAACAAGTATTCTTCTGCGGAGGTGAAAAGGACACATTTGCCAAGTGGCGCAAAGGTTTAGAAACTCTCTCCAGGGATAACACCAAGAAGAAAGTTGAAAAAACTCTGAAAATCGAAATTGATGATGAATCTTTCGAGCGCCTTTACGGACACATTTCACACCCTATCGAAATCAAAAAGAAAGGACAAAAAATTGCTGTACGAATAATCAGCCAGTTCGGTGAAGAAAGCACTAAGGTTCTAACTGTTGAATAATCTTCCTCGGAAAGAGCTGGATTCGAACCCTTGGTCAGATGAACATCAGGTTTAAGTTAAGAATTCTTGCAAAAAGGACCTTACTATAATTTAACAGTGTAGTATGTCGGGCGTTTCCAGGAGTCACCGGTAGTCATTCTGTAGATAATTGTTCACATGGTCGTCTTATAGTGTACGAAGTAAGAGACCTCAGTTCAAAGTCCCATTCCTTCGCGAACGGGTATATCGCTTCTAAGATGGAATGTGCACTTCTACTCAATAGTGAACATTTGTCTTAAGGCACTTGGTTATCAACGCTTTATGTTGATTGGAATTTCACGACTATAAAATATTCTTCATTTTGCTGCGCAAGTAGCCTAAAGTGAATATGTTAGCCATAGAAATTAGAAACTATGGCTAAGGCGGGACAGAAGACCACTACCTACTCACTCGATTGGGAGACCATCGTGAATTTGGAATCTCGACTGATTCGTGATTTTAAGAAATCCCCCACTTTTGAGTTAGGAACCAATTTGATGTTGGTGAGCATTGGGGCGCGACTTGGATTAAGAGTTATTGATTCGCTCCAACTAAAATGGGGGGATTTGACCTCGGTACCAGTTGGTGAGGCGTTTATTCGGAAGGAGAAGAAAACAGACAAGGAGAGACTACTTGTAATGAGTTCAAGATTGAAGGAGGTCATAGAACTTGTTTATTCTGCATGGAATCCCCCATCGTCAAATTTTATTATTTCTTCTCAAAAGGGGAGGGGTCGTGTTCCTATGTCTATTCAAAACTTCAACCGACGATTGAAGGTGATATTGGCAGGATACAAGGTTAGGTATATCGGCAACGGGTCATCCCATCTCCTTAGAAAGTCGTTTGTAGTGGGAGCAATCAAACAGGGATTTTCAGGAGGTGACCATCTATCGCTAGTTAAAGTCTCCAAGTTGATTGGTCACTCAAATGTTTCGACGACTTTGAAGTATACCAATTTTGAACTCAGTTCGGCATTCAGCCTTTATGAGTTGGATTGACCAAGGTCATCAGTAGAAATCTCCTGTTGCTGGATGATAGTGACCTTTTAATGCCGACTTAAACCCCCGCCTTGGAAAGAGTTCAATACCATCTGCTCGAAAGTCCTTTCCTAAATACACTTTCCAACTCCACCCCCGACTATCCCAATCCAAGTGCTTTGGGAGTCGCTCCCATTCCATCATAATGACTTCATCTACAAGCTTTTGTGAATTAAGACTAACAACAACTACAAAGTCAAACTTCTTCGGGAAAGGTCTCGTTGGGTAATCAGGGTCAATTACCTCTCCTATGAATAGAACTCGTTTGTTAATGGCAACTTCAATGTTGAAAATTAATCCGTCGTCTGATTTAGCAATATTCTCACTTTGAAATCTGACGGGGTCATTGGAGTAGTATTCATTCAATGCTTTAAGGGCATACGGAATGGCCAAACTATGGTTCATGTTTCCAACAGGGAATTGGAAACGGATTGATTCCATTGCTTTTACCGTCGCAAGGGCTAACTCAAAGTCTTCGTTATGTTGGGAAATGGTATTCATCTCTGTTCGTTTGGGTGAATTTAGCTCAACGGTACCTCTTGACAAGCCATTTGTAAGCGTGGTAAACACTTATGTTCGTTTAAGTACGACTACAAGATTGGGTTGGTCATTATTTAGCATCACTAACCTAAATCAATTGAAATGGAAGAGAGAATCATTGTCAAGGACTGTAATTGTGAACGAGGTTGCCAACACAAGGTTGTTTCGGTCGTTCAGGAGTTTATTGTCCATAAAGCGGAGCTAAAGGAGTTCTTGGAAGATTTCAGGTCTTACTAAGGATTACGAAGCCTTTTCATTGAGGTGGGAGATTTTTTTCTCCCGCCTCAAAATTTTGCTATTTACTTTTTTCTTGAAGGATTTATTTTCAAAAAGCACTAGCACTAGCACTAGCACTAGCACTAGCAACTCATATTAGTTTTTAATGAGTTTTGATTTTGCTTTTATTTCTCTTATGTCTTATTCAATTGCTTCAATTGAAGTTGCAAATAGCATTAATAGCGCTATAATGGGGGCGTTATGTGAATTTGAAAATCGAGAGTACGAATTGATGTAGCCGCATTAGTCAGTAATCATTGGATATTAGCCAAATGATTATCAATCCTTCAAAAAGAGCACTTGCTCTGACAAAGTCAATTGGTTGGTTTCAACAACTTCATGGTGAGAGTATGGTTCTCACCAATTTGTTTGATTTGAGATTCTACACCCATCAAACGGGTATTGTTGTCCATCTCATTCAATGCTTGGACTATAGTTCGTTAAGTTCTGAGTTTCAGGAACAGATTGAAAAGGATAAGAAAGAATTTGTTGCTTACTTCAAAATTTTTTCTTTCGTCGTGATGACCTCTTCAAAGTTCGCCATGGTTGATGTGACCAAGGTCAAGAAACGGAAGTGGACACCAGAACAAATTGTTTTCAAGATGGACACGATGCTAGAGATTACCGATAGCTATGGGACAAGTATTATGAACTTCACAGGAGGTCGAGGGAGATACTTTGGAAGAAATGAAATTCAAGAGCACTTCCTTCCGTATGAAATACCTGCTGACCCTGAACTAAGAAATGCCCTTCAGGTTATTTACAACTTTATGCAGTAAGTAAGGCAGGGATTTTTCGAATCATAAAGCTTCTTAGGGTCAAAAAATGAAAATTGTACTTTTTTCAAGAAGCCCCCCTCTTTGTTGTCCTTGTTACTCGACTTCAATCACATAGTTGTTGATTTTTCTGAAAAACCGAGTTCGCGTTACAGGGGGGACAGTCCATTTGACATGGAATTAGAATGACTTATTAAGTGTGGATTACCCTTTTCGATAGCATCAGAGGGGTTTTCTAAATCTGAAAGGATTGTATCTTCTGAGAATGAGGTTCTTGAAAATCAAGCAAAAAAGGTCAGTTTCGGTAAAAATTTCCCAAAATTTTTTTTTCACACATGGTATTGTCTCCCCTTTTTTCGACCCCCTAATGGGAGGGCAGGGAGGATTCATAGAATGCGGGGGGGGAAGGAGGGGGATTAATGGGAGTAGAGTCGAAATGTTAGGGGCATAAGTAGTATTTGCTTGGTTGCTATCTTTCCCTTATGAGAGATGCGTACCCACAAGAACTTATCAGGCGAGTGCTCAATGAGCGTATCAATCCACAGGAGTTGTTGACGATGTGTGGGTTCAGTCGTGAGCAGATGGTTTTGGAATTAATGGATTTACTAATCATTCATAGAGGGGACAATGTTGGAGCGATATTGGAGAGTGTTTGGTTTTCACGATTTCGCCGACATACTATAAGTGAGATTAGGGCTAAGTATGTCCTTACAAGGTCGTATGATTCACTTGGGGTAATCGGAATTCAATTGGTTGATGTACCTGTCCTCACAGCCGTACTGATTGAATTTTTAGGACACCATGTGAATCTTGATTTTAGCGATACCTTTTTCTTAGCACATGGCCTCCGTTGATGGAGACTGTCGGTGTCATGGTCAAGATTTATAGTTAAAATCTGAACTCTCCATGGGGGGGCTTGAGCTGAACACACATTCTTTTGTAAATTAGCGTCTATAACAAAATTCAAGTAAAGTGGCTGGTAAAGTTGAAGAGATAATTGAGAAGCTGAACGTGCTAGAGATGGCATTACTGAAGAAGCAGAGTGAGTTGGACAATTACCTTGAAGAGTACCAACTCAAAGTAGCACCATTAGTAAAAGAGGTTAAGGACTTGGAGGCAGGTATCGAGGAATATCGTCGCCTCAACATTCCGAACTATACAATTGCGGAAGCCTTCGATAAGACCGCAGGGAAGAAGTATGTCAGAGCATCCATTCGTTACTATGTGGAAGGCAGTAACAGGCAGAAAACAACCTCTATTCACCTCGGTAAGTTGTCCGACTTTCCTTTCGGATTGAGTGATGACAACCTACTGGCATTGGCTCAGAAGAAAGCTATAGAGTTGTTAATCAGGAAGAAAGACGCTAAAAATACCGAGTTAGAGGAGTAAATAAATTTTTTTGTAAAAAATCACCTAATCTCTTGCACAGGATATTTTTTACATTAATCTTTGGGGTATGGAAAACATCCCCATTGAACTACTGCTCCCTAATAGGCGTACTCAGTCCATCTACGGAGTTGACAAGGAATTCACTCGGCTGGTTATGTCAGTTGAGTTGTTCGGCGTTCTTGAGCCACTCAAGGTTTTTTTGGTTCAAGATGAAAAGAAGTACCAGGTGGTCTCCGGCAATCGGAGATTGTCTGCGGCGATACATCTTGGTTTAGAAGTTGTGCCCTGTGTCATCTGTGAACCTGTAGAGATTGATGACGACCTCGTATTAGCACACCAAGAACAGCGGGTCAAACTTCGTTCGCATCAGTTGCGGGAGATTAAGGCTCTTTATGACCGATACGGGAAGCACCTTAAGCAGGGAAAGACCTCTGATGATGAAGAGGTCAAAAAGGCTCGGGACTTGCGTGAGGTACTTGATGCTGAACTTGGTGGAAAGCATGTAAGTCAACAACTCCGCACCTATGAAAACAGGGCAAAGGAACTTTCAGCAGGCAATGGAGAGGTTTACCTCCGTGAGATTGAGTCATTAGACAGAGCAAAGAGCTTATCGGGAGCACTTAAATCTCAAGAGAATAGGCTTGCAAAGTCACTCAATGAAAAGGTGAGTTCGGGGTTCACATTTGAAGTCATTCCGAATGCGGAAGTCAAGGTTGCCAGTTCAGAACGATTGATTGGCATTGAAGATGAGTCAGTGAATCTGATTTTCACAAGCCCCCCCTATTTTCAAATGAGGGACTACGGTAATGGGCAGTCAGAATTGGGACAGGAATCCACTGTTGATGAGTTCGTAGAAAATCTCGCTGACCATTTTGAGGATTGTAAGAGGGCCTTGGCTGGAGATGGGACTTTATGGGTCAACCTTATGGATACTTCTCAAGATTACCACTTTCAATTGGTGCCCGAGAAGTTTGCCTTGGCAATGGTTGAAAGGGGGTGGTTATTGCATGACAAGCAAATTTGGTTGAAATCCAATGCCCAATGGCATGATGTGCCCCGCTCCATACCTGTCCACGAGTACATCTATATTTTTAAGAAGAGCCCCTTTGTAAAGTTCAATGACTCTTGGGTAAGGGATTATGTTCAAGACGATGGGGGTGGATTTACCTACGGAAAAAAAGGGGGGAGTGTTAAGCTTAGGTCGGTAGTTGATTATCGTGATGGGGTCGTTAAGGTCGCTACTGCGAACAACTCAGCATTAGCACAAGAGTGTAAAAAGGAGGGGATAAGATTGACTCACACTGCAACCTTTCCCGTTACCCTCCCCTTGGTGGCAATAATGTCCTGTACGGAGCCCGGTGATTTGATTATTGATTGTTTCGCCGGAACCTCGACAACAGGAGAAGGGGTGCTTAGAGTTGGAGGTGGGCGTAGATATATCGGCTACGAACTAAATATGGGCTATGCGATGCAGTCCAATGTAAGATTAAAGAAAACAGTCAATGACCTTGAAAGTCAAGGGTTGGCTGCTTGACCAGTTTTTCCTCTGCTGGTTCTCAGAGGGAATAAAATTCTGTTAGTATGACACAGAAACAAATCAAAGCGAGAGAGCTTGCTGCTGTAAAGCAGAAAGTCCTCAGTGATTTGGCGAAGGACATAAGTAGTGGCAAATTACGCCGTCACGCTTATGTCTATTCACCAGCTGGTATGGGAAAGACCCATGCCTTGAAGTCATCCCTTGAGGAATCGGGGGTGTACTTCAAGTACATTAACGGGGCGATGTCCATGCCCTACTTCGCAGTTGAGCTTGCTACCCTCAACTACCTAAATCAAGATGAGAAGGAGATTCTCATCTTGGTTGATGACTGTGATTCCATGTTCTTGGAAGTGCAGTTTGCGGATACCGTTAAAGGTATTCTTGAGCGAAAGAATCCGACCCTACAGTACAATAAGTACGGGAAGGGATGGATAAATACCTTGAGCGAAGTACAGCGCGAGGCAGTCAAGTTTCATAGTAACTCATCAACGATGGGATTCACTGTGCCTACAGGACGCTTTCGTTTCTGTTTTCTTTCAAACATTCAGTTGCCCGTTAAGACGGTCAAGCGTAAACCGAATGTTGGGAGAGCTTTTGAATTAGAGCTTCACCGTTCTGCAATTCGTTCTCGCTGTCGAACAATTGACATTGATTTGTCAAACGATGTCCTTTGGGGCTGGGTAGCCAATGCTGTGTTGGATTCCCGAGCAATTATTGATGACCTCGGAGAGGAGCATTACGAATCGAAGGCTAAGGAAATCCTTGATTGGCTTTGGACACATCGCAGTCAGCTTAAGGAATTCTCAATTAGGACTTCTCAAAAAATGGCGGAAATACTTGCTGAAGGTGGGGATTCTGACAATTGGGAAGAAGAATTCATCTTGGATGAAAGTGTCGACTAAGTAGGCAAGAGTGGGAGTGTCGGATGGCAGTCCGACACCCCCTTTTCATAAAAACGAAGGAAATCATTTGTTATGAGTAGTAAAGGTAAAGCCCTTGGACTATTTGCCCTGAAGGGGTACAGCTCGAAGCGAGTATTGAACTTTGATGAGGTTGATTGGCCCAAGTCAAGGGTCTCATTAGTCGAAGTGATGGAAGATGAGGGTCTTTCCGTAAAAGTCGACAAGGAAGGCAACATAGTTGGTGGGCTATTGACTCTATTAAAGTACAAGGCTTGCCATCCAAGCGAAGGTTGTATTGAAGTTTTGGTCGTAGGGGACGATGAGCTTCCATCGTTCAATGAAATTGAAGTTGCGGCATGAGACTATTTGGCGGCAATCGGTCTTCGCGGTATCCTAGCAAATCGGATATGAAGACAACTTTCGGTTTATACCTAAGTCCGTTGAAAGACAAGAGTAAGGGCATGGTCTATGTGGTGACCCGAGTGGGTGGTAATGTTACTGATAGACATACTACCGGGATTGAGGTGATTAAAAAGTACTGGAAGAATCCTAAGGTTTCAAGTAAGCACCCGAATCACCTCACAATAAACCAAGCCCTTCAGAACATCATAGACAATGGACCACGACAAATAGGGGGAGACTATAAGTCTTGCCTATTGGAATACTTCAATTGGTATTTGGAAAAGCGATTCAGGGAGGAAAACATGACAAACAACACCTATCTGACCTACCATAAAATTAGATTGGTGTTGGAGAAGGGTATTAACCGAAATTTTAAGTCTACCACCTTCCCCTTTGAATGGTTGAAAGATGAAGAGGCTGTAGGTAAATTGAGGGAGGTAATTCTGAAGAAGGCTAATGGGAAGGGGCTTAGGTCGCCGAGGACGTCAAGTAATTATCTGACTGTATTAAAGGTGGTAGTCAAGGATTGGGCTGAAAGTAGGGGTGTTCATGATTTGGCAATGTTCTTTCGGACTACAATTTCTTGGGACAGGAGGAAGGTACCTAAAGCTCGTTATTTAACTCAAGATGAAATTAAATTATTGCGGGATTATAACCCTACTGATAGGTCTTTTAAGCAGGTATATGCCAAGTCCATGTTTCTTTTTAGTTTGGCGGCATCTGGTCAGCGAGTTGTAGACGTTATCACACTTCGGACCACCAATTTCAAGCCAGGGCACACCATACTTCTTATGGTGAAGAAAGCAAAGATGGAATTTGAGGTGGAATTCAACTATGAGATGGCAGAAGCATTGGGGCTGATATTTTCAACACAGTTCAGCGAGGTCTGCAGTCAGGTAAAGGTCTCAGAGGTTAAAATAGAAGTTGAGGCAATGTATAAGCTTCTGTCTAAAAAAGGTTTCGTCGACAATTTGGGTGCAATGAACCTTACGGAGCTAGAGCACTATGTCAAAAGTCTAAAAGAGATAGGGTGGGACAAGTCGTCACAGCACATTGAATTTTGGGGCGCCCTGTCTGTACTTGTTTTCGAAATGAGAGATGAAGCATCCAAACGATTTTTCGAGTTGATTCGCAAATTGCCAAGTCAATTTGTCTTTCCGTATTTGAATGAGCAAGACTTTGAAGGAGTTGATTGGGGCAAGAAGTCTTATAACCTAACTCATGAGAATGTGATTAGCCGAGCGACAAAAAAGTATAATCGGTCATTAGCGAGAATGGCGAAAGCTATGGATATGAATCATATTTCTTCGCATGTGGCAAGGCACACTTGGGCGAGCGATTTACAAAGTTTGGGTTATACGATAGAGCAAATTCAACACTCCATGAATCATTCCGATTACAAGTCCACTAAGGTCTACGTCGAGACTAGGTTTGATAATGGTGTGGCAAAAAATGTGTTGAAAGGTAGGTATCAGAAGCGGCGTAGACTGTAACTATGCTTTAATTATTGCTTATAAAAAACTCCATTAGATGTCGTAGTGATTTTCGTGCCATCGCTACTAATTATTGTCGAAACATTCGACAATGTCATTTCGCCATTTCGTATTTTAACTTTTAATGTTAAGTCATGGTTGTCAATAATTCCCCTTGAAGGATTTCCCCCTTTTGATGTCACTAACTTAAATCGCTTAATCGGTGGTGCCCTTAAATTTCACACGAAAATCAAAGATTTTCAAATTAATGGCTTCCGATTTACGGGGAATACGTTGCAATAAGTGTTAGAGTCAAATTTTCGATTGAGCACAATATTGAGCAAGACCCTTATTTTTGTGCACTTTTTGTACAATCGTATCCTTGTAAGTTATTGATTGTCACGGCCCCGTAGTTCAACGGATAGAATAGAAGTTTAACTCCGTTGTGTGAGTAAGTCGTTGAATTATAATAATTTAGAAGTGGATTTTTCGTTGGATTGTACAAAATACTGCACAAGGTTAGTTTCCTCAGGGCGATAACTTAAAAGGGAAGACCCTTTGGGGAGCTTTTGAGAAAATGAAATTTCTACTTTTTTCAAACTTGTATTCCACTTTACCTTGGACATCGCGAGATTAGCCAGACAATCTCATCTAAAAAACTGAAGTTGTAAATCCAATGTACACCATCAACAAGTCCACCAATAGGATTGAGAAGATTGAATCTGCGACTTTTAAGCAGTTGGGATTCAAGGAGCGCGACCATCTTCAAGAGTGGATTGCGAATAATCCATCGTGCTTGAATGAAGACTTGTTGATAATCCAAAAGGAGTTCAATGGGTTCATGGACACTTCTGAGAGGCTCGACTTACTTGCTTTGGATAAGCATGGGAACTTGGTCATTATTGAAAACAAATTGGACGACACAGGTAAGGATGTCACTTGGCAAGTCCTCAAGTATGCTTCTTATTGTTCCACCTTAAATGGTTCCCAAATCGTTTCCATTTTCAGACAGTATTTGCAGAAAATTGGTAGCGCAGAAAATGCAGAGGAACTTCTTGAAGAGTTTTTGGAGTCAGACGATTATCGTGAAAAACTGAATATTGGTAATTCTCAGCGAATCGTCATGATTGCCGGTGAATTTCGAAAAGAGGTTACCTCAACTGTACTTTGGCTTTTGAATTATGGTTTAAGGGTTCAATGCTTCAAGGCTACTCCCTACAAACTAAATGAGCAGCTGTTCTTAAATCTTGAGCAAATTATACCAGTTAAAGAAGCTGAGGATTTTGTAATTAGTATGGCGAATAAATCAAGGGAGGAGGTCGGAATACAAGAGGAACTTAAGGGTCGGCACATTATACGCCGGAAGTATTGGTCTGAGTATTTGAAGGAAATAAATCAAGTCACAACTCTTTATAGTAATGTAAGTCCCGGGAAGGAAAATTGGATTAGTGCAGGAAGTGGGATAAGCGGAGTGACTTACGGAAGTATCGCAACTGGTGACTATGCTAGAGTTGAATTGACAATTTCGGGCAAGTCTCAAAAGGAAAACAAGAGAGTCTTCGATATTCTGAAAACGAAGTCAGAACAAATTGAAAGAGACTTTGGAAGTCCTTTGGTGTGGGAGCGTATGGACCAAAAGCGAATGAGTCGAATAAAATTTGAACTTCAGGGAGTAAGCGTGTTCAAGGAAGAGGATTGGACTAAGATGATTAAGTGGTTGTGCGATGTTGTCCCAAGGTTTGAGTCTGCATTCAAAAAGCCAATTTCACAGATTAGCAGACGAGGATAGTCTTCAGTGGTTCTTAGCGACTAATAAGTTTTCAGGAATGAACCGGATTAAGGAAGTTTTTGAGGAAAAGGGAATCAAGCAAACCTGGTTGTGTGAGAAGTTAGGGAAGAGTTATACTCAGGACAACGGATACGTGCAGAACAGGAACCAGCCACGTTTGGAGGTACTGTTTGACATTGCTACATTGCTGGGTGTAGAGCCTCGAGATTTAATTTCAAGTAATAAAATTTCAACTGATAAGTAAACCGATAAATATGAGTACAGACAATCCAATATTAAATAGTCCTTATGTAGAACCGATGCTGCATTACAACACAGACAGCGAAGGTGCATTGGACTATACTGATATTCGCAAAGGACGGAGAGTATTCAAGATGGATTCTGCTGTTATACCAACCAGACAAACAGGGCAAAAGGAAGTTTTTGATTGGAACGAAGATGCTGAAGAATACATCACTCATATCATCAACCTTTGCCGAAAAGAAGTTGGACAATGGAGAGCAGCTAAATATCCCAACTCGACAAGAATCACTAAAGAGTTAATGACATTTTGGTTCGACAATCCCGAAAGACACGCAGTAAAAAAACTATTCTTTGCTCAGCAAGAAGCCATTGAAACAGCCGTTTGGCTGAATGAAGTTGCCGAGAAATCAAACGCAGGACAGCACATTTTAAACTTGCTACGTAACGGACAACAAACCGTTAGTGACGCCCCAGCCGACCAGCTTCCGAGAATTGCTTTTAAAATGGCGACAGGTAGCGGAAAGACTGTTGTTATGGCTTGTTTGATTTGTTACCACTACTTCAACAGACAAGAATACAGAAACGATACTCGCTTTGCTGATTACTTTTTGATTGTTGCTCCGGGAATTACAATCAAAAGCCGATTGGGCGTTTTGTTTGTAGACACCAAAAACAAAAACCCGAATGACATTGAAGACTATTACCGAGTTCGTGGTCTCATACCGCCAAGTATGAAACACCGTTTAGATAATCTGAATGCACGATTGGTAATTACAAACTACCATACGTTTGAACCGAAGATTTTACAAGGAAATAAACGCAGTCCTTTTGATGGAAAAGTAAACTTAGAAGGTAAAAAAATTGATACCGACAACAAGGAAGATTTTTCACAGGTTGTAAAACGGACATTAGGCAAATTCAAATTAGGCAGCCGTTTGTTGGTATTGAATGACGAAGCCCATCACTGCTATTTACCAAAGTCAAAAAGTAAAACTACCGACAACGAAGAAGCAGACGAGAACGCAAGAGCAGCCGTTTGGTTTAGCGGTCTTCGGGAAATAGCAATGAAGTTCAAACTTCAATCAGTTTATGACCTTTCTGCAACACCTTATTATTTGACAGGTTCGGGTTATACACCTTACAGTTTGTTTCCTTGGGTGGTTTCTGACTTTGGTTTGATTGAAGCCATTGAAAGTGGATTGGTAAAAATACCTTTTCTGCCCGAAAGCGACAACACTCAGGAATTGACTATGCCCGTGTTGCGGAACCTGTACGACCACGTAAAAGATGAATTGCCCAAAAAAGGACAGCGAACACAAAAGAAAGATGCAGCGGCCGAAGGCAACAAATTTATTGAATTACCTCCCCGACTTCCATCATTGGTAAAAGGTGCATTAGACCAGTTTTACAATCACTATGTGGAGTATTTCAATGGAGTACGAAAGCATAAAGAAGAAAAGACAAGTATCTTTTCAGCCCCACCGGTTTTCATAGTGGTTTGTAACAACACAGGTGTTTCAAAGGAAGTCTATAAGTACATTGCAGGATACGAATATCCTGATGCGGAAGGAAATACAGTTGTAGTTCAAGGTGCAAAAGACCTGTTCAGCAATTACGACCCTTCCACCAACAAACCATTGAAACGACCACCAACATTGCTCATTGACAGCGATGCTTTGGAAAATGGCGAGCAAATTAATGACGACTTTAAAAAGATTTTTGCTTCCGAAATTGAAGAGTTCAAAAAGGACTATGCCCGAATGCACGGACAAGGCAGCATTGAGAAAATATCGGATGCTGAAATTATCCGTGAAGTAGTCAATACCGTTGGACAAAATGGAAAATTAGGTTCACACATTCGGTGTGTAGTTTCTGTTTCAATGCTTACCGAAGGTTGGGATGCCAACACAGTAACCCACATTATGGGTTTACGTGCCTTTGGTTCACAATTACTTTGTGAGCAAGTGGCAGGTAGAGCTTTGCGAAGAATGAATTACTTTTTACAGGGCTACGACAAAGACGGAAACCCAACCAGCGACAAACGAAAAATAGTAATTGAGAAATTTCCGCCCGAATATGCCCACATCATAGGCGTGCCTTTCAAAATGTTTAAAGGTGGAAAAACCGAAGCGCCACCGCCACCAGTTGATTTAACGCAAATTGCACCCATCCCTGACCGACATGCAGAAATGGAAATTTCTTTTCCCAATGTGGTAGGCTACAGAGTGGAAAGTTTAGACGGTGAGATAAAACACGATTTCAGCAACATCGAAAACTATGAAATTGATGGCTCCAAGTTCCCGACCGAAACCATAATGGTAAGTCCGATTTCTTCGAATGAAGAAAAGTTGGAAGTAAAAGGCGTTTTGGAAAAACGAAACCAAGAATTGATTTTCTTAATTACCAGAGAACTTATAAAATACCATTTTAGCGATGAAGAATACAATCCGCAATTTCAGAAATTCAACAAACTGAAAAATATTGTGCAAGAATGGTACAACGAAAAAGTGTTGCTGCTCAACATTGCCGACCAACGCTACAAAAGATTACTATACTTTGAAGAACCTAAAAAAGTGGTTGACCACATCGCAAGGGGTATCAACCCACAGCACAACACCACAGAGTTTATTCGTCCTGTTTTCAACTATTACAACAAGTTTAGCAGCACCAAATATGTTAATGGAAATACTGTGAAGGATGTGTACCCAACCGAAAAAAGCCATATCAATTATGTGGTAATGGACAGCGATTGGGAAGGTATTTGTGCCAAAACTTTAGAAGAAATTGAAACGGTAGAATGCTATGTAAAAAATCATTTTTTGGGCTTTGCCATA
>Ga0247834_1004515_pt1 | contig 17455 bp, 13 predicted proteins | sample LaCruzMarch2015__8_FD_187118 | JGI IMG/M metagenome (GOLD analysis project Ga0247834, IMG submission 187118) | Freshwater microbial communities from meromictic Lake La Cruz, Castile-La Mancha, Spain - LaCruzMarch2015_12m | ecosystem: Environmental > Aquatic > Freshwater > Lake | place: Spain...
AGACCTCAGAGCCTCCAGTTTCTTGCGTTCCATGGCGGTTAACAAAATGATGGGGGCGAGTCGCATGGAATCTTAAACGCCTGAGTCGCCTCATAAATTGCAATCCGTTGGGCGGACTACACTAGGTCGAGCACATGATCGTTGCTCTCCAGATGGCTGGTGAACTCCTCGGCCAGCGCATAAAGGCGCTGCTGGCCTTGCTTTTCCTTCTCCAGCAGCCCGGCTTCCATCAGCACGCGCAAGTGCTTGGAGACGTTGTATTGCGTGATCTCCAGCGTCTCTGACAACTCATTCACGCTGCAGCGTCCCTTCAACAGCATCCGCACCAGACGCAGGCGGTTCTCCTCGCCGAGCGCTTTCATGGCGGTGATGCAGTCGAATTTCTTCACAGCGCTGATCTAGCGGAAAGCGAGCTGGGTTCAAGGCGGGACGCTCACTTGTTTGGTGTTCACGCTTCAGCGTGTCTGCCTCAAAACACGCTAAAGCGTGAACACCCAACAGGTTATGCCACCGGCGCTGCTACATCCCGATGCGTCGGTGTCGGCTTGCCAGGTCGGAAATGTTCCTCATGGTCCAGCGTGGCTTTCAGTGTGGCAAAGGCGGGCACCACAGCTTGCAAGCCATCGCGCACGGCCTTCACCAAGTCCTCGGGTGCAGCCTCGGCGCGCAGGTTGACGATGAGTTGGCCACCTTGCGTGGGTTCGTCCAGTTGCATGCCCAGTTCGGGCACATAGTCGCTGCGCACCAGATTGATTGAGGCTAGCTCGCCACCGATGCCGTCATCGGGGCTGAAGGTCATCTTGAAGTGCGCGATCTCGGCTCCCTGTAGGCGCTGCTGCACATCCACGGCCAAGGCCTTGAGGAAGTCATTGGCTTCGAATTCATCGTCGGCTTTCAGCGTGACCGTTGCATTCAGCCAGCCGAGCAAGGCCTCGCCGTCGGCATACACTTCATAGTCCAGCGCCATTGGCAGGCGATCGCTCTGCTGGTCGCTCATGATCTGATCGAACCAAGCATCCAGCCCCGTCTGCTGTCGGGAGGAAGCCATGATGACTTTGGACTTCGGGAACTCAGCCTCCAACGTGGTGCGCAACTCGCTGAGCGCGGCCTCCTCCAGCAGATCGCTCTTGCTAATGACAATGATGTCCGCCTCCTCCAGCTGCTTCTTGAAAATGTAGGTCACCTTGCTGGAGAAGGTGCCGCCCGTTTCCAAGCCGAACACACGACGCGCCCGCACCGGATCGACCAGCACGCTCAGTGGCGCGACGGTGAAGTTGTCGCCATACATCCGGCGCAACGGATAGGTCACCGTGGCCACGAGATCCGTGCAGCTACCGACGGGTTCGGCGATGAACACGTCTGGCTTGGACGCGTCATTCAACCGCGCGGCCGCATCCACCAACGTATTGAACCGGCAGCAAAAGCAGCCGCCTGCGATCTCCTCCGTCGCGAAGCCCTGACCGCGCAGCAGCTTCGTGTCGACAAGACCACCGGCTTGATCATTCGTGATGAGTCCCACCTTCAAGCCCTGGTCTGACAGGTGCCGGGCGAGCTTGCCAATCGCCGTGGTTTTACCGGCACCGAGGAAGCCACCAATCATGAGGTAGCGAGCTTTGGAAGGAGAAGACATGCGTGAGAGAAGAACGTGTGCGAAGCTCAAACACATGCACAAATCGGCATGTATCAACTTGCGGCGACATTTTTTATCTCGGCTTGCCCCAGCGACCTGATACAACCCGACGTATCTCCTTCCAGCCATGAAAATCCAATTCTGCGGTGCTGCGGGCACCACCACGGGCTCCCAGCACCTGATTCACGTCAATGGCCAACGCATCCTGCTGGACTGCGGCTTGTATCAAGGGCGACGCCACGAGGCGTTTGAGCGCAACCAGCACTTCCCCTTTGACGCTTCGAAGGTCGATGTCGTGGTGCTCTCTCACGCGCACATCGACCACAGCGGCAACCTGCCGAACCTCGCGAAGCAGGGGTTCAAGGGCAACATCTACAGCACCACGGCCACACGTGATCTGTGCGCGATCATGCTGCGCGACTCGGCCCACATTCAGGAGAGCGATGTCGAGTGGCTGAACCGCAAGCGCAAGGTGGAGAAGTTGCCGTTGTTGCAGCCGACCTACACGCAACTCGACGCGCAGACGGCAATGCAGCAGTTCGTCACCGTGGGTTACCATCGCACGCTGCCGATTGCCGACGGCGTGAAGCTGACCTTTATTGACGCAGGCCACATTCTGGGCTCGGCACAGGTCATTCTCGACATCACCGATCGCGACACTGGCAAGCAGCAGCGCCTGCTTTTCAGCGGCGATGTGGGCCGCCCGAACAATGATCTACTGAGCGACGCTGAGCCCGCCGAGAACGTGGACTTCGTGGTCATGGAAAGCACCTACGGCGGGCGCAAACACGATCTGGCCGCGCGCACGTCGGAACACATTTGCGAGATCATTCGCGAGGCGCTGGAACGGCGTGGCAAGGTCATCATTCCCTCCTTTGCTGTCGAGCGCACGCAGCAGCTACTCTACACTCTGGACAAGCTGAACCACGAGGGCCGCATCCCGCACATCGCCACGTTTGTGGATAGCCCGCTGGCGGTCGATGCGACCAATATTTTCCGTCTGCACATGGACAGCCTGAAGCCGGAGGTGCGCGAGTCCTTGTTCATGAAGAATGATCCCTTCGGCTTCGACGGACTGGAGCTGGTGCGGGATCGCGAGGACTCCATGAAGCTCAATCGTCTGCGCACGCCTGCCATCATCATCAGCGCCAGCGGCATGGCCGAGAGTGGACGCATTCTGCACCACCTGCGCAACAACATCGAGAACCCTGCGAACATCATCCTCTTCGTCGGCTACTGCGCTGAGAACACCCTGGGCTGGAAGCTACGCGAGGGCTGGGACCGCGTAAACATCCTCGGCGACGAGTTCCACGTCCGAGCCCAGATCGAGATTCTGGACAGCTTCTCCGGCCACGCGGACCAAGACGAGCTACTCGCCTGGTTCCAGCGCATCACGGGACCGAAGAAAAACGTCTTCCTCGTGCATGGCGAACCCGAACGCGCCAATGCCCTGCAAGCCGCCCTGGAACCCCTGCATGCAAGCGGCCATGTCGAAGTGGCCAAACTACTGCAAGAAGTGGAGTTGTAGCCGCAAACCAGTGTTTGCACTCGGCACCTGTCTTGCTTGTTTCCAAGTCAGGAAATTCCACGACTTTCAAACACATGAACTACGACCTCATCGTCATCGGCGGCGGGCCTGCGGGCTACGTCGGAGCTATTCGCGGTGCCCAGTTGGGCAAAAAGGTAGCCGTGGTCGAAAACGACCGCGCGGGTGGCACTTGCCTGAACTGGGGCTGCATTCCGACCAAGGCCCTGTTAAAGAACGCCGAGCTGTATCACACGATCACGCATCGCGCTGAGGAGTTCGGTTTGAAGATCGGCAGCGTCGAGTATGACTGGTCCAAAGTGATTGGCCGCAGCCGTGGCGTGAGCGACAAGCTGAACAAGGGCATCGAGTTCCTGTTCAAGAAGAACAAGGTCGACTACCTTAAAGGCACCGCCAGCATCCCAGCAGCAGGCAAGGTGGAAGTCACCGCTGCTGACGGCACCAAAGCCACTCACGACGCCGCAAACATCCTCATCGCTACCGGCGCAAAGAGCCGCCCGATGCCCGGTTTCCCCTTCAACGGCACCACCGTCATCGGCAGCAAGGAAGCCATGACCATGGCCACGCAGCCGAAGAGCATCGTCGTCATCGGCGCAGGTGCCATCGGCATTGAATTCGCCTACTTCTTCAACGCCTACGGCACCAAGGTGACCGTGGTCGAAATGCAGCCGAACATCCTACCCGTGGAAGACACGGAAGTCAGCCAGCTACTGGAAAAGAGCCTGGCCAAGGCCGGCATCCGCATCCTGACCAACACCAAGATCACCAGCACCAGCGAAGACGGCAAGAGCGTGAAGATCACGGTCGAAGGCGCGGCCAATGAAACGATCGAGGCCGACGTGGCCCTGGTCGCCATCGGCGTGGCTCCGGTGCTACCCGACGGCATCGAACTCAAGCTGTCCGAAAAAGGCTGGCTGCAGACGGACGACCGTTATCAAACCAGCGTCAAAGGCATCTACGGCGCGGGCGACATCATCGGGCCGCCATGGCTCGCCCACGTCGCCAGCTACGAAGCCGTGCAGTGCGTGGAAGGCCTGTTCACCAAGCACAACCCGAAGAAAGTCGGCGTGTTCCCAGGCTGCACCTACTGCCATCCGCAGGTGGCCAGCATCGGCCTCACCGAGCGTGCGGCGAAGGAAAAGGGCCTCAAGTTCAAGGTCGGCAAGTTCCCTTACGTCGCCAGTGGCAAGGCCCTCGCCGCCGCCGAGCCCGAAGGCTTCGTCAAGATCCTCTACAGCGAGCCGCACGGTGAGATCCTCGGTGCGCACATCATCGGCAGCGAAAGCACCGAGATGATCGCCGAGATCGGCCTCGCCATGAATCTGGAAGCCACCTGGGACGAAATCGAAGCCACCATCCACGCCCACCCGACGCTGAGCGAGATGATCAAGGAGGCCACCGAAGTCGCCAAGGGGCATCCGATTCATGTGTGAGTGAGCCGCGACATAACCCCCTTCTGACAAGGGTTTTCAAGCGGGTCCTGTGGGCTGGCACGTGTGTCGTGCTATCCGCAGGACTGGGCTGTGGATTGATCGTTTGGGATGGCGTTCGTGATGATTTGCATCAGGCGGATGTTGGCGTCGTTCTCGGGAACAAGGTTGAACGGGATGGTAGACCCTCGGATCGTCTGAAAGCCCGCTTGGATCTCACGGTCGACTTGTATCGTTCCAAATTGTTTCCCGCGATCATCGTCAGCGGTGGCGTCGGCAAAGAGGGTTTCGATGAGGCTGTTGTCATGCGGGATTATCTCGTCGAATGCGGCATCCCGTCTCAATCCATCTTGCTGGACAGCAAGGGCATCAACACTGCCGCGACTGCGGAGCATACCCAAGCTTTATCGAAAGAGCGTCATTGGCATAGCGCGCTGGTGATCACCCAATATTTTCACGTATCACGAAGCGTCCTAGCAATGAGGCGTGCCGGCATTCCTTCAGTGTATTCAGCAGGTGCCAAATACTTTGAATGGCGGGACGTCTATTCGATTCCTCGCGAGCTGGCTGGCTATGTTGCGTATTGGTTCAAGTCGTTCGGTGTTGATTGATTTGATCCAAGGCCAATGCATTGCGAGTGCGGCCACTTCACAAACAAGCTCTGGTGCCGTTCTTCAGACTTCAGCCACGTAACGACGAAATTGTTTCCCTCGAGTCACCCAGGCATACACTTCCAACGCACGCTGCCTTGCCGCTGAAGCACGCACCGACCTCTCAGCGGCTTCTCGTGAGAACTCCATCAACACTTGGGCGAGTTGGACTACCACCGCATCTGGCTCCGATGCCTCCACTTTCCACCCGCACCCCTCACTAACAATCCATCCCGGACCACCACAGTCGAGACAGAGGATTGGCAAGCCAGCGCACATCGCTTCAATGACCGCGTTGCCGCCGGAGTCATGCAGGCTGGGGTAAAGAAAGCCATCGGCCTGTGCATAGGCTTGTAGCACTTGATCGCGTGGCAAGGCACCGCAGAACTCCACACGATTCGCAATGCCCAAGCGCTGAGCTTCAGCCTCTAGCCAGACACGCAGGGGCCCGTCACCGATGATGCGATACCGCAGCTTTTTGTCCTCGCACTGAGCCAAGGCGCGCAGGCCGAGATACACGCCTTTCCATGCAATCAATCGTCCCACGTAAAGCAAGGTCAACGGCTCATTCTTCGCACTTTGCTCTTGGCTCTTAGCTGCCTGAATCTGCGCGATCTCGTCATCCGACAACGCTACCGCAGGCAGCACTTCCACGCGTTTGGCCCCGAGCTTGCGCAACTCCGCAGCGGTGTCTTCGGTCACGCCGAGACAGAGCTCGCTACGGCGCACACACCAACGCAGCAAGGGATCGAAACGAGCTGCCTTAATCAAGCCAACGCGTGCAGCCTCCACTAGCCACGTCTTCCAACCAAATTCTTTGAAGAACGACAGCGGTGCTTTTTCAGCACCACCCACAGGACCGAAAATGAAGGGGGTGCCCAGCAGGTGCAACAGGCTGGGCGTGTTGTATTTCACGAAGGTCACGTGCTGACAGACATCAAAGCCGATGCGCTGGTGCAATCGCCACGCGTGTAGCAGGGCCGCGAACTGCCAAAGGTAACAGTAAAGCCACCACACTGCGCCACTGCCGGGGAGACGTTCGGCCAAAGCGGAAAGCACCGGGATGCCAACAAACTCAAAGTGGAGGTTGGGGTGCTGGGTCTAATCGAAGGCAGCCTCCACACGACCTCGCCAACCTTCATGCACAAGCACCCAGACCTCGTGCTCCTTCGACAGTTGCTCCACCGTGTTCCACCCCACACCAGGCTCGGAGCCGTGGCCGGGGCAGCAACTGAAGGCAGAAGCGAGAAGGCGCACGGGTCGTGTTCGATGTTCACGCTTTAGCGTGTGAATCGATTTCCTGACACGCTAAAGCGTGAACACCGAACAAATGCCGCGATGTGATCTCATTCACGGCCCAGCGCGCGTGCTCAGCGATCAGTTCATTCACATCCAGCGCAGCCTCTCGCAGCGCGGGCAAGTCCTCCTCCGTGCCGACATTGCCGAGCACCACGCAGACATTGCGCAGGAAGGCGGGGCGTTTGATGCGCTTGATCGGGCTCTTGCGAAACAACTCGCGGAACTCGTCATCGGTCAGGGTGAGGAAGTCGCGAAGCTTCCTATCGAAGACGGACTCACGGGCCTGGAAGGTGGCTTCGTGCGAGAGCTGGGCAAAGCGGTTCCACGGACAGGCGGCGAGACAGTCGTCACAGCCATACAAGCGATTGCCGATGGCCTTGCGGAACTCGATGGGGATGCTGCCCTTGTGCTCGATGGTCAGATAGGAAACGCAGCGCCTTGCGTCGATGCGATGCGGGGCGGTGATCGCATTCGTGGGACAGGCATCCATACAGTGTGTGCACTTGCCGCACAGGTCTTTGGATGACGTGTCCGGCTCCAAGGGCAGCGTGGTGATGATCGTGGCGAGGAAGAACCAGGTGCCGAAGTCGCGATGAATCTGCATGGTGCTCTTGCCATTCCAACCCAGGCCAGAATCGCTAGCGAAATCGCGCTCCAACACGGGACCGGTATCGACGTAATGCCGCTGCGTGCCACCGTTCGCTTTCAAAAAGGCATCCAGTTCCCACAGCTTGGCTTCGATGAGATCATGGTAATCATCGTTCCAGGCGTAGCGGGCGATGCGGTAGTCAACGCTAGGTCCAGTGCCTTGATAATAGTTCATCGCCAGCACAATGACGGACTGCGCGCCCGGCACGACAAGACGCGGGTCGGTGCGGCGCTCCACATTGCGAGAAAGCCACTGCATGTCGCCATACTTCCCATCGGCCACCCATTGCTCGAAGACGTCTTTATGAGCAGCAGGCTTTGCCTCCGCGACACGGCAGTCGGCAAAGCCCAGGCGCTGGGCTTCGGCAACAAGCTGTGGTTTGAGGTTCATGCGTCCATTCAATCACAGCGGAAGGCAAAGGAAAGGATCGATGGCATCTTGCCATCGTGTGACGGCAGGATGCGGTCACTCCTTGCCGTTGATCTGCTTGCAGGCCTTGACTGTGTTGTGCATCAGCAAAGCGATGGTCATGGGACCCACGCCACCAGGCACGGGTGTGATAGCGCGGCACTTTGGCGCGACTTCGTCAAACTTCACATCACCGACCAGCTTGTAGCCCTTGGCACTACCAGGGTCTTCGACACGGTTGATGCCGACATCAATGACGACCGCACCTTCCTTGACATGCTCAGCCTTGATAAACTCAGGACGGCCAATCGCGGCGATAATGATGTCCGCCTCGCGGCAGACCTTGACCAAGTCCTTGGTGCGCGAGTGCGCGACGGTCACGGTGGCATCACCGCCTTTGCCCTTGGCCATGAGCAGCAAGGCCATCGGCTTGCCCACGATCATGCTGCGGCCCACAACCACCACATTCGCCCCGGCAGTCTCAATGCCAGCAGCAATGAGCAAGCGCTGGCAACCCAGCGGTGTGCAGGGCACAAAGCCGGTTTTGTCTTCCAGCGCGAGCTTGGCCACGTTCACGGGATGGAAGCCATCCACATCCTTCGCCGGGTCGATGGCGCGCACGATGGCCGCTTCGTCGATGTGCTTCGGCGGAGGACTCTGCACCAGAATGCCATGCACGGCGGGGTCAGCATTCAGCTTCTGCACCACGGCCAGCAATTCTTCCTGCGTCGTCTCAGTAGGGAGTTCCAGCTTCACGGAGTGCAAACCCAGATCCTGGCACTTCTTGTCCTTCGACCGCACATAGGCACGCGAGGCTGGATCATCCCCCACGAGCACCACGGCCAGCCCGGGCTTCAATCCACGCTCTGCCAGCGCGGCGATGTCGCGTTTGCATTCCTCCAGCACCTGGCTGGCGACTTCATTCCCACTGATCAAGGTCATGCTCGCCGTTCGCGGAAAAGCATGACGGAATCAAGCTCAGGATGATTTCTTCCGACTCTGCAAGGCGCGGCGAATGGCAAGCACTACAACCGATCCGACGGCGGCGATGCCTATGCTTTCAAAATTCACGCCAGTCATGCTCATGCCGAAAAACCGAGTTCCAAGGTACCCGCCCAACAATCCGCCAAGCACACCCAGGATGATGGTTTTGAAGAGGCCGTTCCCGTCATCGCCTGGATGAAAGAGCTTGCCGAGAATGCCTCCGAAGAGGCCCACAATGATCCACGAAAAAAAGCCCATAATGGGGTGACCTTACGAGACTACCGCCCCATGGGCCATCTTTATTTCGAGCCGCTCACGCGCACACTCTCACGCTCCACACTGGTGATGTAGGCCAGGGATTTGTAGTCGCGACCGGAGACCTTGGGCTTGATAGCACGCACGGCCTTCAGCAGTGGCGTCAGGTCTTTTTGACCGGTCCAGGCATTCAGGACGGAAAGCAGCACAGCGGGATTGCCGGGGTCGGCGTTCAGCAGTTCCACCGTGATCCCGCGCAGCAGTTGATCGGACCAGCGCTCTGGCATCTGGCCTTCATAAGACAAGTCCTCTGCCTGCCGGAAAACATCTCTGGCGACTCCATGCTTCAGGGCATTCATCAAGATGTCGGCACCACTTTGTCCAACCTCCAGCTTGGCCACATGCAGGGTGTAGAGAAACCAAGGGGCGGGTGGAGGCGAACCATTGACCACTCCACCTCTAGTTTTCCCAGCGATGCAATCTGAGGCAAGCCGCACCAACCATACCTCTTGCAGGTCAGACTCCATCGGCGCGCGCAGTTGGCAGACATCATCCAGAACTCTGCTCAACCATGGGCTGGTCATGAAGCCATGATCACGCGCATGCGAGAGGCAGACCGTAGCGAGTCGATGCGATACATCTCGCATCAGCGCTTCATCAGCGGAATGAAGCTTCAGCCAATCTCGACTGCGCAGCCACGGCTGTTCATCGCCATTGGCTAGAGCAGCCAGTGCGAGGGTGAGTGGACGGCGAATCATCTGCGCACGCTGGAACGCCGCGGCATTTGCCGGCAAGGCAGACTGCCAAAGGCTCTCAATGGGGGTCGCCTGCAACAAGCTAGGGGCCAGCACACGGGCAGCACTGAACGAGTCAAGCATGGTGTCCTGCGCATGCTTCAATGCAGCGGGCTTCAGCGTTACGGTCTCCGCCAACCATCGTTTCGCTTCCGCAGCCAAACGCTGATCTCGTGTGAGCGAAGGCGATTGCCAGGGTGAGTCATGCACTTGAGCGACCTGCACACGAGCTAGGGTGCGCACCGCTGGGTCAGAGATTGCCTCGTCAAGCCAACCCAGGGCCGCGACATCATCGTTGCGGAAGGCAACGCCTAGCGTGTCATCCAGCGTCGGCATCACTCCACTGGCATAGGCCATGACTTGCTTGAGTTCACTCGCGCAGCGATAGCGCGCCAAGATGAGGCGCGCACCACTTTGCGAGCGATAGGCCACGCGATAGCTGTCAGCAAAGCTGGCGAGGTCAGCCACTTGCTCACTGCGGCAGAAGGTCTCCAGCAAGTGCAAAGCCGTCGCTGTGTTCACACTGAAGCGCTGCCACGCAGGCAGGTTGCCTAGCTTCTGAAAGCGAGCGCGATGCAGCCACGCTTGGCGGAGTCGAGCCGCCAGTTCATTCCAGGAATCATCCTTCGGGCAGCGATTGAATGCGGGCAGGAACTTCTCCCAAATAGCACCAGAGGTCGGCCATTCCTGTTCCAACAAAGGCAGCACCGCTTCCACACAAAGCTGCAGATCACGGCCTTCCAGGGTGCGGACCGAATCGCAAAGCAGCGCTGCGAACTGCGCGCGCAGGAGTGAATTGCTGCTCAGTTCCCTGATGCGAGAACGCAGGTGCGCTAAGGACGGATCATCTGCATGCCGCAACCCCAGGCCGAATGACATTTCGAGAGCCACTTGCTTTAGCGGACCCTTTCCTGCAGCAAGCTTGGCAGCTTCATCGCGGACGATCGCCTCATGCCAGCGCGACAGATGTGCGCCCAAGGCGTGGAAGGCAAAGAGCAGCGTTTCGCGCTTCTCCTTGCCCATGGTCTTCTTGATCTCGGTTAGCAGAGCCTGTGTCGCACCGCGAGGATCAGCCAGTCCCTGCGCTTGCAGGAAGAAGCCGTGAAGGGCTGCTGCATCCGTGGGCGACGGATAAAGAAAGGTCTTCTGCTGGGCCGGACTGCAAAGCCTCGCGCTCAGTGCCAGGGTTTGCAGCGAGGGCGCCTTCTTGCCCACACTCTCCAACAACGCGGAGGCGACATTGAAGCCGTTCACGTAGCTCCGACCTTTCCAACTTCCCTCCTTTTGTGCTGATTCGATGAGTGTCGCGGCGTGCTGCAAGACTTGCACCGCCATCTCGACATCGAAGGCCAACAGCTCGATGCATGTCTCCACCGTCTGGTCTTCCCAGGCGGTGTGCGAGATGCCAAAATCGCTCTGTGTGAGGAAGTTCTCCAGCTTCGCCTGCGCTGACAAACGCAAGCCCGCGAGATACGGCTTGAGCGAAGGCTGCAGGCGGACCTGCGACTCCACATTGGGCCAGACCAACTTCATCGCGCGCAGGACAGCGGCTTGCCGTGGCGGTGATAGCTGCGAGAAGTTCGCAGCCGACGGCTCCAACGTGAGCAACAGATCCGGCGCAAACGGGGTCAGCACACCAAGGAGTAGCGCAGCCCCGAAGCTCGACTTCTTGGGCCCTAGCGCTGTCGCGAGCGGCGCGCTGTAATCGCTGCCACGCTGACGCAGCCCATCGGCCAGCTTCTGGAACACACTTTCTCCCTCACCTTTCTCCAAAGGATTGAAATGCTTCATGTCGGCCAGCAAGCCGGTGACTTGCAGCCCTGGCAGGAGATCAGTGATCCGCGAAGGCAGCGTGCCCGTCTTCACGAACTGCTCGAAAGGCAGCAGCGCGTCAGCATCCCGCATCGCCTGCAGTCCAGGTGACAGCCCTTGCAATGACTCGACCCGCGACGCGCACAGCATCGGAGCAAGAGCAAAAAAACTGGCGACGAAACACCGCATTCGGACTGAGCATAGCGGCGGCGATTTGAATTGCGAGAGGTGATGCACAGGCTTGCCCGCGTGCGCTTGCTGGCCACTGTGGGAGCTCCTTTTCTCATGGCCCGCGACTACACGCTGCATACCTCCAAAGGCTCCGCCTCCGGCATCGACTACCGTGCCGAGCTGAACGAGTCGCAGCACGCTGCCGTCACGAGTCCGCCAGGGCAGGCCTTGGTCATCGCGGGCGCAGGCAGCGGTAAGACGCGCACGCTGACTTACCGCGTGGCTTACCTGCTGGACAACGGCATCGCGCCGGAAAACATCCTGCTGCTGACCTTCACGAACAAGGCTGCACGCGAGATGCTGGAGCGCGTGCAGTCGCTGGTGCCGGTGGAAACGAAGCGCCTGTGGGGTGGCACCTTCCACTCGGTCGGTAATCGCCTGCTGCGCCGTCATGCCGAGGCGCTGGGCTGGCGTCAGGGCTTCTCGATCATGGATCGCGAGGATCAGAAAGACCTGCTCGACAGCGTGATCGGTAGCGCCGCCATCGACACGGCGGGCTTCCGTTTTCCGAAGGGCGAGGTGCTCGCCGAGATGTTCTCACTAGCCGCGAACATCTGCGTGCCGTTGCAGGAGATCATCGACACGCGCTACCCGTATTTTGATCGCGTGAGCGAGCCGATTCATCGCGTGCATCAGATGTATCGGGAGAAAAAACAGAGCACCAACAGCATGGACTTCGACGACCTGCTGGTGCTGCCCGTGCATTTGCTCAACGAGAACAAAGACATTCGGCTCAGCTACCAGCGGCAGTTTCAGTTCGTACTCGTCGATGAGTATCAGGACACGAATCAGCTCCAGTGCGAACTGGTCGATCTGCTCGTGGGCGACGGTGGCAATCTGCTAGTCGTGGGCGATGACGCACAGAGCATTTATTCATGGCGTGGGGCGGATGTGGGCAACATTCTGAACTTTCGTTCGCGCTATCCGAAGTCGGTCACTTACAAGATCGAGACGAACTACCGCAGCGTGCCTGAGGTGCTGGACTTGGCCAATGCCGCCATCGAAGCGAACCGTGCACAGATTCGCAAAAACCTCGTCGCCGCACGTCAGAGCAAGGGCCTCCTGCCTGCGCTAGTCGCCGTGGACAATCCTTCCGCGCAGGGTGCGTTCGTGGCACAGCGGATCCTGGAACTTCAAGACGAAGGCATCGAGTTCAGCGAGATGGCCATCATCTACCGCGCGCACTTCCACTCGCTGGAAGTACAGATGGAACTAACCAGCCGCGGCATTCCGTTTCAGATCACCAGCGGGCTGCGCTTCTTCGAGCAGGCACATGTGAAAGACGTGGCCGCATTCATGAAGTTCGCGGTCAATCGTCAGGACGAAGTTAGCTTCATGCGCATGGTGCGCCTGCTGCCCGGTGTAGGGACTGCCAGCGCATCCAAGCTCTGGAGCGAATGGCTGCGCTGCGAAGGCAGCCGCGAGGGACCCATGAGCACCAAGTTCACCAGCAACCTGCTCAACTTCAAGGTGCCCAAGAAGGCGCAGAAGACCTGGGAGCAGTTCGCTTACACTTTGGACGAGTTGATGGATGCCAAGGGCTTGCCCGTACCACCTGCGATGATGATTCACAGCATCGTGCAGGGCGTGTATGCCGACTACATGAAGGCGAAGTTCAAGAACTTCGACCAGCGCAGCGACGACCTGGATCGCCTGAGCGACTACAGCACGCGCTTCACTGACTTGTCGGAGTTCCTCAGCCAGCTTGCGTTGCTCAGCGGGGTGGACACGGACGAAACGCCGAACGCAGCACAAGACAAAGATACCGTCACCCTCACCACCGGCCACCAAGCCAAGGGCCTCGAATGGAAGGTCGTTTTCGCCATCTGGATGGCTGACGGCATGTTCCCGAATCGCCGCGTGCTCGATGAAGGAGGCGAGTCTGGCATCGAAGAAGAGCGTCGTCTTTTCTACGTGACCGTGACGCGCGCGAAGGACGAACTCTACCTCATCTACCCGCTCATCTACCACCAAGCCCGCGACGGCGACATCCTACAAAAGCCCTCACGCTTCATCGACGACGTGCCGGCTGCGCTGATGGAACCGTGGAATGTGCGCAGCGTCTTCTGATCGCGGCATCAAATGTCTTTTGGCGGTAGCTGCAACGGCCCATGACCAGCGCGGACGCGCAGGTGATTGATCGTGCGCAGCACTCCGGGGAAACGAATCAATCTTAGCTCCAGCGTGCGTTTGCCAGGAAAGTTCAGCATCATGATGCCGATCAGGATCGTCAGCAAACCCTGGCCGGGCAGGAAAATCATGGCAACGCCCGCAGCGAACACGAGCATGCCGAGCACGTTCTTCAGCACTAGGCCAGTCCAGCGCAGCATGGGGTGCTTGCCCGCGAGGGTGACCTGATGATCGCGGTGCGGCATGAAGTAATCCTCGCCCATGCGCACGCAAAGAAATGGGATGAGTAGCAACGAGCCCACAAAGGTCACGGCGGAGAAGGCACTCAGCCAGACCAAGACTTCTTTGTCCTCCCACAATGTCGACCACGCAAACGCAAGCATAGGCAGGTGATACGCCGGTCCTGCGGTATGCGCCAGGAATTCGGCAAGTCATGAGCAAGTCCAAACCCTGGCTAGAGCCCCATTTCGGTCCTGAGCTTGTGTGACTTCTTTGTCCAGATGCGACTCCAGTCTGGAGTTTTTGGAAAAGTGGGGTGAAACTTGCTTCCTCTCTCTATTTTAATCCCGAGCCAACCATGTTCTTTTCCAAAAAGTCTCCTCCTGCTCCTGCACCGGTCCCTGCCGCAGCCATCATTCCACCGCCCCCCAGCAGCCCTGCCCCCGTCTTCTCGCCAGTGCCCGTGGCGGCGTCGGTCCCGAGACCTGCCGTCGCAGTGGCGGTGGTTACGCCAGCGGAACCGAGTGATTTTGTGCCTCGTGGTTTCGCTCCGCCAGCCGGTCGCCCATTGCAGCGGGAGGTGCAGCGACTGCGCAAGCAGCTGCGAGCCAGGAGCTACGCTCTGTCCAAACAGCGCCGCCAGTCCGTTGCCTCCATTGTCACTGAAGCGTCCGCCCCGCAGCCTGAACCACCCGCACCAGCCCCCATACTCGCCCCCGCACCCACACTAGCTACGGCCCCAGTGACCGAAACACCCGCACCAGAGCCCGTTCCAGCGCAGGCCACGCGTTTGATCGAGATTCAATACGAGGTGCTGGACCTGCGCCACAAGCTGGAGGCGCTGACCGGCGTGCCCGCTCTGGATGACGCGGCGATCACAGCACTGGCCACGAAGGCCCCTGCTTTCACCGAGGTGCAATATGAAGTCGCTGAGCTGCATCATCAGGTCCAAGAACTGCAGAAAGTCGTCGCCACACTGAAGGCGGCGATGGGTGCCACCGACGCAGGCATCATGACTTCGAAACTCGCCATTCTTGATGACCAGGGGCGCACCGTGGCCAGCATTAGCGGTGAGGGTGTCGTCTCGTGCAGTTCGGTGGTGCTGCGTGAAAATGCATGACCTGCCGCACGCCTTCCCCAAGGCGCTAATAGTTCACGGCGCTCACCGCATCCAGATCAAAGCCACTGCTGCCTGAGCCGCTAAGCGGCTTGTAGGCAGGATTGTCGACGTGCTGGATGGACAGACCCTTGCTATCCACCAGCACGCGGTCGCCAGTGGCTCGCACTCGGATGAAACGAACCCAGGACAAGTCCTGAGCCCCCAGTGTGCCCAGGTCAAAGCTGTCGCCCCCACTCCGCGCAGGGTCAGTCGGGTCCTCACCTGTGGAGGCATTCACCCCGGCGAAGCCTTGCGCGTAGTAGGCGGGCAGTTTCAGATTTGGCTCGCCAATGACCGGCGGATTCACCTGCGTGGGGAAACGGAACCACTGGCCCTCAAACAGCGCCACCTCCACGACCGCCGGCTCCATGAAGCGCCGATTCGGATCCCGGTCCTCGAAGAAAACGTTCTCGAACACGGTGAAGTCTAACCCCGCAACGTTCTCGATAATGTTGTCCGTGAACTCCAGCACGATGCTGCCACCGCCCGACTTGCTGGCATGAAGCGAGAGCACTTGGTTCGGCAAGTTCGCAGGCGAGAACGTACTGCGGCCGTCCGGTGGACCCAGCACATTGAAAGGCATATTCGCCGAGCCGTAACCATTCGACGAGAGCGGAGCAAAGGACTGCACCCGATCTGCAAAAGGATCTGCCATGACGCCCGCGATGCCCCGCTGCGAGGTGACAGGCAGAATCCTCACCTGGGTTGAGGCATAGGGAATCGTTCGATCATCCGCAGTGTGCGCGTTCAGCGTGTAAACATAGGTCGCGCCGGTGACCAGATTGCGATCCACGAAATTGCTGCCCGAACCACGATACACCTCCGTGCCATTGCGCTGCACAGTGACACCGAAGAAAGGCACACCCAACGACCTGGCCACATCTTCACGCTGCCACGCGAGACCTGCCTTTTCACGCGAGGGCACCACGATCAGGCCCTTGCGCACCGCCAGGTCGAAACTCTTCCGCGCCGTCTTCCCCAGGCTGTCCTTCGCCTGCACTTGAAAACGTTGCAAGGCCTCTGCCTGCGTAGCAACGCCGACGAACTCCCCACTCACAGACAACGACCAACCTGCAGGCAGCACACCGCCAGCGATGCTCCATTGATAGGGAGGCATCCCTCCCTTTGCTTCGAACGTGCCGGAATACTTGGCACCGGGTGCTGCTGGCGCGAGCTGGGATTCGGTCGTGATCTCCAGCCCTTCGGTGACCTGCACCAGCATCGTGGCTTCCACACTCGTTTGCGCGTCGCTCAGAGTGATGAGCAGTTCATGCTCACCCGGCTCGGTGAGTTGAGCTATGATCACACCGGTCGAAGGATCGCAGGTCCATGCAGCAGAAGCGGTGCTCAGGGACCACTGATATGGCGGCGCACCGCCTTCACCTTTGAGCGTCGCGGTGAACACCTGATCCACTAAGGCAACGGGCAAGGAACTGGTGACAATCGCCAGCGGCTCATTCGCGCGCACCACCAGCATCGCCGAGGCCGAAGCTGATGCGCCTTCCGCATCCGTGACATACACGCTCAGGGCGGCGGTCAATGGTTCGGATGCACTGCCAGAATAGAGCCCGCTTACGGGATCGAGCACAAAGCGCGGATCGCCGCCTTGCACAGACCACTGATAAGGCGGCATGCCTCCGACGGCGGCGAAGCGATGGGTCAGCATTTCATCCACCTTCACGCTTGGTGGATTCGGTGTGGCGATCATGAGCGGCACTTCTGCCAACTCCACCTTCTCGGGTTCTAGGGTATCTTCGTCATCCGTGCTTTCGGTTTGATCAGCGGCAGCCTCCTTGGCCTTCGACAAGTCAAACACCGGAAACCAAAGCCCATGCGTTTTGACCTGGCGGTTCAAGCCCTTGCCGCCCATGCCTGTGATCTCGGTGATGCCCTGCGGCAGCAAGCGATCCAAGGCCTCGAAGTCACGTCGCCTCAACGCATCCACCAAACGACGCTTCTCAGGACTCCAGTCGTCATGCTCATCGTGGCTCGCTTGCTTGGCGGTTCTTGCTTTGACCGCCTTGGGGTTGTCCGATGAAGGTTGCGATGAGTCAGTAGCCCCGCCTTTTAGCCAATCCGCCACGGCTTCCGCGAGCGTATCACGGAAGCCACCGCCGGACTGAAAACCGACAAACGCTCCCCCCAACGCCGTGGCGATGAGCGCCACGACGATGACTGTCCAAAAGGAGCGCTGTCGGCGAGTGAGCATCAGTTCGCTTCGATGAGGATGAGGCCCGAGCGAGTCACCGTCGCCGACTC
>Ga0247834_1004517_pt1 | contig 17453 bp, 17 predicted proteins | sample LaCruzMarch2015__8_FD_187118 | JGI IMG/M metagenome (GOLD analysis project Ga0247834, IMG submission 187118) | Freshwater microbial communities from meromictic Lake La Cruz, Castile-La Mancha, Spain - LaCruzMarch2015_12m | ecosystem: Environmental > Aquatic > Freshwater > Lake | place: Spain...
CTCCCCCCCCAGCGGATTGGGATGGCGTTTATCATATGAAAACTAAGTAAGATTACAAATTTGAAGGCGACAAACGATATAATTGAAGAGCAATGCTGTAAAAAGACTTGCGATTTTAGAAAAAGCCTGCAATATTCTTCTATATATTCACACATGTGGATGGGTGGCCGAGCGGTTGAAGGCACCGGTCTTGAAAACCGGCGAGGGTGTAAGCTCTTCGTGAGTTCGAATCTCACCCCATCCGCCATCTTACTGTTTTAAAGTAAGGTTGATAAATGCCTGCTGCACAGGCGGGCTGTTTATCCATTTAGTTTAGTTGAGTTTAATGATTGTATCGTTACATCGACAGATATTTAAAATAAAACGCGTATTTCACTTTTACAGCAATCCTGTTTTTTTGTGCTTAATGGCTATGGGGTTTGCTAGTGGTATTCCTTTTTTACTTACCCTTTCAACTCTTAGTATTTGGCTTGTCGAGAGCGGATTTGACACAAAAGCCATTGGAATGTTTACAGCAGTAAGTCTGCCTTATGCTTTTAAATTTTTATGGGCCCCTTTTCTTGATAGAGTTAAACTTCCAATTTTTTTAAGTTTGCACCCGATTAAACGTTTCGGGTTACTAGCCCTGATATGTCTTATTACAAGCTTAGTGGTTTTGGCGCAGCTTAACCCAGTTGAGCATCTTATGAGCGTTGTTATCACCGCAACCTGTGTGAGTTTTTTCGCAGCTACCCATGACATTGTGCTCGATGCATTACGTATTTATGCTTCAGACCCAAGCCATGTTGGAGGTGGAGCTGCATCAGAATCAATTGGTTTTCGTATCGGAATGATTACTTCGGGTGCAGGCGCTGTCTACCTGTCTATGATAATGGGCTGGAAAGGGGCGTATTTGGTTATGGCACTATGTTGTGCGACTGGGATTATTGGGTTACTGAATATGCCAGACCCAGCTCCTCAAAAACAAAAAAAACTTAGCAATAAGTTTTGGCGAGAAATTTTTTTAACACCACTAATTGATTTAATGAAGTCACCTGTTTTAATACCCCTTATAGGATTCATTTTAACAATAAAAGTTGCTGGTACAATAATGAATGCACTAGGGGCACCATTTTTGTTTTCTCTTGGTTTTTCAAAATTTGAATATGCTTCTATTACTAAAGTTTATGGAGTTGGCCTGATGCTACTTGGTAGCTTTGCCGGGGGATTAATAGTGCACCGTAGGGGCACTGTCTTTTGTTTACAGTTAGCCACAGTGTTGCAAATGTTGGCGTGTACATTATTTGCTCTGCTAGCATCGTTTGGTCAGCACCATACAGATTTACTTATTTTAACGTTAAGCATTGAAAGTTTTTCATCGGGCCTTTTGGCAACTGGGTTTATTAGCTATTTGTCACTATTTTGCAAAAGCCCTTATGTAGCAAGTCACTTTACGTTGCTGTATTCGTTGGGGTCGTTATCACGCGTTTTAGCATCAATTGGGGCAGGGTATGTGGCTGCACATTTTGGCTGGGTAGTGTTATTTCTATTATCATCAATAACATTATTGCCAGCCTTGTGGTTTTTACAAAGAACCTTGAGAAAAACTATATAATCTTAAGTTCTTTTACCCTCTGTCTTCAACGTCAGGTATTGTGCTGCTTTGGTCAATCGGCGCAACTTCAACTGAAGTATTTTCTGCGGGCGTTGTAGCTTCTGGTGCAGAATCAGGAGTTGTTTCTTGCCCTTTGATTTTCACATGATTAACTACTTTTTTAACGCCACCAACATTTCGTGCAATTTCAACAACACGATTGATTTCGGTTTCATCCTGTCCAACGCCAGTTAGATAAACAGTGCCATTCACTGTTTCAACGGTGTAATTTAAGGAATATAAATCTTTTTCAAACAATAGGCTTGATCGAACACGAGTTGTAATCCAGCTATCGCTACTCATTGAGCCTAGGCCTTCTTCGCCCTCTGTTTCAATATTGTTGATGACACTTTTTACACCATCAACGCTTTTTGCAAGGCGTTCTGCTTCTTGTGACCAAGATGCATCTTGCACAACACCAGTTAATAGGACTTCTTGATTTTGTACGCTAACGGAAACTTTGGCGTGTAAATCTGCGTTAAAATTATACAAATTCATTTTTACTTTTGTGCAAAGGTTAGAATCGGACATCGTTCCGCCGATTCCTTTTTCGCGAGTTGCTACCATTGCACCAGCTGCTGCTCCGCCCATTATAAATGGAGCAATACAGCCATTCAGGCATAAAAGTGTTGATAGAATTAGTATGTTAGTTGGGAACTTCTGAAATCCATGCATTTTTGTAATACTTTATATCGTGTCCTGGACATACTAAAACAACATCAAAACGTTGGAAAGGGGGGCGATGAATATAATTAGGATGATTGGCTATCCACCATTCAAGTGCGTGTTGAATGCGTTTTTGCTGTGGTGGCCTAATACTATATGCTGCGTTTTCTAAGATTTTCCGATACTTCACTTCAGCTGCAACGATGGTTTCTCCGTCTTTCATAAGCAGATCAATTTCCCCGTGTGGGGTTTTTAATCGCTTGGCCAGACAGATCATGCCAAGACTTTCCAAGTGCTTTAAGGCTCTGGCTTCTGCATGAAGGCCTTGTATATAGGTACTTGTTGTTAAGGTTTTATCAAACATAATATTTTTTCTTTTTTTTTGACAAAGCTAGGGCAACAACAAGTACCTAAATGTTAATTACTATTGAGAATCTTCTTCATCTATAGCATCGGGATCGACCTCTTCTTCATTCATTGATCCATCACCCGTGTCAGCATCAGGATCGACTTCTTCCTCGCTCATTGAGCCATCATCCATGTCAGCATCAGGATCGACTTCTTCTTCATTCATTGAGCCATCATCCATATCAGCATCGGGATCTACTTCTTCTTCATTCATAGATCCATCATCCATATCAGCATCAGGATCGACTTCTTCTTCATTCATTGAGCCATCATCCATATTTATGTCTCCGGTAGAGTCTATCTCATCGTCAGTCATGGCATCAGTATCCATAAAGCTGTCGTCTACAGCGGGTTCTTCCGCTTGTTTTTTTGCAAAAGGATTCATGTTTGCAAACATAGAATGCTTTTTAGCAGGCTGCTTCTTAGCGTTTGCAGCAGAAGCAGGGCTCTTTTTTGCAAAAGGATTAATGTGATCAAACATAGAGCTCTTTTTAGCAGGAGACTTCTTCGCGTTTGCAGCAGAATCAGGCTTCTTTTTTCCAAAAGGATTCATGCTTGCAAACATAGAGCTCTTCTTAGCAGGTTGCTTCTTAGCATTTGCAGCAGAAGTAGGCTTCTTTTTTCCCTGTTTTTGAGCTGCAATACATTCTTTTGTAAGCGGTTTACCGTGTGATTTCAAAGCAGCACATTTTTTTAAAAGAGCAGCATTAGCTGTATGTCCAGAAACTGCTGATTTAGACTTGGACATCTTGCCAAAAACTCCACTACTTTTCCCTTGTGCTGTTTGCGCATGTTTATTTTTTGTATGTGGATTAGTTGTGTTTTGATGGCTAGAAAATGCTGGCGCCGTATTTGTGCAAAAAAGGCCTATGAACAGTATGCTTAATATTTTCATGATACAATTTTTGTAATATTATCTCTAGCCTCAATGCTAATACAATATTATAAATAAAAAGTTAATTTACATAATTTTATATAAACACATTTAAATAATTAATTATTACTCAAGCTTGTTAGTAATTCTTCCATGTCACTAGCTAAAGGGGCTTGAAAAGACAGTTGTTCATGTAATAGGGGGTGCATAAAAGATAGTGAATAAGCATGCAAAGCTTGTCTTGGAAATGCATACACACTCTCTGGCCACAAGCCTTTTTTGGGCTTTTTACCATATACTTCATCGCCAATAACAGGTACGCCAAGGTGTTGTAAGTGCACTCGAATTTGGTGTGTTCTGCCTGTGTGTAGCTGGCATTCTATAAAGCTAATCTGACTTTGTGGATCTTTTTGTGATGTGAAGACTTTCAAAACCTTATAGCTAGTTTGAGCCGTCTTACCATTTGGATTTACAGCCATTTTTTGTCTATCTTTATGGTGTCGACCAATTGGAGCATCAATCATCCCCGAAGTAGGGTAGGGGCGACCCAACACGATAGTCCAATATATTTTTGTTAATTGTTCTTCGCGGTCATGAAATTGTTGTGACAACCCGTGATGAGCTGCATCCGTTTTAGCAACAACAAGAATTCCACTGGTGTCTTTATCTAATCTATGGATAATGCCTGGGCGTTTAACGCCTCCAATACCAGATAAACTATCTCCACAATGATGCAGCAATGCATTGACCAAAGTTCCGTCATAATGACCAGGGGCCGGGTGCACCACAAAATCTGTTGGTTTATTCAATACTAAGAGATGCTCGTCTTCGAATAGAATATCCAATGGAATGTCTTGAGGTTGTGGGTCAGCTTCAATTGCGGCTGGTTCAACAATAAAATAATGCTCGCCTGTCTTTGCTTTGGTTTTTGCGTCGAAAGGTTTTAAAGGCTCAACTCTAATCGCATTAGACTTTAATAAGTCTTGAATGCGTGTCCGACTAAATGGGGTGGTAAGCGTTAGAAACTTATCTAGGCGAAGGTCGTGGTGATGTTCTTCTACCACTACTTCATAATATTTTTCATCCATTTGGTTTCCAAGGTTCGTAAACTGGCTTCTTTTTAGTTTTTAATTCTATAACTTTTCCGTGAATATTTTCAGGATTATATGCATATGGTGTTCCTGTAAGGTTAGGCAAATGTGGTTTTTGCCATGCATAAATCTGACCTTGCAATGGTTGGTCTGCTCGGTAATGTAGCCAAGCATGCCATTCAGGGGGGATTTTGCTTGCTTCACTGTTTCCTTTGTACACAACCCAACGTCTAGGTTTACTTCCATCAGATGTTTTTTTATGTTTCTCTTCGTAGTAGCGATTACCATAACTATCACTACCTACAAAATTACTTTTAAACCAAATTAGCAAACGTATTGTAAAACTCATCCGATAACTCTTACACTTAATCTAATGTCATGATAATTCACAATCAGTAAAATTTCGGTTTACGTATGCAAAAAATTACAATTACGGCTCCTACCTTAAATGAGGCTCTTCAAGAAGTCAAAAAACGCTTCGGTGAAGATGTCGCAATAGAACGAACAGAAGAAATTAATAATCAAGTTCGTGTTACCGTAGCTCTTTTTGAAGGGGAAGAGCCCATTCTGGTGCCATCTCTTAGAAAGGCTGAGAAAAATCGTATTGATAATCCTTTGTCAGCTATTCGAATGGTCGAAGAAATTTGCAGTTCACATTACCTTGGGCAGGATTTTCAAGATTTTTGGCTAAAGTGCCTGTCCCCTTATTTAACACTGACTGGAATTAATATTGCTGAATCTCTATCTGAGTGTCTAAATTTTGAACCTCAATGGATACGCAAAATCTTAAGTCTAAAACCCGTTGTGTTTTTGGGCTCTTTTGGTGTGGGCAAAACGCAAATTCTGGCTAAAGTTGCTGCTTTATTAAAAGCAAGTGATCGCGCTGTTGAAATTTATAATATCGATACCATAAAAACATCTGGTCAAGGTCTATTACAAGCGTACGCTCACAAATTAGATGTACCTTACTACTTTGGCCAAGAAGGTTGGCTTTCTTTGCAGGAAAATATTAAAAATCAAACAGATGTTATTAAATTAATTGACACCCAAGGTGTTAATCTAAAAAATTCTGACGATTTAAATTGGTTACTTTCTGCACAAAAGTTTGTTTTTGATCCCGTGCTTGTTGTGCCATGTGATGGTTGTGTAAGCTTGTCTCCTGATTATGTGAGTTTTATTAAAAAATTTGGAGTTCGACATATTATTTTAAGTAAGCTTGATATTGCAGGGTCGTTAAGTTTGCCTATACGCTTGGCTTGGTCTTCAGAGGTTCCTATTGCAATGGTTAACGGTTCTCCAAATTTGAGTGAGAATTTACAGTATCTCAATGCCTCAAAATTGCTGAATGCTTTAACAGGAGCAGAAATAGCAGAAATTGGAAGTGATGCAGTTTCTCATTCTGGTTATTAGAGCAATTAGTCTATAAAGACAATTGATATTCTAGTGTTAGTATCAAGGAAAACTAATGAAAAACAAATTGTTTGATTGCGTAAAAATTGATAAAGACAACAAACGAAAAAGTTTATTTGTATTGCTTGGGTTATGTGTTTTTTTAATGGCTCTTGTTTTTTCTGTTTATTACTTTTTTGTGAGTTCAAAGCATGTAACTACTGACAATGCTTATGTAGGTGCAGAAATTGCTCAGGTTACTTCATTAGTTGGTGGCATTGTGAAAGCAATCCATTATAAAGATACCAGCGTTGTAAATGCAGGTGATGTCTTAGTTAACATTGATGATACAGATGCACGTCTTGTGCTTGCGCGTGCTAAAGCTGACCTTAGTAAAGCACAAGCAGACTTAGACCGTACAAAACTAATTTCAGATCGCAGACAAGCGCTCACTAAGTCAGGTTCTGTTTCCGCAGAAGAAGTAAGCAATGCTAAAAATGCTTTTAAGGCAGCGCAAGCTGTATTTGATATTGCTCAAGTTTCCCTTGAGCAAGCGCAAGTTGATTTTGATCGTACAACTGTTCATTCGCCCATCGATGGGGTAATTGCAAAGCGACAAGTGCAATTGGGGCAACGAGTGCAGCCAGGTTCAGCTTTAATGTCAGTGGTACCAATGCAAAATATGCATGTGAATGCTAATTTTAAAGAAGTTCAGTTGCGAAAGGTTCAAGCGGGGCAAACAGCCAAACTCACGGCAGATTTTTACGGTTCTTCGGTGATTTTTCATGGAAGAGTTGTTGGTATTGCAGGTGGTACAGGGTCTGCTTTTGCTATTATTCCAGCGCAAAATGCAACAGGTAATTGGATAAAAGTTGTTCAACGGCTTCCTGTTCGAATTGAGCTTGATCCAGAAGAATTAAAACTTCACCCTTTGCAAGTTGGCTTGTCAATGCAGGTTGATATCGATGTTTCTGATTATAAAAAATGAAGGGTAACTCTTCAGCTTTAGGTGTAATACAGCCTTTAACAGGCGGTAAATTAATAGTTGCTGCTATGTTATTAGCTCTTGCAAACTTCGTTGTTGTGCTTGATATGACCATTGCTAATGTTTCTGTTTCAAATATAGCAGGCGGTCTTGCTGTTTCCTTATCAGAAGGAACTTACGTCATTACTTCTTATGCAGTTGCTGAAGCAATATGTGTTCCCTTAACAGGTTGGCTTGCAAGTCGATTTGGTACACTGCGCGTTTTTACCACATGTATGATGTTATTTGGAGTATTTTCAGCACTTTGCGGTTTTGCAGATAGTTTAGGCATTCTTGTTGCCGGGCGCGTATTACAAGGTTTGGCAGGTGGACCGTTAATGCCTTTGTCTCAAACTCTGCTTATGCAAATTTTTCCAAAAGAAAAAAGAAGTACAGCCTTGAGTTTGTGGGCAATGACAACGCTTGTAGCACCAGTAATGGGGCCTGTAGTTGGCGGATATATTTGTGATAATTTTGGATGGAGCTTTATATTTTTTATTAATATTCCTCTGGCTATTGTTTGTAGTCTTGTTTTACTGAAATTACTACGTTGTTTTGAATCGGTTATTATAAAAAATAAAATAGATTTTATTGGCCTGGCATTGTTAATTGTCTGGGTTTCAGCGCTTCAAATTATGCTAGATGAAGGTAAAAACTACGACTGGTTTGAATCAAGCGAAATATGGGCGCTTTTGATTATAGCTGCTATAGGATTTGCATGCTTTATGATTTGGGAGCTAACTCATGATCACCCAATTGTTAATATACGTGTGTTTCGCCATAGAGGTTTTGCTGCAAGTGTATTAACTATCAGTTTGGGTTTTGGTGCTTTTAACTGCTCTATTGTGCTTACCCCTTTATGGTTGCAAAACTACATGGGGTACACTGCTGCATGGTCAGGACTTACAACCGCTGCTTTGGGTGTTTTAGCTGTCTGCGCTGCTCCTTTTGCAGCAAAATTTTCTACAAAATATGATCCACGAATGTTAGTTTTTTGTGGTCTGGGCTGGCTTGGGTTGGTAACATTTTATCGTGCATTCGGTTCAACAGACCTGACGCACTGGCAAATATCTATCCCAATGTTATATCAAGGAATAGGAATGCCTTTTTTCTTTGTTCCCTTAACAGCATTGGCACTTTCTAGTGTTGACTCTGAAGAAGTAGCTTCTGCAGCAGGGTTAATGAATTTCTTAAGAACCTTATCGGGCGCGATGGCTATATCAATAGTAACAACCTCATGGGAAGATAGAACAAACATTTTGCGAAATGACTTGGTTGATAAAATTGCAGCGCCTGATCAAATTGCATCAATGGTTGGAGACATGAATGAATCATTAGCCTTGTCCTTACTAGATCAGCTATTGCAATCTCAAGCAGTGATGTTAGCCACTAATCATATATTTTTGGTAGTATCTTGTGCGTTCGCATTTGCTGCAATGGCCATATGGTTAGCGCCAAAGCCTAATGCTACGACAGAGACGATCGTCTCTCATTAATCTTATATTTTTCCTAAAATATTCAGATGAAACTCTATGGGGCAAGTCCCGTGGTTTTACGATAAATCTATAAATTATTTTATTAAAAGTTTCATAATTATACATTATTTTTTCTTTTCTTTTGAATATAGATCTAATAAAAATAAATAATTTATTTATAATTTTAATTACTATTTATTAATTTTTAATGATTCTTTGAAATAATAAAAGTTCACAATTGATTTTTTTATTTTAGGAGCTTAAAAATGACTATTTTTCAAAATTTTACATTAGCCTTTTTGACCACCATGGTTATGGCTGACCAACTGAGGGCTACTTCTTTAGATGTAGAGGTAGACGGCACTGACACCAGCACGATATCCGCCGGAATTAGTGCAGAAACATTATTTAAAAAAGGTTCTGGTACACTTAATCTTACTGGTGCTGACTATAACTTATTGTATTTAACAGTGAATGATGGGCATGTTTATGTGCACGATGCACCAAGCCTTTACTTAAGGCAGCCAGTTACTTTGGGAGTTGGATCGTATATCACTCACTACACTCAAATTAATCTTGAAGTTGCTACCGGAGATAGCGCAACTATTACGGCTCCGATCATCGCAGCCGAAGTTACTAAAAAAGGTGGAGGAACGCTTGATTTTGATTGTGTAGGAAGCATAATTGACTACTTGAAAATAGAAGATGGTACAGTGATTATTGATGCATCTGATATTATTCCAGCAATAGCACTCGACCTTGGTGGTATATTAGAAGCGACAACTGACATTGAGATTCCCCAAGTAAACTTAACAAATAATGGTGAAATAGATAGTACTCATGCAGTAACTATAGATCGCCTTGTTTTAGCTGGATATATTTTGACTACAGATGTTCTAGGAAATACTATTGTGAACAATCTAGATACTAGTGCTTCCGGTGGTACAATTTCGAATGCTGATACGTTAACGCTTAACGGAGCTACAGGAAGTAATACTTTAGTAAAGGCGGGGCCAGGATTTATTCTTGTTACTGTAAATTTAAGTGGCGCATCATTACCAATTGATGTGGTGGCTGGTACATTACGTGTTAGTGATGCCGGGAGGTTACCAACAGCTGCTGTTACCATTGGAGCTACAGGAACTGTTGGAGCAATTTTTGAACTATGTTCAAATACTGCTGCTGGAGCTGTTCCAGGACTAATGGAAGTGCAACAATACGGAGTGCTTTCAGTAGATGACAATATTTCAGTTCCAGCAGATCATACAGCAGGAGATGTATTTACTGGTGGTTTACTATTTGATAGTGGTTCGGTATTAAAACTAGGTGCAGGATCATCTTGGGCACGTGATATAGTTGTTGGCACTGCGTTGTAGCAACAGATTGGATGCGTTATATTTACCTATTATGAAGCTCTATGGAGTTTCATTTTACTTTTTTTAAAATCCTAAAAGCATAGGTGTATTTTTTTGTTAAAAGTTTTTGACAATCAAACTTAATATCCCATGAATTAGTCGAGTTTCTAAAAAGTAATTTTGCAAAACTATAAGCAACACAACCCGTACCAGGAGGTTCTTTCTCTGCATGACAAAGAAGACGTCCTCGTACGCGGTTTGAGCTATCAAGCAATTTTAATTTTAGACAGTCTGTCCCATTATTGCTTAATACAGTGTCTACAAAAGCAACATGTGTTCCTGAGGGAGTGTTATCTGCTCTGGATAAAGGATCAGGATTGTAAGCATTATCAATGTAGATTAAAACATCACCCGATAGCACATCTGTGATTTCAATTTTTTTCCAATATTTTAAAGTTGGGAATGGTAATAAAGAATAATAATAAGGGATAAAATCTTGAGTGCAGTGTTCCGCGGGTAAATTCTGCAAAATAATTTTATGATTTTTCATTAACTCCTGGTGTGCAAGAGAGGCGCTTTGTGCAAGAACATGGGTCACAAATTGAAAACAAGAAAACGGTTTTTCTTGAGTTGCAGCAAATGACCTTGCATAATTGATATGGTCAAAATCGTTTGAACTTTGAGGCTGACTGGCCATAAAAAAGAAAAAAATTAGTTTGAAGTTGAAATTTTTAAAAACTGTATATTACTGTGTGATAGATGTATCAGTTAAAGCGCTCAAGCGCAACCTTTTGCGGTTTGCTGCTTCCACATAAAAAAAACGATAGAGTGATTTTGAAAAAAGTACTAGTGTGTCCTCAGTTATTTCATAAATAAGGCAGTGACTATGAATATAATGCTTAAAGATCTTGCAAAAATCAGAATGCTATTTGTTACCGTTATGTGTTTGTCGCATGTGTGCGCAGAACCTGATGGCAATCGGGTGTTTACTTACGAGCAAGCACTAGCAAAGTGTGATGAGCTTGACTTAAAACCCCCAGTTCCTGATGCAGATGGTCGTCTTCAAACTCTTAATAAAAGAGGGGCAGTTACTGCGGCACCAGATTATGCAACTTTAGAATTTTTAAAATACGCAAAAGGAAAATCAGTTTTAGAAATTGGCGGAGCATACGGTAGTGTCATGCTTACTGCATTACACCAAAGCAAAGATACGAAATACACATTAAGCGATTTAGACGAACGCCACTTATTTATAGCATCCAAAAGATTAGCTAAAGAGATGCAAGAAAATAAATTGGATATGGATAGCGCTAAGCAAGTGCAGTTTATTCAAGCTGATATTACTAAGGATCAAGACATAAGCAATATTGGCACCTATGAAGCTATTTTTGTTGGTAGAGTTTTGCATTACCTGACCCCAGAACAACTTGAAGTGACAGTTAAACATTTGTTTCTTCTTCTTAAACCTGCAGGACGCATTTTTGTTGTTGCAATTACACCTTACGTAAAGCGTTATGAAAGCTTTATCCCCGAATACGAAAGGCGAGTAGGAGCAGGAGAAAAAAATCCAGGATTTGTTCAGTCACTGCAACCTTATCTGAACAGAGATGTAACTACGGAATCACAATGTAAAAATATTACAGACGATCCTTTCTTTTTCTTAGACGATAAAGTTCTAAGGTCTGTTTTTGAAAAAAATGGATTTAGAGTTATTGAAAGCACCATGAAACCGCTTAGTTATGTATCAACATCATGGGCGCTAGATGGACGCGAAAATGTAATACTGATTGCAGAAAAGCCGTAACATAATTTTGTAAAATCAAGAAAGCCAGGATGGATAGTTTTTTAAAAAGCGTCATTTTAGAATCTTATGGCAACGAGCCGCACCATAAAAGTAATAGCTATGAACTGGCTGATATTTTTATAAAAGATGGTGTAGTAGAAAAAATTGATCGCACTGCCATAAGTGCTTTTGATATTTCATCTGAACATTTTTTTGTCACTAGCGGTTTTGTTAATAGTCATCTGCATCCCAATCAGTTACTTGATCGGCGCATGCTAGATGAGCTTTCAATTACTAACTTGCTAAGTGCAATGCATATTGTGCAAAAAAAGAACGATGAAGACCGCTATCATCAAGCTATTTTCGTTTTACTTGATGCTTTAAAAAGTGGCGCAACAAGTGTGTACGCCATAGCATCACGACCTGAACCCGTTATTAGAGCTTTCAACGACATTGGCATTATTGGTGCCCTTAATTGCGTTTTTAACGATGTTTGGGAAGGCAAAGGAAATGTTCCTGCTCAAATTAGTTTAGAAGATGTTGAAAAACAATTTTCAAAATATTTTGAATCGAACTGCGAAAATTTGAAAATTCACATTGGTTCGGCTTCTATTTTAACTGCCTCGAATGAATTACTAACTTTGTTCAATGACATTGCCATAAGGTATAACACCAGAGTTAACATTCACATGAGTGAGGGTATAGAATCCGTTGAGGCATGCCGTAAAAATCGTGGCACATCGCCAGTACGCTTATTAGAAAATCTTGGTATTTTAAATGAACGCTGGAATCTTATTCACGCTACAACCGTTGATGAAGAAGAAATTAAACTAATTGCACGCTCAGGTGCATCAGTTATTCATTGCCCTGTTAGTAATGCAAAAACAGGTGTGGGCATTGCTCCAATGCTTGGGTTTCACAAAAATGGAGTGAATATTGCCATTGGAACAGATGCTTGTTCCAACAACAATACCAACAATATTTTGAATGAAGCATATTTCGCTACGCTGCTGCATAATGGCGTGCATAAGGACCCTTTGGTTTTTAGTGAAGAAATTATTTTTGATTGGTTCACGACTAATGGATTAAAGATTATTGATTCACCGAGTAGTGGCAAAATAGAGGTTGGTCAGCGAGCTGACTTATTATTATGGTCGCTAAAAGATCCGTGCTTTGTGCCATTGCCTTATGGAAAATTGCGTTCAGTATTAATCAATAATGCACCCGATGCTAAGCCACACACTGTTATGCTTGCTGGGAAAAAAATTATAGAAAACTATATTTGTACCAATGATCTAGAAAAAATTGCAACGGGTGCTATTAATGCATGGGTGAGAAGGGGGCTCTATAATGAGGCCCCTTCTGATCCACTGAACTAGTGATATTTGCCTTGCTCTTTTAGCTACCAATTTTATTTTTGTGTGGACACAGATAAACAAGGCAAACAGCTAAAAATAAATTAGCAATCCACTTATCTATGTCATCAAGTATCACGTAGAAAAATGCATTGTTAAAGCCAGTGGTTTGCATAAGGATAAAATTCATAATTGGTTGCCTGATTAAATCTCCCTTAAATCCAAAAAGAATGCTTGTAACAAATAAGATTTTTATAAGCTTTGATTTTTCTGGAATTAAATGTTGAGTATGGTAGTAAAGGAAAACTAAAAATCCAATCATCATGAAAGCAGTAGCATAAGCTGAAAAAATAACTATTGGTTGATATGTAGATGGATCTGTACTTGGAGCACCTCCTAGTGCCGTTCCACTTTGCATTAGTTTGTCTAAAAAAGGTTTCATCCATTCAGCGACATATATATGAGTTGTTAGTGCTAAGACGGTTGCAATGGATATGCATATAAATGCTTGTATGGCTTTTTTACTCTTCATGAACCTACTCCTTAAATTCTAAAATATCACCAGGTTGGCAATTCAAGGCATGGCAAATGGCTTCAAGAGTTGAAAACCGCACAGCCTTTGCTTTACCTGTCTTTAAGATCGACAAATTTTGAATGGTAATACCAACGGTTTCTGCCAAATCTTGCAGCTTCATTTTACGACGAGCCAGCATAACGTCTAAATTTATAATAATAGGCATAAAAATCTCCCTAAACTGTTAGCTGATTTTCTTCTTGCAAACCCTGTGCTTCTTGCATAACTAGCGAAATAACAACAAGTAAGAGCCCACAAAAAATTGATTCTACGTTAGGAGTGCCAAAGTTTAGGGTAATATACCTGTGACCGGGAGGGCTTGATAAGGTAGCTGCAAGCACCATAAGGCTTTGAGCAAGTGGAATAAAAAATAGCCCATTGAGGAATGCAAGCCAGCCAATTTTTTTATATATTTGGGTGTTCTCAACTGTAAAAATTCTTTTTTGCTCGTAAGCTACAAATAATCTCTTAAGCATCGCGAACCCTAAAATATAGGGAAGTGCTTCTAATAACTGACCAATACATCCAATAAATTTTGTAAGGGAAGAGAGTTGAACAGTTGCTAAATTTATGGCTCCTTCGGGTGTTTGAATAGGCTCAATAAGCAATCCCTTACGAACGGCATTATTGATGGGTGACCACTCAATAAAAAGCCAAAAGAAGATGATATATGGAGCTGTACTTATGGCAAGGCTATGAAACATTTTTTTGAGATATTTGCTTACTTTTTGTAGGTCTTTCATGTGGGGTAATGAATTTAAGTTAATGAGAGCATTTTATGCGAAATTTTTTATTAGTCAACAAAAAATTATTGTTTTTCGATAAATTTTTGCTGTTTGTTTCGCGTTTGGTGGTTTTGCTGAGTAACTGATATATTAACGTAACCCAACTGTATTGCGCAGTTTTTTAAAAATTCACTAGAAACCACAATATTAAAATCTTTAAAAGCAATATCATTTTTTTGGCATAAGGCGATAAACGCTTTAATTGCCTGTTCTGAATTTAGAGAGACAGATTCAATATTTCCATTTTTTAGTGATTGCGTAATTTCAGGATCAAAATTTTCCACTGGTTCTGTTTTGTATAAAAGAATTTTTAACATTTGAAAGCCAAACTTAGAAAGCTCTTCGGCTATGTCATGGCGTAAATGCTCACCGCATCCAAAAACAATTACACCATCTTGTGGATCAAGATTATTTTTAATCCAGTTAATTAAATTGAGTGCAGAAGGGTAGGGCTTATCTGAAGGAGACGAACACTTAATAAAACCAACACTCTTAGCTGTGGTTGCAGTAGCTACGCCCACACCATACACGGGAATGCTGCGATCCCAGTCAGAATGTTCTAGAGCTAACGCTCCATTGGCGGATGTCAAAACGATGGCTTGGGGATCAACATCTAGCTGGTTTACTGGCAAAAATTGTACAGACAGCAATGCTTGATGGTGTGCCACATATCCGCAACGTGCCCAAAATGCTTTTTCTCTGCTCGTAAGTGGACGAGTGTTAGTCAGTAAAATGCTTTTATTTTTTGATACTTCCATAGGGTGAGTATGAGCATATTTTTCATGAGCAATAAACATGAAAATTCCCTATGGAATTTTCCATAGGGAACAAAAGTGGATTATTTACGAAAAGCTAGTTGAAGATCGGGATTTCTTTTAAAAAAAGCTCTAAGCATTCCTTTAGAGATGTCGAGTCCTTCACATATCTCAGTATCTCTAATATTCATATTTTCTCTAATCAATTTTTTAATTTTTTTATCAGAGGCTTCAACTTCTTCAGCAGCGCGACGTTCATAATGTTCAAATGTACGCTTTTTTAAATGTCGTGCGTACTTATCAACGTGTTTAGAAACTTGCGTGGATACACAGCTTACCCTTCTGGCTACCTCTTTATGCTCCATTGATCTATCCGCGGAAAGCAATTTTTCAATTTGTTCTTTCTGTTCGTCTGTTAATTTAGGTGTTTTGGGCTTTTGGGGTTGTTTAGGTCGAGTATCAAACTCAGTTACATAATGCATCACCATTCCAGCGTTGATATCCTCACCTGCATCTGCTGCTATTTGAACGCGAGTTTTAGGTCTTTTTCCCTTTGCAACATCTGCATCATTTTGTGCTAAGGCTTCAGCAATTCGTGACCGTCTATCTTCAGCTAGTTGGGCTCTTAGCCCTTTTAAGTCAGTTCCTCTTCTGCCAATGTAATGTGCTATCATAGCGTCTGTTACCCTAGGATGGGTGGAGTCTCTGTTTAGTTTTTCTGCAATCTCGGCTCGTGTTAAAATTTTTGCACCTGGATTTATTTCAATAAGTCGAGCATTTGTTTCTAAAGCATCTCGAATTCGCTCATCTGTTCGACGTATTTCTTCTTGATTTTTACGTGTACTAGTTTTTAATTCAGGTGCCGAGTTCTGTATATAGCTACTCACATCCCATTTTTGGATACCTGATCCAGCTCTTTCTGCAATTTGTTGATAAGTCCAATTTTGGGTCCATTCCTCTTTTGGGCCAAGTTCTTCAAACACATCACGAATCAAGCGATCTTTTTGCTGTCTGGAAAGTGATGACGAGGATGAAGCAGCATGTTTATGTTCAGAATCGCTGTCTTCATTTTCTGAACCATAGTATTCATCTTCTGATTCACTATCATCGTTGGAATCAATATCAATTTTCACCGCGGCTCGATTATTGTTACTAACATCAGAATGGCTACCTTCATTTTCTGAGTCACTGTCACTTCTTTTTCTTCCGTCAGAATATGATCTTGCAACTACATCTGCTGCACTTATAAAATCACTGTCATCCACTTCAGAACCAATTGCCGTTATTGGATCAACTGTTGAACCAGCTTCCACTGTAACTGTTACAGGTTTTCGTGACTCTGGTAATCTCAGTCCAGATCCCCAAGCAGCTCTTGGTCTACGTGTTAGGGCTGAAGTGGCACTTGTAGCTGGAGAAAATGGAGTGAAAATATGTAATCCAGATGGTATTGCAGCAGGTGTTAGAAGATCATCAATTACTGGTCCTAGCCCTACAGTTTCTACAAATAGTCCAGCTGGTGGTTGTCTTATAAGTGAAGAAAGACTAGGTGGGTTTGACGAACTAGATGCTATTTTTGTTGTCAACGTAGTTCTTGCTAACCTTGACGGAGGCAAAATCCTTACCACAGCAGAACTAGTGTAGTCTTCATCATTATTGCTTTCTTCGTCACTACTGCTACTGTCAGTTGAGTTTTCAAGTGAAGCTATTCCAGCATTACGCATTTTGCCTTTTAGAATTTTAATAAGCGTCTTAGCGTCTTCTTTCTCTTGATTTTTCATTTTAGGTAGGGCTGTTTTTTTCGCTATCTCTGGTTCTGAAGATTGAGCTGCAGGTATTACTGCTGTAGCTGTAGGTATTATTATGCGGCCATCTGTTCCAGCATCTATTTCAAAACTTCCTATTCTAGGGCGTTTGTTCGATGATCCTCTTGGAGAGATAAAATCTTTTAAAAGCTCAAGTGCATTGTTATAATCCGCTGCCTTATTTCCTGTTGGAAAATAGTCATAATGTGCTACAAGATATGCTTTTTCATATAAAAAAGATTTTGGGGGGGAATTATACTTGTTTAGTAGAAACCAAATGTATCCGCGTTCTGTACTAGATGGGTCAGCATCATCTAATGTTACGTGTCCATTTCTTATTGTGGATTTAAGTTTAAGGCGACGTAATCTGGCTTCATAAAAATTTAAGGGGCTGTACCAGATAACAGGGTAAAGTGTTATAAGGTATGGGATGAGAAAGAGTCGATTAAGTAAAGCAAAACAAGACCGTTTGCTAGAATATTTC
>Ga0247834_1004518_pt1 | contig 17446 bp, 15 predicted proteins | sample LaCruzMarch2015__8_FD_187118 | JGI IMG/M metagenome (GOLD analysis project Ga0247834, IMG submission 187118) | Freshwater microbial communities from meromictic Lake La Cruz, Castile-La Mancha, Spain - LaCruzMarch2015_12m | ecosystem: Environmental > Aquatic > Freshwater > Lake | place: Spain...
CATTTTCCCGGACCCAAAAAGCCGCCTAAACTCGTAATTCCTATTTAATTCTAATAATAATTGGTTGGGCCCGAAATTTATTAGATTTTTAACACTCGATATCTCTTCCAATATTCGACTTGCAAGAAAATGCCAGTATAAAACTCATTTTCTCGATCCTGTCTATCATGTGTGTTAAGTAGTCGAAGCGAAATTCCCGAGTTTTAAAAACCGATCTACATCTTGACCCCAAACGTACTGTAGATGGTGATTTTGATTTGAGATTCATGTATTATATTTATGTAGAAAATAACCTAAGAGACCCGTAGAAAATCTTAGAAAACCACTTTTTCATTTTTCCCCAACCAACATCCAACATGGCGGACTCGACGACGACGCTAGACCCCAATGATCTGCGTCTTGCTGCCAATGGACGTTTTGCAAACAATGCATTCGACGAGGCTCTGTCTCTATACAGCCTCGCTGTAGAAATTGCGAGGACACGCATCGAACAAGCACAAGAAGATCAATCGTGTAGCAATACCAATGCTGCGACGAATAATAACAATGTGCCAACGACGGACGATCCACCACCAGATCTGGTCATTCATCTATGCAATCGATCTGCATGTTTGCATAAAATGGAAATGTACGATGAGGCATGTGCGGACGCTGCCGAGGCTGTTCGGTTGTGTAGTAGTAGTAGTGGCGGCGACGAGGGGGGCAATAATACTACGACCAACCAATTATTATTGAAATCATTATACCGGCTGGCACGGGCACAGATTGCCACACAGGATTATAGCTCAGCATTGAACACTATTGATACAGCAACTTCTCGTTGCGAACAACTATTGCAAAAACATAATAGTGGTGTTGACGACAAGGAGACTAATAGAGAGGAACAGTTAGTATTACAATTGAAAGAATTTACAAAGCTACGTGCAATCGCATACAAGGAACGAAAGGTATCCGATGCTAATCCCAGCAGCAATCCATCGCCACAAGATGATAGTAGTATCCAATCTATCAAACTTGAATTACGTACACCCTCCATTCGAGAATTCACACGTCCATCCAAGTCCTCTGAGGACTATCGTCCATTGGGGGAAGGTAATTTCTCCACCATTGTCATTTGTACGCACAAAAATACGAATGAAACATTTGCATTGAAAATTATTGAAAAAGAAGAATGTAAAAAGTTGGCCAAGCGACAACATCCTAATGTATTTAATGAGGTGGCCATGGAACGTCGGATATTGACACAGAATAGGCTGCCTTGGCATGTTAATATTATACATTGCTACCATGCTATGCAAGACTATGGCAATGTGAGTAAATATAAGAAAAGGTGCAATGAAATATGGGGCATGTTTGTTTTTACATTTGGACTAAAGTGCAATCAATTATGTTTTGATGTGTCGTGCTTTAGATTTTTTACCGTTGTCTAACATTGTTCATGTGCATAATCTCTTTCCCTCCCCTCCTTTCATCATTTTCAGCTATACTTTTTGATGCAACTTCATCAAGAACATGGTGACCTATGGAGCAAAATACGGTACAAGAACTGTATGGTCGGATGTCATTCTAGTTTGATACGGCCATATTTCTACGAATTACTATCGGCAATTGAACATTGTCATAATCATGGTGTTGTCCATCGTGATCTCAAACCAGAGAATGTCTTGTTAAATGAACAAGGCGGGCATGTTATACTAATCGATTTTGGGACTGCGAAAGATTTAATTGTTACGGATTTAAACGGTCCCGAATTTGTGGGTACACCTGACTATATGTCACCCGAGGCTGTACAAGAGGGAAAGGGGGACAGCAACAGCGGGTGTGACTTTACTGCCGATTTGTGGTCACTTGGTGTGATATTGTATCAACTATATGCCGGTGCATTACCATTTGAGTCGCAAAGTCCATATCTTGGCTTTCTCAAAATCCAAAGGGGGGTATATGCCGGACGGAATATGGGTGTGTGGGATGACGATGCATGGGATTTAATCCAAAAGTTGCTAAAAGTCAATTCGAAAGATAGAATAGGTGCCGGTTGCTTTGATTGGGTTCCTCCTCCCATCATCGATGGTACTGATGCAAAGGACATGAATAATGGTAATAGGAGAATTGATGAAGAGAAAGAGTGGACAGAGAAGGTGGAGAATGATGTGGCAGCTTCTTCTACCAAACAACGACCGATTGGAAAGATCCTTGAGCATGGATCAGGTTATGACATTATTCGACAACATCCATTCTTGGCGAAACACCAACTCGTCACTAAGACCAACTCCCATCTCAAATCTGACTCCGACATGTTATCAATTCCTCAACCCATCCCGTCGCTACAAGACTTGGCTATCCGTGCTACTGCCCATTTTATTGATCAATCATCACTTGATATCGATTTGGAAGATCTTCATCCACCAGGAGACAATTCTTCCTATGACGCACTTCGTCTCAAGCCCACCGATCGAAGACGGGTCATGCATCTTCTCGATAGACTTCATTTACTAAGAGAGCCTCGCATCTACCGTCGTTTCTTCCTTTCAAAGCAGGATGCTCAACTTGGACGGATTAGGCCGGAATCGAGAGATGTTATCGGTTTGACACAAATGAATGACAAGATGGGACAACCTCGTGGGAAGAATCCGGATGAACCTCATCCTGACTTACAAGTTCCTGCTAGTAAACTTGTGGGAACGTCCAGGACTAGGATTCATCATATTACGAATCCTCTTTTCTCCAGAACGATTAATGACCAATGTAGTAACAACGAGGAAGAACGGAAATTATACATAAAGCAACTTAAGGAATCACTTCGGTTGGTCAATAGAGTGAGACCGAATGTTGTGGTGGCCTGTGGATACTTTGATGATGCGTGTCGAAAACTCCTGTCGAAAATCAATGAAACTATACCGGTAATTTTACATGAAGGTAGTTCCTATTTCAACTTTTGGATTTATGGAGCTCACTGTCTAGCCATACCAGTAAAATACCTCCAAGGAACGAGTAGCGACGAGTTGGACGTGACGCGAAAGCGTGAGGCATTGGCCTGGTTCCGAATGGAACTTGAACAAATTAAGACTGCACGTAGTCACGGATTTGTATTTCTGGATGGCGATGCCAGAGATATCTCGCAGGAGTGGATGTCTTACATTGGGAAGAGGCATGTATTGGGATTGATAGGCACATATAAGGTACCATTTGTATCAGGAGAAGTAGATGCTAGTCACGATCTGTTTTTCGAAACCCAATTTTCTGTTGCAAAACTCCAGATAGATGTTACAGCTGGTAAAGTGAACATGGACGGACAAGAAAATGAGGAAGATTCGTCTATTTCCTCATCTGACAGTGGCAAGAGCAATGATGAACACGTGATGCATATAGTTGGTAGACTCGAGAATGGCGTGCGTTGCATTACTATTGGGGAAGAAGACCTTGTTTGGAATGGTGAAATTCTGCTTTAGAGTATGATATCTGACATTGATTATTCTCTTCTACATTAATAAACGTTATCGCATCATAGCTCTAACTTTTCGTCTACAGTCCCATGTTTCCGAAACCTGGAGGATATCACGCTCGGGCCAAATTTCTGGACTCGGTTATCGGATCACATTCTAAAAACTAGCTTTTTGTAATTCACTTCCTGCTGTTGCTGCTCTCGTCATCAGAAGGAGGCGTTAGAGTCTGATTTGAAGTAGAAGTCAGATTCTTCATCGGTGGCATTGATTAGATATGGCAGTACATGCTTGATGATATCATCAGCTCCACATGTATTGCGACATTGTCTTCTAACGATTGATTCATCCGTCTTTATTTTCTTCTGGCATTGCGTTGCTTTCTCCGGGAGAAGCATTCATCCCCAACTTCCACAATGCAAGCTCCAATATTAATGAGACCTCCTTCAGTCTAGGCAGTTCGTCTTCCGAGTGGGCAAGTTTTTCTCGAATTTAGCGTAACATGTCCTTATGGAATCAAAGTTGGCAGTTGAATCATATTCGTGATATCTAGTCATGCCAAGCTTGAAAGGCAATAGCCTCCACCCGCGTTGACATGCCGCACATGACCAGAAATTGCAACCTTTCTATGAAATCTGATTGGAAGGAGACTATGAAATTGCAAAATTGTAAAGCATTATTCCCAATCGATTGGCTACTCAGGGAAGTGCATTTGTTTCGCACAAAGTAGTTTGATTCTTAATTTACTTAATCTAAGACAGAGATCAGAAATGGCAGTTTATGTCTGATGATAATATGATCACTTGAATGACTTGACCCAAGTACTTACTTATTCCAGCTTATTCACTGTCACTGCTCTCATTGTCATCATGGTCATTAACATCAGATTCTGAGTCATATTCTTCATCAGTGGCATTGATCAGATATGGCAGTATATGCAAATGACGACATCAGCTCCACAGGTGATACGGCATTGTCTTCTAATGCTCAATTCGTCAGTCTTGATTTTCTTCTGCAGTTGAGATGCATTCATCCTCAACTTCCACAATGCAAGCTCCAATGTGGTTGTAATTTCCTTCAGCTTTGGGTATTCGGCTTCAAAATGGGCAACTTTTGCTTGGATTCTACGCAAAATAACAGTGTTGTCCATATTGCATTGGAATTTGGCAGTGTGAATCATGGTTGTGATATGGTCACGCCAAACTGTAAAGGCAAGAGCCTCCACACGGTCTGACATGCCACAAGTGACAAGAAATTGCATTCTTTCTTGAAACGGTTGTCCACCCAATGAGTAATGTGAAGGTAAAGCAAAATTATCAAGCAAATATACCCAATCAATTGGCTGATCAGGGAAGTGCATTTGTCTTACTTTCAGTAGATTCTCAATGCATTCCTTTGGTGTATCACACCTCCCCATTGTCTCCACCATCATTGTCCAGTTGAATACATGATCAGGGTAAAGTGACTGATAACTCTCAAACAGGAACTGGATAATCTCAGCTGGTGCAGCTCCCCAAACTGCATACGTAGTGGCAGTGCCCCCCACCTATCTTCGGTAATAAGATTTGCTGGGTAATTATTGACAATTACACGATAAAGCTCCAGGTCGTGGACTGATGAGCATGTCAGAATATGAAGAGGGGTCATGCCAAGACAGTCTTGTTGACTACCCGTCGGATCCAGCTTCTTGCGTAATGACTGAAGCTGACCTGATCTCATGTTTATTGCAGCAATGAGAATTTGTAGCACCCCCTGATGATACGACTGGTAGTAGAGCAAACTGTGGATAGGTAGTCCGTCAAATCGATGCATTAGCTCACTAATTATGGCTGCTTCTGAACCAAACAGTAGCGGAAGATCAGACCGTTCGATTTCACTTCCTTCACCAAAGATGTTCTCGTTGACAGCATAGACAAGTTATGCAGAATCGTTAATCCTCCTGAGTGAGTTGGGGATGTTGATCTTCGTAATCGAGTGGTCGCACCTCGCAAAGGACCACTCCCCAATTTCCACGAGGCCTTCGCACAGCTCCACCTCGGCCAACATGTTGCGTTGGCGAAATGCATGGTCAGGAATTGAAGTGACAGAGGGATCGACCAGAACACGGAAGACATCGTCCGGAGCTTCATCTCCTCCCCTCCCCATGTAGACGAAGACCTCGGCATCGGCGCGGCATTGCTAGACATAGATGGCAGTTGGCGTTGCTGACCGGAGTACCGTAGAGTACGTAGTACGTAAATAATCTCGTCAGCCCCTTCATCATGGCCGACACCACCCCCTCTCGCTTCGGCGCACACGTCGACAAGGAACGTCTTAACAAATGGGCCTTCCTATGTCTATTCTCCGTCTTGGCATTGACCGCCCATCAAACTGACGATCAGAATAAGAATGCGCTCGTCACGGCAGTCACGTCCATATCCATCCTACTCTCGTTCGCAGCGTCGGTATTACACCTAGGCAGCACCAGCCTAAGTGCCTTCTTCGTCGGGACTGTCATCGAGGGCATCGTCTCGCTAATATTAGTGGGGCTTTGGGGTGCGGCCCTCCCGGTAATTATGGACCCGGCCAACGGATTAGCGCAAATGTACGTGGGGAAGCAGGATGATAGCGGCGTGGCCGATTATCAGGCAACAATATCCAATGCCAATTTGTACTTTACGAGCTGGGGTGCCGGTGTGTGCGCTTTTAGTATATTGGCCATGTACATTCGCGAACGATTAGGTGGGGGAGGCACTGGGATGGGCTACACGAGTAGTTGGTACCTCTTGTTTCTAAGCAGTATCATTGTGATTATCGAAAGTATGAGGTTTAAGAGTCAGGTTTGCAGTATTGAGGGTGGGACTGGTAGTGTTACCTGCGGTCGAAATACCTATGGTTTGATCACTGGTGAGTAAATGATGGATATGTGACGAAATTCATCTGTATTGTTAATATCATTCGCTAACATCTACACATGTGCATGATTCTTGTTCAACGTTTTTTTTTGTTTCAGGCTGCATTGGTTTAGCAGTGTCCTTCCTCATTTCACTCTTTTCCTCTCTGGGGAAGGACTCGGCCCTAATCACTACCATATTTGGTTTTCTCATGGCAATCCTATACACATTATGTGCGGGTCTGATGACATTCGAAGATGGTCCTGCGACCTATGTGGGCAATCACTACTTCTCGGCGTGGGCGGGATTCTTCCTTTCATTCGCCATCTTTGGTAGTGTGTTGAAGGAGTTTTTAGGCGTGAGCGATTCGACTGGAACGTCTACTGGTGGCGAGGGTGAGTGTAATGGTGGAATAGACAATTTATGTGTTCCTTCCCTCACGTGCTAATGTCAATGCTTGAATTAATTGCGTGGGTTTTGCACTTTCTCCCCTTAGGAGATGATGTTGAAATGGACAGGATATAATTGATACATTGCTAGTCTGTAAATCAAGTGAGTGAGAAGTAATCAAGTGAGTGAGAAGTTTCGTTAAGTGGGTATGACATCTAATGTGAACTATCGTATGTGTGAGGATGAGAGGATAATCCACTAAAATATGCATTGAAATTGGTGTTTCGGATTGACCTGAACCGAACAATTCAAGTTTTCGTGTTGTAAATATATGAGAAGATTTTTCTGTTAAGGAGGCATCGAGGTAGAGGATGTGGAAATGAGGAACGTATTTGCGAAAGTTAATTGTTGATTCACGCCTGAACCATAAGATAATACTGATGGTTACCTCTCACCATCATGCTACATGCGATATTTCATTTGAAGAGAAAGAAGATACGTAGGAACTCGACAGTCCAAAAGCTTCTCAAACAATGCTTCTCACTCAAATTTTGCTCACCCCGCACCGCTAGCTCCTTTTTTCCGGCCAAAGTAGACTTACACCAAAGACCATTCTAAGCAACAGCAAGAACCATGGCCTCGGCAACAGCCTCGAACGAGGACTTTACCTCCACCATCGCTTCGGCGATAACCTCCGCCCCTACTACCGACCGACTTAATGAGTGGGCTTGCCTTTTTCTTTTATCGGCAATTGTCCTTACGGCACACGAGACCGACGATGAGACGAAATTCGCCTCCGTTACAGCCTTTACGTCAATATCGCTCACTCTATCGTTCGTGGCAACTGTTGCACATCTGGGCAAGATAAGTAGCCTTAGTGTCCTGTTCGTTGGGACTATCATTGAGAGTATCTTCTCTCTACTCATTGTGGCAATTTGGGCTGCCTTGCTCCCAATTATTATGAATCCTGCCAATGGCCTTGCACAAATGTACGTTGGGAAGTCAGAGGGAGATGTGGCAGACTTTCAAGCCACGATATCGAATGCCAACTTATACTTTTTAAGTTGGGGTGCTGGAATTTGTGCCTTGAGTGTACTTGCCACGTCAATCCGTGAACGTTGCGTTGTAGTGGGTGGTATGGGAGCGTTGTATACTTCCAAATGGTACTTGCTACTGGTAGCGAGCGTCATTGTCATTATTGAAAGTACGATATTTAAGAAGCAGGTTTGTGGCCTTGAGAATGGAACTGAGGGTTATACATGCCGTCGAAACACTTATGGCTTGGTCACTGGTAAGTAGGAGTGTGTATTAGTATCTAGTATTCAGCATTCTCTACAACATGTCGCTGATTTTATACACACATGATCACTTTCCTCCCATTTGCATCGCATATCTACAGGCTATATCGGACTTGTCATCTCTCTCATCATCTCCATCTCTTCCACCCTCGGAAAAGACTCTGCGCTGATCACCACTGTCGCTAGCTTCATCATGGCGGTACTTTCCACGTTTTGTGCTACACTTTTGACCTTTGATAAGGGACCCGCGACCTATGTTGGCAATCACTACTTCGCCGCGTGGGCAGGGTTCTTCATTTCTTTTGCTATATTCGGAGGTATGTTGAAGGAATATTTAGGAGTAGGCGCTGGTAAGACAGCTGACGCTGCTGTCATCGATCCGGATAATGAGAAGTTCGATGAGGCGTAAATAGTCTATTTGTTTCAACGTGTAAAGAGTTCATTTGTTGTACCCTATTTGATGTTTATTAAATTTGTAATAGAGAATGATCTATGTGGAGGCAAACACCTAAGCACAAGACATTCTCATGCAACGACAGTTCTATCAGCACCGTGCTTACTTTCTACGACGTCCTTTTCTAGGTGCATCCTCTTCATCATCCAAACGGAACATGGAACTGAGTTCACTCAAGGCCGCCTGCTTCTTCTCCACACTCTCTGCTCTCCTAAGATGCGACATGGGACCATGCAACATCTTATTCACGATACCTCTGGACAACCTCTCGACTGCCTCTAACTCTCTATCAGAAAAGTTATTATTCTGGGATAATTTTCTAGTACATTTCAGGAGCTCTTCCTGACGAAACATGTTGGCACGTTCTTGGAGTTGATTAATGGTAGGAATAGCTGACAGAGATTCACGCCAACCAATGAAGGAACTCGCCTCATCACGAAGGAGAATTTCTGCCTCTATCATTTCACGCTGACGCATTGCAGTATTCTTCGCAACAACCGCTTTCAAATCGTCAACGTTGTAAGGTTTGACCGCCGGCACCTATATTGGACATACGCATCAGAAACTTATTAAGCGAGCACGAATGAAAAAGGAAAAAAATCGCAGTGCATGTTGTGTTGACTTACCTCCGCACTGTCCGGACCAATATTTCGTGGAACTGCGATATCAACCAACATCAAAGGCCGACCGCCATCTAATCCATTCTTCTTCAGTAGACCTTTATCAATAACATAATTTGTAGAGCTGGTGGCAGTAAAGACAATATCACTCCGTCCGACCACATCCCAAAGTCCATCCTCCAAGACAATTTCGATATCTACATCTGGGAATTGTTCTCTCAACTCCAACGGTCGGCCCATTGAACGATTAACAATCGCAATCCGTTCCAGTCCCCGACTTGCCAAGTGTGTAATTAATAACCGTGTCATCGTCCCAGCACCCACCACGGCCAATCGTGCCTCAGAGAATGGCAGATTCAAGTCTTTCATACACATTGTTTCACTTAATTCCACGGCTGCCGAGGATATACTAACCGACCCCTTAGATATGTTCGTTTCACTCCGTACACGTTTCCCGGCGGCAACGGCATTGTTAAGTAATCGACTTAATACCTTCCCCCCACATCCATCATCCTCAATGGAATGTAAATGACATTGCCGGACTTGACTTAATATCTGCCCCTCGCCCACAACTAACGAATCTAATCCACCGGCAACACGCATCAAGTGCCATACGGCATCTTCCCCCTCTAGCATGAATATATTCCGTCGTAATACACTCACGGGCAACCCACTCCGTTGTGCCAGGTATTCCATAACACGTGCATTCGCCTCATGTGCATCACTGGCTGCAAAGTAAATTTCGAATCGGTTGCATGTGGATAGGATGGCCGCCTCCTCGACTTGGCCCGTAGAGCATATGACATTGGATTGAGTATTCCATTCAACCTCGGGGATGGCAAGCTTTTCACGAACGGATACTTCAGCGTGATGGATGGATAGACCGATGACATGAACTTGTAAACCTTTCGTTGCCAATTCAAGACGTTCCTGTGGTGTTTGATGGGTGGGAGGGTGGGGGGGGGGGTGGAGACGTGTCGATGAATTCAGAAGCACGATGGAAATCAATCATTTCATTCACAGAATTATTGACAGATAATTACGCACCTCCTTCGTTTTCTTCCTCCTCGCACCATTCGCTACCAATTCCGTCATCGCTGTCCCATCCATCGTCGCGGCCATAAGGATTGTATCATGGCTACCTTCAACAACGATGCGATTATTTTGATTGCTCGTCCTGCTTGCGAGAGTTGGTAATTGCTGCTGTTGGAAGGCGGTGGACCCACCGACGTAATAATATGAAACCAATGCAGATATTGCCAATGATAATTTCATCGCGATTGTGGTGAGACTAAAGACAACGCTAATAGACCACAGGAGGTTCGTAGGGCAACAATAATTTTAGTCCTCGGTTTGTTAGGCTCTTGCTTCAACTTTCGCTTCCCGCTTTCAAAAAAGGTCTTCACTCTTTTCCTGCTGTGGGGACGCCTACCGATAGAATTATTCTTTTGGACGTACTGCGCCAACATTTAACTAAGATTCAAGCAATGTCGGCCGCAACCATGCACTTCGTCTACACGGGACCAAGAGAAGAGGGAGTCCCTCGCGATGTAGTCCGCGTTCGAGTTGATCCCTCCGTCACGTCAATCCCCACTCGTGCATTTTTCGAGCAGACAAAGTTGACCGAGGTGGAGCTGTGTGAAGGCCTCGTTGAAATTGGAGTAGATTCCTTCGCTTATTGCAACCATTCGATTACGACAATCAACACCCCCCACTCACTCAGGAGGATTAACGATTGCGCCTTCTATGGCTCTCTTCGATGCCCTATTCATCTCAACGATGGCATTGAAAGCATTGGACCATTCGCATTTGCTTCCTGCATCTTCACCAACTTTAGAGTGCCACCCCTCATCACAGTTATTCCCAAGGGCATGTTGATGTGGTGTAATTCCATGTTCTCTCTCGAGATTTCCGTCAACATGATTGAAATTGGAAATGCTGCATTCAGCTATAGTTGCTGCCTACGAAATGTGGCCTTTCAGCACAACACTGTCTTCGGCTATAATATCTTGAATGAAGCAACTTATCTTCTGCAGCTGTTTGGTAATTCGGATGGAATTATACAAGCGCTGCAGCATCGATTTGATGGACTACATATCCACAAACTAGTCTACTACCAGTCGTATAATCAGGGGGTGCTACAAATTCTCATTGCTGCAATAAACATGACATCAGGTCAGCGTCGGACATTACGCAGTAAGTTGGACCCAACGGGTAGTCAACAAGATTGCCTAGGCATGACCCCTCTTCATATTCTGGCGTGCTCATCAGTCCATGACCTGGAAGTGTACCGTGTGATCATTGAGAATTACCCAGCAAATCTAATTACCGAAGATAGGTGGGGGGCGCTACCTTTGCTCTATGCATTTTGGGGAGCTGCACCCGCTGAAATTATCCAGTTCTTGCTTGAGAGCTATCAATCACTCTACCCTGATCAGGTGTTCAACTGGACAATGATGGTGGAGACAATGGGGAGGTGTGATACACCAATGGAATGCATTGAGAACCTACTTCGGTTGAAAGAAATACATTTCCCTGAGCAGCATATTGATTGGGAATATTTGCTTGATCAGTTTGCTTTACTTTCACATTATTCATTCGATGGACTACCGTTTCAAGAAAGAATGAAATTTCTTATCATGTGTGGCATGTCAGACCGTGTGGAAGCCCTTGCTTTCAAAATTTGGCGTGAGTGCATTCACAATATGATTCACATTGCTGATTACAAGCGGAGTCGGGACAACACGGTTATTTTGCATAGAATCAAAGCAAAAGTTGCCCATTTTGAAGAAGAATACCCTAGGCTGAAGGAAATTACAACGATATTGGAGCTTGCATTGTGGAAGTCCAGGATGAATGCATCTCACCTCCAGAAGAAAACCAAGACTGACGAATCAAGCATGAGAAGGCTATGCCGAATTACTTGCGGAGCTGATGTTATCATCAGGCATGTACTACCTTATCTAATCACTGCTGCAGGTGAAGAATCAGACTTTTACGCCTCTTCTGATGATGAGAGCAGCGACAGTATGTAATGTGAAAGATATTTTCAATGACTGCCTACTTTTTAGTGTGAAGGCCTCGTGGAAATTGGAGTAGAATCATCCAAGAAGTGTAAATACTTGATAACAAAAATCAACATCCCTAACTCACTCAGGAGGATTTGTAAGCAAGCCTTCTCATTCTCTCTATGCACTCCAATTCGTCTCCACGATGGCATTGAACGCTTTGGAGATTTCTACAAACGACGAAGAATATGACTGATACCAAATTCACAAGAAGACGGAAAGGAGCAATGAGGAGTAATGTACATAATTAATTCGTACGTAGTCCTGGATAAGGTTAATGAAAACGGAAGCTAGGTAGAACAAAGAAAGTAAATAATCGAAAGCAGTTTAATGATAGTTGTTATATTTTTATGCATAATTCAAAGTATCTAGCCATTTGGACACAGTAGACAAACACACAATTTTCCTCTCTCACCAAGAAGGACAATTACTTCACAAACATAAGATATCAATTGAGTGATAACATTCAAAACCCAAAATCAGATGATGGACTTGCGCCAGCACTGTAATTATCGTTGAATTCTTGCTCATACTTGGCCATCAAGTCACGAGTTGCGTCTAAATCAACAGTTTGCTGCTGACCTTCGACATCTTTGATTGCCTGTTCCCGAGCCGCCTTACTGGCCTCTTTGACCTCAAGTTCTTGCTCCTCACGAAGATGTGCCTCTTCGGCTTCTTCCTTGAGGCGTTTCATGCGTGCTTGTTCTCCAAGCTCTTGCATTTCTGCCATGCGCTTCTGAGACGCCAGTTCAGCCTCGGCTCGCATCTTTTCCTCACGCTTGGAGCGATCGGCTTCGCGAGCCTTCGATGCCTCGGCTTCCTTGCGTGCAGCTCCCCAAAGATCATCATCGCCATCATCCATCATGGCGTCATCATCGCTGGCTGCCATCTCCTCCATGGTAGACCCATTCGAAGGATTTGCAACCCAATTGGTAGCAAATGTTGCCCTAATGTCAACTTCGTCTTCTTCCTCTTTGTCATCGTCGCTGTCGTCATCATCCCCGAGGGCAAAGAAAGATTTTCCTCCTGGAAGACTTTGATTCGATGATGGCTGCTTATCTTGAACCTCTGGCATGGCATATACGGGTGAAAAAGCAGACGCTACTGGAACCGCTGATCCCATCGTCTTTTTCGGCGCTTTCTTCTTCTTCTTCGGCTTTGCGTTCTGCGGTAACGACAATTCAAATTAGACAAAAAGTCTCATTTGCAAAATCACAAAATACCATGCTTGGTAATCTTACCTCCATGACAAAACGTTGCAGCTTCCTTTGAGTCCTGGTATCAAGTTGGTCAATGTCAAGATCGATTTCATCGTCGTCATCATTAACAAAGTCAGACTCACGAATGATATTCATCGCATCAGGCAACAACCTTTCTGGTAAAAGATTGATAGCATCCGAGAGCTCCTCCTGTTCTTCGAATGTCAGGGGTTGCAAATTTTCAACCACTGAAGCTTGAGATTGTTTGGGAGATGGTGGCGGAGAGATACTAGACTCAGATTCTTTCTTAACTTTCTTCTTCTTTGCCTTGGGTGGTTGATACGATGCGTCGCCGGCATTATCATGAGCAGGTTCATCATCATAGGATGGTGCTGGGACCAAGTTGTCAGCGGCGTTAGCGGAAGATGCTGGATTGGATGATGCCTTCTTTATGAGTTTATGCAGACCTACAATCTGACCCTGAACGTTGCGGAGAGCCACGAGAAGTAAGTTAAACTCGGTACGAGTCACATCAGCATTCGGATTGTTTGGGACAGCGTCAGCTATAGCCGCCATGGCTGCCTTATTTGCTGCTAATACATTCTCAAGCTTCATACGCTTGGATTCGTTAGACGCCTCTATCTCAGCCCTACGCTTACGTTCCTTCTCCTTCTTCTCTTTCTTCTGCGCATCCTTTCTCGCATCCTTCTCCTTCCTACGCTGCTCTTGCCGTTCTGCCTTCGAAAGCGTCTTGTTCTTCCTCGCGGAATTGAAGGTCTTGTCAATTGTGCCAAACTTTTTAGTGAACAGAGCAAGGAGGTTGCGTGCCTGAACATGCACAATGTTGTCCGGCAAGGTGTTGAATGTAATTGCGTTCTCAAACGTCAGCCGAACGAGACGTGCAAATTCTTCAGGAGAATCAATCTCATCATTGTCCATCATCGTTTTGATGGAACCCAAGTCCATAGGATCCTTGATGACAGCAAAGTAGGTGGGAATACCAAGTGCTTTCGGATTCACTGGCGCGGCGAAGATTTTTTGTACATCGGCGTTGTTCATTTCTTGGAGGATCGTCCTACACTTATCCATGCAGCGATTCATTATGGCTTCAGGATCATCCTCGTCGAGTCGAGCGGGTGGCTTCAATTGCCTTGACGACTCGCGTCTTAGTAAGCCAGATGCCGATGGAACGAATCTTTCGGCTGGCGTCATCGCTGGGGCTGGTCCGCTGTTCTCGGGAGTAGCCTTCTCCGTCAACCCTCCTCGGAACACCTTCGAACTCTTCTTGGAACCAGTTGACTGAATGATAGGTGTAGCACCTTCTGCAACTGGTGGATAAATCCTATAGAGTTGCATGAGACCATTGCTCTTGCCCTGTAGAATGAGCGTTCCCTTGATGTCAAATGTTCCCATCTCGTTCACACCCTTGCCATATACATTATAACTCCCTCCCGAGTTCTTTACAAACTTAAGAATGATTTGATTATCAATAATCGTTTGAGTCCGCGTGGGACCCTTGCGCAGTTTGAAGCTCCCTTTGTAATTCGTCGAGTCAAGAGGGAACGTTGAATGAGCAAGAGTTACGGGGCCATTCTCATTCTTCACATTTTGTATCTGTCGATCATCCTCCTTCTGCAAATTGCAAGCCTTGAATCGCTCAATCATAGCACAAGCATCAGCCTCTGCCTTATCAGTCGTCACTCCAAAATGATACTTGGAAGTCAAACCATTTTGGAAATGCTCGTTTGACAAAGCCCATGAACCTGAGCAGGTGTGCGTGCCGTCAGGTTCGATTTTTAGTATACCACGAGAGGTTGCAGCAAATTGCTCAGGAGGGTTGAGCGGGTAGGGAACACCGGGTATTTCATCACCCTTGGGAATATCGACATCATCGAACGTTAAGAGCGAGGTTTGCGCTACCGACGCAGCAACTTCAACATCGGTGGAAGGGAGTGCTGAATTGGAATTGCCTCCATTGGCTACTGCTCCCGTACTTGACGGCTTTTTGCTAGTCTTCAGCTTTATTGACTGAAAGTGCCGACTCAAGGTGATCGTACCATCCTCGAGCAACGTCCCGGTAATACTATACTTTCCAAACACGTTGCTTCCCCGGCCTTCGACATTGTGATGACCTTCGCTATTGGGGATGAATTTCAGAGTAACATCTCTCTCGGCAACCTTTGTCCGTCCCTCAGGACCATCACTCACGTAAAAGAATCCAGTGTATTTCCCAGATAGAGGAAAGACGGACTCTCCACTAGTCTTGTGCTCATATTCAAATTTTTCACATTTGCTGGGTTCGTCGAGGATGGCGGTCAGTCCCATCATGGACCATAGGCCTGTGATGCGATGGACCGCAGTGTTATCGAGGCTCAACTCCTCGGATGTATTGCGGACTAACGTCCCGCGGAGGCACACCCCAACGGCAGGGATTGCGGTCGGTTGTGGTTTCGCATCTTCCTCCCTGATAGCGTCACCATGCTTACGCTTTTTATCCTTCGACTCAGCCTCCCCCCCATCAATCGTTGTAGTGACAGCCGCAGTCGGGGCAACAGCTCTAGGAGTTACGACAGCATACCGTTTATGGACGGAAACGCTGTAGGTGGGATCTTCGTCCACCACTAAACGATTTTTCGTTGCCGATCCATAAAGCTCAAACACTCCAAATTCATTCAACCCAGTCCCATTTACATCGTAAATTCCCCTAGACTCATCCTTTGGCTTAAATGTCAGTTTTACTCCACTCTCTGAAACGGCCCGACTTTTCAACTTTATCTTCCCCTTCGATGTCTTTACCTGCATCTGCACATTGAATGAGCCATTAAATTCACCATCCATCGGCAGTTCTTTTAGATCCTCCTCGGGGGGGATATGTCGAATTAACTCAAATCGTTCGGGAGGAACGGATGCAGCATTCTCATACTTCCAACTTCCACGTATAATGTGCCGACGGAGATTGTCACGGTCAGAATAGGCCAGAGTCCCAACAAGGATGGGGTCAATAACAACCACTGGTGCAACCGGGGTAGCAAGTGAGGGGGTCGGTTCACCTTCCTTCCCTTCTTCCCCCACGAGAAGAGGGGCGGCAGATTCGTCCCCCTTATTTCCCCCGTTGTTACTGTCATCATACATTGACTCGACAATTATTTCTGTATCCACCGCGACCTTATCCTCCTCCTCCCCCATTGATGAATCCCCGTTCGATTTTGCCACTCCATTGCCATTTATATTTTCTCCCATATTTGCAGCCATTACCCCCTCATTTGAATTAGACTCCCCCATTATTTCATCATCGGCGGGAGCTGCAGCCGTCTCGTCCACTGCCTCATTAGTGTCCCTCAACTCCACGGCCGCCATAAATATGTCCAAGGGATTCGGACGTGAGGCCTCCCCCGCATTCCCCTCCTCTCCTACGCCTCCCTCTGCCTCCAAGCTCCCCCCCTCATTCGCAGGCACGGCAGCAGTAGCAGTAGCAGTGGGGGGGATGCTCCCCACAACGTTACCCCCATCCATTTCTACATCTTTCTCAGGTGTTATACTCTTCGAATCGTCCCCTTCTCCCGGCGTCACCTTTAACGATAATAATTCTCTGGTACGAAAATTATTCGTGCCAGAGGTATATTCGTTGTGCTGGGAGGTAAACGTCGATGTTGTGTTGGAAGAAGAAGGGGGGACACCACTATATAATTATTTTCGTTTGTTGTTTAAATGTCGCAGATAAGTCCATACGTTGTGTGATTAAGAATATATATTATTTTGCACCACCCGATTTCAAGCATAAACAAAAATTAAGCCGAGACCCAAGGGAAAGGAATTTAGAGAGTAGTAATGTCAACGATGTGGGTTAGAATTTGTCAAGTCAATGAATTATTAATAAATAAGGCATCACCGAACTCTCCCCCACGACTTCCAGAACAGGTCTGTCGTGCGTCCGGACCACAAACAATGGCGATGAGAAAATTAAAAGCCTGCGCCATCACATAGATTTACGTGACATCTGTGGTATGAATTCCTATTCTCGGATGCGGAGTCCCTATCGGCTCACAAAATAGATAATTACGTATTAAGATAAGTACAAAATAGATAATTACGTAATAAGGTAAG
>Ga0247834_1004522_pt1 | contig 17438 bp, 8 predicted proteins | sample LaCruzMarch2015__8_FD_187118 | JGI IMG/M metagenome (GOLD analysis project Ga0247834, IMG submission 187118) | Freshwater microbial communities from meromictic Lake La Cruz, Castile-La Mancha, Spain - LaCruzMarch2015_12m | ecosystem: Environmental > Aquatic > Freshwater > Lake | place: Spain...
CGAAGCCGGAGCCGACCAGGAAACTCCCCGCCCCATCGACCCCACGAAAAAAGCGCTCGAAAGCGCAATCAAGGAAGCCAAGGAAGCGGAAGCAGCCGAGGCCAAGAAGTAACAAAGCGCGCTTCCACACGCATCCGCGCGGCAGCGCGATGGTTCCCCCCCCAAGGTAGGGATGGCGCGCCGTCCTTACCCATTTTTTCACGAGGTGCTACCGCACCAACACCCGCGCGGCAGCGCGCTCGATCCTCCCAAGGTAGGGATGGCGCGCCGTCGCCGTCCGACTTGCGCGGCAACGCCGCCTTTGCATCCCAGAAACGGCAACTCCGTTGCCTGAATCTTGGGACCCCGACGGCGCGGCGTCCCTTGTTTCTTCAATTTATGCTATTTTCTGTTCGCTGAGCGCAGGTGCGTTCAGCAACCAGAAGAGACCCGCTGCTGCTGCGCAGCAGCAGCGGGTCGGCACCGGAAGACCGTTCCGTCCCTTGCGCCCTTTCGAGGAGCCCGTAGGTAGTTTGGTCGCTGGTGCTTTTGGTTTTCAACTCGAACAGTTGCCAGAGCGGGCGCGCGGGTCAATCCCACGCGCCGAGCTCGTAATACAAGGATGAGTCAAAAACCTTCAAAACCATGAATCAATCAACAAACAGCGTCAAATTCCTCGGAGTCGATGTCGCCAAAGACCGCCTCCAACTCTTCTGCAACGGCCTCAAAGTGCCCGCGCAAATCGATAACACGCCCAAATCCATCGCCTCTTGGCTCAAGGGCCTCAAGCGTCTCCACTCCCAACTCCACATCGTGTGCGAATCCACAGGAGGCTACGAAAACACCCTCCTGCGCGCCTGCTGGAAAGCCGGCGTGCTCGTCACTCGGCTCAACCCCGCCCGCGTCCGCGACTTCGCCCGTTGCCGCGGTCTCTTGGCCAAAACCGACGCCATTGATGCCAAAGCGATCTCCGAGTTCGCCAGCACCTTCCCGCCCGACCCCACGCCAGAGCCCAGCCCTCAGCAGGTGCTCCTGGCCGAATTGGTCGCCCGCCGCGAAGACCTCAAAACCCAACGCGCCGCAGAGTCCAACCGCTCCCGCGACATCCAGGACAAAGTCCTGCGCCGCATGCTCGAAAAACACCTCCAGTTCCTCGACGCCCAAATCAAGCAGATCGACAAGCTCATCGAGGATACCATCAGCCAAGACCAAGCCATGCACCAAAAGCGCGAAATCCTGGTTCGCACCAAAGGAGTCGGTGCCACATCAGCCGCCATCCTCCTTTCCTGCCTGCCGGAATTGGGAACCATTTCCGGCGAGGCCATCTCCGCTCTCGCAGGAGTCGCCCCCTTCAACCGCGACAGCGGAACTCTTCGCGGCAAACGCTGCATCCGCGCCGGACGCGCCGTCGCCAGAAAAGCCCTCTACATGTGCGCCTTGGTTGGCAGCCGCGCCAATCCCATCCTCAAGGACTTCTACCAGCGCCTCATTTCCAAAGGCAAACCACCCAAAGTCGCCCTCACCGCCCTCATGCGCAGACTCGTCGTCCACCTCAATTCCTCTCTCAAAATCATCAACTCTCCCTCCCCATGTTAAGACAGTTGCTACCTTTATTTTACGAGGTGCTGCCGCACCCAACCGCGCGGCAGCGCGCTCGTTCCCCCTAGGTAGGGATGGCGCGCCGTCGCCGTCCGACTTGCGCGGCAACGCCGCCTTTGTATCCCAGAAACGGCAACTCCGTTGCCTGAATCTTGGGACCCCGACGGCGCGGCGTCCCTACCTTTATTTTACGAGGTGCTACCGCACCCACCCGCGCGGCAGCGCGCTCGTTCCCCCCATGGTAGGGATGGCGCGCCGTCGCCGTCCGACTTGTTCGGCAACGCCACCTTTGCCTTTGGGCCTTGACGAAGTTGGGAGAGGTCATTGGTGAAGCGGTAGGCGGTGCTCTGGGGCAAGTTCGCCGCCCGCTGCTCAATAGCGGAATGATCGGCTGGCCGACCCAACATGAGATAGCAGCAGACGAATTAACTCCTCCAAATAAAACGCGTCAATACGCGGGACTGACACGTTTTCCCGGAAAAGATTAATGTCTCAAATTTCCGCTGCGGAGTTGGCGATGGTGCGGGGGAATGTCAGGCGGAATTCGGCACCGCCGAGGGGCGAGCGTCCGATGGCGATGTTGCCGCAATGGTTGTCCAGCGCGGTTTTTACCACATAGAGCCCGATGCCGGAGCCGTCGCGCTTGGTGGAGCGCAGGAGCATTTCTTCGAGCGAGCCGCCGGGCCAGCCGGGGCCGCTGTCGCCGATCACGAGTTCCACGAAGTCCCCGGCGCACTGCAGTTCGATCGAAATATCGCGGCGTGGACTGCCGGAGTCGTTGATGGCCTCGATGGCGTTGAGCAGGAGGTTGGTGAGGATCATTTGCAACTGCACATCGTCGCCGAGCACGATGCCGCTTTGCTCCAATCCCTGGCGCGTGACCTTCACGCCGGCCTTGCGGAGCGGTCGCTTGAGCTGGTGCAGGGCGCTGCGCACGATCTGAGCGAGGTCCACCGGTTGACGCACGGTTTCGACATTGCGCAGGAGGACGCGCATTTTCTCGATGGTCTCCACAACGCGCTCGGCATCGGCGATGAGGGAACGGAGGGTTTCCTTGCCCGCGCCTTTTTCCTTTTCGAGGTCGAGGCTCGCGCGCAGCAGGATGCGGCTCAGCGGTTGGTTGATCTCGTGGGCCACGGCGGCGGCGTTGAGGCTGGTCTTGAGTTTTTTCTCGAGCGAGGTTCGCATGTGCTCCTCGGAGTTCTTTTCGCGTTCGCGGGCCTCGGCCAGTTCGATCTCCAGTTGCTTGCGCTTGCTGATGTCGCGGGTCACGACCAGCGTGGCGAAATAGTTGCCGTCCTTGTCCAACATGCAGTTGCTGGTGGCTTCGGCCCAGCTGGTGCTGCCGTTCTTGTGGCGAAGCGGGAATTCTTCGTGCAACCCGGGCAAGGAGGCGCCGGACTTGATCGCGGCGACGGTGGCCGCAAGGCCGGCGCGTGCGCTGGCGGCGGCCTCCGGCAGGAGAATGTCCTCGACGGTGAGTTTGAGAACCTCCTCCTGCGTGTAGCCGATGAGTTTCTCGACGGAGGGACTGACATAAAGCAAGCGTCCGCCGAGATCGATGACGGTGATGACATCGGAGGCGTTATCCGCGAGCAGGCGGTGTCGTTCCTCGCTCTGCCGGAGTTTTTCCTCCGCAATCCTCCGGTCGGTGATATCCACCAGAGTCACCACCGGACCGTCGGAGGTCAGCGCTGCGTTGAAGATGACATCGCGATCCGTGCCGTCCTTGCAACGCACCTTCACTTCGTAGTTTGTGGAGACCATGCTCGGGTCCTGCAGGGCGCGTTCCATGCCGGCCTGCCAATCGGTCGTGACCTTTTGCCGATAGGCCTCGTCGGGATAGGCCAACTCCATCCAGCGCTGGACGGTGGGCAGGTCCTCCATGGTGTAGCCGAAGGACTTCGTGAACTCCTTGTTGAGCAGAGTGAATCCAGGCTGGGCCTCGTAGTTTCCGGTTGCGACGGGCACCGGCATGCCATCAAGAATCTGGCGCAGCTGGGTTTCGTTTCTGGCCAGATTCTCCTGGGCGATCTTCCGGTCGGTGATGTCGAGCAGGTTCACATAGAAGGTGTCCGGGCTTTGGTCGCCGATCGGCCCGCAACCGCCGGCCAGAAGGGTGTAAACGACCGTGCCGTCCTTTTGGATGAAGCGCTTCTCGAGTTCGTAGCCATCGATTTCCCGCCGAAGCATGCGTTCGAACTGGGCTTCGTCGGCCGCGAGGTCGTCGGGATGGGTGATGTCCGCCCATGTTTTTTGGAAAAGTTCCTCGCGCTGGTAGCCGAGAATCTCGCAGGTGCGGTCGTTCACTTCGACCCAGCCTTTGGTGCGTGAGGTGATGGCGGTGCCGACGAGGGGGAGGTTGAAGAAATTGCGGTAGCGAGTCTCGCTGGCTTGCAGCATTTCAAGCATTTTGCGCTGTGAGGCGTTTGCTCCGTGCTCTTCCTGGTAAAGTGATTCCGCCTCATTCATAGGCGGCACTATGACTCTCCCTGCGCTGAAAAAAAAGCTCCCCGCTGGGTGATCGCCCGCTGAACGAGTTCCCCGCCGGTCGTGCCGAGCTTGGTGGCGATGCGCTTGCGGTGATGCTGCACGGTGTGCTCCGAGAGGTAGAGCCGTGCGCCGATTTCCTTGCTCGATAGCCCCTCGCCAATCAGGGCAAAAACCTCGCTTTCGCGCGGCGTGAGCGGTTTGTGGGCGAAAAGCTTGTTCCGCTCCGGGAGGGGCTTCGCGGTCGTTTCCTCAATGGCGAGGAGTTCGTCCAATTCAGAGCGCAGCGCGGCGAAGGTGTCATTCTTGCTGATGATGGCTTGAAGGCTGTCGTTCAACCACTCGGGGCACACAAAATCGCTCGCATGCCCGGAGACGACCACCACGCGCGCCTTGGGCTTGATTTTCAGCAGGCACTCGGCGACTTCCAGGCCGCAGCCGTCCGGCAGGTCAAGGTCCAACACAAGCAGGTCCGGCAAGTGTTTCCCGCAAGCCGCACGACCCTCCTCGACGGAACGCGCCGTGGCGACGATGCGCAATCCGCCCCGCAAGGCGAGCATTCCGCTGAGCAGCTCGAGGAAAAGCCCCTGGTCTTCCACGATCACGCAAGACAGCTCGCGAGGACGAGGGTGGATTTCATAAATGGGAAGCATGATAAAGTTTCTCACCGTAGCAGGCTTTGCATGAACCAGGCAGTCCCCTGTAGAGGGTAATTTTGAGGCGAGTTCCCGGTCTCGGCGCGCACAAACAGGTGCCCCCGCCACCGCCGGTTTCTCGCATTGAACTTCTGCGTTTAGAATTCCCCAAACCACTTCAGAGACCGCCTCCGGTCCCCATCATCTTAAAAAATTCGTCTCCTGCCGATCCTCTCAACGCACCACATGGTGAGAAGCCCCTGCAAACTCCAACCCTATTTCGATGAGAATAAGAAAACTACGCCAAAATTTAAAAATATGTCAATGTGTGGGACTGACCCTTTCGGTTGGCTTTTGGTCTTTTGAAGATTGGCAGGCTATCTTTCTGCTTTTCAAATTACCCTCCTGAGGGGACTACCCCCATTTCGAAAAATGGTTAGGGTCTGGGACTTTTGCAGACTGTCTTGAAGCATTTTGGAAAGACATTTGCCCTAATAATGAAGACCAGAAACCAATCCTCTAATTTTTGTCGCGATGTGGTGATCCTTGCCAGGCTTTGGCTTGCAAAAGTCGCGCAGCATAAGAGTTCGCCGTTATCATTTTAAGTAATTCAAAACAAATGTCTTATTTACCAATTCGGTTCCTTGCTTTTGCCGTTTTCCTTGTTTTTGCCGTTGCACCCATTGCCATGCTGCATGGTCAGACAACCGCGACGCTCGATGGCACGAGCGGCAATAACACAATTTCGACCAGCTATTCCACGAATGGAAACCTCACGCTCGGAATGGGCTTCTTCGCTGAATACCTCATTGTAGGAGGTGGTGGTGGCGGTGGTGGGCATATCGGCGGCGGGGGTGGTGGTGGCGCCGTCCAGACCAATGTCGGCGGAACACTGCTGCAACTGACCGGTTCGAATTACACGATCACCGTGGGCTCAGGCGGCGCGGGCGGCAGCAACAATTCCCGCGGAGCCACAGGGGGACAATCATCGGCACTGGGTCTCACGGCGGCGGGGGGAGGTGGAGGTGGTGCCTACAATGCCGTAGAGGGCAATACGGCATCCCAACAAAACGGATCCAGTGGTGCCTCGGGTGGAGGTGGCGCACCCTACAACAACAATAGTTTGGCCGGAAGTGGCGGTTCTGCGACTGCCGGCAACGCGGGCGGTAGTGGTCAGAATAGTGCATCGGGTTTCCGCGGTGGTGGTGGCGGTGGGGTAGGAGGAGCAGGCACCAACGGGTCATCTTCCACGGTGGGGAATGGTGGCTCCGGAGTGGCTTCAACCATCACAGGCGCCAGCGGGAACTACGCTGCTGGTGGCGGTGGAGGTGTAACTACTGGATCTTCCGGAACGGGCGGCTCTGGCGTTGGCGGAAACGGGGGCAGTGGCTCTTCGGCCCAAAACGGGACAGCGGGATCCGCAAGCACCGGCAGCGGAGGCGGCGGAGGCGGATGGGTCGTCAATGCTTCCACTGGCGGCTCGGGGGCATCAGGTGTCGTCATGATCCGGTATGCCGGCAATTCGACAGGAGTCACTGGAGGGTCAGCAGCCTCTGGCACGGGAAGTGGGGCGGGCTACACGATCCAACAATTCACCTCCAACGGGACTTTTGCGGTTGATCTTTCCGCCAGGCTTGGAGTCACCCTTTCGAATGAAATTTCCGGCAGCGGCAACTTCACCTACAGCGGTCCCGGACTGCTCACCCTCGCGGCGGATAGCTCTTACAGCGGCGGCACGACGATCTCGGCGGGGACGCTTCGGATTGGAACCGGCAGCACCGCGGGTTCGCTCGGCAGCGGGGCCGTGACGAACAACGGCACTCTGGTTTTCAATCGTAGTGACTCGCTAACGGCAACCAGCGCGATTTCCGGCAATGGTTCACTTTTGCAAGCAGGCACAGGAACGACCATCCTCTCAGCGAACAATACCTACTTGGGAGCGACGACCATTTCCTCGGGCACCCTGCAAATCGGAAACGGTGCATCCGCTGGATCGCTCGGTGGCGGAGCGGTCACGAACAACGCCACATTGGCCTTCAACCGCAACGACTCACAGACGATCTCCACCACTGTTTCCGGAACGGGGTCGCTCGTTCAGTCAGGCAGCGGGACGACCGTTCTCTCGGCCAATAGCACCTACACGGGAACGACCACCATTTCCTCCGGCACTCTGCAAATTGGTAATGGAGGTGCCTCGGGATCTTTTGGCGGCGGTAGTGTCTCACTCTCCCCCGGAAGCACTCTGGCTTTCAATCGCAGCGACAATGTGAGTATTTCAAACGCCATTTCAGGCAATGGCTCTGTGATAAAAAATGGGGCTGGGGGGCTTACGATCAGCAATAACAACACCTACTCTGGAGGCACCATAGTGAATGCTGGAAGAGTGCAGGCCGCGAGCAATACCTCGTTCGGCACCAGCGAAGTGACTATGGCGGGCGGCGGGCTTCAGATCACGCCGGGAGTTACTCTGGCGAATTCATTCATCCTCGACTCCTCCGCAGCCAGCACGATTTTTGATAGCACGCTTGGGATTGAGTATTTGCTTCTGGCAGGTGGCGGCGGTGGTGGCGGTGGCAAAAATAGCAACTGGGGCGGTGGCGGCGGCGGTGGCGCTGGCGGGGTTCTAACAGGAAGCGTCTCAATCTCGGCGGCGAACTACACGATTACTGTCGGCGCTGGTGGCACAGCTACGGTTGCTGCAGGCACCAATGGCGGAAACAGCACGGCCCTGGGGCTCACTGCCATCGGTGGTGGCGGCGGAGCCGGCGAATACTCGGGTTGGCCGGGCGGTAGTGGAGGATCCGGCGGCGGAGCAGGCGGAAACGGCGGCACACGAGGCAGCGGCACGGCAGGCCAAGGTTTTAACGGTGGCAACGCCTCGTCGGGTAGCGCTGCGGGAGGCGGTGGCGCAGGAGCGATTGGTTTCAACGCGTCCGGGAGCAGTGGAGGCGCTGGCGGGAATGGAACAGTGTCGACCATCACCGGTTCAAGCCTGACATATGGTGGCGGTGGTGGCGGCGGCACGACAAGCAATGGTGCTGGCGGATCAGGGGGCACAGGGGGCGGTGGAGCCGGCGGATCGAGTTCCTCTCGCAACGGCGTGGCAGGAACGGCCAACCTGGGCGGTGGCGGCGGTGGTGCGGCAGGTAACACCGGTGGAAGTGCCGGTTCCGCCGCTGCTGGTGGATCGGGCGTGGTTGTTCTCCGATACCTCGGGAGCCCACTGGCGACGGGTGGCACGATTGCATCCGGCACAGGAAGCGCGGCAGGCTACACGATGCATACCTTTACCTCCACAGGAGCCAATGCATTTTCGATTACCTCTCCACTCGTGGCGACAATCGACGGGGCGATCTCGGGCGCCGGTGGCTTTACTTGGAACTCCACCGCCACTTTGGTTCTTGGTGGGACGAACTCTTATCAAGGCGAGACGGTTATTTCCTTGGGCACTTTGCAGGTCGGCAATGGTGGCGGCAGCGGATCGCTCGGTTCTGGAATGGTGACAAACAACGCCGACCTTGTTTTCAATCGAACAGGCACCCTCTCCGCAGTGAATGCCATTTCTGGCACGGGAAATCTGACCAAGCAAGGCTCTGGAACGGTTGTCCTCACGGGAAATAATACCTACACAGGCACCACCTCGATCAGCGGCGGCACTCTGCAGTTTGGCAATGGCAGCACTGCCGGCACGCTTGGGGGATCGGGTGCAATCGCCAACAATGGAACGCTGGCAATCAATCGCAGTGATGCCGTCACTCTTTCCAGATCTGTGACCGGGAGCGGGGGGCTTGCCCAGCAAGGGACCGGCGCGACAATTCTTACCGCCAACAACACCTATACGGGAGCGACAGCCATTTCCTCAGGAACGCTGCAAGTCGGCAGCGGGGGAACCGCCGGTTCGCTCGGCAGTGGAAATATCTCGGTCTCATCGGGAGCAGAGATTGTGTTCAACCGCAGCAATACTGTAACGGCGGCGAATGCCATCTCGGGCTCGGGAGCTATCACCAAGAATGGCACCGGTGCCTTGAATCTCACGGGGAATAACAGCTACTCCGGCGGGACTGTGGTGAATTCCGGCAAGCTGGTTGCCGCATCGAACACGGCGCTGGGCACCAGCAATTTGAATATGCTGGGTGGTGGGCTTCATATTTTGCCCGGAGTCTCGGTCTCGAACGCAATTGTTCTGAATGCCTCGGCGGCCAACACGAGCTTCGAGAGTTTTTTTGATGTCGACTATTTGCTCGTCGCGGGCGGCGGCGCCGGTGGTGGTGGTAAAAATAATGCAACAGGCGGAGGTGGCGGCGGAGGTGGCGGCGGTATTCTCTCGGGAAATACAACGCTCACGGGCGCGAATTACACGATAACCATCGGGGCTGGAGGCACGGCTACGGCTGCTCAAGGCAATAATGGCGGCAACAGCGCCGCCTTTGGGCTAACTGCCATCGGTGGCGGCGGCGGCGCCGGCGAATTTTCGGCTTGGCCCGGAGGAAGCGGAGGTTCCGGCGGCGGTGCAGGCGGAAACGGCGGCACACGAGGCAACGGCACGGCAGGCCAAGGTTTCAACGGTGGCAATGCTTCGTCGGGTAGCGCTGCGGGAGGCGGCGGCGCGGGAGAGATTGGTTTCAACGCGTCCGGGAGCAGTGGAGGCGCTGGCGGGAATGGAAGATTTTCGAGCATCACGGGTTCAAGTCTGGCATATGGCAGTGGAGGCGGCGGCGGCACGAGTAGTAGCGGCACGGGAGGCACACCAGGAATCGGCGGCGGTGGATCAGGCGGATCAAGTGCTTCTCGCAATGGTGTTGCCGGCACGGCGAACACCGGCGGTGGTGGCGGTGGCGCGGCAGGAAATTCCGGTGGAGCCACAGGTGTAGCCGCGGCTGGTGGGGCGGGCGTGGTCGTTGTTCGCTACCTCGGCGGTGCCAAGGCAACGGGGGGAACCATCACATCCGGCACAGGGAGCGCTGCTGGATACACGCTCCATACATTCAACTCCACGGGTTCGACGGCATTTTCCATCACCACACCACTCGTGGCTACGATTGATGGGGCGATCTCCGGCACCGGCGGGTTTACTTGGAGTTCCAATGGCACGCTGATCCTTGGCGGGGCGAACTCCTACGATGGCGAAACAGTTATTTCCTCGGGCACCCTCCAAATCGGAAATGGCGCGGCCGCGGGCACACTCGGCATCGGGAATATTACCAACAATTCCTCCCTCGTTTTCAACCGCACGGGCAGCCTTTCGGTGAACAACACGATCTCCGGCACGGGAAATCTCACCAAGCAGGGATCGGGCACGGTGACGCTCGCCGGCGCCAATACCTACTCCGGCGGCACGACAGTTTCCGCCGGTCGGTTGGTCGGCGATACCACAAGCCTACAACGCTCCATCACCAACAATTCGGAATTGGAGTTTTTGCAAACCACCAACGGCACCTACTCGGGGAACATGAGCGGAACTGGATCACTCACCAAGAGCGGCATCGGAACTGTGACTCTCAGCGGCACAAATAGCTACTCTGGCGGCACGACGGTTTCGGCCGGGCGTTTGGTCGGAAATACCTCAAGCCTGCAGGGGGCGATCGAGAACAACGCGGAGATCGAATTTTCTCAAGCCACAAGCGGCACCTACTCTGGCAATATGAGCGGCAGCGGGTTTGTGGTGAAATCCGGTGCGGGCAATCTCACAATCTCCGGAGCGAACAGCTACACTGGCACAACGACCATCAACACGGGCTCGATTATTTTGGGAGCCAATCAAAACATCGGAGCCATTGAAGGAGCAGGAAATCTCGGGCTGGCCAGCTACACGCTCACGACCAATTCCTCGTTAAATACGACCTTCTCCGGCGCGATCAGCGGCACCGGCGGGCTCAGCAAAAACGGCGCCGGCAATCTCACGCTCTCGGGAGCGAATACCTACACCGGCACAACGACCATCAACACGGGCTCGGTTATTTTGGGGGCCAACCAAAATCTCGGTGGAATCGCGGGAGCCGGAAACATCGATCTCGCCAGCTACACACTCACAACCAACTCCTCTCTCAATACGACCTTCTCCGGAGAGATCAGCGGCACTGGCGGACTCAACAAAAACGGCACTGGCAACCTCACACTCTCCGGGGCGAACACCTACACCGGCACAACGACGATCAATGCTGGATCTATCGTTTTAGGAGCCAACCAAACCCTCGGTGGAATCACAGGAGGGGGGACCATTCAACTTTCCAACTACACGCTTACGACGAGCGCCGCGGCAAACCTGACCTTCTCCGGAGCGATCAGCGGCACGGGGGCGTTGGTAAAAGACGGAGCGGGCAATCTCACGCTCTCCGGCGCGAATACCTACACCGGCCAAACGGTGATCAATGCCGGCACCATTCAAATCGGGTCTGGAGGAACAACCGGCAGTCTCTCCGCCGGCAGCGCGACCATCAATAACGGCACGCTGGTTTTCAACCGGTCGAACACCGTCACTCAAGGCACGGACTTCGCCGATGGAATCAGCGGGTCTGGCAATTTGGTGCAGTCCGGCAGCGGCTTGTTGCTCCTCACCGGCAACAACACCTACACCGGCACGACCACGCTCGCCTCCGGCACCCTGCAAGTGGGCTCCGGCAGCAACCTCGGCGGCGGGAATTACTCCCAGAACATTTCCAATAACGGCACTATGATCCTTGCTTCGAACAGCAACCAAACCCTCGGCGGCGCCATCACTGGCAGCGGAGCTATCTCCAAAAACGGCACCGGCACGCTCACACTCATGGGTGCCAGCAGCTACTCCGGCGGCACCACGCTAAATGCCGGCACGCTCGTGATCGGCAACACTGCCGCTGCGGGCACGGGCAGTATCGTTCAAACCAATGGCTCCTCGCTCTTGAAAATCAACACTGCCGGCACCATAGCGAATGAACTGCGCATTTACTCGATCCAATCCACCCAAAGCGCCACCCTCGCCGGCGCTGTGACTGTTTATAATGCATCATATGATGTGGCCGACGGCACAACGCTTACCGTCTCGGGAGACATCAGCGGCACTGGCGGCACGACGAAGAACGGCACCGGCACGCTCGTCCTGAGCGGCAACAATTCCTACACCGGAGCAACGACGATCAACGCCGGCACGCTCGAAGCCGCCCACGCCCACGCGCTCGGCACCAATGCAACGGTGCAAGTGAATGGCGGATCGTTGCTGGTGCTTGCTAATGGCGCGCTGGAGGACAAAAACATCACGCTGAACACGAATACGGTCGGGCTGCGCTTCAGCAATACCTACAACGGCTCCATAGGCAACCTGACCCTGAGCTCAAACTCCACGCTCGACCTCGGAACAGGAAGCGTGATCGCGAGATTTGCCAGACTCATCATGGGAAGCTACAGCCTGAGGATCTACAACTGGACTGGTGAAGCGTATCTATGGGGCACAAACCGCAACAATACCGATCAAGTCTACATTATGGACCCGGTCACTCCAGGGGAGTTGCAGAGGATATCCTTCTACAGCGGAGAAGTGGGCAGCGAGAGCTTCATGGGCACAGGCTTTGAGTTGGGCTTCAGCAGCGGCTTTGAGCACCAAATCATCCCCGTGCCCGAGCCAGAGGCCATCTTCTCCGCCATCATCCTTCTCATAGGCGGCATCGTAGCTTATTTCAAAAAACGCCCCCGCCGGCTGCATTCGGCAACTTCTCCCGACCTTTCCACACCTCTTCAGCAGGATTAACCGCAGAGGCCAGGAAGCATGCGAGTTTCGCAATCCAAATCCAAATCCCCCCCAGAGCCACCGGCCCGCGCCGCCTTGTTCAATCCCCGTCGAGCCTTTTAAGTTTCATGCCAACCCCATCGCCTGTTCACACATCAGGTTGCTTTGGGGGTGGTTTTTGCAGGCCTCCTTGCGCTGGCATACCTCGCCGCCAAGGCTTTTTATGAAAAGCGGCCTTCTTCCGGGGTGAAGGCGCCGGAGGTCGCTCAAACAAATCCGATGGATGCCGACAGTCTCGCCCTCGTCAGGTCGCTCCTCGAGAGTCGAGATCCTTCCCGCATTCCGGAAATACAAGCCACTCTCACCGCCCTCGCCATGGAGCCCATTGAAGTCGGCGCCGCCGCATCGCGCTCCAGCGCGCAGCGCACTCGTTCACCCCAAGGTAGGGATGCCGCGGCAACGCCGCCTTTGCATCCAGAGACGGCGCATGCGGCCTGAATCTTGGGACCCCGACGGCGCGGCATCCCTACCTTTTTTTACGAGGTGCTACTGCACCTACCCGCGCGATGTGAGCAGCCTTTGCATTCGGGGAACGGTGCCTTTCTCCGATGCCGAGTTCTGCGAGCTGAAAGCATACCCAAGGCTTGGGGGGCTTGATCAATTCCCATGCAGCATCTGGCGTTCCTGGGAGGTGAGCGGGGCGAACTGGAGGGACTTTGCGATGAGGGCGGTTTTTTCGGATTGGCCATTGGCCGTGAGAATACAGGCAAGGATGAGTTGGTGCTCTGGAGGAAGATCCCTGACGCGGAGCTTGGGATTTTCGGCTGTAATGAGGGCCTTTGCCTTGAGGCCTTGGCGAAGTTGGGAGAAGGCATTGGTGAAGCGGTAGGCGGTATTCTCGGGGAAGTTCGCCGCCCGCTGCCCGATGGCGGAGTGATCGACTGGCCGGCCCAAGACGAGATCGAGGTAGGCGATTTCATTGAGGAGAAGCGAGTAGTTGGCAAGCGGGCCGGAGTCGGCGGCAAGCTGCAGAAAGTCGCGCAGCGCCACGGCGTCCCCTCGCTGCCGGATTTCGGGGCCGATACGCTGAACGGTTTGAAGAGCGGTCTCCTCGCGGGCGAGGAGGGGAATCACATTTTGGCGAAACATCTCTGCTTCGCCATCGCTGCGCAGGAATGCAAGCGCTGGCAGGATCTGTGCAGGATCCCCCTTCAACTCGCCGAGCGCTTGGAGATATTGCGCCCTTCCCGCCTCCGGTTGACCCGTTTTTTTTAAAGCCTGTCCCAAGACCAGTCGGGCGGCAGGTGCGGAAACGGGATTTGCCTCTCCCATTGCGCTGATGATTGCCTGCCAGTTTCCCGCTGCGGCTTGGCATTCTATCCACAGGGCGAAGGCTTCCGGGCGAGTGCGGGCTTGATCCAAGGGGAGGATTTCTTGAACACGCGCGCTCTCGCCTTGGCGCTGGAGCCAGCGGGCGGCGAGCAGACGCTCGTCCAGGGATTTGCCATGGACCCGTTCAATCAAGCCCGCAACGATGCGCTGCTTGGAAGATGGATCGGCCTCGACTTCAACCGCGTCGGCGATGGCCAGGGTTTGTTCCGTGGCGAGCGGATGGCGCCGCATGCGTTCGAGCCATTCAGAGCGCTTCTCTGGGGGGACGACACTGGAGAGGATGCCCACCACCAAGGCCTCATGACCGCCCTCATCGTCTCTGCGGGCCAGAGACTCGAGCAGTGTGAGCACCTCATCGTTGAACTCCCCAAATTCGGAATTCGCCAAAAGAAAACGGGCCAACTCCCGGCGGATGGTATCGCTATTTGAGATTGCCAGGCCTTGCCGCAACTCCCCCAGTGCCGCTTCTTTTTTGCCTTCGGCTTGCAGCGATGAAGCCCTCATCAAGAAGGGAAAGTCCGGCTCACCCTGTTGCGCGACCCAATCCGCCAGCCAAGTGGCAATGGATGTGTAGCCTCTCTGCGAAGAGAGCATCGCAAGGCGTTTGAACTCCCCCAGTGTCGCATAGCCTGTGAGACTGAGCTTTTGATAGGCCTCCAAGGCATCGGGCATACGGCCTTCGTTCTCGAAAATCCCCGCCATGAGGCGCAGGGCATCGGGATTTTCAGGCTCCAGCCGGAGCGAGGTCTCTGCGCTCATGCGAGCCGCGTTGATATCGCCCTTGGCAAAGTATTCACCGCCAAGCCGGGCCAGCTTGGCGGATTGGAAATGAGTCACGGCCCGAAATGCCATGCTCACAGCACTGGGTATTCCCCAAAAAATAAATAAGAGCGTCGCTCCCCCGATCAGAACCAACCGCCGGTTCGCCCATAATCCCAGCAGCACAACTTTCCAAGCAGGAGGGCGGCGGGGCTCGATCACATCCTCCTCGGGAACAGCCGTCGGAATCGGCCCGCGGGGCTTTCGCTGCCGCTGGCTTTTTGGTGAGTGGGGGGCGCTCAAATGTTGGACTCAGACGCACGGCGCCTTTGCGCTCGGCGCCGCTTCCACAAATATAAACCAATGCCAGCCGCCGCAACAAATGATGCCGCCACTTGCCCAGGCTCGGGAACCGGTGTGGGGCCAGGCGCCGGAGTCGGTGTTGGAGTCGGATACGGCGTGGGATTAGCCCCAGCGGAAGCGTAAAGACTCCCAGAGAGCGGCGTGCCGCTGGTATCCGTCATCACTGCCACATCGCTGTATTTGAGTCCGTATCCCGTATTGGATGCGCCGCTATCCGTATTGGTGAGCGTGAGAGAGTAGGCTCCTTGGCTCAACTGAGAAGGCACAGGAGAGAAAGAGAAGATCGTGGGGGTGAACTGCTGCGTGAGGCTTGCAGCGGTCATACTCATCGTTGCCAGCAGTGTGTTTCCGGTGGTCGATCCGTTTATTGTGAAACCCGACCAAAGGGAGAAGACAACAGGCGCTGAAGCTGACTGGTTTTTTTTGATGGTGATGTTACCGGTGATCACGATTAGACCCGCAGCGGCACCGGCGCTTGAAATCGTTATGTTCCACCACCTGGGATTGGATGCATCCAAGCCTGCATTGGCCCCGCTTTGCCCAAGGTTCACATTCACATCTAAAGCCTTGGAAAGGCTTGGAAAAATGAAAACTAAAGCAAGTAATAGGCGGATAATTAGGCGACAGCGCATTGACGGTTATACTAAGGTCTACAGCCTGCAAAAAGAAACAAAGACTTTAAAATAACCTAAGCATTTCCACGAAAACAATACCCTGTAGTAGGTATTCGCAACTTCCCGTGAAAGCCACTTGTGTGGCAACTGCATCGGTCAAGTAGCCAAGCTTCGCTTGCCCGGTCGAGACGACTAGGCCCCTCTCTTCGCGCTCCAGGCGCGGCAGCGCGCTCTCCGAGGCGTAGGCTACGAGCTGGAGGCCGCCGCCGTCCGATTTTCGCGGCAACGCCGCCTTTGCATCCAAAAACGGCACTTCTTCAGACGCCCTTTGAGAGAGTCGGATTTTCCCTACGAGGGATGTGCCGCCGTCCGGCCGGACTCCAGGAAGCGAAGCGCCTGAGCCGGGTCGCCGTGGGTGTCGCGCACCACGGCCAGAAAGGATGGCAGGGTGGCGTTGTATTTTTTCAAAAAGGAGCGGTCTCCCGCGCAGCCATACATGATGTCGTCGCAGAGGCTCCCCTCGAGGAAGCACTGGGCTTTGCGGATGATGCGGGGCAGCCAGGCCACACCTTGGAATTCGGCGGATTTCAGTGGCAGCTCCCTTTCTTCGACGATCTGCGAGGGAGCTCGTCCTGCGAGTGTGGTTTGAAAATGGTCCGCCCGTATTTGAGCAAGCTGCACAAACACGGCCTTGCCAGGTTCGCCATAGCGCGCGAGGTCATCCACCGCATCGTAGAGGCACTGTGGCGCGACACCGAGCTTAGCAAGCGCCTCCAGATCCTCCGCAGGCAGGATTTGCGAGGGTTTGCGACAACCGGCGCGGTAGCTGGCACTTGCCTTGTCGTGGAGTTGATTCAGTGCATTAATCATTGGAAGATTCGGTGGTGCCTTGCTCCAGGAATCGGACACGCTGGTCCACTCTGGGCAGGAGAATGGTAACGGTAAGTCCGCGGCCGGGGGAACTTTCCAGAATGACTTCCCCGCCGTGGGCCCGAACGATGCGGCGGACGATCAAGAGACCCAATCCGTTGCCACCGGATTTTGTTGTGAAATAGGGCTCGAAGATGCGGGTGATGTTATCGGGCGAGATGCCTCCTCCCGAGTCCATGAAAACGACGCGCACATGGGCGGCATCGATAGCTGTGCTCACGCGCAGGATGCCGCCGGAATTCATGGCCTGAAACGAGTTGCGGCAGATATTGTAGAAGGCCTGCTTAATCTGGTCGCGGTCGATCTGGAGGAGTGGCAGGCCATGCCCGAGCTGCTTCTCGACGAGCACGTCGCGATCCTGGATTTCCACATGCAAAAAATCAAAGACCTCATCGACGATGCGGTTGATATCCGTGGGCTCCGGTTGGAGGCTCTGTGGGCGGATGGCGCGGAGAAACTGGGTGATGATATTGTCGAGGCGCGTGACCTCGCTGCGGGCCACCAGCACGGACTCCTCAAGCTTGGAACGCAGCTTGGGCGGCGCCTTGTCCAAGTTCCGCTGCATAAGCTGCAGGTGGATATTGAGCGAGTTGAGGGGGTTCCCGATCTCATGGGCTACACCGGCCGCCAGCATCGTGAGTGCGGAGAATTTCTCGACCTCGATGGTTTCCTGCGTGTCGCGGTGGGTCTGCGTGATGTCACGCAGGATCACCGCGCGGCCGACCGCCTCGGGTTTGTTTCCATCCGACTCGTCGCTGAGCAGCGGAACCACGTAAAAATTCAAAAGCCGGTTCTCGGGGTAGAACACCTCGAGGTCTCGGCTGATGATTTCCGCCTTTGGCCCGCTGAGAGTTTCCCAGTCGATGCCTCGCACGACCTCTGCCAGCGGCTTCCCGAGGCTGGCATCCGATTCAATGCCGAAAAACCCACACGCCGCGCGGTTGAGATAGAGGATGCGACCCTTGGGATTTGTCACAA
>Ga0247834_1004523_pt1 | contig 17434 bp, 28 predicted proteins | sample LaCruzMarch2015__8_FD_187118 | JGI IMG/M metagenome (GOLD analysis project Ga0247834, IMG submission 187118) | Freshwater microbial communities from meromictic Lake La Cruz, Castile-La Mancha, Spain - LaCruzMarch2015_12m | ecosystem: Environmental > Aquatic > Freshwater > Lake | place: Spain...
CAGTTAGTTTAGGACGGCCCTTGCCTTCGCCTTCCTCGTCGCCATCTCCATCACCTTCACCGTCCAAGTGCTCGTCAATCATTTGATCCAGCAATGAGCCAATGTCAATCTTTGTTGCTTTTTCGTACAAGGCATCATACACTTCTTCCGAACTCATGCCGTCATACTTGCGGTCATACAAACAAGGTACACTAGTGATCTTCTCACCCACATTGTGCTTGACCAAGTCACCATTCACACAATAATCATTGGCAATGTTCCACAACTGTGGGTCCCGGTCTCCCCTGCGTCCAAAGTGATCATACACACAATGCAACACTTCATGTCCAAACAAGAACTCAATTTCTTTGGGACGCAACATTTCAATGAAGCGGGTGTTGTAGTAAAAATTTCTGCCGTCTGTTGCGGCTGTGGCACACCACTCATCAGCATTGATCAGTTTGAGCCGTGTTGCAAGGTTGCCAAAGAAACTGGCCTTCAACAGCAAACCCACACGGGCTGAAATCAATTTTTCACGTACCACGCGATCCAGTTTGGGATCGGTGGCACCAATCAAGTTGGCAAATTTCTTTGCGTCATCTTTGGTGGCAGTGGTGCCTGCTGTGGCGTACAGTACATCAGGGTTAAAATAGTGCATGTGACTCCTTGTTTGTTTCATGTATTATAGCACGATTTGAATTTGTGGTCAATGTAATACTAATTAGTACCAGCATGGCATAGTTCAAAGAACATGAGTTCCTTGTCCGAAGCCACGTAGATTCTGTAGTTGCGATACTCTGTGCTGTAGGCCCACTGTAGATTTAGATCATCTGCTTGATGACTTTCTGGCGCTCGATCATTGAGTTGGCCGGCAATCTCGTCCTGAGTTTTGACATCTGTGCTCCAACCATATGTGCGGTTGAACCAACGTCGAGCTCGGTCAAACTCCAGCACACCACTGCTGTATGTGCCCTTGGGGAACTCAATAGAGTACCGGTAGATCTTGTGCCAACTGTGGCGCCCATCTAGTTTGACAATATTATACATCATAAAAAAAGGTGGCACAGCCACAGCCCTTGCAGACTGTGCCACCCACCCCCAATCAGTTGGCTTGCAAAATGTACTTGCCGTAGCGAGCATGGAACTCGTCAAAACACTTGATCTTGGTGGGTTGCATTGGCAACAAGTAAGTTGTCAGTGCAATACGAGCACCCAACACCACCAGTTCAGTCTCAAAGTTCTTCATCATGTATGTCAAAAAGTTATTGCTCATTTCATGGAACTCTTTGTCCGAAACTTTCTTTTGCTCGATGGCGTCTTTGAGTTCGTAGCACATGGAGATAACCAAACTGTACATGGCACTCACTTCTTTCACATTCAAGTCTGTGACCTTGCCTGACAAGATGTCTGTGGGCTTGGGCATTTTGCCTGACACCTTGCGGTGTGCTTTGAATTTCACAGCAAGACCCTCGCCCACAGTACCTGCAATCAAGTTCATTTCTGTGTCCTCGTCACACTCGTCCTCCAACAGTTCGCTCACAAATGTCCATGAACGCGGTGTTGCAAACGCCCGTGAACTTGACTTGGCGTCAAAGTCATACAAGTCCTGCTTGGCAAAACTCAAATAACCCACCACGTCTTTGTGGATGTTGTGGTTGACAGCCCACTCTTGCCATGATGCAAAGTCCACACGCATTTCTTGGTGAACAAAACGATTTGCCAGGGGAGTAGGCATACGGAATGTGACACCTTTGTCACTTTCACGGTTACCTGCAGCCACCATCACCACATTGTCAGGCAGTCGGTACTTGCCAATGCGCCGATTCAAAATTAGCTGATATGCGGCACTCTGCACTGACGCTGGAGCCGAGTTCATCTCGTCCAGGAACAGCACCACCACAGGGTACTGGCTGGCAGTAGCTTCATCGGGCATTTCCACAGGAGGCGCCCAATCCATCTTGCCCGAGTCCTTGTTGTAAAACGGGATACCACGAATGTCTGTGGGCTCCATCTGACCCAGGCGTAAGTCAATCATGAGTCCACCAAGTTCTTCTGTGATGCCAGCCACAACTTCGCTTTTGCCGATGCCGGGAGGACCCCACAAAAACATGGGACGCTTTTTCTTGAACGCATGCATGATGGATTTACGAACTTGGGCACTGGTTACTGTACGTGCATCTGATACTGCTGACATGGGCTGTTTCCTTTCGGGGGTTGCGGTAAGTTAAGTCGTTATTGTAGTTGAAGTTGAATTTGTTGTCAACATGCATAGTTGCAGTTCTGCAACAGGTCATCGCGAATAAATTCTGCAATGAGTTCTTGTGCCTCACTGGCAGTGAGACCGTATTCTTGTGCTACAAAGTCGATCACTTGATCTTCGGTGCAGTTGGTACTGATCATTTCTTGAATGTCAGTGTAAATTCGATTCATTTGTCCCATTATGCTGTCTCCATTTGATTTCTAACTTCAAGTTCACGTTCCATCACAGTGATCATGATTTCGTCACGTACACCGCGACTTTGCAGTGACTTGTACAAGGCCAATCGCTGACGTAATTCTACTGTGGGCAATCTTTGTATGTTCTTGCTCATTATGCTGTCTCCCGATCCATGATGTAAGTCATTAAAACAAATTTGGCACGGTTCAACAGTTGGCGCTGATCTTCAATGGTGTTGAAGTCGGGCTGTTCGTACGCCATCATTTCTTGTGCATCGCTCAACATTGATGCCACAACCATTGCAGGTCCTGAAAAACGGAAACTGGAACTGGATTCCACTGCTTCACGCATGCCTGCCTCAGTGACGCCGTACATGCGAACTTCACGTTGTTCTTGCTCTGTCAAATTTTCGTATCTCATTGCTGGCTCCTTTTTGCGTTGTATGTGACTATTATAACAGTTTGGTAATTATTGGTCAACCAAAATGTCAACTGTATTGTGTGGTATCTTCCATCGCCACGGTCAAGCCCAGTTGTTCCAAGACTTCCCACTCAGGTTTTTCACGCCAGGTTTGAATGTATGCCTCTTTGATGTCGTGGGCCAATGCCCGGGCAAATTTCTTACTCTGTATGATCTTTTGCATCTTGCAAGCGTCAACGATTTCAACGCCTGGCAGATTTTCAAACACTGCCTGCAGTTCTTTTTCCGAAAATTCAATGGTCACTGTGATCTTGTTCATCTCTGGCTCCTTTTTGCTTTGTATGCCATTATTATAGCAAATTGGGAATTTCTGGTCAAGAAAAACCCTGCATCGAGCAGGGTTACTAAAGGTAATACTCAAGTACTACTGTTAATCCACATGGTGTTTGGTCTTGAAATTGCCGTTTTTGAACCCAATCTCTCCACCTTGTTCAACAATCTTTTTCAAAGCATCTTCGAACAAGATGGGTGCGAAGTCAGTTTGCTCGACGCAAGCGCACCAATAGCGAGGATCAATCTCATTGCTGTATAAGATTTCACCAGTCCGGGCATCAACACCACGTGCTTTCTTCACACGACTAGCATGTAAGTGTCCGTGTATATTACATCCAAACCTACCAAGACTTGCTTCGTGTATAGGAATGTGACTTAAAATAAGTCCGTTCAACACATGGTACGCCCGCAATTCACGAAAATACTGTCTGTATTCGTCATCACGGAAAATGTCATGGTTGCCACGGATCAATACTTTGTCCCCGTTCAACCTGGCCAAGGTGGGCAATGCCCGGCGGTTGATTACCACGTCACCCAAATGATACACTTTGTCCGAAGGACGCACACGGTCGTTCCAACGACGGATCATTTCTTCATCCATCTCGTCAGGGTCCGTCCATGGACGCAACTTCACAGTGGCATCATCAGGGTGGGTAAAGCGACACACGCCGGCATGGCCAAAATGCGTGTCACTGACTAAAAATACGGCTGGCATACGTCACTCCTTTCTTTGTATTTGTAATTATAGCAAAAGGGAAATTTTTGGTCAAGTACTACTTGGGTACTACTTCCAACCAAGTGTGGTCGCCCATGTACCGGACCTGTGCCTGGTACTCATAGTCTTCAGGCGCCGAGGAACTCCAGTCATTGGGCCCATGCGGTGTCAACAAGGTGTGTTGATGACGTCGGTCCCAGGCCAACCAATATGTATTGCCCATCACAGGACTGAATTGATACACTGCCCCGTGTACTAGATCTGTTATATCCAGTCTGCGTCGAATGTCGTCTGCTTGTTTTTGCAACACTGACACCAGTTCCATGATCCTATCATACTCTTGCTGGGCATACATCCTAGCATGATTGATCATGAGATCTTTTTGACTTTCAACCGGTACTAGGTCAAATGCAGGTCCCAGTGTACTGGTGGCATAGGGTGTGACATTGCGGTTGAAAAAGTGTACCAGCGTGTTGCCAGTTTCAACATCAAAGCTATCGCGACCCTTGGCGCTGTTGCTTTCTTCCACAATTACAAGGGCTGTTGCTTGTTGCGTCTACGTGGTTGAACTAGGGTTTCACGATAGATGTAGTCTTTACCAATCTTGCCAGCTTCAATTTCCAACAATGCTGTGACACCGGCACTGTGTGGAAATTTAAGTGTGATCTTGGGCAAGTCACCGCGGCTGAGTTCTCTCATTCGTCTAGCACCTGCCAGGATTAAGTTGTATCTATTGCCGATCATTTCCACTGCTAGTTCTGAGTTGAGTCCGGCTGTTCTGTCTGCTGGGTGCTTCATGGTTCTTCCTTGGTTGATAATCCGTTTGAATGTCGATCTGTTGTGCGGTCTAAATCTTGGAACAGGCGTTTTTCTTGCTGTGTCAATCTGTCCTTGTGTGTCTTGCGTGGGTTGCCACACATGAAACATCGTGGTCGACCGCAATCCAGGGCATGCCGTTTGGCAAATTTGTGTGCGGTATCAACCGGTGTACCGGCGGCTCGGGCAATCTTGACCTGTCTAGACACAGCCACATCAGTTTTGTGTCGGCGTCGGCTGTTGACAAATCGGGCTAGGTCGTTGCTCATCCACCGCGTCCCACTGTTCGTTGCACAGGTCTACCTGCAATAGCGGGAGTGCCAGATCGTTTGGATTTTCCATCTTTGCCTTTTTTGGCTTTGGCATCAGGGTGTGCGGCTGCTTGTTTTTTGGATAAGGCGTCTTTCAACGCATCGGTAAATTTTTTAGGTTCAGTCATACTGTTATTTACATCCTTGGTGTACAGTATAACAAAGATTTCATTGTGTGTCAAGAGAAAAGGGCCTTGCGGCCCTTTTGTTTAACGATTTGCAATGTACATGGTGATTTCGAATCCGAAACGCATGTTGCTTGCACTTGGTGTAGTCCATTTCATAGTAGTCTCCTTTGATGTAACATACAACTGTATGTATGACTATTGTACAACATAGTATCCCAGAATCATATCCTGAAAAATATGATTTTATGCTCGTGAAACTCACTAAGTGTTTACGCTACCAACTGGTATTCTTCCTTGCCACAACCACATTCTGGACAGATGTGGTATTTGTCCAAGTCTTCAAACACACCGTCCTCGGCTTCGTCATGAATATGACCACACACTGCGCACATGTATTGTTGCATGGAGATCTCCTTATTGTGACGCTTTGTGAGCGTCCAATGCCTTAACAAAGCGGTTGGCATGTGAACGTTCTGCTTTGGCCAGGGTTTCGAACCAATCAGCCACTTCGTCAAAACCTTCGTCACGGGCTGTCTTGGCCATGCCTGGATACATGTCAGTGTACTCGTGTGTTTCACCGTGAATAGCACTTTCCAATGCTTGAGTCACAGTCTTGGCAGTCATTCCTGTGCCAGGATCGCCTGCACCACCTTCGATCAGGTATTCCATGTGACCATGTGCGTGTCCAGTTTCACCTTCGGCAGTGCTACGGAACAAGGCAGCAATGTCGTTGTCTCCAGCCACGTCGGCCATGTTTGCAAAATACAAGTATCTACGATTGGCTTGTGACTCGCCGGCAAATGCTTCTTTCAAATTCAATTCAGTTTTAGTTCCTTTTACGGATTGTGTCATGGGTTCCTCCTATTAGTGACATCACTAGTATATAGCATTTCTATGGCGCTGGTCTATGGGTTTTGCCATTGTATTTTTTAATGGTGATGTTTGACATTTTCTATTGCATTTTATCAAAATATCATGTACAATATATCATGAACAACTTTCCTGCCTGGCGCAATGGCTCTTATTGCAGCCTTGCTGATCTTTCTTTGAGCATACTAGATCTGGGTGTGATACATTCGGACGCTACCTATGACGTACTGGCGGTCCGGCATGGCCGAGCCATGCAACTGGATGCACACATAGATAGATTGACGGAGAGTTGTCACGGATGGCGACTGCCGCTGCCTTATACCAAAGAAGAATTAAAAACGGTTGTTGCCGAGTTGTACCACAGCAGTGGGCTAGAGTCTGCATTTGTTTGGTTTGCAGTCACACGTGGTATACCCAACTCAGGCAATCCCAGAGACCTAGCACAGTGTGCCACACAGGTCATGGCTTATGTCAAACCCTACTACGGATTCAATGCTGCCAACACTGCTAGACTGTGCATGAGCACAGTACCAAGAACACCCGACGCCAGCATCAACCAACGATTTAAAAACTGGGCTTGGCAAGATTTAACACAAAGTCAATGGCAGGCTCAGGATCGAGGCTATGACAGTGCTGTGCTGTTGGATCACAACGGACATCTAACCGAAGGGCCAGGATTCAATGTGGCAGTCATAATAGATGATGTCATACACATTCCCCAACACAATGTATTAGGTGGTATCACCATGCACACTGTGGTCAAGTTGTGTGAAGCCAACGCTATCTCATATAAATATTCCAACATTGATCAACACCGACTAGACGCAGCCACAGACATGTTTGTTACCAGCACTGCTGGAGATATTGTCACTGTAACTGAGTTTGAATCACACACATTCACACCAAGTAATCAACAAATCAAATTAAAACAACTTATCCAACAGGCCTGGACACAGGATGATTACTCCACACTACTACCTACCATTTGAATCCGGAAACATTTATGTTCACCGGGTGATCTCATCGGGCAATCGTCGTGCAGTGGTAATCCTTCCTGGACGTTCAATGAGTAGCAGAAACTTTTGGCATTTTGATCCAGGCACTGGTACAACACATGCTGAACAACTGGCTGCGCAAGGTGTGGATGTGTACATGGTAGATGCCTTGGGGTTTGGTAACAGCACAGGTGTATCACGTCCTGGCTACAGTAGAATTTACTTTGCCCAACAGATTGCGGCTGTGATTGAGACCTTGTCCGAATACGATGACATTGCTTGCCTGGGTTTTTGTAACACTACCATGGTACCACTGGTATTGGCAGCACAAGGTCTAGTCAATCGTGTAGTGGTAATGAGTCCCACTGTGTTTGATACCGCCTGGTGCCAACAAAATCCTGCTATGATACGGCGGTGGCAACGCACTGCCACAGAGTCTGGCTATTGGAGCACCAGTTTGGATGGGCTGATAGAACAACAACTACGCAAGATCAGTGATCGTGAAATAGGTGAGCCACAACGTGTGGCAACATGGTACCTGGAAATGAGTCGACTCACACAAGGCTACACATCTTACAACTTGGCGTCATGGACAGCACCCAGAACATGGTGGTTGGACAGGATCAACTGGCCCATGTCACACAACGATCACGGTTTTGATACAAACGCATTGGCAGGAGTGCCGGTTTTGTTCACTCGTGGTCAGCACGATGTGGAGGTTCCACAGGATTGGTTAGATCGTGCGTGTGGATACTTTGATGCAGCCAACTTACAAACATATACCATACCTGGTGTCACACACTTTGCACTGTGGGAACATGGCTATCAAGCTGCCGTAGATCGTGTTGGGGAGTTCTTACTAGCATGATATATGTTCCAGATTCAGTAGGTGAAGTGTTGTACAGCCCACTAGGGCATTATACTGTGGGTGATAGTTGGTTTTACTCCAACAGAGATGCACTAGAAGCTGGCTATCGTACCGGTCAACCAGTGGCCTGGCATTACTATGATGATGTTTGGGCATCTGCACACGCAGCAGGACACTGGCGCAATCAAAATTTACACGAACTGTATTATGCCAGAGCAATGCAAATACGTGAGCAGTATGACTATGTGGCGGTGTTGTTCAGTGGCGGCTGGGACAGTCGCAACATAATTGAAAGTTTTGCCGCACAAGGACTGCGCATAGATGATATCATTGTGTTGACCACACCAGAACTAGAAAACACAACAGACTTCAACAATCCAGACCCCACCAACTGGTACGGGGAAATCATGTACCATGCACTACCTTACGCCGAACGCTATGCACACAAACATCCGGGCACAGGTGTAATCAAAATTGAATGGATAGATCGGGTGATCAATGCTTATCGTGATCCTGAGCAAGTGTTCAAGGACAGTCGCCCCAAACCTGGTGTGTTCTTCGGACGCTGGCTCAGTGTGGCAACCAACAGTCGATTGGAAAAAAGAATAGGCGGTCGCAGTGCCACATTGTTGACTGGACTGGACAAACCTTGTGTAATGCGTACTGGAGATAGTTATCGGGGATTTTTTCCTGAAGGGTTGATGCGAGTGTACACCTATTGTACAAAAAGCAATGGGTTTCCTGACAATGTGATATGGGAACCGTTTTATTGGACTCCTGACATGCCAGAATTGGCCATACGTGGCTGGTATGAACTGATAGATCTGTGCCGCAAAGATCCTGTAGTGGCACATGCACATGATTCCACATTGAGCATGGAACAACGGGCCACAGCCAAGATGAGTAGATATGTACAAGATGCCATGCGTAGACATTTGTATCCAGGGTTCGATGCTCATGCCTGGCAAGCAGACAAGCAAAGCGACTATGGCTTTTTTATGCAATTTGAAATGCCAATATTGAATTTGCTGGCGCAAAAACAAGTACCAGTGAGAGAAGTTTTGGGTGAAGTTCTGGCAGAAACTGCTCAGCGCATTGGTGAGAGTGCTGTTGCCATCGGCGACCGAACCAATAGTGGGTTGGTGCCTTGGGTTGACATGCTAGGGGGGCACACTGTGTTAGATTACAAAACCTTCACCAGTTGTGTGATCAACTTGAATGGCCGGCCCTGACGGGATTGAACCGCCACCGCTTGTTTCGAAGACAAGCATGATATCCATTTCACCAAGGGCCGATTGCATGGTGCTGAAGATGGGGATTAAACCCATGACCTCTCCCTTACCAAGGGAGTGCGCTACCACTGTGCCACATCAGCAATAATTGGAGCGGGTGACGGGAATCGAACCCGTAACTTGTCCTTGGCAAGGATATGTGTTACCACTAGCACCACACCCGCAAAAAGAAAATCCAGGCGCAGACATTGCACATCACAATGAGCGGCCAACATCCGGAGGCCTAGACCATATTACTATTATTTACACATCATCTATGCCGCCCGCAAGCCTTTGAATCTGTCGGCAGCATAACTTGCGGCAAATGCATGTGGCTTCACAAAAGGTACCACGTTGCATGTGCCTTTGATGTAGCCTATGGCTTGACTCACAACACAACTGGATCCGTGCATTTCGTCGGGGTTGATGTCCAAGTGAACTTCAACATCACGCCCTTCCAACACTTCTGCCAGTTTCAAATACAGTTCAGAAACTTTGTAAACTTCAGTCATGAGTCGCATGGCTGGTTTGTTAACCTTTTGATCCCAAACACGTTCACGATGCACTTCACCAAAGATCCGGCAACCGTTGTTGCCGTTGATGTGAACCACAATGGCCAACACATAATCAGCATGCCAAGCACCGTCGATGCGCAGGCGTTCTGAATCACAACCCAGGTAAATCTTGGTTTCCGGAGACTGAGCCCGGATGAATTCTGCCACCTGGTCTAGATCTAATTTTTTCATATCGACTTTCAAGGTTATTTATTGTTAGTCGGAATAGCAAGATTCCAACTTAAACATCCTAATTTGATTGGTGCCCTAGGTCGGACTCGATTGATTGGTGCCCTAGGTCGGACTCGAACCGACACGCCTTTCGGCGCCAGAACCTAAATCTGGTGCGTCTACCAATTTCGCCACCAGGGCATTAAATACATCATGATCCCATACGAACTACGAGACACTGTAAAAGATTTGTATACTGCTTTCAGTAACCAACCTTACGTGCTCAGTACGTCATGGACCACCTCGAGAGAATTTGTGTTGAATCCACTTTATCAACACACTGTGACACAGTATGCGGCGGATCCCATGTTTGAAAAACAACAGCACGTATTTGTGTTGGATACATCGTTTGGTGGCTAGAGACGGAATTGAACCGCCCACACACGGATTTTCAATCCGCTGCTCTACCGACTGAGCTATCGAGCCATTGTTTGGTACCTGGGACTGGACTCGAACCAGTATCGCTCTCCGTGTAAAGGAGACGTATCACCTCTCTACGCACCCAGGCTTTTATACTCTCTTAGATACTGATTTTGCTTTGCAACTTTTTTGTATCTGCTTCCTTTACCTTTACTGCCAAAATTTTCTGTTTGTGTATGGCAGTTAGGACAAAGCAATCTTAAATTTGTTGGATAGTTGTTATCACTATCACCATCAATATGATCTAATTGTAACACAAGTGGCTTATTATTCCAACTACTTGTTTGCCCACATTCAGAACAATGTTCTCCAAACTTCTCAACTAGATATTTTTTTAAAGCAGGTGACCCATCTGGCACTTCGCCCCTCTCAATTCTACCCATAGTTTCGTTGGTCCATTTGTATTGTCCCTGACAGGCATTATCGCAAAATTTGTTAATTTTGCTATTGCCCCACAAGTTTTCTTTACTACAATGTAGGCAATTATATTTCCTGTTGCTTCCTTTTATTCCGCTTGGCATAGTATAGACCTCCAACTATATTTAGCGAAGGTCTACCTTTTTATACAGGCTCTCGAACTTGTGTCAAGTCTTGTGTCAAGGCACTACGGCGAATTAAAAATGTTCGTGCTTCATCAACTTTACGGACAGAAACAAATTCCTCACCGTCAAACCAGCGTACAAATCGCAGATCGTCACACACGTAACGTTCTCGGGTAATTTTATTTTCAAATATCACAGTGTTCATTTGCTTCTCCTTTCTTTACTTATTTGGCGGAAGACGGAGGAGTCGAACCCCATCCCTGTTAAGAGAACCTGGTTTTCAAGGCCAGTCGCGGCACCAACGCCACTGCATCATCTTCCTGTGTTTTTGGAGCAACGGGTGAGATTCGAACTCACGGTTTTTGGGATTTGCAATCCCATGCGTTGGGCCACTCCGCCACCGTTGCATAGCATGGTCTCCGATGCAAGAATCGAACTTGCGCTCCTTGGTCCCAAACCAAGAGTGATACCATTTCACCAATCGGAGTAAAAAATTAGACCGCAAGCACAAGGGGCTAACACACTGAAACGCAGAATAAATGGAGCGGAATAGGAGAATCGAACTCCTAACGTCTGCTTGGAAGGCAGTGATTTTACCATTAAACTAATTCCGCATTTATTGAAGTTTATTTAAAACACTCTTGTCCAGGTCGACACCTGTTTGTATCTACCTTTATTTTGCACCATCTGATACTGTGTGCCTTGTGTTTGTTGCCAACCTAGATATTTCATAGTATGGTCTATCCATGATTGATTTGGATAACCCACAATCATGGTCTGCGACACATGTTCTGTGTAGGCATGTTCACTGCTGGTACAGTCGTCAGTGGCCAGTATCATCAGCGGATCTGTACTGTCCTTAATTGATACATGCTCTAAATTGTCAATAATCACTGTCTGTGCTGAACTGTTTGTGATGGCTTGTAAAATTTCTATTTGATTGTTTAAATGGTATATCAATCCACTGAACAACACTGTGTCATGATTGTTACATAGATTTGTGACAGCCGCACAGTCAGTGACATTGCTCAACACAAATGACACATTGTGGCAGCCAGCCAAGTTGCACAGTTCTCGGCTGAGATCTAATTCACGCACACGCACATTAGTTCCTGTAACTTGACTGGCTCCAAGATACGATGCTATCATACTCATGTAACCCAAGTGACAGCCAAAGTCTACCACAGAATGGCCTTGGACACAATGACGGTTGTTCAACAACACATGTTTAAATCGCACAGCATCCTGTACAGGATAGTTCCATTGATCCCAAGGCTGCCAACTGTGATATTGCACCTTGGGATTGAAATATTTGTGATACACAAATTCATAGAATTTTTTGTCTGGCAATTGATCTACAACAGCCTGATATTGTTCCACCGACATTTTGTACTGAAGTAGTTGTTCTGCATTCATATTGTAATTAGTCAAGCATTGCCACAACATGCAATGATTTTGGCAGGGGAGATGAGATTCGAACTCATGATACTGATTTCAAAGACCAGTGCCTTAGGCCTCTAGGCGACACCCCAACTGAATTGGTAGCCAGTGCAAGAATTGAACTTGCGATTGACGCTTATCAAGCGTCTGTTATACCATTTAACTAACCGGCCAAACTTGGTGGTAATGACTGGATTTGAACCAGTAACAATCTCCGTATGAAGGAGGCAGACTACCGTTGTCCTACATTACCATATAGAAACACACTAGGGCTCCATTGAAGACAATTACCTCTGGAACCACCCGCGGAACTAATGTGTTTTTATATGGTGGGACTGCTCGGACTCGAACCGAGACTCTTACCGGTTAAAAGCCGGATGTTTTAGCCATTAAACTACAATCCCGTGTATGGTCCCTCGCCCAGGATTCGAACCTGGACCTTGCTGATTAAGAGTCAGATGCGCTAACCATTAACGCCAGCGAGGGTTGTTCGTAATTTTAGATTTTACGTGCCAACCCTAGACCAATACGGGATCTAGAGCTACACTACGGTTTACCTCGTTTCATGTGTTTCTCCTTGTTAAAAACGTATTGTACAATAAACGGAATTTATCGTCAACCTTTTGGTGCTTTTGGCAGTTCAGCGTTGAAAGTCAAACCATGCTTTGACGGATTTACTGATAGGCAGATTTCTGTCAAACCCTACTGAAAAACTTATTCTATGTCCAGTGGCGTCTGGAGCAGGGTGTACTGCGTGTGCCACACTGGCATCAAACACCAACGGTGCTGACAATTCAAACTCGGCCAACTGTCTCCAGTCACGATTTTCGGTGATGAGGTAATACCACACACCATCTAAAAAATTATTCAATTCAAGATATTCTCTAGGAATATCATAAAATTTAGTTGTAGATCCAGCGGTGTTAGCAACCGGCCAAAGTATTCTTACAAAAGGATCTAGAGTGTCGACATGCAGCCATGGTGATATATCTGCTGGAACAACAATGACAGACATTTTTGTTGGCACTAAAAATTTCTTATCTAAGAATTCTTTCAACAACGGTGCATGTGTTAATGCATGAGCAATATTTACATCAGTAAAAAATTCTGGTATCTTAGGCTTCAATATGTCAGTGTGATTGATCACAAACTCGTGCATTTGATCGCCAATTGCGTGGAAATTATCTACGTCTAAAAATTTGTATATTGATCTCATACTTTATTTATATGGTGCCCCACGACAGAATCGAACTGCCATCACAGGATTACAAAACCAGTGTAATGCCATTATACTAGTAGGGCCGTTGTGTTAAGACTTTGAGATAGTCTTTTGAATATGTTGCTTGTAGTCCAAGGCACGTTGAATTTTGGCACGATGCCGGGGTCTGGCACTCTCTAACAGTCGGGTTAACTGCTCCACAGTGAGTGGACCAAGTCTGGGCTTGCCAGTCTTGTGTTTCATTGGATCATTGCTGGTTCTAAATGTGTTTGACATATTGTTTCCTTGTTATTTGGCTCCCTCGGTTCGGATCGAACGAACGACATCTTCATTAACAGTGAAGCGCAACTACCGCTGTGCTACGAGGGAATGTTCTTTGGAGTCGCTACCTCCATAATGGCGTTGAGTGTGGGATTCGAACCCACGGTTCGCATTTCTACGAACAACACCTTAGCAGGGTGCCGATTTCAACCTCTCATCCAACTCAACCAATTGTTTACGAGTAATGGAATGCACACCTTTGCCGTCCATTATACTCACTGGCATATATATGACTTGATCAAGGTCGGACATATAAACTGCCCAATAGTCAATTAAACTTCTGTCAATAAAAGTTCTTTGACCATTAACAACTGATCTTGCCGCAACCTCATATTTGCCATGTTTGTCAGGCGATCTATACTTGACTTGAATTCTAAAGGTTTTACCTTCTTTGTTCATTGCAATACAGTCAACTGGACTGTAATCATCAAATGGAGTAAAGCATGTAAAACCTTTACTGTATAGATCAGTTAAAGTTTTTAATAAACCTAAATTACCTTTTGCATTAACGTTCATGATTGTCTCCTACGCTTTATTTATACAAAAGCGGTTGAGTCAACCGTTTAAAATTTGGTGGACCGTACCGGGGTCGAACCGGTGACTATGCCTTGCAAGGGCATTGTGTTCCCAACTATACCAACAGCCCAGATTACATGGCGTCCCGCCAGGGAGTCGAACCCCGGCCCTCAGTTTTGGAGACTGATATGCTACCGTAACACTTGCGAGACATTTAGACACACTGAGACCAGTGTGTGTATTAAAGCACTCGTCGTGGATGAACCCATACAAGCGAGAATGCTTTAATACTCTGGAATTTTACCAACTGCGTTGTCGCCACAGTCTTCTCATCCTCCAGGCCGCCCACATTATAGCAGTGTTTAGTGTGTCTGCAGGGTCGCGTTCCCTATGCCACATAATAAAAAACCCCGGAGTGTCGAGTTCCGGGGTTCTTGTCAGATATACGAATATAGTCTAATCAGAACCCCGGTTCTGCTGGAATGCTGTTCGCTGAGCCATTGGCCAGCAGCCAGGTTGTTGCCTGGAGGGACATGGGTTTCGTCATTGAACAGAATTGTTGTTTCATCATAGTTCCTATTATAGTTTATTTATCATTTGTTGTCAACCTATTTTTGATGGTAGTTTGTCAAATAAAAAAAGAATCGCTGATATTGTATGACCCATACATGGGTCATGAAAATGGTTTTTCAAACACACTCCAAAGCAGTGTTTTGTCTGATTCAACAAGAGGCTGAGCCCATACATCTGAAAAATCAATTTCCTTGATATTGGTGGTCTGACTCCAATTTAGCATTTTCCAGAATTTTCCCATGGAAAATTCCGCATCTGGATCCGTCCATTTGTCGACAAATCGTTGTGCAGATTCTGCATCAACAGCAAAATAAGTTGTGATGTCCGGCCAGGCTCCGTTATTATCTGTGATACATAAGTTGAGTATTAAATTTTGTTCTATACATTCGGTGAGCCAATCCGCGACCAAGTCCCAATGAGCGCAAACATGCTCATAACCTTCTTCCATCATTGTGGCGTCGTTTACATCAGGCATTGTGGTTATGGTAATTTCGTACATAGAGTTCCTTTTGTTTGGTTGCAGAGGACGGATTCGCACCGCCGGTCCCCGGGTTATGAGCCCGATGAGATACTACTTCTCCACTCTGCGTCATGAGTATTTATATTGAATGAAGCATTGTCTGGTATTTGAAGGTTGATAGCAATTTGCCAATATCATTCTTGCAATGAGACATGAAATAACTGTGACTAGCAGTTGTCGCGGCCTTCGTCCGATCAGAGGTTCTGATTCACGTAGTGTTCCTGGCCGTTGGGCCCATAGTCAATGAGTTTTTGACACGCTTCAATCGATATCGTGGGGTGCATGATGGGATTGGAACTCACCTTCGCCGTCTTAAGACGGCGCTTGCTGGTGATTGAGTCCAGATCTTAGGTCAATATCAGCCTCTCCCCCTAATATTTTAAAAAAAGTCTGTGTGTATTTTCTCGCACAGCATCTCTACGCGAGATATTGTCCACAAACTGTTGCCAACGCAGTTGATCAAACGGCTGTTGCAAACTTGCAAGCAGGGTTGTTTTGTACGCCATGATTGATGAATGTATATGCGATCCAAGATCTTGTGCTAACACTTCACTCAAATGTTCAATGGCCTGCTGTTTTAGTACAGGAGGCAAGTTGGTTATTTCAAAATAATCTGGACGTACCAATAAGTCAAACATCAAATATATGTTAAGATTTTTTGCCCACTCAATGATCTTGCCAAGATGCATGATATTCAAATTCTGCACAGTAGTATGAATCACTGGGTTGATATTTTTACAACCAATGATTTGTTTTATATTGCTTTCAACTTGATCAAACTTGCTGGGATAACGAATGTATTCGCCCAAATCTCCCACAGCATCAACACTCAACATCATTCTTACAGCCTTGAACTTGCTCAGTGCCTGTTGCCACTGCGGAGTCCACATGGTAGCATTGGTAGTCAAATGTAGCAGTGTGTTGTTTAACTTGTCTGATGGAAAATGTTCAAGCAATTCTAAAATTCGTTTGTTGTACATGGGCTCACCGCCACGGAGATGGATCACTCGCGGCTTGTAATCCATTAGGCGTTGTAAATTTTCAAATGCAGATTCTGACCAAGAAAAATCATGTTGGTTAAAAATGGCAATACCAAGTTGGCGATTTTCTGCCAAAATAGCACTGCTGTTGTACTCATTGCACATCACGCAAGATAAATTGCAGAGATTTCCCACAGCCGCCTCAATATTGAGCACCTTTGATTGCTGGGGCTTTGCTCCAATGATCTTGTATTCGTTGGCTTTGACTTGTCTAAGACTTTGTGCCCCAGTGGCCTCTTGTTGCCAACAACTGTGGCATCCAGAGTGCGGCTGATCTTGTGCAAATGCTGATTTCACTTCATGCAGGTAAGCATTCTGCAACCACTTATCTGGTGAAGCATGATTGATATTTTGTCTATGTGGTGCTGGCACTTGATGCATGCAACAAATTTCATAATCGCCGTTATTGCCAACACTGACATGATTGAATGGCATTGCGCAATAGTGTTTCATGATGTATATATCTATGGGGTTGGGGTGCATGATGGGATTCGAACCCACGCATATCGGAATCACAATCCGAGGTCTTGACCGCTTGACGACACGCACCATGTAGAAACACTCTTGACCTCCACCCGACTTGTAGTGATCAACCTACGTTCACCCTTCTCAGATCCTGCGTCCAGTTTAGAGTGTTTTTACATGGCGCGACCAGAAGGATTTGAACCTCCCACCCCTGCGTTCGTAGCACAGTGCTCTATCCAAATGAGCTATGGTCGCATGCAAAACTTGGCGGTCTCAGGGGGTAACGATCCCCCTCCTCATGCGTGACAGGCATGTGTGCGTCCGTGAACACCTTGAGACCAAAAATGTTACAGCCAAGCACCGAGAACGCTGATTTAGACGTTGGGTGCTTCCCAGTCAAAGCCGATGCAGTTATGTCAGGATCCGTCGCCGGCTGCTTGGACCCGAATA
>Ga0247834_1004531_pt1 | contig 17410 bp, 13 predicted proteins | sample LaCruzMarch2015__8_FD_187118 | JGI IMG/M metagenome (GOLD analysis project Ga0247834, IMG submission 187118) | Freshwater microbial communities from meromictic Lake La Cruz, Castile-La Mancha, Spain - LaCruzMarch2015_12m | ecosystem: Environmental > Aquatic > Freshwater > Lake | place: Spain...
AATTGATTTATCAGGGTCGGACAAAGATAAGACCAATCTTGAAAGTTACTACAATCTTGAAGATCAGCTAGCAAAAGCTCAAACTCAAGCTGATATTGATCGGCAGCAAATGCTGTTTGACCATCAAATAAAATTAATGAATCTGGGTTTTGATTTAAGAGAAGCTCGTGCTAATAGCTTCCAGAAAGATGCGATTCGTTTTCAACGCGAATTAGCACAAATTGAACAAGAAAGAGCAAATGCAATGTTTAAAGCAAGATCTGATGTTCTTTTAGCGCAAGGAAGCGTTGCTGGAGGAGCAAGACCAGCGGGAGGCGCTACAGGCGGTGCTATAGGAGGTGCAACAGGAGCAGGAATAATTGAATATATTTCCGGTGATCCTTCGCGGGCAGATTATCGGCCAGATCATGGAACCGTTAAAAATTATCATGATCACATAGCATTTGCTACTAGAGAACTTGCTATTGCTGCTTACAAAAAGCTAACGGCAGCAGATATAAAAGTCACGGAATTCCAAGGGTTTGGCGCTGGTGTTACAGGCCCCCACAGCGGCCCTGGATCATTGCATCATAAAGGATTAGCTATGGATATTCCTGGGTATCAGCATGGAGGTTCAGGGCCTATCGGACCTAAAGAATACGCTGGATCTGCTCGCGTAAGGGCGATATTAGGAATAGGAGGGGCTGGCGGTGGCACTGCTGGAGCTGGAGCACCTCGCAAAGTGCCTGGCAGTGAAAAACGCGATATATTGGCGGAACAGGCAGCAGAAAATGCATTGCGCAAAGAAAAATTACTTGGATTGCAAGAGGAGGAATTATATTACAAGCGCATTGCTGTAGCAATTGCTAATTATGCTGCTTCTATATTTTCACCAGAAGAGCAGCAATTGCAAAATAATTTATTAGAAAAACGCAATAATTTAATTAAACAAGGCGTATCAAAGGATGTGATAGATTTTGAAATGGAACGCTACGAAAAGCAAGAAAAATTTAACGATGGCATTGGAGTTGCTAGTAAAAAAATAGAGGAAAACAATGCGCTGGTGAAAGAAGGAAGGATGTCCCAAGAAAAAGCAACAGAGCAAAATGCAATACACAATAATACTATTGAAGAATTAACAAAGAATTTAAATCAACTAAATCCATTACTGGAAAGAAAAAATAAATTAACAAAAGATGGTGCATTTTTGACAGCTATGGCTTCACTAAAGGATCGCTTGGCAATAGCAAAAGCACCCACAGACGAGGCAGCAAGACGCGAGGAATTAAAGCAAGAAGGCTTCAGAGAAGAAGAAATTCCGCAAATAATAGCAGCAGAAAAAAACATTGCACGATTAGAAGAAATCAAGCAAAAATCCAATGACATTGCTTCAAGCATTAGCGAGTCAATAACCGGAGCTTTTAAGAATGTCGTCACAGGTTCCATGACCATGCAGGAAGCATTGGCAGGTAGTTTCCGCAGCATTGGAGATTATTTCACTGACATGGTGACAAAAATGATTGCGGATTATTTAAAGCTATTAATGATTCAAGGAATCAAGAGCATACTTAGCATGTTTGCCCCTGGTGCTGCTGCTGGTGGAGGCTTCGCTTTAGGCGGCCCTGGCGGGCAAGGGGCTGCTGGTAGTTACGGTAGCGCCATGAGCCCCACATCTTCCTTGCCTTCATTTACAGGGGGGGCGGGTTTTCAGCCCGTTAGCATGGGCGCTTTTGGCATACAACCTTTTGCCGCTGGTGGCATCGTGCAAGGGCCAACGTTGGGGCTCGTAGGCGAAGGTAAATACAACGAAGCCATCATTCCATTGCCTGACGGCAAAAGCGTTCCTGTTGACCTCGGAGGCGTGTCTGACGGCTTAGCTAGCAATATCACTAGCAATATTGTGGTCAATGTAAATTCCGATGGTCAAAGTTCAAGCAATGCAAACGGTTCTAATTCTGTAGACTTAGGACGTAAAATTGAAGGAGCTGTAAAACAAGTGATTGTGGCTGAATTAAGACCAGGCGGTGTTCTAGCGGGGAGGCGTTAATCATGACTCAACCAACATTAGCTTTACCTTGCGAATATGGCCTTACAGTCGTAAGAGGCACTCGCACTAAAGAAACAAAATTTGGTGATGGCTATATGCAAATAGCTCCTGATGGTGTCAACAATGAAATCAGAAAGTATCAAATTGATACAGTGCCAATTGCTGATTCAATTGCCATGGCATTAGATGCTCAATTAGCAGCACTACAAGGTGATTTCTTTTATTCGCAATTTTTTATGGATGATCGCTTATATAAATACAGACTTATACCAAACCAATGGCAATGGGTTAGTATGGGGCCAAATAGCAACAAATTTTCTTTTTCTGTAGAAAGGATTTACGATGCTAGAAGCTGATATTCAAAAAGGATGGCATGATGCCATTGTTGAAATGTATGATATTGACTTGTCTCCCATTACGGGAGATGCCAATGATATTTATTATTTCACTAATCAATTAAAGCCTGACTCTTCTGCTATTGAATGGAAAGGTAACACTTATGATGCATTGCCAATTATATCAACAGGATACGAACGTAATACCACTGGGCAAATTGCACAACCATCTTTAACTGTTGCTAATATCTTAGGAACATTTAGCACGGCAATTGCTGATTATGATGATTTAGTAGGTGCTAAAATTACAAGGCGACGAACATTTGCTAAATATTTAGATGGTGAACCTTTAGCTGATACAACACAAGAATTCCCCGTTGATATTTTTTACATTGAACGTAAAGTTGAAGAGTCTGCATTAGTAATTTCTTGGCAATTAAATAGTGTGATGGATTTGGAGGGGTTGCAATTGCCCCGTCGTGTTATTACGCAGAATCATTGCTTATGGAAATATCGCAGCAGCGAATGTAGCTACACTGGTCCACCAATATTTACGAAAGACGATGAAATGATAAGTTTAGTAGGGAGCAGTGCAGAAGCCGTGGCTGTACTCAATGCTTATACAGTGAAAGAACAACGATATAGAGAATACTTAAGTGCGTCTGCCGTCAGAAATAAGGCTAAAGAAGCAGAAGTAATTGCTTGCGCTCCATATTCATTGTTGGATAGCCAATACGACAGAAGTGGTTTCTCTGATTACTATGTGAGCAGCAATGGCAATGATGGTGTACTTACAGCTATATGGGCAGGCAGTGCTGTTACATTAGGGCTTGTATATAGACAAGGCGTTCAACGAGATTTTGATGATGGTAGCAATACTGTATATTATGAAATTGAAGAATGGGGGTTGAATGCAGCGGCATGTTCTACGGCCACTACTAATTTAGCAAGTGCTGATGCTGATCTAGCAACTGCCCTCGCCACTTATAATGCATCTATAATTTCATTAAATAATGCTATTGCTGCATTACCAGCGGGCGATCCCGCCTTTAATTTGGATGTATGTGGTAAACGCTTAAGAAGCTGCCAAATAAGATTTCCGCATGATTCCCTGCCATTTGGTGCATTCCCTGGCGCCAACCTCGTCCGATGATCCAGCAATTTTCAGCATTGTATGCCACCATGAAAATTCATGCTATGCAGTGTTTTCCTCAAGAAGCATGTGGTTTAATCGTGAATAATGAATATTTACCTTGTGATAATATGCATTCTTTGCCATTGGAATATTTTGCCATTGATGCAAAGGACTATGCAAAAGCATCAACCAAAGGAGATATTCAAGCAGTATTTCATTCTCATCCAAATCAATTAAATAATTTTAGTGCTCATGATATTGAAGCATGTAAACATAGTAAATTGCCATGGGTTTTATATTGCACAGGCACCAATGAATGGTCAGAAATTGATCCATCAGGAAATGCTCCTTACTTAGGAAGACCATGGCAATATGGCATTTATGATTGTTATGCATTGATGAAAGATTTTTATAATAGGGAATTTGGTATTGTGCTGGATGATTTTGATCGTGGAGAAGAAGGCGAATGGGAAAATCCTGAATGGCGTATGTTTGAAAAAAATGTAGAACAGCAAGGCTTTATTGATTGCAATGGCCCATTGAAAAAAGGAGATATGTTATTAATGCAATTACAATCTCGTTTCCCTAATCATGCTGGTTTTATAGTTGCACCTTCGTCTAATATTTTTTATCATCATTTGATGGGGCGCATTTCAGAACAGAATGTTTATGGCGGCTATTGGGCTAAGGTAACAAATAGAATATTGAGGCACAAGCAATTATTATGCAATTAATTAAAGTGAAGCTGCTAGGGGAGTTAGGGCGGAAATTTGGTCGCAGCTATGAATTCATGGCAAATTCTCCTAAGGATGTAATGTCAGCATTGTGCAATCAATTGGATGGATTTAGGCAATACATGGCGGATGCTCATGAACATGGCATTGGTTTCAGGCTTGTAGATGAAGATCCAGATGGCATGGATTATGCCAATGTGCTGATGGGCTGCAGGCGCCTTGTAATTGCACCAATCATTAGTGGTGGTGGCACTGTAGGACGAATTTTAGTTGGTGTGGCATTAATTGCATTGGCTTTTGTTCCTGGTGTTGGCACTCTCGCTCTTGGTACAATTGGCACTCAAGCATTGACGCTAGGAAGTTTAATGTTTAGCTTTGGTGTGGGCATGGTTTTAACTGGTATTGCATCATTACTTACGCCACCAGTGGAAACACCAAAAGGAGAAGCAGAACGTAAAGATAGTTTTTTGTTTGATCGCGCTGCAGAATTAACTTCACAAGGGTCACCAATACCTTTACTTTATGGTAGATTTCTTGCGCAAAGCCCTTTAATTATTAGTTCATCACTTTCCACTCAACAAGTGGCTGCGTAATGACTTTACCTACCATGGAATTAGAAGACGATATTATTTATAGCGGCGCGGGCGGCGGCAAAGGCGGCGGAGGCGGAGGCGGAGGCGGCAAAGGTAAAGGCGGCGGTAATGCGCGGAAGCCAGAAGAAGATCCTGAATCCTTACGAAGCCGGTCGGAAGCTAGTTTTGTTGCAGTGTTGTCCGAAGGGGAAGTACAAGGTTTTGAAGATGGTGTAGATCCACTCACTCGTATTTTTTTAGATGGTGTGCCATTAAGGAATAGAGACGGCAGTTCTAATTTTACGATTAATGCATTTTTTACAGGTTCTCCTTCAACGGCACAAGGCAAAGGAAGTTTAATTCCTGCTATTTCCAGTTCAATACCAGGATTGACTCGTGATAATGCCAATGGTGGTGTAAATACTATTGTTGCTGATTATCGCGTGGGAGTACAAAATCAAGATCCGATGCCTGGTTTTGATGATGTAAGAGCAGAACAAGGTGTGAATATTAAACTTACAAGAGCAGCCGGTCGTGTGTATAGGGTTACCACCAGCAGCTTGTTTAATCGAATAAGAGTGAGAATAGGAATTGCTGCATTATTTTATGTTAATAAAGATAATGGTGATGTTAGGGGAGGATTTGTAAGTTTTAATATTCAAATTCAAGCAGAAGGTGGCTCGGTAATTGTAAATGATAATAAAGTAATTGGTGGTAAATCAAGAGGGCCAGTAGATTTTGAATACGAATATTCATTATCCGGCAGTGGTCCATGGATAGTAAGCGTCGAAAGAACAATGGCAGATCCTAATACCACCACTGAAAGTAATGATTTATATTTTAAAGCGATTGTAGGAATTATAAATCAATCATTTCGCTACCCCAACACGGCATTGCTTGGCTTAAAGATTGGAGCTGAAAATTTTTCTGCAGTGCCAACGGTAGCAGCGGATATGCTGGGAATTAAAGTTAAAATTCCTCAAAATTATGATCCTATTGCGCGATCATATACAGGCATTTGGAATGGTACATTTAAAACAGAATGGAGTAATAATCCAGTGTGGATATTTTATGATTTACTTACTAATACAAGATATGGAGCAGGACAGTTTATAGATGAAAATCAAGTGGATCGTTATAGTTTATATCCAATTGCTCAATATTGTGATGAATTAGTAAGTGATGGCAAAGGCGGTAGAGAACCACGTTTTACTTTTAATGCTTACATTACAGACCGAGGAGAAGCTTATAGCGTTTTAAATAGTTTAGCTGCTGCTTTTCGTGGGATGCTATATTTCAGCGAGGGAACAGTTGTTGCTATTCAAGATCGCCCTAAAGTAATTACTAAAATATTCTCTCCTGCTAATGTTGTTCAAGAAACAGATGATAATGGCAATGTAACAACACCACCATTTGCTTATGAAGGCACAGCACGTAAAGCAAGAAAAACAGTTGCTTTGGTGAGTTGGAATGATCCGGATGATTCCTATAAAAGCAAGATTGAATACGTGGAAGATGCTGAGGGACTGGATCGCTATGGCTACCATGAAGTAGAAGTTAGGGCTTTTGGTACCACTTCTCAGGGACAAGCGCAACGAGTGGGAAGATGGATTTTATTAACAAATCAATTAGATACGGAAACTGTTACGTTTAAAACTGGCACAGAAGGATTTTTTTTGTTACCAGGGGAGATCATTGGTATTGCAGATCCAACCAAAGGAGGGAAGCGCTATGGGGGAAGAATTACTGCAGCAACAACAATTGCCATTACCATTGATTCTCCATTCACTCTGCTGAGCGGCAAATCCTACACACTCACTGTAATGCTTCCTGATGGCTCCCTAGAGAGCCGTACGGTGCTTAACAGCCCTGAGACCACTTCTGTACTCAGTATTAATCCAGTTCTGTCTGAAGCGCCCGTACAAGGCGCTCCTTGGGTGTTACAGGAGGATGCTGATGGCATAAGAAAATTCCGTGTGATTTCCATTAATGAAGACGACGGACGAATGACAGTAATTGCTTCTTTATATAATGAAGACAAATTTGCTATTGCCGATAGCCCTCAACTAGGTTCTAAGCGTGTTTCACTCTCTAGACTGCAAACAATACCACTGGTAACACCAGGCAGTATTATTCTTGGAACAAGAGCATAATGGCTTACAATGAAGTGGCATGGGACTATCCTCAATATTCGTCATATTCGATTCTTAATGCAGCCGTAAATCCAGCTATTTGCTGGCATCCATTGCAAAACAATCCATTTATTGGTGCGTTTGACGTGGATTATCTGGACGTTGAAAATAAACTATGGGTGAATATTGGACGCACTGCTACTAATTACATTCGTTTTCCCAATGATGATTACAGCGGGCAAGGGGTTTATCAAATTAGAATTGCTACAATAGGTATCAATGGCATTCGCTCTCCTTATGCTTATAGCACAGTAGCATTTTCCAGCCCTCTATCGTTTGACTTTACAACAAATCAGACAGTAAGATTGGTAAATGGTACCGAAGTGCCTAACCAGCGCTATCTTTTCTTGATTCTTTAACATGGCAAATCTTTACGGACTTGATGCTGCTGGCAATGCTGCCTACGTAAGAGCCACTGGCGCTGGTGCCGTTGGCGATCCATTCATTGTGAATAATGATTTATTCACTTCTGAATTGAAAAGTGCTTTTATTACTGGCACGGCTAGTGCAGATGTAATTGCAGCAGTAAGTAGCCGGAAATTAAGAGTGATGGCTATGACTATCACTTCAGTATCGGGCTGTACGGTGAAGCTTCAAAGTGGTGCATCAGCAGACAAAACACCTCCATTTCATATTGCTGCTAATGGTAATCTGGCACAAAGCAATCCATTGGGGCTTTTTGAAAGTGTAATTAGTGAAAAGATTAATGCTGTGGTAAGTGGTACCACCACTTATACGGTGATGCTTTCATATCGAGAGGTGGCATGAGCGTTTTTCTTGCTACTAAACTTGTTCCTCAAATTAATTTGCATTTATTGCGTAGAGATTTTTTTGATGGCATTAGCTTGTTACTGCAAGATAGTGATGGAGAACCATTTGATTTAACTTCAGTAGAAGTGTGTGCTTCCGTATGGAAAAACACAACTGCTGGAGCACTATCACAAGTTACTGCTTTTAATGTGGAAAAGCAGGAGCCACTTCGCAATGGTGTGGTAAGGCTATGGCTCACGTCTTCTCAAGTGGGAACAATTTGGGATGCAGCGCAGGAACCACAAAATGCAGCTATTAGTCAAAGTTTCTTTCCCACTACTTACACTGAAAATGAAGTGCAAGGTTCATTGTCGTGGGATGCTCGCATTGAAAAACAAGATGAATTAGCTAGTTTAGTTAGTGTTAGCAGTGGTGTATTTATTTCTCAAACTAATCATGGTCTTGGTGCTACAGAACGAGTGGTATTTAGTGGTACCACCACTTCCAGTGGCATCAACTACAATGGCACAAGTGCTCGCATCTATACTAATTTGACGGGCCTTACTTACGTTGCTCCTTATTCTTTTACCATTGCAGCTCTTTCTGGTGTTACAGCCTCAGGAATTGGTGGAAAGGTTTATAGACTAAAACAAGATACTGCAGTGGGCGGCGGAGTAATCGTAGGCACCACTTTTTCCAATTGTTTTCCTTGAGGAACCATGGCTGATTTAAAAGAAGGCGTATCAGTTGTAACGGTAGGACGTACAGCACCAATTCCTCCTGGTCCGCAAACAGCAGATAAAAGCTTGCCAGTAGTAATTGCTTCTGATCAAGAAGCCGTGCCAGTGGTGGTGCAAAACCAGCAAATCAGTGAAGTTAGCTTGAGCTTGCTTGGTATTCCTCGTGCTGAAGTGGCGCTTGGTATTTTTGCTGATGTTACCACTTATGACATTAATCCTAATGAATGGGCAAGTGAAGGAACAGGGGCCACCACTCACATTGCTTCTGAAAGTGCAGCTAAAGTCGCATTAGGTACAGCCGCTACTAATGCATATCAAATATTAAGCAGCAAACGTTTTTTTCGTTATCAACCAGGACGAGTTAGTGCTGCTACTTTTGGTTTGCGCGTAGATTTAAGCACAAATATTACTGATATTAAAAAATTTGGTGCTTTTGATAAGCGCGATGGTTACTATTTGGAAGTGCAAGGCGGAGGGCAAACTGCTATTGGAGACAAAGAAACTAACTTTTATTGTGTAAGACGCACCAGTGCATTTGAAAGCAATGAAAGTGGCATTCGCACTGCAAATGTTAGTGATGGGGATCGTGGTACAGCAGGCACTGATTTGGTGATTGTTCGCGCAGGTCTTACTTATATTCATGCTGCTTTGTTTGATTTAAGTTTACAAGGTGTTGGCAATAATATTGGCAGTAATGCTTCAACTGATGGCACTGCTACTGTTGCTGCAAATTATTTAGTAGTGCCTAACTCTGCCCGCTACACTTATGAATATCGAGTGCCACGTAAGTTTTTTAGTCATGACCGTCTAGATGCTTTAACTCGCACTCAATACTATTCAGACAGAACCCCTGGTGGAGATAGTTTTAGCGTAAGCATTGGTGGTACAGCGGGCTCCCCTAATGTTACTTATACACCAGGAACTGCTGTTACCACTGACGAAGGTGATATTGAAACAAAACAAAGCGTATGGGATATAGATTTTTCAAAAGTTACAATGTATAAAATTGAATATAGTTGGTATGGTGCTGTTGGTGGTCATTTCTTAGCTTATGTGCCAGATGCTACAACAGTAGGAGAGGCTCGATGGGTGAGGATTCATCATTTGCGAGCTTCTAATCAACTAACAAGCCCTAGTCTCGCTAATCCAACACTGCCTATTTCATACTTAGTGCAGAAAGGAAGCAGTGGTAATGCAAATAGTTTATATAAATATGGTGCATCTTATTATATTGATGGTGGTGATAAAGGAACAATTACCGCTCGCTCACAAAGTAATTCAATAGACAGAAGCGTAACAACTAGCGGCACCATGCTGCTTGCATTGCGCACCAAAAGCACAGTAGGAGCTAGTGCCATTCGCAATCGGATGCAAGTGTATCCAACAAGAATGGGGATTGGTGGTGATGGTAGGGCTGTAGTAAAACTAATTAAAAATCCAACTCTTGTATCTGGAACACCTTCATTTACTTCTGCTGATTCACTGTCTCCCATTGAATTTACTACTACCAGTGGAATTACAGTGGTATCTGGTGGCACTACAGTTGCAACATTTTTTGTAGGAGCAGGCGGCGTAGATATTGATTTGGCGCCATATTTTGGTTATAACAAAGACTATTTGTCTTATCCATTGACTGCAGCATCAGGAGATACATTGTATGTATTCGGGCAAGGATCTGCTGCTACTGTTAGCATGAGCGCTAGTTTAACCTGGGAAGAGCAAGTGTAGGCAAAGCTTATGACATTTCAAGAAGATCTTGAAGATTATTACCAGTTGGAGGAAGATGTTGAAGCGCTAGGGCTAATTGAAACAGAAGCCGAGTTAATTGATTTTGCTAGTGGGGTGGATTTAATTGACGGTAATACCAGTGAGCAACTAACGGGAGAAAGCTTTGAATTTCAAGCATTAAGTGAGTCTTGTTATCCAGTTGTAATTACAAATGATGAAGAGGGACCTGCGCTAGTTAATGTAACTAATAGGCAACAAAGTGAAGTTGATACTAGCTTACTGGGGATTCCACGTTCTGAAACTGCATTGAGTTTACTGGAAAACGTAAATATCTATGGTGTAAATACTAAAGAATGGACGGCTGATCCTGCTGGCGGCTTTGGTTATACATATTACCAAGATCCCTCGGACTGGACCTTTCGTGATAACTATGGAAATTATCGTCGCCATTTACCAGCAGAAAGTGCAGTGCAAGCATATTGCTTTCCACCTCCCGTCAGCTTTTCATTTGTTATTGACGACAATAGCGGGCGATTTCCTGGTGGTTATACCAATGGTGTGATGAATGCCTATTGGGAAACTAAGCGTACTTTTCGCTATCAACCAGGTCGTGTTACTGCTTTTACTTTTGGCACACGAATGTCTACTGGCAGCAGCTATGCCGGAGAAGTGGTGCAATGGGGATGCAGGAATGATTATGGGGATGGTTATTATTTTCAGCTAGAAAAAGGCACCGATTTATTTATTATCTATCGACGATTTAATTCTATTCTTAATACCATTGAAGAAGTGAAATTCCCTCGACTAGAATGGACTGGAGATAAAATTTTAATTAATGAAGGGTTAACAAATTGGGGCCTTGATTTGTCAAGAGTAACAATGTTTAAAATTGAATTTAGCTGGTATGGCGCCGTAGGAGCTAAATTTTTAGCTTATGTACCAGTAGATCATGACGAAGCACGATGGGTGGAATTACATTATGTGGTAATTGAAAATCAACTTGAATTTCCAAGTTTAAAAAGTGCTTTCATGAAAATGTTTATTCAAGCACGTAATACCGCTGGAGCTGTAAATCCTGCTTTCATTAATTTATATGGCAGTAGTGTTTATATTGATGGTGGTGATAAAGGCACTGTTACTCTTGGTAGCGCAGCTTTAGGCGGAGCAAAGAATATTGATAGTACAAGTAGAGCAATTTTAGGCTTACAAGTAAAAGGGCAAATTAATAACATAGATAACCAAAAAGCAGTTTATCCAGTTAGTTTGGCTGCATTTGCTTCCACGGAAGCTCGTTTTGATTTAGTGCTTCAAGGAAATGGAACGGGAGCAGGGGAAAGTTATTATTATGGCAATGGCACTAATTTAACAAAATCGGCTAGTTCTGGCTTAACTATAACTCGTGTTAATGACAACGTATTGCAAATTAGCGGAGGTACATTTGCTGATATTTCAGCAGAACTAAGTGGCTCTACTAATTATTTAACTGGTCGTCGTGTGCGCGTCACAGGAACTAATATTTTCAACACGCATGTTGTAGCAATCAATCCTGGACTCACTCAAATAACAACAGACAGAGCCATCCCAGCAGGCACCACATCAATTCGTCTATCGCGCATGAATAGCTATGCCATTAGTAGTGGCATCACGCCTACAGGCGCTAGTGGTGCTACTGGCTCGATCTTTTTTAATAGTGGAGGCGGTCAATGGAGACTAGGCGCGTGGTTTCAAGCTAGTGGTGCATATAGTACAAGTCAAGATGTTATGTGGTTCGCTAGTAAATATACAGGTTTAAATTTTGATAGGAATGGTAATATTGTAGGAGAGATAGATTTACCTTTTGAACCTTATAGGCAAGCTGAATTCTCAATTACTTTTCCCAGTGGCACTTCTAATACATTGGTATCATTTGGTGGTACCATTCGCACTTTAACTGGCGTGACCAATCCTTGGCCCATGGTATTAGTAGCAGAATTAATGGATAGCTCGCAATTAAATGATGTGGTATTAGCTTTAGGCACTCCAACAGAACGTATAACACCAAACAGTGGCTCTACAACAGCAATCACTCAATGGGCCAACGCAAGTGGGCTTACGCAAGATACTACAGCGGCAGGAGGTGCTGTAACGATTGCAAATAAATTTGAAGGATCATCTTCTGACCCGCTATCCGCAGTGCTTGTTGATACACAAGGTTATCGCACTTTATTTGCCCCTCAGCGAGTAGCTACATATTTCTTGGGAGCGAATGAAATGAAACAGTTTGATTTAAGTGGTTTATTTGGTCCTGACAAAATGTTTATTACTGGTAAGCCAGGTACAACAAACAACAGTGGAGCGCTATTTGTCGTTGCTACTGCTAGGGTTGGAAGTGGCGTTGCAAGTGCCACTCTTAACTGGGAGGAACAATAATGGCATTACCAGGGCTGATTAGTGCGAATAATTTAAGTGATGTAGCAAGCATTGAAGCAACATGGGACAACTTGGGCAATGGTGTTCAATATACAATTACAGGTGTAACAACAATTACCATTAAAGGAAAAGATATTCTTGCGCTTAGTAATGTTAGAAATACTTCTGTTCGTGATTTTGTTTTAATAAAAGGGCTTACGACGTTAGTCCAACCTCGCCTTACCACTGCTGTTGATACTACGTCTGCAACTGTTGTTGTTGAAGAAAATTCATTACTAAAAGCTTCCCCTATTTCATCAGGTGTTTTTTTAATTAATAGAGGTGCATTAACAGCATCCGGCTTAAGAGTGAATGGAACACCACTGGCTTCATTATCTTCATCGCCATTTTCCGGTTCTACTGCATTATTCCCCATTGTGTTATCTTCTTTAAAATTAACTTCAGCACTTCGATGGACACCAGCAATGACATCAGGGATACTTTCATCTCCAGATAAAGCTGTTCCCATTGAAACTAATGAATTTATTTTATTTGCTAAAGTGGGGCCAAACTAATGGTACAACAATACGGTTTTCGTGCTGCTAGCAATTTATCAGAAATTTTAAATAGAAATACTTGCTGGGATAATTTAGGTTTTGATCGTCGTGATTTAGCTTTATTGGTTAATACATCCGCTTCAGGCGTAGATAGCAATGACTACCAGGCTATTATTGGTCTTTCCAGCTCGTTAGAAGAGCAAATAGTAGCTGCACTGTCTGGTTCGTCTGCGGCGGCTGCTATTTTTGCTCAAAAAATTAATAAAAATGGAGATTCATTTATAAGTAATATTCAAGCTGATATTGTTAATAATGACCGCCCCTTCACTGATGCGGCTAATATTATTTATGGGCCATCTACTGCTAGTTATTTTTCTCCTACTATTTCAGGCGACTATAACACAGGAGCGGAATATAAATTAGGAGCAGTGCGGTCAACTACTATTACTGTTAGTGGTTTTAATTATAATGGCACTGTTTATGATTGGTCTAATTATTATGTACGTTACAAGCAATATTTAACAATAGGGGAGCAACCTTCATGGACTACAAGAAAAAGCCCTCTTTACCTTGCACCACCTTCTGCCTATAGCTCCAATCGAATTTGGTTGGATTCCGAGCATAGCTCGTTTAATTTGGATGGTAGTAATGGCGTGGTGCAATGGCGAGATGTCTTGGGTCGCACGATAGCCCAACAAGACACTTCAGCTAATAGACCTATTTACACCATTAATGTATTAAATAGTAAACCTGGTATTGTTTTTGATGGAAGTAATGATTCTTTATCTTTTGGTAATATTGCATCGTCTTTTCCTGATGCTGCAACCATTGTAGTTGTTGCTTCCATTGGGGAATCAGTAGCAAGAGGAGATAGTGATTTTAATATTTTTAGCACGTTAAACAATACATCACCTCGATGGCGCAGTGGTGACGGAAATGGTGATTTTGGTGTGTTTAGCAATGCAATTTTAAGTGATTTTCCTCGTAATATGTCAGCAAATGGCACATTAGTATTTAGTGTGCAAGCAAGTCAAGATTATGGCATTGAATTACGGATTAATGGTAATCGTTGGGATTTTTTAAGCAATCGTTTTACAGCTCAATTCACTTATAATGCAGGTTCGGAGTATCGCTTGGGAGCCAATGCTAATGCAAGTGCTGGTTTTTTTACTGGCACTATGTTTGCTTTTGCGGCTTTTGACACGCTATTAAGCACAAAAGAGTTAAGAAGTGTTGAAGAATACTTTGCTTGGCGCTATGATTTTGTATATGATCCCGACCGTTCTCAACCAATAGAATTAGAAGACGGTCAACCGCTGCAAACAGAAGGCAGCATTTCTTTCATCCTCGGTTAAACAATGACTAAAATTTCTGCCTTAAGCGACATTGGATCTGCATTAGCTGATGGTGATGCATTTGTCATTCAAGATGTAAGTGATGGTGTAACACCAAACAAAAAAGTAACCGTAAGTGGCATTCGCACTTATTTAGGCGTAGGAACCAGCCCGTTCTATACGGACATCATGGTAAATACCACACCATTTATTTGGAATCAAACTAACGATACTTACTATGAATATCGCAACACTTTAAATTTAGGTACTTTTACAGGGCCTGCGGCTGCAGGAGCTGGCTATACCACTCAGCCTGATTTACGAGTGCATAGTTCAATGAGGCGAGTGGGAGTGCATGCAAGTGGTTTTGTTAATTATTATTTAGATGGTGCAGATAGTACATATCTTGCTGGTGAATGGTTAAAAATTTACGAAGGAGAGAATAAAGCTGGTAATGGTAGCACTAATAATTATATTCGTAGTGGTTTAAGCGCATGGGTGAGTGGCACCACTTACAACTTCCGTAATCGTGTTACTCATGCAGGAGCTGTATGGGAATGTATTGTACCCATCACCTCAGGCACTCCTGCCAATGGTTCTGTTACGGCCACAGGAATTATTAATACGGCTGCAAGTGGTAATGTAATGGTGGAAGTGCCTGAATTTTTTGTTCGTATTGATTGGAATGATGGCTTGGGATGGAAGAATGTAGCTGGTGCTGATGTAGATGGTGAATATAAATTATTGGTGCCATCAGGATTGTCTACCACTGATCCATTGAGAGTTTATTATGTGTTGCCTAAAACAGAATATGATGGTTTAGGGGCAGGAGAAAAAAGCAAATGGATTAGGCATCCAGCATTTTGGGCGAGTGGAGATACTACAGCGCAATGCACTGTATATATTGATGGCACTAATGCAACTGTTTTTGAACCATCGCCTTATGTAGGGCAGCGTGATGCTAGTGGCGTAACAAGAGTGTGGAATGGTAGTGCATTCGGTTATTACACGAGCAGTGGCACTGCTACTACAATTAGCGGCTTTAATGCTTCAACGGCCATTCGTTATCGTTACATTGCTGCTTATCAAGGCACTACTGACGGCACGAAGCTACAAAGTATCACGGCTTCTGGCGTTTATACGAGTCACACTCGTGCCACTGGTCTTTCTAGGGCTCGTGCTATTGCTTCTGGATGGGCGAATGGTGATTATGCACTATGGAATGCCTGTCAGCTTCTGACGGTTATGGAATATCGCAATTATTTTATTCAAGATCCTACCGTTGGCATTGGCAGAGGGCGTGATAATTACAACGCACTGGCTGGCTATCGTGATTATCAACTTGGCATTTTAAATACTAAAGGTAATACAACATTTAACAATACCACTGACGGACGTAATTCCACGGCTGGTTCTGATGATTTAGCGGCAATGCAATGGCGAGGAGTGGAGCATTATTATGCTGGCACCTGGCGCTGGGTGCATGGCATAAATATCAATGCAGGCGCCAATGGCCAAATTTATTTAGCTCTTAATCCTAATAATTTTGCGGATAGCACTACTACTAATTTCACAGATACAAATAACCAAGTGAGCACTGCTTCAAACGGTTTGTACATTGGCGGCTTTAGAGATGATGCTGGACTCTTTTTCTTCCCTGATGATGGCGGCACCACTTCTACTTATGTGACTGATATACGCTATGGCACTTATGGCACATCGGGGTGGCGGGTGCTCCTTGTCGGCGGCAGCTCGTTTTATGGGGCGGGTTGCGGTCCGTGGGGTTTCAGTGCCGGTGCTGACCCTTCTCTTACCGACGGTGATATTGGCTCCCTCCTTTCGCGCTAGCGCAGGCTATAGTGAAAGGGTGGTTCATTATATCACAGGCGGGTAGTTATGGGGTGGCGAGTGCTCAATGTCGGCGGCAACTCGAATAATGAGGCGGAATGCGGTCCGTGGAATTTCAATGCCAATAATGACCCTTCTAATACCAACGATAATATTGGCTCCCTCCTTTCGCACTTCCTGAGCAACAATTCATTTTGCTAACGATCATTTCCGTTAATATTGTGTTGACTATTCGCCTCGCCTGCATTTTTTTTGTTTGCAGGGGAAATCTAAGTCTGCTGTTCGGGAATTTCCCGCACCGCTAGTAGGGGCTTTGCCCGCGAATGTAGTGAAGGATCTCAGGAACAGTTCTAATGCCAAAACGTCATGGTCATTTATATGAACAAGTTTATGATTTGGAAAATTTAGAATGGGCGCATCATTTTGCTAGCAGAGGGAAACGCAATAGAAAAATTGTGCAATGGACAGAAGCTAACAAAGGAGATTGTTTGCTCACTCTTCAATGGCTTCTAAAAACAGGCTTGTTTGAAACAGGACAATACGAAAATTTTATAGTCAACGAACGCGGAAAAGAACGCTACATCTATGTTCTTCCATATTTCCCTGACAGAATTTTGCATCATGCCGTGGTGCAAGTGTTAGCACCAATTTGGCATGCATGGTTTATTCGTGATACCTATGGCTCCATTCCAGAACGAGGAGTGCATGATGCTTTAAAGCGAATGCAACGAGCAATGCGCAACGACCCTCAAGGTACGCGCTATTGCTTAAAATGTGACATCAGGAAATACTACCCTTCAGTTGATCACGACAGGCTTAAGCTTCATTTACGTCGCAAGATCAAAGACAAGCAAATGTTGGCATTGCTTGATGAAATTATTGATAGTGCCCCTGGTATTCCTATTGGCAACTATCTAAGTCAATATTTTGGCAACATTGCCCTAACTCCTTTTGATCATTGGCTAAAAGATGAAAAACGCGTTAAGTATTACTTTCGCTATGTTGATGATTTAATTGTATTTGCCGAAGACAGACGCACTCTTCATTGTCTTCTTAAGGAAATGAAAGAAC
>Ga0247834_1004536_pt1 | contig 17396 bp, 26 predicted proteins | sample LaCruzMarch2015__8_FD_187118 | JGI IMG/M metagenome (GOLD analysis project Ga0247834, IMG submission 187118) | Freshwater microbial communities from meromictic Lake La Cruz, Castile-La Mancha, Spain - LaCruzMarch2015_12m | ecosystem: Environmental > Aquatic > Freshwater > Lake | place: Spain...
ACCCACTCTTTGCCAGAATTTCTCGTTCCCGGTGGACCGCACCACATTCAAACAACTCGCCACCCAAGCCGCCTTGGACATGGTGCGCCGTGCTCTCTTGGATTAAATTTCACGCAGATGTGTGGAATTCGTGATTGCCAGAAACCCAGATTTCTCTACTTTTAGGAACAGTAGCCGGCGTGGCGGAATTGGCAGACGCGCGCGACTCAAAATCGCGTTCCGCAAGGAGTGTCGGTTCGATCCCGACCGCCGGTAGTTTTTTAGATATCAACCCGCAGAGGCCCATTAGTAACGGCTCTGCGGGTTTTTCGTGTCTGGACATTGCGGGACAAGGTTGGACTCAAAAAGACAAATAAAGGTTGCGGGAATGCCACAACTGCCACAAGGTTTGTCCAGTTATGTCTTACAGAGTTACAGAAGATCGGTCGCGCAGGACTTCGCCTTGGGTTCTGACTATACCAAAATCGCTGGCGGGGCGCAGGCTTCGATTCTTTTATCCTACGGAGGCGCAGGCTTGGACGGAGGGTCCGAGGTTGTTGGCCAAGCTCCAGAAGGGTGGGACGGATGCTTTGGAGGGGGAGGACGGCCCGACGATGGAGCGGGTTGTGGCAATGTTTGTGGCACTTTTCCAAGACAGGTCGAAGTCTCACCGAGAGAAGGTGGAGAAGGTGGGGAAGTGGCTGGTGCGGGATTTCCAGTGCCAACTAAAAGCGGTGTCGCCGGTGATGATGGTTCAGTGGTTCGCGAAGATTCCGGGATCGGATACGCAGCGGGCCACGGTCTACCGCTATGTGCGGCTTTTCTTCAACTGGTGCGTGAAGATGGACCTGCTGGATCGGTCGCCTTTCCGAGCGGTGGACTGCGCAAGGGCGCGGTCTCGAAAAGATATTCTCGATGCCGGTGAGATGCGCGAACTGCTGGATGCGGAGATGAGCGATTCGATGCGGGCTTCGATTCTGCTGGGCGGGTTCGCGGGCCTGCGGAGCATTGAGGTTCAGCGGATGGACTGGGAGGATATCAACTCGGAGGCGGGGCAGGTTTATGTGCGCCCGGAGGTCTCCAAGCAGCATGACGGCATGATGGACCGGATCGTGGATTTCACGGAGCCGATGATCAGTCGAAAAGAATTCTTCACCGGCAAGAAGGGTCGGATCGTGCCGGGGAGTGCGCGGGCGTTCTACGAGGAGCGCAGGCGGCTGGCGGCGAAGCTGGGATGGGATGGGTTTCCGGAGAACTCGCTGCGGCATTCGTTCGCGACCTACCACTTGGCGCGGTGCAAGAGCGCACCTCTGACGGCATTTCAAATGGGACATTCCAGTCCCGCGATGGTGCAACGAGTCTACGCTGTTCCCGCTGCCAGAGCGGACGCACAAGCGTGGTGGGGGATTTGACCTATGCCTTACGCGAATAAAAAAACGCAGAAGAAATTCATGGCGCGGCAATACACAAAAAAGTATGCGACCGATGACAAATTCAAAGAGGCCGAGGCCATGCGGAAAGCGGACTGGTATCAGCGAAATCGTGAGAAGGTGATTGCCAGAGTGCTGGAGAATCGGGCAAAGAAGGTGAAGATATGAAAGAGCATTTCGATATTGTTTTTAAAATTCTACTGCTGGTAGTTTTGGTATGGATCGCCGTCGAAATTCGCGCCATTTATGTTCCAGATGAGATTGATGCCACAGTGAGAAATGTATCCGGCTTAAATTTCGGAGTTGAAATTTATCGGTAGAAAACTCCCGACTTGCACCCGGCCCCGGACACAGACAGATTGATTTCGTGCAAAGTTTAAAGTCTGGATTCCAGTCTCTTTTTGAAGGATTTGGGTATGTGATGGGAATCCAGCCAAGGGAAGCGGTATTGAAAAAGACGGATGAGGAGGCGCTGGCCTCGGACTGGGAGGCGATCGGAAGGGATTTTGCTGCGGTCGGCAGGGATATGGGGCAAGCTCTGGAGTCTTTTTCCAAACGAGAAAAATAGAGTTGTGATTTTTTTCTTGTGATGAAGGCAGAATTGTTCAGATTGACTTCATATTCCGTTACGCCCGTAGGCGGGCACACAAACCAGCCCGCAGTCTCTTTCATGGGACTGCGGGCGTTTCTTATTTGCCTATGAAAAAAACTGCTCTTTTGATTGATGCAGGATGGTTCTTGAAAGGACTGGCTGATCAAATCTCCGTAAAATGGCCAAGTGCAAAACAAGTTTGCACTTCTGCAAAAAGCACTCTCCTGGAAACCGAGGATTTATATCGGATTTTTTATTACGATTGCAGACCTTTTGATGGTATTGTTACGAATCCGATATCTGGGGCATCGGATGATTTCACTAAAAAACCAGCGTTTGCTGGAAGAAACAAGTTTTTGGATGCCATGGAACAAGAAGAGTTTGTGGCATTGCGCCTTGGCGAATTGAAAATGCAGGGTTGGGATATCAGGCCAACATTCAAGAATTCCCTTCAAAGTGGAGCTGTATCGAAGATGACCGAAGACGATATGCATCCAAATTTCAAACAAAAGGGAGTGGACATGAAGATAGGAATCGATGTGGCCTCGCTTGCGTTCAAGCGTATCGTTGATCGGATTGTCCTGTTTTCAAACGATGCCGACATGATTCCTGCTATCAAATTGGCCAGGCGTGAGGGGGTTCAGATTTTTTTAGCCCAATTGACTACTCGCCCTCTTTCCAAGCAACTCATTGCACATTCTGATGGAATTCAAAAAATCACAATGTGAATTAAAGCCAGCATTCATGCGGGTCTGCGGTTGGGTTGGATGTTTCGGTTTTGAGTGAGTGAAAAGCGTGACGCTTGCGGAGCCTTTGTCTATGCGGGTGAAAATTTTTTTCTGCCCGCTGCGCTTGTTTCCATGCGGATGTCAAGTATTTTTTTGGGTAGGTGAACACCTTATTGAATTTTTTTTGAGAATTGCTGTTGACGGGTGGTTATACACCTGCAAAGTTGTGGATGTGCCAAGCAAAAGAGCAAAAGGGAAAAAGCAGATCGCCGTCTGGTTGACTCCAGAGGAGAAGGCGATCCTGCAACAATTGGCCAAAGAGCGTGGCCTGTCCATGACTGAAGTTCTCAAAGAAAAAATTTATGAGCATAACAAAAAGCAAAAGTAGTCTGGTCTCTGTTGGTCTCTATCTTGAGGCTAACGAGGTCGAAATTCTCAAGAAAGCGGCGAAGGAAGAGGGCAGGTCATTGTCATCGTATGTTCGCCGACTTTTTTTTGCCGACGGGTGTATAACCACCCCCTATCAAAATAAGGTGAACCCCGCAACCAAAAGAAAGGCTGCATGAGCGACGAAATCACAACCACCGAGGCGGCGACCCTTTTGGGCGTCTCTACAAAAACAATCTACCGGCTCTTGGATGCCGGAACCATCGAAGCGTCGAAGCCATTCGGCAATCGGGTTGGCCACCGCATTTCGAGGGCCGTATTAGAGAACTGGTATCGCCTTCGGAAAATCAAGACCACCAACCGCAGGAGGGCATCCAAATGAGCCACCAAGAATCTCTCTGGCTACTCCAGTCGATTTGGGAGGCGATCAAGGCTCTCGGTCCGGTGGCGCTCTTGGCGCTCTTTACATGGGGGGTGACGAAATGAGTGCGAATCTGGGCATCGCTATCGCCCTTCTCACGCTCGGTTCTTGCTTCGCCAGCTACCGGCTGGGGCAGGCGGACATTCTCGCGAGATTCCGGCGGCATGACGAGCGGCGTCGGCGTTGGGAAGAATTTGAAGATTTCGAGGACTAAAGATCCTCACCACAAAAAGCGGCCCCGAAGGACGGCAATCCAACGGGGCAGTGTTAAACCACAAGAAAAGCAGTAATAACAAAATGAGTAACACACAACTGACTACACAAGTCAACACACAATCGGTCGCCCTCGGCGACATGCAGGTGATGGCAAACGCCATCGTGAAAAGCGGTCTCTTCGGCATGAAGACTCCAGACCAGGCTTTGGCGCTGATGATCGTGGCGACCTCCGAGGGGCGTCATCCCGGATCGGTGGCCAGCGACTACCATATCATCCAAGGCCGCGCCTCTCTGAAGGCCGACTCGATGCTGGCGAGGTTCCAGCAATCGGGCGGGCGTGTCGAGTGGCACGACCATACCAACGAGAAAGTTTCCGCGACCTTTACGCACTCTGCGGGCGGATCGCTCCGCATCGACTGGGACATGGCCCGCGCCAAGGCGGCTGGGCTGGGCGGCAAGGACAACTGGCGCTCGTATCCTCGGCAGATGCTGCGGGCGAGGGTGATCAGCGAGGGGGTCCGTGCGACATTCCCTGCGGTTCTCAACGGGATGTATACACCCGAAGAGGTCGGCGAATTCGACGCACCACGGGCTGTGCGGTCGGTAACTCCGAAGGCCGAGGTGATCGAAGTGATCGCTCCAGCCATCACGCTTGAAAATGTGGACGGGGAGATGGTGATTGCGGTGCGCGAGACGGAGCAGACGATTCCCGCCGAGGTGGTATCAAATGATACCTCAGAGCCAGAGTGGGCGCTGACATTGGAGAAGCGCATTTTCGAGCATGAGGCAAATGTCAACACCTTCCTCATCGCCAATGGGCAGATCAGCGAGGGTCAGACCTTCCGTGACATGACGGATGAGGGCTACCGCAACCGGGTGCTGTCGAACACGCCACGCTTCTTGGATGCAGTGCTGAAGGAGGTCAAATAATGAGCGCGCCACTGGCGAAAGATTGGTCGGCGTGGGACCAGCCCACCCATGGCAATTGGACCAATGTGGATGTATCGATGCCGGACATCGACACCGATGTCATCATCGCGACTGAGGATGGCGAGGTGGGAGGCGGATATGATCACGGGCAAGACTGGCATTGGATAAGTGGCGGAACCGTAAAAATTGAGGTGACCCACTGGATGCCGTTCCCGAAACCTCCGCTGAAGGAGGTCGCATAATGAGCGCGATTCGACATTCAGCCCTGCCGAAGCTGGCGCAGTGCGCGAAATATGAAAGCAATCCCGTGGCCGGTTCGGCTGCGGAGCGGGGGAGTCGCCTCGATGCGGCGTTCCGTGCGTTTCTGATGGGACAACCTGTGCCGGTGGAGCTTTCCACCGAGGAGCAGGAGTCCGTGATGTGGGCGGTGGACACGGTCCGCGATCTGGCGGACGGCGGCGAGATCATCGCCGACGAGGTTAACCTAAAGGTTAAGACTCCCGGTCTCGACCATATTGGAACCGAGGATGCCCGCTGCGAGGACGAGGCCATTAGCTTCGACCTCAAGACGGGGCAGATTCGATCCTACTACGAGCAGATGGCGGCGTATGCGCTGGGAAACATGGATCGCTCGTTCAACGCGACATGGACATGCTGCCTGCTCTTCAGCGACCAGCGGGAATTCACGCGCATCGAGTTCAACTACGCGACCGCGAAGGCGGTGGTGGATGGAGTGCTGGAGGCGGTGAACGATCCCAATGCACAGCCCACCCCGTGCGAATATTGCAACTGGTGTAAAAAGGCGGATACCTGCCGCGCCCGCACGACTCCGGTGGTGGACACGCTGGCAGTGGTTGAGTCTGGCGTGTCGCTGGAGGCGCTCAAGTCCGGGTTGCTGGCAGACCCGGAGAGACTGGGGGCTTTTCTCACGACGAACGCAATCTTTGAGGATTTCGTGGATGATCTCAAAACAAAGGCCAAGGCGCTGATGAAGAAGGAGGTCGTGCCGGGTTGGAAACTCCAGAAGGAGGCCGGTCGCGAGCATTTCAACCGGATCGCCATCGTCTCGGCGGCAGTCGCCGGGAGGAGCGGTCTCGATGATCTCGTCGCCAACTGCGGCGGCAAGATGACCGGCACGAAGTTCCGCGAATGGTGCGCGAAGATGGGTGTGGAGGTGCAGGAGAAGCAGGCCATCGTCGGCAAGGAGATCGTGAAGCTCGTCGTAGACAAGCCAAAGAAGGGGAGGAAAGCAGAATGACCGGCGAAGAACTGCGCGAGCGGGGCATCATCGCGGTGGATGCCAACACGCCAACCGACTGGAAAGAGCAGACCGATGCCATCATCAGCTGGCTTGCCAGCAACAAGGTGGAATTTACCGCCGAGGATGTCCGGGCGTGGGTGGGTGATCCACCCCACCCGAACGCTTGGGGAGCCAGATTCGCGGCAGCGTTGAGGGCGAAAATCATCGTCCCTCTCTACTACCGCAAGGCGAAGCGGGCCAGCGCCCATTGCCGGGTGCTGGCTGTCTACACAGGAGCGTAATGCCAAACCGAATTTTAAGAGAGCGCATATTGACGAGCGAGCGGGTGAACCTCCTTGGCTGGGGTGAGGAGGTTTTTTACCGGCGCTTGATGAGTGTGGTGGACGATTTTGGTCGTTACCATGCGAATGCAAAGTTGATCCGGGCCGCCTGCTACCCGCTGGCGCTCGACAAGGTATCCGATGCGGATGTGGAGAAGTGGATTCTGGCGACAGAAAAAGCGGCTCTCATAAGTGTGTATCCGGCAGAGGACGGAAAGCGATACCTTGAGGTGATTAACTTTCGCCAGCAAGCGCGAGCAAAGGCGAGCAAGTTCCCGCAACCGACAAGCAAGTGCGTAGCAGATGCTACGCAGATGAGTAGCACACGCGAAGCATATGCACCCGTAGGCGGAGACGGAGACGGAGACGGAGACGGAGACGGATGCGGAGACGGAGGCGAGGTCGTAGGCGGTGGACCAAACGACCTGCCGGATGACGAAACGTGGCTCGCGAATCTTCAGCGGCAGTTCGCCGACCGGGATGTGGCCGGGGAGCGGGTGTCTTTCATGGCATTTTGCCAACGGAAAGGCACTTCGGCGAACCGCAGCGGGTTTGTGGGTTGGCTCAAGAAGGCGAGTCCGAAGCTGCAACCGGCCAAGGTCGAGGAGGTCGAGCAATGGTAGCCACGATTCAATGCTGCGCGACCGAGTCGTGCTTCAACTTGGTGGCCGCGCCGAGCGAAGATTTCAGCCGCTACTTCCCGAATGTGCGAATCCTGTGCGACGACTGCGATCTCAATCGCATCACCAAGCTCCAGCAGGAACAAGCCTCCGAGGAGCAGGAGAGGCGGCAGGAGGCGTTCAATGCCCTCTGTCCACCACTCTACCGCCAAAGCGATCCCGAACGCATTCCAGCGGCCTTCCTGCGCGAATGCGAGGCATGGCAGTATAATCCGGTTGGAATCGGTCTTGTCGGACCTGCGGGCTGCGGCAAGACGCGTGCGGCGTGGATGCTGCTCAAGCGCCTCTACATGAGCGGGCTTCGAGTCTTCGGCGTAACGGCCACGGCATTCGCCAAAGCCTGTGCCGACCAGTGGCACGACAACAACCAGGCTAAAGCTCTGGCCGAAGACACACTCACCCGCTGTCGCCGCACGAAGGTTCTCCTGCTCGATGACCTCGGCAAAAACAAATTCACCGAGCGGTCGGAACTGGAACTCTTCGACTTGCTGGAACACCGATCCTCCCACGAACTGCCCATCATTTGGACGGCCAACGCCGCCAAGGGCGACCTCAGAAAAATGCTCTCGTCCGACCGTGGCGAGCCGATCCTCCGTCGGATTTCGGAGTTCACAAAAATAATCAACACATGACACACGAACTCGCAGACAAACAGAACCGCTATGTGACCGCCGAAGGCAAATACACGGCGAAGGTAAAAGCCCCCGGCAACGGATGGCTTGGAACAACGAAGACCGGCACGGATTTCATCCGCATCCCGCTCCTCATTGACGATGAAGGCGACCAGCACGGGCGCGAAATCGTCTGGCAGGGCTGGCTCTCGGAGAAGGCCGCAGAGCGCACCGCGAAGACGCTCGACGAGGCGTTTGGCCGGGAGTGGGACATCCCATCGCTCAACGCTGGCAAGGTTCCATTTCTCGGCAAGCAGTGCCGGATCACGGTCGAGTCCGAGGAGGGAGAGGACGGCAAGGTGCGGCAAAAAGTCAAATGGCTCAACCCGATTGGCTCCGCTCCGCAGGCGCTCCCGGCTGACCGGCTCGCCACCCTCAACGAGCGGATCCTCGCAGCACGCACCGCAACCCCAACCGATGACGAAATACCGTTTTAATCGAGGACGCATCGCCCAAGGGGCCGCAGGGACAAAAACCTGCGGCTCCAACCTTGAAGACCTTTGGTGGCTGCTGCTCTCGCGGCAGATCAGCGAAGCCTGCAACCGATTCTGGACAGCAACCCCGGAGCGGCAGGAAATCGAAGCGAAGCGCAAAAAGAACACAAAACTATTTTGAACACACCAAAAACTGATGCGCTCTACGAGCGCCTACTGGACGAGAACCCCGGCAATCTCATTTATTTAGAGGAGATGCTGCACCACGCTCGACAAATGGAGCGCGAGCGCGATGAGGCGCGTGAATTTTTAAAAGCATCCAGCAAAGGCATTAGCAAAACGGTTCGCCTTAACCAATTTCTGCTTTCCGAACTTATCGCCGTTCGCAAGGAGCGAGACGACATAAAGGAAGTCGCCTCCGAGTTCGCGATGACTGCCAGTCACTGCCTTGGCTGGCATGAAAACCAAAACCCCAATCAAATCACCTCCGCTCTCGCCCGGTGGCTCAAAATCTCAAGCAATGAATTGGACGCATGAACAACTCGCAAAACTTGGATACACTGAAAAACCAGACGGCTCGTTTGCACATGCTGAATCTGTGGCTCCCAGAATTCCTCACCCCAAGCCTGAATCGACTCCTCGGCAAACACTGGACGACTCTGTCCAAAGAGAAGCAAAGGACCAGCCAGCATTTGGACTCCGCATTACTCGCATCTCCTGCCACCCACTCGATGCTGATAACCTTGCTGGCGGATGCAAATTCCTCATCGACGCCATCCGAAGAAGAGGACTCATTCCAGACGACGATCCGGCGTCAGTTGAAATCTCGTTCCGACAAATTAAGGCCAAAACAAAATCCGAAGAAGGAACTTCTATCCGAATTACCTTTAGACAAACAACAACAGGGGGATTATAAGGGGGAAAAACCGAAACCTTGTCAAGACCAATTTTGACTGATACCATTACCACATGAAAATCAACCCGAAACAAGAAGCATTCTGCCAGGCCTACGCAAGCGGTCTCTCGCTCACGCAAGCCTATGTCAAAGCCGGTTACTCTGAAAAGGGAGCCGGACAAAACGGCGAGCGGCTGATGAAAAATGATGAAATAGCCAAACGGGTGGACGAACTCCGTGCCAAAGCCGTTGCCAAGATGAGCTACAAGCGCGAGATTTACCTCGAAACGCTCCGCGACCGATTCATGGAAATGCCACCGGATTCAGCGGTCACCGCCAAATATGGCGAGATGCTCGCAAAGGCCATGGGGTGGAACGAGCCGGAGAAGGTAGACCTCTACGGTCTGCTCGACATCAATGTGAAAATAGGTGGCGCTTAACATCGACATCGTTCCGCGCCAGCAGTTGGCGGGCTACCTCAAGCGCAGCCAACGCTGGTCGGTGATGGTCCTGCACCGACGCGCCGGGAAGAGCTTCGTCTGCATCCAAGACCTCATCGCAAAGGTCTTCACCCACAAGCGCAGCGGCCCGCCGCTCCGCTACGCCTATGTGGCTCCGACCCGCGAGCAAGCAAAGGACATCGCTTGGAAATACCTTGTCCAGTTCACCTCTCAAATCCCCGGCGTGGTCGTGAACAAGGCGGATTTGCAGATCACATTTCACAACCAGGCTACGATTCGGCTCTACTCCGGCGAAGCCTACGAGCGCCTGCGAGGCATCTACCTCGATGGCGTCGTGATGGACGAAGCCGCCGACCTCGATCCAGCGGCATGGGACAATGTCATCCGGCCCACACTCACTGACTACATGGGCTGGGCGACATGGGTTGGAACGCCCAAGGGCAGGAATTCCTTCTGGAGGCAATGGAACCTGGCGTGTGCGGACAACGATTGGTTCACGCTCATGCTGAAGGCCAGCGAGAGCGGGATCATTCCCGACGAAGAACTCAAGGACATCCGGAGAGGCACAACCGAGAACGCCTTTGCACAGGAATACGAATGCAGCTTTAACATCGGTCGCCCCGGCGCGATCTATGTCCGCAGCCTCGAAAAGGCCCGCGCCGAGAAGCGCATCAGCAACGACATCCTTTGGTTCAAGGAGCTTCCGACATACACAAGCTGGGATGTTGGCGCTCCGCTCAACCAGAAGGTCTGGGTCTGGCAACAAGTTGGCGACCGGCTCAACTATCTGGAGGCGCTCTCCGGCTCCGATGAGTGCAAGACGCCAGCGGACTGGGCCGCACGACTTAAGGACAAGCAGTATGCTTATGGTGGACACTTCATACCACACGATGCCGCAGCGGAGGTTGGTGGACTCTGGCAGGAGGCGCTGGGCCGCAGCGGTCTCACCGGCGTCATTCCCGTGCCTCGCCAGCTTTCCGTGTGGGATGGCATCAACTTGGCCAACGATGCCTTCCCGCGCATTCATTTCAATGAGGGGGGGTGCGTCGATGGACTCGATGCGCTCGATGCCTACCACTCCAAGGAGGAGCGCGATGGGCTGACCATCAAGGATGTGCCGGTGCATGACTGGAGCAGTCACTACTCCGATGCGTTCAGCCTCTCGCACCAAGCTATCAAACGAGGCATGGTCATCGACCGCAGCGCGATCCCTCGGAAGGCCGAGCGGCACGAAGCAACCAGAGTCATGGCAGGATTCCGGGGTGGGGGATTCGGGAAGGTCCGCCGATGAAACGCGTAATGGAACTCCAAATCATTGATCTCTACAGGCGCTACCCGCAGCCGCGATCCTTCGCCGAGGAGGTTGAATTGACCGCATGGCATGGCGTCGTCATCAACACCGAGGACTTCTTCATGCTCGCCCGCCCGGTGGACATCCACGACCCCGACGAACGCTGGCGCGATGCCGCGCACACATACCACAGGTTGTGTCAGAACTGCTGGCTGATCACAATATATTGTGGTATCTTTCAAAATAATCCTTGCAACTTCGCGCCATATCGGTTGCCTTACATCGCATGGAGTCGGCGAGACCGCCCGCTCCGAGTCTACGAAACCTCAAAACTCCATAAGCGATGCGACTCACTGACCACTCCGAAAATCCCATCCTCTCCACCTGTTTAGCATGGTTTGGAGGAGGCGGACGCAAAGGCCCAAGCAATCAAGAGCAGCAAGCCGCAAAGGCCGAGCAGCAGCGCATGCAGCAGGCTGCGGCCAAGCAGTCCACAGCCCAGCAGCAGGCGCAACAGCAGGCCGCCGCTCAAGCCGCCGCTCAAGCCGCCGCGCAGCAACAGCAAATCAGCATCATGGAGCAACAGCGCAAAGACGCTCTCGCAGCGCAGAACGCCCAACTTGAGGAGATGAAGCGCCAAGCCGAGGCCAATAGGCCCGCGCCCGCCGCACAAGTCGATCCCGGCAACCCGCAAGCCGACATGGCTTCGGAAGTGGCCAAGCGCAAAGGTCTCCGCAAATCGATCCTCGCTGGGGAATCCAGCCAAGCCCCTATGACGACCGGCTACTCGACCCTCGGTTGATGCTGTTTTGACTGATACCCAATGACCGGCAACAAACCCGAACTCGCCGACAAGGTTCTTCAGCGCCACGCTGAAATGGTCCACCAACGGGCGACATGGGAGTCGCTTTGGGAGGACATCGCCAAGTATGTCATGCCGCGCAAGGCGTCGATGTTCAATGCGACGACATCGCCCACCACAGACGACGAGGCACAACTCTTCGATGCGACCGCAGTCCGCGCCAATCTCGTTTTGGCCAATGGGCAACTGAGTTGGATGACCCCGCTCGAAAGCCGCTGGTTCTCTCTGGAGCCGCCCAAGGCGATGGAGAGCGAAGACGAGATCGAACAATGGTTCAAGCGTTGCACCGAAGTCATGCAGGCCGAACTCAGCCGGTCCAATTTCTACACCGAGATTCACGAACTCTACCTCGACCGTGGCGCATTCGGAACGGCGGCGATCCTCGCCGAGCAGGGCAAGAACAACGCCCTCAATTTCACCAAGCTCGACCTTGGAACCTTTGCGGTTTCCGAGGACGACGAAGGCTATGTGGATACACTCTCCCGCGAGTATGAGATGACCGCACGGCAGGCCGCGCTCAAGTTCGGAGTCGAGAACCTCACCGACGCCATGCGGAAGGAACTCGAAAAGCCGAACTCCAACCGCAAGTTCGCGTGCGTCCACTTGATCGCTCCCCGTGGACCGGGCGAGATCGAGATGGGCAAGCGCGATGCCGAGAACAAGCCCTACGCCTCGATCTATGTGGACAAGGCATCCAAGCATGTCTTCCTGTCCTCCGGCTTCGATGAGCAGCCATTCTTCGTCACCCGCTACCTCAAATGGAAGAACTCCGAATGCTATGGCTACAGCCCAAGCTGGACCGCTTTGCCAGAGTGCAAGCAACTTAACTTCCTTGAAAAGCAACTCGACTCGCTCGCTGAGATTCATGCGTTCCCTCGCATCTTGATCCCCGCCGGGTTCGATGGAGACATCGACCTCCGCGCCGGTGGCGTGACCTACTTCGACCCAAACAATCCGCAGGCCACACCGAAAGAGTGGGGAACCGGCGGACGCTACGACATCGGCGTCGAGCGGGCGGAACACAAGCGCAAGGCGATCAACGAAGCCTTCCATGTGGACCTCTTTCAAATGTTCGCGCAGTTGCAAAAGCAGATGACCGCCCGCGAAGTGGCCGAACGCGCCAGCGAGAAACTCATCCAATTTTCCCCAACATTCGCCCGCCTCACGACCGAGCTATTCAATCCGCTCCTTCGCCGGGTCTTTGCGATCTTGGCCCGTGCTGGCAAGTTCCCACCGCCTCCGCAGGCGCTCCAGATGATCGGAGTCATCCCGGAGCCGGATGTCGCCTACAACTCGCGAATCGCGCTTGCGATCAAATTCCTCGAAAACGCCGCCTTCATTCGCACCAGCGAGATGCTCCTGCCTTATGTGCAGATCAAGCCGGAGATGCTCGACAATTTCGACTTTGACGAGATCACCCGCGACATGGCCCGCAACGATGGACTGCCTGCCCGCTGGCTTCTCGACGAGGACATGGTCGCGCAAACCCGTGCCGCCCGCGCCCAAGCCCAACAGCAAGCCATGCAGGCCGAGCAGATGGAGCGGGCCGCGAGCGCCCTCGGCAAAGCAGGCAGCGTGAAGCAGGATTCTGCTCTGGCCCAAATGCTCCCCGGCATGACCGCATGATGGCCCCCGAAGACAAAGCCGCAGCCCTCCGGCGCGAACGCGAGCGTCAGAAGATCACGAACGCCTACCACCGTGTCTTCGCCAACAAGGACGGCCAGATGGTCATCGCTGACATGAAGGCGCAGTTCGCCACCGACTCGCAGGTCTTCCTGCCTGGTTATGATTTCAATCCTGTGGTTGCCGCCCTGCGCGATGGCCAGCGAGGCGTTGTCCTTCACATTGAAGCGATGCTCCGCAGGCCGGTCCTCGCAGACGGCGACATCGAAGCCCCCAAACGCAAAGTGAAAAAATGAGCAAGAAACCCGATTCCAAGCCCGCACCGAAAAACATCCCGCCCGCACCAGAGATGGAGCAGATGCTCGGCGACAAGACGCCCGCCTATGTCGAGTGGATGCGCGACCATCATCCGCAGGAATTCGCGATCCGCTACGCCGGACGCCGCACCCATCTTGGCTACCACCCGCATCCGTAGGCGTGCAGTTTTGACTGATACCATTTATGGAAGACACCATCAACACCTCCGGCGAGACCTCGCTTCTCGCCGCAGCCGATAACGCAAGCGCCTCTCCGGAGGCACAGGCGCAGCCCACCGCTGCGGAAACTACGACGCAACCCTCGACTCCTTGGGTAACCCCGGACGGCACATTCGGAGAAGGGTGGACGAACAACCTCCCGGAGGATTCTGCTGCCTACAAGGACACGCTGGCGAAATACAAAAGCGTTCCCGACATGGCCAAGGCGCTCGCCAACGCGAATGCCCTCATCGGAAAAAAGCTCGGCGTCCCAAACGAGAAATCCTCGCCCGAAGAGGTCGCCGCATTCCGCCGCGCCATGGGCGTTCCGGAGTCCCTCGACGAATACAAGCTCGCTCCGGAAACCCTGCCGGATGGCATGACATGGAACGACGACATGGCGAAGCCCTATGCCGAGATCGCGCACAAGCACGGCATCCCGCCATCGGCCATGAAGGAACTCGTTGCCCAACACGCAAAGACCGAGATGTTCAAGATGGAGGCCATTCAAGCCACCTTTGAGAAGCAACGCACCGAGGCTGTGCAGACGCTTCAAAAAGAGTGGGGGAATGATTACGGAAAGAACATCGGCCTCGCCAAGCAGGCCGCGAAGATTGCCAAGGTGGATGCGAACTCGCACGGGTTCAGCGATCCCGAAGTCGTTCGCGGATTTGTCTGCATGGCGCAAATGATGAGCGAGGACAAGGTCGGTCGCTCGATGGGCGGCACAGAGTTTATGACCGGCGCAGCCCGCGCCAAGGACATCATGTCAAATCCCGACAACACTTGGCACAAACGCTACATGGAAGGCGACCGCGAGGCCGCTGCATTGGTCAGATCTCTGCTCAAGCAGGGATAAAAAAACTGCGGGGTAGTGAAAAGGTATCACACCAGTTTCATAATCTGGAGTTCTGAGTTCGATTCTCGGCCCCGCTAATTTTTTAGAAAAAAAGTTTTGACTGATACCGCACGGGCGGTAATGTCAACTTCGTCAGAGCAGACACCTCCTTTGTGAGCCTGCTCCCTAATACCCGCCGTCGAAGACCCCAATCGGGACACTCGGAAGCGAAGGGAGCAACAAACCATCAGTTTCGACTGATACCCAACTCACCAAAAACCAAAGGAGACTAAAATGGCCGATCAAAACGGAGTTCTGACGAACATCCCCAATCACTTCACCACCCAGTTCGATCACAACTGGAAACACCTCGTTCAGCAAAAAAACAGCAAGCTGAAAGAATATGTCACCCTCGATTCCATCGAAGGGAAGGAGAAATCCTACAACCAGCTCGACGCAACCTCCATGACGCAGATCACGGATCGCTCCCGCGACACCCGCATCTCCGATCAAGCGATGGCCAAGCGTTGGATTCGCCCGCTGAACTACGACTGCGCCAAACTCGTTGACGAGTTCGACGAGCAGTTCCTCGGCGAGGTCGTGCTGCCCACCAGCCCGATCATCCAATCCCATGGCGCAGCCTACGCTCGCACTTGCGACAAGATCATCATCGACGCCCTCGGCGGCACAGCCTTCACCGGCACGACCGGCACGACGGCCACCACCCTGCCCGCAGGCCAGAAGATCGCAGCCAACTATGTCGAAAGTGGCGCAGTCGCCAACTCCGGCCTCACCATCGCCAAACTCCGCGCAGCGAAGTTCCTCTTCGACTCCAACGAGGTGGACGAGGAGGAGGAGCGCATCATGGTTGTGTCCGCCAAGCAGTTGCAAGACCTGCTCCGCACGGTCGAGGCGACATCGGCAGACTACAACTCGGTTCGCGCCCTGGTTGACGGCACTTTGAACACCTTCATGGGCTTCAAATTCCGCCGCAGCCAACAGCTCCCGCTGGCCACCGATATCCGCTCCTGCTTCGCGTATGTGAAGAGCGGCGTGATCCTCGCCGAGCGTGGACTCAAAACGATGATGGATGTCCGTCCCGACCTCTCGCACTCCCTTCAAATCCGCTCCGTGGCCAGCCTCGCTGCTGTCCGCATGGAAGAGAAGAAAGTCGTCGAGATCGCCTGCGACGAAGTCCTCTAAGTGTTCATACCCCGCTGGCAGACCGGGAAATGTCTGCCACCCCATTTTTTCCAATCTGTGATCTGACCGCGCTTCAATGACAGACATCCAAATCTGCAACCTCGCTCTCGCCCGACTCGGTGATTCCCGTATCACCTTGCTCTCCGACACGACCGCACAGGCGCAGTATTGCTCGCTCTTTTACGCGCAGACTTTGGAAGAACTCCAGACGGAGTTCGACTGGCAGTTCTGCCGCAAGCTCGCCTCCCTCACTGCCGACGCGACTCCCCCGGCCTTCGGCTACGCCCGCCGGTTCGCTGTTCCCTCCGACTTCCTGCGGCTGATCCGCCTCAACGGAATCGACGAGGATGAGAATTTTTCCAAGTGGGAAATCGTGAATGGATTTATCCACACCGATTTCGCCGCTCCCGCCCAGATCGAATACATCGCCCATGTCACCGATTCCGCGAAGTTTCCGGCGGTCTTCGTGGAAATCTTCTCGGCCAAGCTCGCCGCGAACCTCGCGCTCCCGCTGACCGGCAGCAAGGAACTCTTTGTCCACATGTCGGAGGTTTTCTCCTCCAATGTCCAGCGCCCCTCGGTGAAGGCTCTCATTCTCGCCACCGCCAAGGACCGCCCGTCCAGCACGCTCACCGAGGACGAACTTTGCCGTCAAGCGATCCTGCGCGTGGGAACCGCCGAGCAGTTCGGCCCCTCCTCGCAGGCGATGCTCCTTGCCAAGTCGCTCTACCCGCAGGTGCGCGACTCTCTTCTTCTCACCGGATCGTGGACATGGGCGATGAAGTCCACCACGGTGGCCGAGAGCCTCCCGCGCCCGGAATACAAGTGGGCCTACCGCTACGCGATCCCGTCCGACTGCCTGCGCGTCTTCCGGGTGAACGATCAAGACTACGCCACCGGCGATGCGGCGTGGGAGGTCTCTGGCAACTTTGTCCTCTCTAACGCCGACTCCGGCGCTCCCGACTGGGTCGTTGGCCGCGCCTACGAGGTCGGCAATGTCGTCAGCAGCGCCTCGGCGGTTTATATCTGCCGAGTCGCCAGCACGACCAAGCAACCCGGCGTCACCTCCGGCTGGGCCACGGATTGGGATGTCTGGCTCGGCAGCGCCATCACCTTGGAGTATGTCCGCAAGGTCACCGAGGTCACCCTCTTCGACTCGCTCTTCATAGACCTCCTCACGGCCAGCCTCGCCTCCAAGCTCGCCGTCCCTCTGACCGGCGATGCCAACAAGGCCGCGCTTCTCGCCAAAGAAACCGACATCCTCGGCAAAAACCCCGCCATGCGCCGGGACAGCACCGAGCGCAAGGGCCGAATCAAGCCCGCATGGATGAGCAGCAAGCTCGTCTCGTCCCGCAATGGCGGCGACGGCATCGAGGCGCAAGCCAAGGCGAGCGGTCCCGGCGGGGGAGTCAGCTACCCCTCGCTCCTCGTTCAAGTCGGGGATGTTTCAGCCGTCTCCGGCAATACACAGCCATTCGTCACCAACTCCGGCACAGGCAACACCGCCGTTCTGAATTTTGGCCTCCCGCAGGCCGGTCTCCTCTCCAGCGCCAAAACCACCCTCACCGGCAACGGCACGCTCCGCACTTTCACGATTTCCGGTCTCAAGTCCAGCGATCCAAACCATGTCATGGTCGCCATCAACGGGGTCGCCCAAGA
>Ga0247834_1004538_pt1 | contig 17392 bp, 19 predicted proteins | sample LaCruzMarch2015__8_FD_187118 | JGI IMG/M metagenome (GOLD analysis project Ga0247834, IMG submission 187118) | Freshwater microbial communities from meromictic Lake La Cruz, Castile-La Mancha, Spain - LaCruzMarch2015_12m | ecosystem: Environmental > Aquatic > Freshwater > Lake | place: Spain...
AAAGATGTGTTGATAAAAGAAGCTATAACGATTTGGGCACTTGGCCTTGTCACAAATATTGGCCTAGGTTTAATAGTAACTAAAATACCTGACCTAGTAATTCTCATCGGATTTTCATTAGTGTTAATAGGAGCTGGCTACTCAATGCTTCGCGCTCCAATTAGTGTTAGGCCAGAAAAGAAGATGCCAGTTTGGGCTTTAATACTTTTATCACTTCTAATTGGTTGCTTGACTGGATTATTTGGTATCGGTGGCGGTTTTCTAGCAATTCCTATTTTAGTACTTTTCTTTCACACGCCGCAGAATAAAGCAGCTGGAACATCACTTCTAATTATTGCCTTGAACTGCTTAACCGCTTTACTAGCAAAGTATGCAATTTGGAGTGAGATTAACTGGCGCTATCCACTGATAATTGCTATCTGTGCGCTCATAATCGCTTCAATATCCTCACACCTAGCCCCTCGTACACCAACTGTTCACCTAAAACGAGGCTTTGCATTTTTATTATTCGCAATAGCTGGATTTACGATTATCACAGAGTTATTTATTTAAGGGGGAACAATGAAGACTCAACGTGCAATCGGTATGGAGTTTGTTGGAAGTTTAATACTGGCAGTAGCAATAGTTGGTTCAGGACAGATGGCAGCTAATCTGACTACTGACTCTGGCCTTAGATTATTTATTAATGCGTTGGCTACTGCAATTGGTTTGGCATTTGTAATCCGATTAGGGGTTAAAACTAGCGGATCTCACTTTAATCCAGCTGTAACTTTAATCATGCTTTACCTGAAAAGAATTAAACCTAAATTATCACTTGTTTACATAATTGCCCAGATAGCTGGTGGAATCGTGGGAGTGGCAATTGCAAACTATATTTTTGACCAATCAGCACTAGCCCAGTCATCTACAGTGCGCAGTGGTTCAAATTTATTTGTTTCAGAGGTGCTGGCTACTGCAGGCTTGGTTTGGATAATTTTAAGATTTCCTAAACGTGATGATTTAATCGCAATATATGCCCCACTATGGATATTTGGTGGGATTCTTTTCACTTCAAGTACTGCATTTGCAAACCCGGCAATGACTATTGCGCGCTCCTTTACAACATCAATAACTGGAATTGCTAATGAATCTATTTTGGCTTTTATTGTTGCGCAACTAATTGGTGCTGTGATTGGTCTAGCAGCTGCGCTGTATATTACAAATCCAAGACTTGAAGCAAATGAATAAACCTTCAGTTATATTTGTCTGCGTACATAATGCTGGCAGATCACAAATGGCGGCTGCATTCTTAACGCATTTGACTCTAGGTAAGGTTGAAGTTAGATCAGCTGGCTCTGCTCCTGCTGACTCAATTAATCCTGCGGTAGTTGAGGCATTAAAAGAGGTTGGCATAGATATCTCAAATGAAATACCAAAAGTTCTTACAACATCCGCAGTTGAACAATCAGACGTAGTGATTTCCATGGGATGTGGGGATGCTTGTCCATTTTTTCCTGGTAAGCGATATTTAGATTGGGTACTACCTGATCCTGCTGGGCAAGGTGTGGCAGATGTTAGACCCATCCGAGACCAAATAAAAAAACTTGTTGAAGAATTAATCCCTACTTTATTTGAATCTAAATAACGGTATCTCGACCCGACTCTATCCATTCCATAATTCCACCCGTTAAGTTATAAACGTTGGCTATACCAATTTGCTCCATCACTTCAGATGCAAGCACAGATCTCTTTCCTGATCTGCAGTAAACCGCATAACTTTTTGACTTATCTAGCGCACTTACATCAGCGGTGAAGTAATCACCCTGAACATCAAAATTGAGCGCATCTTGAATATGACTTTGGTTAAACTCTTCAAAGGTTCGAACATCAAGTAGGACAACATCTTTTTCCGTTATTTTTTCCGCAAAAGTTGATGCATCTAGATTTATCATAAGAAGGTAATCTTATCGTTATGAAACTTGCAATCGAGTCCTTCGGAACGGGTGAGCCATTAGTGCTCATTCACGGTATGGGTTCTGCAGCCACAGCATGGAAGCCAATAATTAGTGATCTAAAGAATAAATTTAAGGTTGTTACCGTTGATTTACCAGGCCACGGCAGGACTGCTTTTTCACCAGTCCAGCCAATGGATCCAGCCTCACTAGCGCACCTTGTTATGAAGAATTTAAATAGTTTAGGAATAGATAAATTTCATCTAGTTGGTAATTCACTTGGTGGTTGGATTTGCCTTGAAATAGCGGCAAGTAATCCTGAAATTGTTAAAAGTATCACCGCTCTTGCCCCAGCTGGATTATGGCTAACACCTTTCACTTCAAGATATCCAGGTGAGGTGGCACTTCGCTTTATGGCAAGTGGTGTAGAAAAGCTTGCACCATCTGCCTTGAATTATACTTGGGCAAAAAAAATGGGGTTTGAAACAGTTTCACCTCGTTGGCGCGAGTTAAGTTATGAACTCTGCCTTGATGCTACAAATGCGATGGCAAATTCTACTGGATATTTTCCAGCCTGGGATGCACTTCTTGGAAAAAGATTTGATAAGCAAATTACAACTTCGGTTCCAATTACAATAATTTTTGGCGATAGTGACCACACACTTCCCCAAAAAACCTGTCAAGAACGATCATTAGCTCCTACTCATGCAAAGTGGGTTGTTTTGCCACAAACCGGTCATGTGCCTATGTGGGATAGCCCAAATGAAGTTATATCTGAAATTATGGCAACTACTGGAGTAAGCAAATGATCACTGTTATATATTTTTGGCAGATTAAAAAAGTCTCAGTACCAGTTGCAATAATTTTCATGGCTATTCATAAATTTGCACTTAAGAGATTGCCCGGTGTTTCATTTGTAAAACTATTAGGGACTGGAAAAGGTGAAAGCTTTACACCAAAAGATGCTGATCCATATCGCTGGGGTGCTTTAGTTACAATTCAGCAAGATAACTTAGATAATCTAGACAAATCTAAAGTAATTAGAGGTTGGCAAAAAATTGCAAAAAAAGAGTATCGAGCAATTTTAAAACCTATTTCTGTGCATGGCTTATGGTCGGGTAAACAACCATTTGAAGTTGAAAAATTTGATTGGAATGGAAAAATTGCTGCGATCACACGTGCACGAATTGTTTGGCGAAAAAACTTAATTTTTTGGCGAGCAGTTCCACCAGTAACAATCAGTCTGCATCAATCCCCTGGCTTAATAAATGCAATTGGAATTGGGGAGGCACCTATCGGGCTACAGGGGACATTTTCTTTGTGGGAAAGCGCTGCTCAGCTGAGAGATTTTGCCTATAAGGGTCAGGCTCATACTCAGGCAATAAAAGCGACGGAAGAGAATAAGTGGTACTCAGAGGAGCTATTTTCTCGATTTGCAGTTGTGCAAGAGCGAGGCGGGCTTAAGTAATACGGCACAATTACCCCATGTCGTTGCGCCAGTTTTATCCAAAACGAAATAGTCGTCACCAAGTTTCATCATGGAAAATAGCAATACTCTACATAACAATTGCAATTGCTATTTTACTTCAAATTTCTTATCCATTAATTGAGGGTGAATCTCTAAGAATTGTCACAATTGCAACTGTCTACTGGGCTGCCGCTGCAATGTGCATACACGCTGTACTCGCATATGGATTTAAATACGCATCAATTTTTGTATCTACAACATTTGCATATGCATTAATTGTTGAGCAGATTGGCAGTAAAACAGGGTGGCCGTTTGGAAATTATGAATACTCTGGCACTTTAGGTTATCAAATATATGGAGTACCGCTAGTGGTTCCATTCGCATGGGTAATGATCGCTCACCCATTACTGATTGCTGCCCGAAAGATAACCAAAAATTGGGTATTTCTTTATGGTGGCTTAGCGATGATGGCTTGGGACCTATTTCTAGATCCACAAATGGTTGCATCTGAAAGATGGCGATGGGATTTTTCTGGCTCACATGTACCATTTCAACCGGAAATTCCACTATCAAATATGTTTGGGTGGCTTTTAACTGGTATGGGTTTGATGGCAATTTTAAATAAGTTTTTACAAGTAGATCGACGAAAGACTAAAACCTCTACCTTAGTGCCAGATTTATTTCTTTTCTGGACTTTATTTTCTGGAATAGTTGGAAATATTTTCTTTTTTGATAGACCAGGAGTTGCGCTATTTGGTGGTGTGGTATTTGGATTAGTCCTAATTCCTTATGTGTTTGTTTTACGTTTTGGTCCACCAGCTAACGATTAATGGAAATATCTCTGGCATTATCATGCCTAGCATTAGCACTTGTAATTCTAAATAGCCTAACAATTAGAGTTGTCAGAAATCAGCCTAAAAAGGTCAGTGAATCTGTATCAATTCTAATCCCAATGCGCAATGAAGAAAAAAATGTAGCTAATTGCGTTAACTCACTCATTTCACAAACTGGCCTAGAGGATTTTGAAATATTAGTGCTAGATGACTGTTCAACAGATCAAACTATGAAGGAATTATCTAGGTTTTCAGGTATTAAGCTGTTAAGTGGTAAATCATTACCCGATGGATGGCTAGGCAAATTATGGGCATTAGAACAATTAGCGGCTGCAAGTGATGGTAAATATTTAGTCTTCATTGATGCTGATGTAAGACTTACTGAACATGCAGTTGCTTCAGCAATTAAGCAAATGCGGGATTGGGATTTTATTTCAGCTTATCCTAAACAGATAACTAATGGATTTATTCAAAGGTTATTCCAGCCACTTCTTCAATGGTCTTGGCTAGCTTCTGTACCGTTAAAAATTAGCGAAAAATTTTCGATCAAATCGATGGCGGTAGCTAATGGTCAATTTTTTATTATAAAAAGAGATGCTTACCTTAAATCAGGTGGCTTTGAAGTTATAAAGTTTGAGGTACTAGATGATTTAATGATGGCTAAACAGTTACTTAAGTCTGGCTTTAAAGGTGGAGTTGCTGAAGCAAGCAATGTAGCAACTTGCCAAATGTATGACTCACCTATGCAACTGATTAAAGGTTATCAAAAATCACTTTGGCGAGCATTTGGTTCACCTCTGGGAAGTATCATAGCTGTAGTGCTTCTATTTGTAACTGGAGTTCTGCCCTTTATTTCTACCATATTTGGCTCAGAGATTGGACTAATATCATTTGGCTTAATATTCCTTGGCAGAATTATTTCTTCAGTTAGAACAAATACTCCACCGAATACAGCTCTTCTGCATCCAATCGCAATATTATTTTTAATTGGTTTAATCGCTTATTCATGGTTTGGTAAACTGACAAAAACTTTAACATGGCGAGATCGGCCGGTTGTATAAATGGCAAGTATTGCAATAATTGGTGCAGGCATAGGTGGAATGAGTGCGGCAGCGCGACTTGCTAAAGCTGGACATGAAGTCACAATTTATGAAAATAGTGATCGCTCCGGAGGTAAGTGTAGAACTGAATGGTTTGGTGATTATGCATTTGATACTGGCCCATCCCTATTAACACTCCCAGCTGTTTACCGTGACTTATTTCTTAAAACTGGTAAACGTATAGAGCATGTTTTAAATATCAAGCCAGTTGATCCTGCATTTAATTATCATTTTTCTGATGGTAGCTCAGTTTTATTCCCAAATCTGTCTAACCCAAATACCTATAATGAAATTGAAAAATCATATGGTCTAGCCGCAGGTAATCAATGGAAGGAATTAATAAGCAGAGCAGAGCGAATGTGGGAGGTATCTCGTGAACCTTTTATCGAATCAGAACTAAACTCAATTTTCTCACTTTTAAAACGGAAAAACTTACTCCATGATATTAAAGAGATTGCTCCCTTTACTTCTCTTCGCAAATTAAGTGAGAAACTAAAACTAGATCCTCATCTACAAATGATCGTAGATCGCTATGCCACCTATACGGGCAGTGATCCACGAAGTGCACCCGCAGTACTGCTTACTATCGCATTTGTAGAAAGCACATTTGGTGCCTGGCATATTGAAGGTGGAGTCGGCCAACTCTCTACAGCACTCGAGCAGCGTTGTTCGGATTTGGGAGTTAAATTTAAGTTTAATACTTTAGTCTCAAAGATATTAGTAAATAATAATCATGCTACTGGGATTACAACTAGTGATGGAAAAGAGTTTAAAGCCGATTTAGTGGTTGCTAACTCTGACGCTGAATATATTTATAATAAATTGCTAGCTAATAACGTTAATGCAGCACGAAGTGAAAGGCGAAAGCTTAAATTCGCTACTAAATCTCTGTCTGGATTTTCACTTCTACTCGGCTTAGATAATTCAAAGGGGAAAGCTGTTCCAATCGATCATCATAATGTTTATTTCCCAAATAATTACGATGCTGAATTTGATGATGTTTTTACAAAGCAAATACCAGTTCAGGATCCAACAATTTATATATGTGCGCCAAAAGATCCCCATATGACTAAAGGAGAAAATAAAGAGGCATGGTTTGTACTAGTTAATGCACCTCGACACCAAGCTGATGGTGGCTGGGATTGGCGTCAAGGCGGGGCTGAGTATGCACAAAAGATTATTCAAAAGTTAGATGACCTTGGTTTAAATGTCTCCACTAGATTAGACTTTATGAAATACAGAACTCCTGCTGATCTTGAAAATTATGCAATGGCTCCAGGTGGTTCTATATATGGCAGTTCTAGTAACTCAGCAGCCTCTGCCTTTTTGCGCACAAAGAATCGATCAAAAATTAAAGGATTGTTTTGTGTTGGTGGTTCATCACACCCAGGTGGTGGCTTACCACTAGTTGGAATAAGTGCTGAAATAGTTGCGAATGCGATTGGTAAAGCTTAACGTAAGTTTAAAAATAAAAATCTAGTAACCATCAAAAAACTAATTACTTGTAGAAGTAACCAAAGAATCACTATTTGAGGAATAATTGCAATATCAACTGCTGATGCGACTAGCGCAATAAAAATAAATGATGCTCTAACGGGCCTTTCTGCAAAAGTAACAACTCCCACTTGAGGCATTCCTAAACCTCCTGCGCGCGCTCTTAAATACTCTTGAACTGATGCGAAAACAGCTATAGCCAGTAGCAGCTTTATATCAGCACCAATTTTATAAAGAGTTAGTAACCAAAAAACTTCGGTAATTCGATCAACAGTTGAATCAAGAAGTGCGCCCCATTTTGAAAATTTTGAAGTCAATATTGCAAGGCTTCCATCAATACCATCACAGGTAAGTGATAAAACTAATAAAAGTGCAGCCCAAGGTGATTTAGCATTTATATAAAGTAATACTCCAAAGAATAAACCAAAAAGCGTTAATATATTTGGAGTAAATTTTAGTTTTGAAAGCGGTTTAACAAGTGCGAAAGAAATTATGAGCCAAGCCTTGACTATTCCGGCAACTTTTGCATCACCGTGTAGTTTGCTCCAAACTATGAAAAAATCCTGCTGCTTCATGACTTAATTAGTCTCACATTCTCGTAAGCTAATAGAGACAGCAGCCTTGCTAGCGAATGCCATAGTCGAGCCTCACCGCCTGTATCTTTCAGCGGGGAAAACTCCAGCGAGAAGGTGGTTCTCAGATAATCGTTCACAGCAAGCAGGGTACCGTTGCGCCGTGAGTTTTTCTTCGACCTCCGATATTAATTCAATGCGTTCTGCCATAAATCAGGCGCTAAGTGAGTTCGTTAAAAGTGAGAATAAATATTTAGCTAAAATTGGCCCCGAATTGGATCCGGTTGCTACGGCAATCGAATCCTTTCTTTTAGATAGTGGTAAAAGATTGCGACCATTATTTGCATATGTTGGTCTATTAGGTGCTGGAGCAGATGCTTCACCAGAGATAATAAAAGCCATCTCATCACTTGAACTAATTCATGTCTGTGCACTTATCCATGATGATGTTATGGATGGATCAGATACGAGAAGAGGATCACCTAGTATTCATAAGTTATTTGAAAAAATGCATACAAAAGACCAACTAGTAGGCTCTGCTCCTCAGTTTGGAATATCTTCTGCAATATTAATTGGTGATTTGGCATTAATTTGGTCTGCGCAAATGTTGCATACATCTGGTATTAAAAATGATCAGTTAATTAGAACCCTGCCTGTTTATGATGAAATGAGAGTTGAATTAATGGCTGGGCAGTATTTAGATGTTTATGAACAATCTCTTGGAACACAAAATGTTGAGCGATCACTTAAGGTGGCAAAATATAAATCAGGTAAATACACGATCCAAAGACCACTGCACTTTGGTGCCTCATTGGCAGGAGCATCTGAAGAATTGATCAATTCCTATACAAATTATGGAATTCCACTAGGAGAAGCTTTCCAATTACGTGATGATCTTCTTGGAGTTTTTGGTGATCCTGCGATAACAGGTAAACCAGCCGGTGATGACCTAAGAGAGGGAAAGCGAACTGCGCTAATTGCGATCACTATGGATCGGGCTACGAATGGGCAATTAAAAGATCTAAAATCAAACTTTGGTGACCCAAACCTCACTAGTGAACAAGTTAATCTTCTTCAAGAGATAATTATTAGTACAGGTGCTGCTTCTCACATCGAAAGTATGATCAAAGAGCTAACAGATACTTCCCTCGAAGCGCTAAGGCATGGTGGAATTACTTCTATTGGAATTAATTTATTAACAGAATTAGCAATACTTGCTACTAACAGAAAGCTTTAACTGATGCCAGCAAAAGTAAAGGGACCGACTGATCATGTTGTAGTCGTTGGCGCTGGACTTGCTGGATTAAGTACCGCACTACGACTTGCTGGTGCTGGCCGAAAAGTAACTGTTGTTGAGCGGGAGTCGGTGCCAGGTGGGCGCAATGGCCTTCTAAAAAAATCAGGTTATTCATTTGACACTGGACCATCTGTTTTAACTATGCCTGATTTAATCTCAGATGCCCTAGCTTGTGTTGGCGAAGACATTAAGGATTGGCTAGATCTTGTTCCATTAAAACCTTTATACCGAGCTTTCTACCATGATGGCTCGCAATTAGATGTACATGCTGATACAAACCAAATGCAAGCTGAGATTGCTAAAAGTATTAGTTCTAAAGAGGCTGAAGGTTATGCTCGCTACGTTGAATTCGTAACCAAGCTTTATAAGTATGAGATGAAAGATTTTATTGACCGTAATATTGATTCACCACTTAACTTACTCACACCAAACCTAGCTAGATTAATTGCACTTGGAGGATTTCGCAGATTAGCACCAAAAGTAAATCAATTTCTTAAGGATCCGAGAACACAAAAAGTTTATTCATTCCAGGCTATGTATGCTGGCGTGAGTCCACAACAAGCATTAGCTATTTATGCTGTGATTGCATACATGGACTCTGTAAACGGTGTCTTCTTCCCTAAGGGTGGAATGCATGCTGTGCCACGCGCACTTGCTGGAGCTGCTGAAAAGCATGGCGTGACTTTTAAATACAGTACAACTGTCACCTCAATTGAGAGAAAAAATGGGCGGGCAACTGCAGTATTAACAGATAATGGTGAGCGCATACCTTGTGATGTAGTGGTGCTAAATCCAGATCTACCAGTTGCTTGGCGTGATTTACTTGGTAAGCAACCACGATCAGTTAAACGCCTTAAGTACTCCCCTTCATGTGCAACTTTGTTAATTGGATCTAGTAAAACCTATGATCATCTTGCACACCACAATATCCATTTTGGTAAATCATGGGCTGGTGTATTTGATGAGTTAATAAAGAAGAAAACACTTATGAGTGACCCAAGTATTTTAGTCACTGTGCCTTCAAAAGATGATCCTGCTTTAGCCCCTGCAGGTAAATCATCGTATTACGTGTTATTTCCGACTCCGAATCTAAGTGCTGATATTGATTGGAAAAAAATGGGGCCAAGATATCGTGATGAAATGATTAAATCTCTAGAAGATCGTGGTTACACCGGATTTGGTGATGCAATTGAGGTGGAACAATTAACAACGCCCCTTGATTGGAAAAATCAAGGAATGGAACAGGGTGCACCATTTGCAAGTGCCCATACCTTCTTTCAAACAGGACCCTTTAGGCCAAAAAATCTAGCAAAAGGTTTTGAGAATATTGTGTTCGCTGGATCAGGAACTCAACCAGGAGTTGGTGTACCAATGGTATTAATCTCAGGACGATTAGCTGCTGAGCGTATTGTTGGGCCAGTTAAATAATTAAATGGATGAGTTATCCAAAGCTGGTATAACTGATCCGGCACTAAGAACTTCATATCTAGAGTGCAAGCGACTTAACACACTACATGGTAAGACTTATTACCTAGCTACACTTCTTTTGCCACCAGAAAAACGGCCATTCGTGCACGCACTATATGGCTTTGCGCGCTATGCGGACGAAATAGTAGATGATCTTGCTTCAACTTTAACTGATGAAGAAAAAGCTAACTCACTAAAACAGTGGGGTGAGGGTGTTATCTCTGATATTAAATCCGGAAATAGCAATGATCAAATCGGTAAAGCACTAGTTGATACAGTAAGAAGATTTGATATTCCAATTCAATACTTTCAAGCGTTCCTTCATTCTATGACAATGGATTTAACTATTACTGAATATCAAGAGTATGAAGATCTTCAGGAGTATGTATATGGTTCAGCAGCTGTTATTGGTCTTCAAATGGTTCCAATACTCGGCAGAGAAAAGGGCAGCTCAATTGATGAAGTAAATTCTGCAGCGGAAAAACTTGGTGTAGCTTTTCAATTAGCTAATTTTATTAGAGATGTAGGTGAGGATTTAGATCGAGGAAGAGTTTATTTACCAATTGCTGAATTACAATCACATGGTGTCACACGAGAAATGCTTGAAGATAAAGTCCTTACACCAGAAATTAAAAGTGCACTAAAAGAGCAGATTGAAAGGGTCAGAAGGCTGCAGCGAGAGTCTGCTATTGGAATCAAAATGTTGTCTGTGCAAAGTAGGGCATGTATTCAGGCAGCAAGTGAACTTTATTGTGGAATAGTAGATGAGGTTGAAAAGATTGATTATCAAATATTCAGTAAGCGAGCAAAAACTTCAAATTGGCGAAGAATGAAGGTTGCAATTCCTGCTTATCTAAGGGCAGTAAGCTCTAGATAATTACCGTTTTTGAATATCTTTTTTACCCCAGAATACCCACATCGCCATCACACAGACTATGAGTGCAAACCCAAATAAAAGATCCTCAATCGGGGCAGATGCAATTCTAATTCCTATAATTGCATCCGGTCTATACATAACAATATTTCTTGAGGTTAACCACCAATTAGTAATTAATTGAAAAGGTAGAATAATTGCATAACTTGTCCAAAATGCTGCTCGCATGAGCAGTTTAGTCTTAATTAGGAATAGATCAAAAAATATTGAAAATAAAAATGCCAAAATAGCGATATCTGTATAGACCATCACTCATCCCCTACTTTCCAGTGTTTATTCACAGTGCGCACAGCCTCAATTGTCATAATTGCAGCAATTGGAATAATTGTGAAAAATAAAAACTCTTCAAGGGGTATATCAAATGGACCAAAAATTCCCAGGATTTGTTTTTGATCAAAATACCAATGGCCCTGTGAAATTGCATATGCATCCCAAATCAAAAAGAGAATTGAGACCGGAAATATACTTATAATTAGCCGCTTAACTCTTCTTAGTACACCAATTTTTAAAACAATTTCAAGCCAGAAGGACCCAAAAACCGTAAAAAGAAGCATTGCCATATAGCCAAACTTAAGCACGCGCTAACTATAGACAATTTTTATCACCTATCCACTATGATTTCCAATACGGGAGCTAAGAAATTTAGCTGAGAGGACTTGAAGCTCAAGTCGACCGGTTGACCAGTTCGGTAATGCGAATTGGAAAGGAAGTAACTATGTCTATTTTAGAAACCTTAGCCTTTTTAACATCACTAATCGGTGTAATCCTTGGCGTACTCGGCCCACGAGTTACATGGCCTTGGTGGATAGCAGGTAGTTGTCTATATGCAGTTTTATTTTTCCAATCTACCTACTATGCAAGCGCAGCACTGCAATTTATTTTCATAGCTGGGGGTATTTGGGGTTGGTTTGGGTGGGGACCTAATGGGGCAAAACCAAAAAAATCTACTACAAAAGAAAGATTTTTACTGTCAGTAGCATTAATTGGATCTTCACTCTTACTCTGGCCTGTTCTTACAAATATTGGCGCAGCATCCTCTGCTATTGAGTCATTTGGTTTTGTTGGTAGCGTGATAGCCCAATTATTGATGATTTGGCAAAGATATGAGGCGTGGCCACTTTGGTTTGTAGTAGATGCCGCTTATACATACCAATATTTTAAGGGCGAGCTATACCTAACTGGTGTTCTATACATAATATTTACTGGAATTGCGATTTGGGGTTGGATCCGTTGGGGCAGAGAATCAACAGCAAATAATAAAGAGGCTTGATGGAGTATTTAAAACTGCTATCAGAGTTGCTAAAGATTAAATCTGATAACCCAATCGTGGTTGCAATTGATGGGCCAGCTGGTAGTGGTAAAACTACCTTGGCCCAGCAACTAGTTAATGATCTTTCTGATGCTCAAGTTATTCATATGGATGATCTCTATGACGGTTGGAATGATCCACTATCAGCAAAATTAACAGCTAGAGTTATTTCTCAATTATTTCAACCTTTTGTTATGCAACTTCCAGTTAAATACCAGTGTTTTAATTGGAAATTAAATAGGTTTGATGTAATTAAATCTGTTTATCAGTCAAAGTATTTAATAGTAGAAGGTGTTGGATCTGGACAAAAAAGTTTTAATGAGTACCTAAATAAGTTGATCTACATACAAATAGACCCTCAAATTGGGTTTGATCGAGTAATCGCCCGTGATGGTGAGCAGGTAAGGAATGAAATGTTAAAATTTTTAGTTGATCAAAATAATCATTTTTTAGCAGAATCAACAAAGATTAGAGCGGATTACACCCTAGATGGCGCGCCTTAAACTCTAATTTCAAGTCTCATTCTCTAAACTTTCACCGTGTCTGATCTAACCGGTGAGTTAATTGATAATCGCTACCTTTTGCAGCGGCTAATTGCCTCCGGCGGAATGGCAACAATCTATGCTGGCATGGACACAAGATTAGATCGACCTGTCGCAGTAAAAATCATGCATGCTCATCTTGCAAACGATGAAGCTTTTGTATCAAGATTTATTAAAGAAGCTAAAGCAACTGCTGCGTTATCACATCCAAATATTGTTTCAATACAAGATCAGGGTTGGAATGAAGGTGGGCCACCAGCTGTTTTTCTTGTTATGGAATTGGTGGAAGGAAGTACCCTAAGGGATTTTTTAAATCAACAAGGGTCAGTATCTATCGAGCAGATGTTTAAATTAATGAGTCCAGTGTTAAGTGCACTTGCTGCAGCACATAAAATCGGAATCATACATCGTGATATTAAGCCGGAGAATATTTTAATTTCAAAGGACGGGCGGGTAAAAGTTGCAGACTTTGGATTAGCAAGAAATATGACGATCGGGCAGACCATGACAGTTGAATCAAGTGTGGTACTGGGAAGTGTTTCTTATTTATCACCTGAACAGGTACAACGTGGAGTAGCTGATGCTAGAAGTGATATTTATGCGGTTGGAATTGTTTTATTCGAGATGCTGACTGGTGGAAAACCATATGAGGGTGAGACACCAATCCAAATTGCTTACCGCCATGTGAATGATCGAATTCCTGCCCTTCAGAGTATCAAAAGTGATATCCCAATTAGTATTTCAGAACTTGTGTATGCGGCAACGGCACCTAATCCTGATCACCGACCAAAAGATGCTGAAGAGTTACTTAGTAAATTCCGGGAAATTCAAGCACAAATTGACCCAAAGAAAAGACAAATGAGTTTAGAACTTGATTTACCACCATTAATTACTAAGAAGGTTGTTAAGCGAGGCAAAGTTTCAGTCGGATCAGCACTTGAAGGATTAAAGGAAAAAACATCTCAATTAATCTCAACCAAACCAATCAAAGTTAGTAGACCAGAGGATTCAATTGGAACTAAAAAACGCAAAGTTTCTAGAAGAGTTAAACGAAATCGTATAATTGCACTTCTTCTACTAATAGGCATGATTTTTGGTGGCTTTAAATTATTAAGTATTGGCAAAATTTCAGTGCCGTCTCTTGTTGGTATGAACCAATCTGAAGCAAATAAATCTCTAGAGTCACTTGGCTTAGATTTAGAAATCATTGAAGAGGTATTTAGTGAGGATATCCCTAAAGGTAGAATAATTGCATCTAGGCCAGGTGGTGGTGGCAAGATTTCACCTGATGAAAAAGTTGGTTTAATTCTTTCAAAGGGGCAAGAAAGAATATTAGTTCCCCAACTTAAAGGACTCACACCAGATGTTGCCTCTGCTCAGCTATCTACCCTGGGCTTAACAGTTGGTGAGATAAATGAGAGCTTTGACATGAAAATAGCAGCTGGATATGTAATAAGTACAGATCCAAAAGAGAGTTCAGCAGTTAAACGTAAGGCGATTGTTAATTTAATTGTAAGTAAAGGTATTGAACAAATTTCACTTCAATCATATGTAGGTAAAGGGGGTGAACAAGCTCTCTCTGAATTAACAGATATGGGATTTGATGTAGATGCGGCATATAAATTTAGTGACAGCGTTTTTAAAGGGCAAGTGATCTCTCAATCACCTGAGAAACTGGAAAGCATAGGTAAGGGGAGTAAAATTGAATTAATAATATCTAAAGGCCCTGAATTTGTATTTGTGCCAAATGTTTTAGGAAAAAATATGAATGACGCCTCTCTAGATTTAGAGAATTTAGGGCTTCGTGTAAAAATTAAGGGTTCTGGCAAGGTAAATAACATTTCTCCTGCTATTGGAACAAAAGCTAAACAAGGCGCAATCATTACCCTGACTCTACGATAGAGAGGTTTGCCAGCTCTCAGGTAGGCTCACCAAATGGCCGCAGTTAAAAGTCCTATTCGTATTGGCGCACACGTGCCGACATCTGGCGGTATGGCAACTCGATCAATTCAATACGCATTAACAATTAAGGCTGAAGCAATTCAAGTATTTGCCTCAAGTCCTAGAACCTGGGCAACATCTACACCAAATCCTGCAATGGATGAAGCGTTTAAGATTAAAACTGCCGAGCATGACATTAAACCCTATGTACATGCATCTTTTTTAATTAATTTAGGATCTCCAACTCAATCTACTTATGAAAACTCACTTTCTGCTACTGCCTATTCACTAAAGCGTGGACGCGAGATTGGCGCACACGGTGTTGTTGTCCATACTGGCTCAGCTGTTGAAGAATCACATGTGAAGCAAGCATGGAAGCAGATCCATGAAGGAGTAATGCCAATTCTTAATAATCTTAAAGATGATGATCCTTGGTTACTTTTAGAGCCAACAGCTGGTCAGGGTCAATCACTTGTTAAAAAATTAGATGATCTAACAAAGTATTTTGAAGCCCTTGAATGGCACCCAAAAGTTGGAGTTTGTCTTGATACTTGCCATGTTTTTGCCGCTGGGCATGACATTAAAAAGCCGGGAGGTATGACGGAAACCATCGATTTGCTTGTAAAAATTGTTGGAGTTGAGCGAATTAAATTAATACATGTAAATGACTCAATGGATATATGTGGAAATTTAAAAGATAGGCATCAAAATATTGGTAAGGGTGAAATTGGCACTAAGCCATTCACCGAATTAGTCTCCCACCCAGCAATACTGAATGCTCCCCTAATTTTAGAGACTCCAGGTGCAGAAGCAGAGCATGGCAGTGAGGTTACTCTACTTAAAAAAATGCGTGATAAAAATGAAAAGTAAATTACCTTTATACATTGCAATGATTTCGATTGCAGCTGTCTGGGGTAGCTCTTTTGTGGTCATGAAGGATTCACTTGAGCGTCAGAATGTGTTTTCATTTCTATCTTCTAGATTTATTCTCGCAGCCTTACTAATGTTTTTATATAAACCCGGGGTTTTTCGAAGATTAACAAAAAAGTTTGTTACTAGGGGAATTATTGCAGGAATCTTGCTTGGCAGTGGATATATTTTTCAGACATATGGCTTAACTAAGACCACTGTTTCTAATACTGGATTTATTACAGGCCTATATCTAGTTTTTACTCCATTAATCTCACTAATAATACTTAAGCGACATGTTTTAAAAATTCAATGGGTCGCAGTAATAATTGCAACTATTGGATTATTTTTTATCTCCTATAACGGGGTAACAATTGGTTTTGGTGAAATATTGGTTCTAATCTCTGCTTTTATTTACGGCGCCCACTTTGTAGCATTAGGTGAATGGAGTGATGGTAAAAATACCTATGCGCTAACTCTTATTCAGGTAGTGACGGTAGCCGTTCTTACTTCAATTTTTGCTTTTAGAGATGGTTTCCAAATAGCTCCAGATAGCACAGTATGGTTAGCCATTCTTTACACTGCCTTTTTTGCAACGTTCCTAGGATTTTTAGTGCAGACAAAAGCTCAATCAGTTATGAGTGCGACAGTTGCTAGCGTTCTTTTAGCAACTGAAACACCTTTCGCAGTTTTTTTTGGTCTCTACTTCCACGATGATCCACTCACATTAAGAATAATTACTGGTGGATTACTTGTTATGGCAGCTATGGCACTAGTTATCTGGTCTGATAACAAAAAGACAAGTATGAGAGCATTAAGTCATGAGTAGTCCGGTATTAATTGATTTAAGATCTGACACTGTTACTAAGCCATCTGCCCAGATGCGTGAAGTGATGGCAGCAGCTGAAGTGGGCGATGATGTTTATGGTGAAGATCCGACAATTAACTCCTTAGAGGAAAGAGTTGCCCAATTATTTGGCAAGGAGGCAGGATTATTTTGTCCTAGTGGATCTTTAGCAAATCAGTTATCAATTAGAATGTTAGTTGCCCCTGGTGAAGAGTTAATTACAGAAACTAATTCTCATATTGTCAGAGCAGAACTGGGTGCTGGAGCAGTATTTAGTGGAATAACTACTAGAACCTGGTTAGCAGATAGAGGTCTTTTATCTGCTGCTGACGCACTTAATATCGCAAGACCAGACTCTGGACCTTATTTGGTTTCAACAACTGCAATTGCTATTGAAAATACTCACAACTTTGGTGGAGGAACTGTTCAGCCACTTGATGAAGTTAAAAAATTAAGGCAGGAAAGCCAGGCTCTGGGAATTGCATTACATCTAGATGGTGCCAGAATTTGGAACGCTCATATTGCATCTGGAGTTGAGTTTAAAGAGTATGGAAAATACTTTGACACAATCAGTGTTTGTCTATCAAAAGGCCTTGGCGCACCAGTTGGCTCATTAATGCTTTCTACGAAAGATCGAGTAATAAAGGCGAGGGCATGGCGAAAAAGATATGGTGGCGGAATGAGGCAGGCTGGAATTTTGGCAGCTGCAGCTCACTACGCTTTAGATACAAATTTACCATTACTTAAA
>Ga0247834_1004541_pt1 | contig 17386 bp, 10 predicted proteins | sample LaCruzMarch2015__8_FD_187118 | JGI IMG/M metagenome (GOLD analysis project Ga0247834, IMG submission 187118) | Freshwater microbial communities from meromictic Lake La Cruz, Castile-La Mancha, Spain - LaCruzMarch2015_12m | ecosystem: Environmental > Aquatic > Freshwater > Lake | place: Spain...
AATAATAGTAACAATAGTGATGATGATGATGATATGGATGATGGGATTACACATCAAGAGGGGGTGTTTGATTTGGGTGTGGGTGGGAGTAGTAGTGAAGATGATGATGAAGACGACGAGGATGAAGACGAAGATAGCGAGGAGGATGATAGGAAAGTCGTTGAAAAACAACAACAACAGCAACAGCAGCAGCAACGGGGTGTCAATAAGACATCTTCTTACGCTTCATATGACAACAATTCAGAAAATTACGACTCTGACGATGATGACGACTCTGATGATGATGATGATGATGACACGACACTCTATGACAAATCAAAAATATTAAATTGGGGTGATAAGAAATCCGCATATTATCATGGTGATACGGCCGATTTAGAAATTGGACAAAATTTAGAAGATGCATATCTTGAAGAAGAGGCAGCACGTGAAATATTGGCAAATCAGGCAAAATATATGGATGAGGAGGATTACATGCTTGGAGGAGGAACAGGAGGTGGAGGTGTTGGTGAGGAGGAAAGTAGTATAAATGGAGGATCAGCAATCAAGATAAAAAAGACAACAAAAACAAAGAAGTCTACAAATAATGAGATGGAAATTATTCAATCAATCAAGAATAGCAAGAATATATCACAATTAACAACACAAGAAAGGTTAAAACATGTCACAACTACCCATCCAGAACTATTACCACTAGTATCACATTTTAGTAAATCAGCAGATGATTTGAATGGCAGTACATTAATTGCTGCGAGTGTCATGTTACAAAATGGGATTGGTAAATGTATTAAAGAAATGGAGGTAAGATATTATGATACATGATGTATATATTTATTTGGAGATCTGTGACGACACGCACTCAATATGATAGACTAGAGCAAACGACAAAAACGCCACGTTGCTTTGGCAGAAACGCAGTGCTATATTGAATATGGGATCTTGTTTTTATCCTACGAATGTGCTCTTTTTTTTTAGTGAGCTTTAAATCATTCGCTTGTAACGATTCCACATTTACTCAAAGCTGGCAGGGTGGGGGCTTTTGTATTTGCTTGTCAATGATGAATATATGCATCTAACTCACACACACACACACACACTGCTTTTTTGTTTCTTCCTCTCTCTATATATCTACTATTTACACAATAAATAAATAGGCTGTTGGGGCCACCCCCACCGGTTTACAGTATCTCATTACCAAGTCGATGATTCAGGCATCTGAGACATTAAATCTAGTACTCTACCTACTGCTCAAGTCAGACCAAGCATCTACAGCCAAGAAGATGAATAATGATACTACTACTACACCATTCCTTATGGACATTGTGGATACAAGTGATGATATTGCTAATCATCCAGTAATACAACGTTTGAATCAATTATCTATCTTAACTGACAAGCTCCAAGCTGGTGTTGAAGATAAGATGCCTGGATTGAATGATCAAATGAAGAATTTGGTCAAAGCAGCAACTCTTATGGCTGGTGGTGATCTATCCCTAAGTGATAATGATGATGGCAGTGAAACACGTGATAATGCTTCATCCAAGGAAGGAGATGAGAGGATAGTTGAATCGTTGGACGGGTCCGAACAACATGATAAACACGATGAAGATGAAATGAATCGTAATCCACATGTGAAGAAACGTGAGATTTATCGTAAGGCACTTATTAGTCGTAAGGGTGCCGATGAATACGAGAAAGTAGAAGAAGAAGATGATGATGAAGAAGAATCATCATCTGAAAGTGATGACCAATATGAAACACAAGAGGCCATACAACGGAAGGTCATGACAGAAGCTAAATTTGCATTACGTAATCAAGACATAGATCAGGATATGAAGTATCTAACCAAGAAACGTGTGCACCGACTTGCTCCACCAGCAATGTCATCTGATTATGGTGACGAAACTGACGAGGTAACAGATCAGACATTAATGGCTAGTCGGAAATTGGCATCAATGATGAATTCAATTGTACAAAAGTCAAGCTCGTCTAATGATAAGAGGAATAAATCGATGGCACGTGACGATGACGAAGAAGATGATTATGACAAAGTGCAGCGTGGTCTGTCAATGATGGAGGAGGAGCTTGGAAAAGGATCTGATGATGATGATGACGACGACGACGAAGACGGCGACGATGATGATGAAGGTTTACGTGATAGCGACGAGGATGATTTCTACAAGTCAATAAAGTCCAAAAGTAAGGCAAGGAAAGATGCAAAGAAGGTAATGTATGAGGTAGCACCCAAATTCCCACGTCTTGACATTATGGTGGATGGTGAACGTGCTATTGGGGGTCAAATAATGAAGAATCGTGGTCTAGTTCCCCACAAACCAAAGATTAATCGTAATCCACGTGTGAAGAAACGTGAGAAGTATCGTAAGGCACTTATTAGTCGTAAGGGTGCCGTGCGTGAAATTCGTACAGAAGAGGGACATGTTTATGGTGGAGAGACTACTGGTATTAAGTCAGGTATTAGCCGGAGTAGGAAACTTGGTCGTTAAATACTCATGTCGATCAGTTTAAAGTTTGCTCGCAGGATAAGTAGCATACATTTCTTCAATCTGATTCGAATAATAATTCTTCAATTGTGGACGTTTCAACTTGAATGTAGGTGTAATCAAATCATTCCCTACATTGAAAATTTCTGATTCTAAAAAGACATCCCTTACAGTCTCAAATCCATGTAATCCATTGAGTTCCGATGTCTGATGTACCTCTGAGAGGATCTTGTCTTTCAGTACATCGCTATTACACAACTCTGCAAATGGTAAAGTCGCCGCGTCGGGAATATTCGAAGAAGTGGTGGCCCATGCACGTACTGGTTCTTCATCGGGTACAACGATTGCGACAAGGTAGGATTGAAACGAGTCACCATACACAAATGATTGTCCAATGAATATTGACTGGTTGATTACATTTTCGATTTTCTCTGCAGACACATACTCTATTTTGAGAGAGACGGCATTGTTAGTCATCAAATAGTCAATACAATGACAGAGAATAAACAGTCTTCTGCGTAGGTATGTATATATGTTCTTACCTCCTTGTGCCAACTTGAAGATATTCTTCTTCCTGTCAATAATTTTGATTTGACCTTCCATAGTCCAAAGTCCAACATCTCCACTGTGAAGCCATCCCTCGTCATCAATCGCCTCCCTAGTCTTGTCGGCATCTTTATAATACCCCTTAAAGACTGGAGGTCCACGTACGCATATTTCACCACGGCCACGACATGGCTCACCATTATGTAATGTGTCTGATGACAAGTATCCCATCTCAGGAACATCCACAAGAACAATCTCGACTGACTTCACGGGTCCACCCACATGACCAACACCTGTCATATCATCCGGATGACCTAATGTTGCTGCTGCACTTGCCTCAGTTTGTCCATACCCCTCCACCACGGGTACACTTAGCAAACATCGAAGGAATGTCATAACTGTGGGACTTAGCGGTGCTGAACCGCTAATCATCAGTCGTACACAATCCAACCCTAATGCCTTTTTGATTTTGTGAAATAGTATACGATCCCATAATGCATGTTTGAGTATCCCATGTTTCAATCCTTCAGTTTTTGCTGCCAATGCAGTCTTGAACATTTTTTCAGTAATCCCACCCTTACTGGCAATACCCGCAACAATCTTATCATGTATCTTATTTACAACACGTGGTACCACGGGTATTACCGTTGGTCGACATGCCACAATGTCTTCAATAAGTAGTAATGGATCACCACGGAAGAAGGCGATTGACGCACCATTCGTTATCATCTGTGCTATAACAACACGTTCGAATATATGTGGTAGTGGTAAATAGGATATATGTCGATCAGTCGGAAAGATGGTAAATTCCTCCAAGCCGCCCACAGTTGACATGATGTTATCATGTGTTATCAGCGCACCCTTGGGATTGCCCGTGGTGCCAGACGTATAACAAAAAGTTGCAACATCCAATGGTTCGGGTGGGGTATGTTCATGTCCCTCCGTGGGGATGATTTGTGACCCCAGCATTTCAAGTTTGGCAAATGATACAACCTTCAAACCTGATTTGGTCGCAAGTGCTGCTGCCTCTGGTGTTACGCCATCAATGAGTATAACAGAATGGAAGTTGGGTGTTGTATTAGTAGCCTTCGCTTCGCATAAACTTGATAACTCTTTTCGAGAACAAACCACACATGAAAGTCCGGTATGTTCCAGTATGAATCGTACAGTGTCTGGACCGAGTGTATCATAGAATGGGACTGTAGCACCCCCCAGGCAATAGATTGCCTGTTCTGCCAGGATCCATTCAATTGAATTTTTCATATAGATACCGAGCAATAACATCCCATCGTCATTTTTGTCAAGTAGATGTTCACTACTCGTATCAAGTCCCGCGGCTAGTGCATCTACGCGTGCGACACATTCACCGTAGCTCCCATACACGTAGGGCGTGGCAAAGCCACTGTTGCTGCTAAATAAATTACGACGTTTAGAGCAATTATACAAATGCGACATCCGATCCAAATAATGCGAGGCGAAAAAAGTGAGAAAAGCAAACAAAATGGTATGACAAAAATACACATCATAACTGCATTGAAGATTGCATATCTGTCATCCATACCTAGTAGCACGATAGCCCAAACATGGACCTAGTGGATTAATATCCCGTCCTCGACGTAATGCCTCGTACAAGGTCCGTACACCAAGTGCACCGAGGGTGGGCGACGCTAAAGGATCGTACGATCGACGGATATTCCCCCGTCCACCAGAAGTATGATTGGATGGACGAGAGGTGTTGGGGACCTCGACGGACCACCGTGGTTGTGGTGAAGCGGTGTTGGAGGACATTGTTGTGGGAGACCAAACAAACCAGTTTGGCGGGGTGGGGTTGAGCATGGCGTTGATGGCATGCATTTCAATGATGAGTGTGGGGGGTAAGACTGCGTCGACTAGACGCATGCACATCACGGTAGCATGCTCGATGATGATCATGTTGTACATGCTCATCCTCGTGACTCAATTTCGGATGATAGACATCCTCCACACATCTCATGTCATTCTGGATGGTTCGGCGATTCTAGAGTCTGAAGCAAGTAGATCGGCTACTGCTACTGCGTCATCGACATCTTCGCGGCAGGAACGAAATTATGAAAAAATGGCAATATCAATTGTACAAAAGTGGAACTTGACAGCATTAGATGCTGTCAAGTTACTAATTCAACAATTCCATCGACCACTCGATACATTTAATCCACAAACCGACTTTGTACACTTTCATCATCTATATAAAAGTGGAGGGACATCGATTTCAAATCTAATGGACAAAACGTTAGGGATAAACGGTGGGATATTACCAGGATCATACGAATCTGGTAATTTTGATCATGATGAAGCATTAGCCGATATACAACAACGTTTGAAGTCGGGTACGAAACGAGAAGATTTGCCATATTTGGCATCGTATGCACATACTGGACTACGACCAGTCTATGGACCAAAACGGACCAAGACGGGTGCATTCCTATTGGAGCAATTGCCACATAGACGATTGCGTGCAATCACCATGTTACGCGATATTGTCGATTTTCGTGCAAGTAATCATGCAATGATAATGTGTGGACTAAACTATGAAGTCACACGATGGAACAATGAACGTGAAGCTCGAGGTCTAGAACGCGTGTGTTCACCCAAGGATGGGCTTAATATTAGTGCACTTGTCGATAGAAAGATACATGATCTATTGGACAAGTGTCAAACAGAGTCTGATATACTCGCACGACATGAAAAGCCAAAGAAGAAACTATTCGATGAACAACGGAGACAATGTGCAAAGGAGAAGGAAGGAATTGATACTCTTATACATTGTCGATCGGCAAATCATCTACTAGCATCACATGAGTATGACAAGCATTATCGATCAATGTTCACGGCATTAATGGGACGGTACCATCGTAAACAAGAGTTTACAAACTCTACCGCATACGGACGAATGGGATATGGATTTGCGAGTGTTGAGAAAACAAATGGATACTCCAGCGAGACTGTTCAGGAATATACATTACAGGACTTAGGTGGACTAACAGATACCGCAATAACAATGAGTGGCGCCGGAGATGGCATCGGCCCGTCTGAACCAGACTTTGTTTGGTTCGGTATAACAGAACGAATGAAGGAATCGGTTATATTATTTTATTATCAATTTCGTGCGAGACAATCACCGTCCAATAAATGGACGAAACGTGTACAGGAATGTAGACCGAATTCATGGTGGACTGATGCAGATAGAGCCGCGGTGATACAACGTGAACCGGCCGACTATGCCGTGTGGAGAGCTGCAAATGCGATTATGGATGTTAGGGTGGAGAAGATGAAGTTGGAAATACAGGAGCTACTGCGAGCGGGTAAGACTAGAGATTCTTTGTACTACGTGGATTGGGGTCAGTTAGAGGAAATAGGAGTAAACTTTAATGACAAACAATAGAGATATATTACTTTCAATTAAATACCCAGCGCTCTTATTGTTTCTGCCAATTCCTTGCCTAACCTATGCATCGATAAACCCATGATGGTAAAATAATCTCCCTCCAGTCGCTCAACGAATTGGCCTCCTACTCCCTGTATTCCATAGCCACCCGCTTTATCCATCGGCTCTTTTGTCGCGATATATGCATGAATATCGGAGTCTGTTAGATTGGCAAACTTCACACTTGCTGTATCGGTGTGCGATTCCATTAGAATTTCATCATGCCCAATTACATGTTTAGCACCGACAACATATATTGCCACACCCGTGTGAACTTTATGCCATTTGCCACTTAGTTTTTTTAGCATGTTATATGCATCTGCCTCGTTTGTTGGTTTATTCATGATTTCTCCGTCTAAATCAACAATAGTGTCACTTCCAATTACTAATGTAATTTTTCCATCGTCATTGTTGTTGTTGTTGTTGTTGTTGTTGTTGTTGTTGTTGTTGTTGTTGTTGTTGTTGTTGTTGTTGTTGTTGTTGTTGTTGTTGTTGTTATTATTTTTTGGTAACAATGTAACGGCCATAGCTTGCGCCTTCCTCTCCGCTAATTCAAGTGCATAGCACCGGGGTGTATAGTCCTTTCTCTTTGCCAATTCGATCTGCAACGCTTCTTCATCAAGTGGAGATGGCTGCGCTATATATCGTCCCGACAGACCCATTAAATCTAATATCTCTCGTCGTCTAGGACTTTGACTTGCCAATATTAGTCTTAGATTGGTGGGAGTAGATGCTTCGTCGGATGATATTAATCCAAATTTATGTATATGAGAAAGAAGAAGCGAGCCATCATCGATGGTACCCACGGCTGCGTTCGTTGCTGCTTCGTTCGCAGTCATGCCAGGATGAGGCAGCGATTTCATAATCGCTGCTGTAGATGTATTATAACGATGTTGGAATAATGTACAGCCTGGAGACCAACTCGAAACAAAGGGGATGAATAATGATGCTAATAAAAAGAGGAACTGGCGATGGCGATGGAAAACGCCTATCATGAATGATGCGGGGACGGAGACAACCACCAAGACCACATTTTCCCGCTCAATCTGGCTTGGGTGGGTGATTGAGGGTGGTGATTGGTGGTGAATACAACGCTTCTGGAGGACTTATCCGAATAATGAATCGAGGAACGCCGATGGGAGGTGGGAGATTTGGAGGAGGAGGTAGGGGTGGTGGTCCAAATCAAATGATGGGAGGAGCGCCATTTGGACCTCCCATGATGATGGGCGGAGGCGGTAGGGGAGGAGGAGGGGAGATGATAAGACCGCCTCATCCTAATTACAACGGAGTTCCGCGGAATGATCGCGGGCAATGGAATAATAATCGAGGAAGAGGGGCTGGACCAGGATTGCCTCCTCCTCCCCCGCCAAGAGGTGGGAGGATGATAGGACCGGGGAATGGTGGGCCGGGCAATCAACCACCAATGATGATGATGCATAATCACGGACAACAACAACTGCCTCCACCGCCGCCCCCACCTCCACCGAGACCAAATCAGATTAACATGAATGGTCCTCCCATGATCATGGGAGGCGGGTATCCGTCGAATCAGCAACCTCCGTTTAATTATAACATGGGCCTCCCTAAACATCACATGCAACAGATGCAAATGCCACAGGGGCAACCATCGCCTCCGCACGTACAGCCACCATTTATACCCAACGATGTACCGTCGAACATGATGAGATCACAAAATCAACTGCAGCAATATGGACAAGGGTTTGTCCCCCCAACACAGCCACAGCAAATGAATCAACTCATGCATCCGCAGCAGCAGCCACAGCAATACCAGCAACATCCTTCTCCGCAAATGAATATGCAGCTACTCGCTGCTCCCGGTATGTCAATCCCTCAGCCTCAGCAATACTCTTTATATCAACCGCAATCGATGCAACAACCTCAACCACAACAGCCACCGACAGTGGCATTGTCAGCTGGTTGGACAGAACACAAATCGCCTACTGGTATACCATATTATTACAATACCATCACGAAAGTTTCCACTTATGACCGGGCCGTGGCTCTAGGAGGAGTTTCCACATCATCCACAATGACTCCTCCCCCACCAGTAGCAATGAGTGTATCGAAATGGCAAACCTTTACTGATAGCACCGGGAAGAAGTATTATTCCGATGGAGTACAAACAACTTGGACACGTCCTGCCGATCTTTCACCGGAGGAGGGAAATAGCGTGCCGCCGCCAGCATCAACAAAGAAGAAAAAGTCTGGAGCAGCAATCGAGGATGATGACCGCTCGTCTCGACCAAAAAAGAAAAAGATTGATAATGATAGTAAATCACTCTATGCCAACAAGGCTGAGGCAGTAGCCGCCTTCAAGGGACTACTCCTTGCGAAGGATATTGCACCATCGACGAAATGGGCTGACGTTGTACGAATATGCTCCGATGATACACGGTGGGATGCATGTACGACCATGGGCGAACGTAAACAGGCATTGGCAGAATATCAAACGAAACGTGCGAATGAATTGAAGGATGTTAAGCGTCAGGAGAAGGTTCGGGCGAAGGAGGCATACCAACGATTACTCACCGATGTCCTACCGGCGTCGAAGACGTTTGTATCTGGTACATCTCGCTTTATGGATGTACGGGATTTGCTGTCGAAGGATGATAGATTCTATGCCATTGAGGATGAGACAACTCGTGAGGAATCATTTTTTGAGTGGGTGGAGGAACTTCGGAAGAAGGAAGAACGGACTAAGCATAATAAGAAAAGAGAGGCAAAGGAAGGTTGTATAAAGTTTTTAAAGGGAAAGGAGGAAGAGGGCAAGCTAACATTTGCTTCTACTTGGTCATCATTCATGTCGTCCTTAACAGATACTGAAAAGTCCGATCCTCGCTTTCAATTATCTATGATTATGAATGAAACTGATCGTCAACTCTACTTTGCCGATTATATAATAGAACTCTCTAATGCTGAAGATGAGAAACGCCTACGTATCCGAGATGCCCGTCAACGTGCCGAGAAAGCACAACGTGATGCTTTCCGGGAGAGACTTATCGAACTGGCTAAGGCTGGGATTGTCACTCCCGAGACACGATGGCGCAGCATCGAGGATAAAGTGGTGAATGAACCGACATATGGACCCGTACAAGTTCAGGGTAGAGATGTGGCACGTGAATTATTTGAGGATTTTGTATATGATTGGCGGGAGGAGTATCGAAGAGATAAGGTAACATTGCTCAGTGTATGGGATATGCGTGAGAATGATTTTGACTTTGTTGACGATGGCGAAGAGAATGTTGACGAATTTGGGAAGATGTTGCTTGAGTGGTCATCAAAATCTTCTGAATTGTATGGTGAAATACGAAGAATGTCAAATCGTGAAGTTCCATTGTCGAGTATCCACCTGTTTTTCAATGATCGTAGAACGATGTTTGTTTCGACGAATAATGGAGGTGGGAATAAGCGCTTGCGAAATAATGTAGATGAGTCGAGTGAAGATGAAGGGGAAATCATTGAGGATGGGGAAATTGCGGAGAAAGAAAATTCGTGACTATTCTGTTCTCGGTTTCTCTTGCATGCTGTTGTGCTTAAAACGTTTCATTTTCACACATCCACTGTGCACTTTACACTTGTGCTTGTGGCCAACTTCAAAATTGTTGCTGTTCAGTTGTTTTGTCGCTTAAGATTGTTCCGCATTTCTATTTTGTAACTTTCTAGTTCAGTCTTTTATCTGTTTTGAATTGGAGCGGTGCAATAGATTGGAGACGTGAGTTACGAATAAATGACTGTCATGAATAAAGGGTATCCTTGAAATAATAATTTGTATATTTTTAAGTTTCTCTGACTTCACCTGTCAAAGTTATCACATGCATCACCTAATTCATCTTTGATACATTTTTGATCAAGCAACATGAATGCCAAGTCTGCATCATTTTCTCCCAGAGCGCACATGATGGACAGCCACAGATCACCCACGGGTCTTTTAACTGGCTGCTGCTGACTAGCGTGACGAAATTCCGCCTTATTTGCATGGTTGGATGGTCTTGGTGGAAACTGTGATAGTTTCGAACCACCACTGCAATTATCATTCTCCACTGCGAGTATGTCATCATTGTGGTCACACATCCCCGTAAGAGCCATCGTTGCTAGACCAGCAAACGGTAGCCAACATCCTTTTTCAATTTCATGCTCAAGCTGACCTGGTGCCCAACATGCAGCCCCGATAACGAAACTATAATCATCTATATCACTACTGCCCTCAAGGACTGCGTACGATGCCTCCATTACATCACCACCGAAATATATTGCATCACGCTTACTACCGTCCTCGTACCCCAGCATAGTACCACCAATCTTTGATGACGGTTTCTTTTTCTGTCCCACACGATCAGCTGCGATTGCTTCATCACTCTCAACGTAGTCATCGTTTTCGACTGACGTTTGATTTAACGCAGCACTGCGATGTATCATTTGCAGGCTTAAATTCACGGGACCTCCTTCACGAATTGGAACATCCCCAAATGCCATTTGCACCGACTCTGGTAAGTCGTCGGCATTAATTGCCTGTAATAAGGAGATAGGTCGTGACATACTACTATGTCTTGCGTCTGTGATGGTTGAGGCATACAGTATTTCTCCTGACATCTCTTCTCCTTGAGTAGTAGTCGACTGAGAGGACTCAATATTATCTTCTAGATGGACGGACGACAATACTTGTGTTGTGCCGCTGCTATCCGCACCGCCTCTATTCTCTAATCTTGCTTTCTTCTTCCCCTCCTCCCAATTACGACGTAGTAATTCCAACTTTCGTCGTGTCGTGTCCACCGTCTCTGGTTGGAGAGCCAAACGATTAACAATCAGACCGTACGTCCCACCCTTCTGCTCATCGGACGAGTCGGTGCTTTCCAGAGTATGATCAAGTAATACAATAACAGATCGAGCAAAGTAGCCAGTCATCAAAGGATGTGCGACTAGATAATTACCACATTTCAAAGGAGATACATCCTCACAATGATCATTGTTGCTATTGTTGTCGTTGTAGTCATTATTATTGTCAGAACATATGCCATTAATATCGGTGCCATCGGATGCAACCTCACGTTCGATCATTGGAGTTAGGGTGGGACTAAATTGCCGTCTTCGTCGGCGACGATGACCACTTGTAGTCGCGGGACCAACTCGTCTCGCGTGAGATTTGATTGATGACAATATCTCATCATTGCCTAGTCTGATTGTTGGCAAGGGATACACTCCTTTGGCGGCCTGTATTACTCGTCTCCTACTTCTTTGAATTTGATCGCTCGTTGATTTCGTAGATGTGGTTATTGGGGCAGGGAATCCCATCCGTTCTGCCCATGCCAACTTTCGATTAAGTTCCATTAATGCATAGAAAGCCGTCTGAACGCGAACATCATCGTCTATATAGGAGGACGGTGGATATTGCGTCGACGCATGCCCTATAACACTTCCGTCGGAAGTTTTTAAAGTACCAGCCTCCTCTGTGGCCTTCATTCGTACATCAGCCGATGGAGCACGGAATTCTCGTCGTATCACATCTCTTAAACTAGGTCCATCTTGATCCTGTATCTGAGATGGAAATCTCATCAAGGGTACCTGTCGGACCTGCCCATTCTCATAATATCCCGATTCATCAGGAGTCCACTTCTTTCGATTCCACGGCCATTTGCCTGGACTACGCCATATCCCATCATCATCTGTAATGTCCGCGGTAGTTATCGCATTCCGATCTCCACCCGCGAACCATTCACGTAGTAAATGTCGAAAGAGTACCAATTTCGGATCCTCGTCGGCATTGTAAAATTCATTATCATCATCGTGCGGGCGCAGAGTGGTCATACTATCATCGTCGTCATCGTTACTGTCGTCATCGTCGTCTTCATCAACCCAACCCGAGTCACTCCCACGCTCTCTTCGCCGTGTATACTCCTCTTTCAAATCGGTGTATGAGCGGGTAAGGTCCATCGCCCATGCTTCGGGTATGTTACCCTCCTCCCCACTGCTAGCAAGTGATACCTTGGAAGACTTTCCCGCGGACACTGATGCATCCTTTTGTTGTTGTTGTTGTTGTTGTTTTCTTCGTCGTCTCTCCTCACATCGGTGGACACACTCCTCCCAGTCATGTGATACTCCACTACGGTGTAGAAGCGAGGCGTAGGCATAGGACGATACCGAGGGGGGGGAGAAGGGAGACGAGACACGAAGGAGAGAGCGGTAGAGTGACCGGACTACCACTGGTGATGGTCCCATGGTGTTACAATATTATGGGTGAGAGGCTGATACCCCGAGCCGTAGGACAAACTGTTAATAGAGCCGTAATCTACTTAAGTATCTTACAACCAACATTCACTTCAACAACACCTCGAAGATGGCCAAGTTCAGCATCGTCGTCGCCCTCGCCATTGGCGCTGGCATCTCGTCGACCATCGCTTTCGCTCCTGCATCATTCTCGTCGACATCTTCTCGTCTTCGACAACAGACTACATCTTCTCCTCTTCGAATATCTGCCGTCTCTGAGAAGCAACAGCAGCAATCACCCCTGGCTCCACTAACAGTATGGGGGGAACATATTCCTGATATCATTGAGAGTCAACGAGTACTCCGTTCACGATCAGATATTAATTTTGCACCCACGATCCGATCGACGGATGTAGGACTTGCACGTGATGACATTGATGGACAACTCGCATACATAAAACAGAATGCATTCCAACTTAAAAGCAGGATGGTTAATGATGGTGCAGTAATCTTTCGTGATTTTGACTTAATGAAAAGTCAACCAGGATTTGTCCAGTTCTATGAAGCACTGGGGATGAAGGTATGTTTGGATCCACTCCATTCTGTCTCGGCTCGTCCAACAGTCGATGGTACGAAGAATTCGCCAGTATATGAAGCCGTGAATAAAGAAAGTCGTAAGAATTTCTTCATTGGGATGCATAATGAGTTCGTGGGCACACGTGCTCCTCGTGCTGCGGCATTTGTTTGTTTCAAATCGGCCGAAACGGGGGGAGAATTTCTAATTGCCGATGGACGACAAGTGTTCAGGGATTTAAAGCCAGACGTTGTACAACGTTTGTACGAACGCAATATTCGTTATAGTGTCATGGAACTTCCATTCTTCGGTTGGGTTGACAATCTGCCAGAACCTGTTCGTCCAGTTGCCATGGGTGCAATCAAAGGATTGGCAAGTGCCGCGATTAATGCAAAGGTCGACTTCTCGGTAGATTTGCGTTGGGGTGAGGGTGGGTATGATGGTGTGAAGATGCTGCAGGCCCGTGCGCCGAGTCAACCTCCCATCCTTGTCCATCCCGTCACTGGTGAACCGCATTGGTTTTGCAATGTCCATTCACACTCATCCAAGCTACGGAAGGATCGAGAGGCAATTTACGGTGCCGAACGCTTCGAGGATGGAGCGTCACAGATAAATAAGTCAGACATGTTCTATGGCGACGATGGTGAGATTAGCGACGCCGACCTTGAGCATATTGACGAGATCACAATGAAGAACGTACAGTTTGTTAAGATGGAACAGGGTGATGTGGTCCTGCTCGACAATTACAAATGCATGCACGGTCGTAATGTATTCGATGGTACGAGGAAGCACGGCGTCGCTTGGTTCGAAGGCTGGGAGGGTGAGGAGGAGATGAAGGCGGATGTATCATCATCGCGACGGAAAGAGGCCATCGCAGAGCCATTCTTCGCGTCGTCGTTATAAATTTCACAAGAATATGGAGCGTCTACAGAAGTGAGCGTGGGGAGTAGTAAATAGTAAAAATAACGATTTGCTTGCGTAAGGTATGCAGATGCTGTAGTATTAATTATGCTCTATTAAAACCGAATGAGAGCTTTGGAGGTGGGGCAAAGTTCTTTCCGCGCTCTAGGTCCAAGGCCAGTCTCAATGAAAAGAAAACCCTTGATACAACTACCAGAGGACTTTCCATGACAACATTATCATCAGCACCACCGCCAGCAGCAGAGTCATCCGACACGAGTTGTGGAATGGCGCACATCGTACCCACCCTCCTTCTCTTTGCCATCATATCACCATCACCTGCTGGATGATAGTAACACTCTCTGTCCGAGAAGCGATTGAATGGATCGGCGGCAGCAAGGCACTTTTGTAGCATGGACATGTAAACCTCATTCCGGAACCCGTCGTCGTCGGTGCGATGATTACCCCGTTCCCACGTGGCAGTATCCCAAGTACCGTGCGCCAGTGGGATTGCCAGTGCCATCCAATCACGTAGTGCAATGTGCGATTGAATTGTGGAGGGATGACGTGCATTATACTCCACCTGGGCTAGACGGAATTGCAACTGTAGCGGTAAGCGGGCAAGGTCGGCCGCCTCTCCAGTTAGCGATGCTCCGAGGTCCAAGGCCGGTGCTGACACATCGACAATGGATCGGGAAGTATTATCCTCCAACGCAGCAGCAACCTCAAGGGCGACACGTCGATCAATCTCGGAATCCACTAGCGTATTATCATCAAGGGGGTCAGCATCCTCGTCCAGTAGAATCCATCCTACACCCCCTGCATCGAGAGCAGGTTTTGTATTCCGGATCGGGATCTTTCGTTTCGATGATGCTGGGCGGTCCTTCCAATCGATCGATGGGACGTTATCGACTTTATCGCGAAGGAATCCGCGTAGGCATTCATCAATGAGGTTGTAATCTGGCATCTCTACAAAGCCCAACGAAGCCACATGACGGAATGCCTTCCTTAGACAATTGATGTAATGCATATTTTTTGACAAGGCAAGTGGTTCCGGAAGTGGGGGGAGTGAGTTGATATCCTGAGATTTGATATCCCTCCTGTACTTGGCATTATGAAACTCCGCACCAAACAATAGCCATTCAATTGCATCCCCCCCATCCTTTGGGACCTTGTCTTGATCTGGCTTACTTGCCATCCCCTCAACTTTCTTCCCCTCCGTTGGATTTTCGCCATCGCCGGTCCAATCATCTCTCCCCCTCTCACCCATGACCATCTCTTTTAATATTTGACAGCTCGCACGATCCCTCGCACTTGCAAATCCCATCCATGGTAAGCAACCCGAGACTAAATCACAGAATACATAGAGTAAACCCCAAATATCATCACGAGGACAATGATCTTTGCCCTGATGTACACGCAATGATGCATACATACTCGTTCCTCTAAATTCGGCCGAGTCACGTTCCAGACGTATACATCCACCCACCGTTGCCATAGTTGTTGCTGTTGTTGTGGTCATGACTACATCATCATTATTTTTACTACCATCGACGACAGTCCCCTGCTGCAACGTTCGGTCCATCCATTTACCCTTCCATGGTCGATCTTTATCAGCCAATGAGGATGTTTCTGGTACAATAAAGCACTTGGATAGACCAAAGTCGACAATCTTAAACTTACGATCAGACGGGGTTGTTCCTGTTCGTACCACGTTCTATATTTTTGAAGGAGGCGAATAAAACATAATAGATGAGTGAAAATGGAATAACAGCAATAAGGATTTCACGACACAGTCAGTGAATAATGTGGCCTCGTATGGATAAGCGTTTTCCTGCATCTTGGCGGAGTAATTCTAGAGCATTTTTTCATCTTCATTGGCCGCCTAAACTCGCATTTTGTTTGTTTCACTTACCGATGGTTTCACATCCCGATGTACAATCCCAACCTCGTGCATAGCCTTTAATAATGGCAGCATGACATCGGCTACTAAATACACGGCATCCTGTACTGATAGACGTCGTGGTACACGTCCTCCTAATGATAATGTGGGTCCACCCCCATCCTTTTCCCCCGTAGCCGCAGCCTCTGCGGCAGTTTCTTGACAATGTCGATCACGCAATATATGCATATCTTCACCCGGGAGACATTCCATTATAATTGCTGATAGTCCACCATCATTGGTCCCTCCTCCTCCTCCTGTGATGTTTGATGGTGGTACACCAGGTGTCATTGGTGTTGCCATGCCCGCTAACGATGATGACGACATGACAGGTGGAACAGCAATGTTGTTATCATTATTTACCAATGACGTGCCCTGATGTCGAACATAATCGACAAATGTGGGTACCATCCCAGTCGGTAATGCCGAGTCAAGGAAACGTAGTACTGATGCCTCGCCGTCGATCACACCCGAGTCTACGAAGTTGGCCAATTCGACTTTGGCAGCAACTATCCTACCCCTTTTCCTCCCATTCTTCTCCTGGCGATGATGGTGATGTTGAGAATGATGTGCAAATGACATGTCAACACATTTATGTATCGCACAAAATGTGCCCTTGCCTAACCGTCCAAGGCAGAAGTAGGCATCATCGGGACCGACGACTGAGCCGGGTTCCGGGAAGGGTGGATGCGTCGATCGGTGTGGACTGTATCCACCGATACCGGCGGAATCGACGGCGTCCTTCATTATTTGGGGGTGGGGGTGAGAGGATGTGACTCCCAGCATAGGTGGACGACGTCCACGACGACCTACCAGACGATGATGGAAGTCACAAGGAAGAAAGAGTGTGTGTATGTTCATGTCTTTTAGGTTATTTTCTACATAAATATAATACATGAGTCTCCATTCAAATTTCAAATCACCGTCCTATTATCACTGCCTCAGGGCATATGATAAAAGTATCCATTACGGAATTGTTCAAACATAGCATATCCCTCCGATACGTGTGAATTAAACCAACTACAACCTCCACGCTGGTATGGTCTCCATCTGTTGTCACTATGGTGCGATCGGCAAGCATCCCTAGCTTCCTGTTCAGTGCCTCTCACACAATGTAGTCGTTGGAGAATATGTTGACTGTGTCCGTTTGCAGCTGTTACCGCAATAGCTCGACGGAATTGTTGTAACATAATACGGTAGGCTCCACCTTTCCTATCCGTGTTGATAAGTGGTGAGAT
>Ga0247834_1004545_pt1 | contig 17376 bp, 9 predicted proteins | sample LaCruzMarch2015__8_FD_187118 | JGI IMG/M metagenome (GOLD analysis project Ga0247834, IMG submission 187118) | Freshwater microbial communities from meromictic Lake La Cruz, Castile-La Mancha, Spain - LaCruzMarch2015_12m | ecosystem: Environmental > Aquatic > Freshwater > Lake | place: Spain...
TGATGTTGTTATCTGAAATGCTTTGGCCGACGGGTGGAAAAGCGGCATTGTCTTCTATCCCGATGTAAATAAAGCCACCCTGTGCATTGGCGAAACACACACAATCTTTAGCCAACTCGCTCCAGTCAGTATTTTTACCTTTTAAAAAGCGCAAAGACTTTTTGTCAACTTTCTTTCCTTCCTCCATGCTTCAAAAATACATTCATTTGGTCAATTCACCACTAAAAGCTTTTTGAAGAATAGATTTCTTCATTTCCTCCAAGTCCTTGATTTTCTGCTGGTAAATATCTTCTAATTTCTTAGTTTCGGCGGAAAGGGTGTCTAGTTTTTGGACGATGGATTGTTGTTCTTTAATGGAAGGTAAAGGGATTGAGAGATTAGAAAAAAAACCTAAACTCAAATTTGCTCTCGCAGTATTTACTTCATTACTGTGTAAGATGATTTTCAGAAAAGGAGAATTTAGCAGGTTCATCAAGTAAACATTTAATATTATCTCAGGCTTACACCTTAATATGCAAACTGCTTGATTGATATTTGCTATGTCATCAATTGAATAAATAGCAGTTCTGCCAATTGAGGCACCCACTATATTTGTTAGCACATCTCCCTTTCGTAAAATTGATTTTTTATCCTTTTGGTTAAACTTTTCTTCAACATACTTTCTATTATCTAATATTAATGTGCCTTCACCAACATTTTCACTGGTAATAAAAAGAATTCCTGGTTTTTCAACGTATCGTATACCTTGCCATTTTGGTGATGAGCCTTTTGTAATTAGTGAACATACTTCGCCTAATCTCTTTTCCTCCCAACCCTCCCTTTCCTCCTCAAACACCCCTTGCAAATAACGCTCAAACAACTCCTTAGCATTCCTCAAATTCTGCTCGGCATTAGCTTTCGCCTTGGCTATGGCAGCAAATGCTTCGTCTAGGATGGCGACGATGCGTTGTTGTTCGGGGAGAGGGGGGAATGGGATTTCAAATTCTCCCAAATCACTAAATTTTAAATTATTAATGTTTGCACCATCAGATAAAGCACCAATGAACTTTTTGTATGCATCCGAAGTCATCAGGTAAAACAAAAAATCCGAGTTCAGATTTTGTTTTGGTTTTATCAAGCCCATAAAACCACCAAATGCATAATCGTAATCATCATCAATTAAAGCAACTTTACCAAGATGGCTTTTACTTCCGTTTGCTGTGCAAATTATCAATGAGCCTTTTGTTACTTTTTTGCTTTCTGGAATTACAATTTTTGAATTGATGTATTTTAATTCAGTGAAATCTAACTTGTTTGTTTTTAAATCAACATTATTTGACCTTAAAACTATATTGTCAGAAAAATCAACTTCATCATTTTTTGAATAAGTAAGCCCTCGCTGAAAATCAACGACATCAAGCATCCTTTTTATTTCCCATTCCTGTTTCATATCAATTCCAATATCGAATTCAAAATTTCCGCACTTTCCGCATCCAAAGCCTTCATTTCTTCCAAAATGGCTTGGGGGGAACGCAGGGCAGTTTCTTCCTTCTTGTTGGGGTTTTTCGCACTCAGGTCAAACCCATTCGCTGCGCTCAGGGTGACAGCGTCAACCGTCCAGGAGTTTTCACTGTCTGCTTTGGTCTTTTGCAGTTCTACAAACTCCGCCAAGTCCTTCTCGTTCAAGGCATTGGTCTTACCCAGGTTCCGGTCTAAGTTCAGTTGGTAAAACCACACTTTTTGGGTGGGAGCGCCTTTTTCAAAAAACAACACCACGGTTTTTACGCCCGCGCCCGTGAAGGTGCCACCGGGTAAGTCTAATACGGTATGCAGGTTACAAGACTCCAACAGCAATTTCCGCAAACTCACCGAGGCATTGTCGGTGTTGCTCAGGAAGGTGTTTTTGATAACCACCCCTGCACGGCCACCGGCTTTCAGGATTTTAATGAAATGTTGTAAAAAGAGGGAAGCGGTTTCGCCTGTTTTGATGGGGAAGTTTTGCTGCACTTCGGCGCGTTCCTTGCCTCCAAAAGGCGGATTGGCCAACACCACCTCGTAACGGTCTTTTTCCTGGATGTCGGCCAGGTTTTCGGCTAAGGTGTTGGTATGGATGATGTTCGGAGCCTCCACACCATGCAAAATCATGTTCATGATGCCAATGATGTAGGCCAGCGATTTCTTTTCCTTGCCGTAAAAGGTACGTTTTTGCAAGGTTTCTATATCGCTGGTAGACAGTTTCCGGCTGTTCTTTAAATATTCAAAGGCTTCCACGAGGAACCCAGCACTGCCTACAGCGCCGTCGTAAATCTTGTCGCCAATTTGGGGCGCCACCACTTTTACGATGGTTTTAATCAAAGGGCGTGGAGTGTAATATTCGCCACCATTTCGGCCGGCATTGCCCATGTTTTTGATTTTATCCTCGTACAAATGGCTCATTTCGTGCTTTTCCGCATGGGTACGGAAGCGCAGTTCGTCAATCCGGTTGATGACTTCCCGGAGATTGTAGCCACTTTGAATCCTGTTTTTTAGTTCGCTAAAAATCTCCCCGATCTTGTATTCAATGGTATCGGCACTTGCAGCAGAAGTTTTGAACTTTTTAAGGTAAGGAAAAAGTTCTACGTTCACAAAGTCAGCAAGGTCGTCGCCGGTCAAGGCTTTGTGGTGATCCAATTTTCCGTCTTCCCCTTTTGGAGCAGCCCACACATTCCATTGATATTCAGGGGCAATGATAGGGGTGTAAGGCTTGCCCGTGAGTTCAGCGGCGGTGGCTTTGTCCTTTTCTAAGTCGTCCAGGTATTTCAGGAAAAGCACCCAGGAGGTCTGCTCTACATAATCTAACTCGCTTCCACAACCGGCGTCTTTATGCAGGATGTCGTCTATGTTTTTAAAGGTTTGTTCGAACATATCAATTTTTAGTAGATGATAGTGCTATAATTGGTGCAAAGTAAATAAATGAATTGGAGGTTTGCTCAGTAGGTTGGCAATTATCCAATTAAGGATACCTTTGCCCCCCACATGCTCAATTCCCTCAAACTCACCCATTTCAAAAATTACGAAAGCCAAACCCTGGTATTTTCGGAGCGCCTCAATTGCCTCACCGGCCTGAACGGCATGGGCAAAACCAACGTGCTCGATGCCATCCATTACCTCTGTCTCTGCAAAAGCAACGCCGGGCTGCCGGATAAAAACCTGATGCAACACGGCGCCGATTTTTTTCGGTTGGAAGGCCTTTTTGAAAACGAAACCGGGGAAAAAGATAAAGTGGTGGCCAAATATGCCGCCGGCCAAAAGCGCGTCATGGAGCGCAATGGCAATACTGTTGGCAGGCTCACCGATTTTATCGGGCGCTACCCGGTGGTGATGATCGCACCCGACGATGTGGCACTGGTGCAGGAAGGCAGTGAAGAACGCAGGCGCTTTTTGGATGTGACCTTGTCTCAAATTTCGCCGGGGTATTTGCAGCAATTGATGACGTACAATGCTTTGCTGAAGCAACGGAATGCCCTTTTGAAGACGTTTGCAGCCGAGCGACGCTTTGATGCCTCTTTGTTGGAAGCCATCGACCAGCAAATGCCCGTGCCTGCGCAGGAGGTTTTTGAACAACGCAAATCCTTTATTGAAGGCTTCGAACCCTTGTTTGCCGATTTATACACTGCGATTTCCGGCAACCGGGAGCAGGTTTCGGTGGCGTTTCAGTCGGATTTGCTGGATACCCCCTTGGATGTACTCTTGACTGCAAATCTTGAAAAAGACCGGCATTTACAGCGTACTACCGGCGGGCCGCACCGCGATGACCTGCAATTGTGGATGGATGGACAAGTGGTGAAAAAATTTGCTTCTCAAGGTCAACTAAAATCTATTTTATTGGCCCTGCGCCTGGCGCAATATGAGTTTTTGCGCGCCCAAAAACAACAGGCACCTTTGCTGCTGCTCGATGATATTTTTGATAAACTGGATGAACAACGGGTGCGCCAATTGGTCAGCTTGCTGCTGCACCGCAATTTTGGGCAAATCTTCATCACCGATACCCAACGCAGCCGCATCGAAAGTGTAGTGGCTTCTTTAGCAGGCGATTACAAGATGTTTGAAGTAGAAAACGGGAGGATCATCGCTTGAGATCCTCCCGTTTTTTAAATTGCACTTAATAGACCATTATGGAGCCACCGCCTTCGCTATCTGCGTAAAACAGGCGCACCCGAATGATGTATTCCCGGCCTTTGATGAGGCGCAAGGTGATTTTAGAATTAGCATCCGTACCGCTGTCATCGTCGCCCGCCAGGTACACGTCTTCTCCGCTTGTTTTTTCATACAAAACCATCACGGTGTCCATCGTGCCAAACGTTTCGATGTTGTATTTCCGGGAACGGGTGGGTTTGAAGGTAAAGTTTTTTTGTTCGCCGGCTTTGATGCCCAGGTTGGCTGATTCGGATACTTTCAATACTGTATAATCATTGGCTTGCAGCGCCGGATAGAACTTTTTAACGAACGTAATGTCTTTTTCCGAAAGCCCGCCTTTTGGGAAAATGCCGTTTTTAAATGGCGCGGGCGCGAGGATCAAACCTGCCCCGAACGGGTAGTGCATGATGGAATTGGGATCGTGGTCGGATCCTTCCACATTGTTGGGCGCCAGTTTTTGGATAATATTTTCGAAGGTGGTTTGGCGCGACCAGCGGTTGGGTGGTTTTGCCAATGCATCATATACAGCCTGCTCGTCCCAAACAATGCCTGCAAATGGATTTTGGTGCTCATGTGCGGCCCCTAAGGTATGTCCAATTTCATGTAGGGCGGTATCGAGGTCATTGCTGATGTCCCAGCCAAAGTTCATCGTACGCTCATCGGGTGAACCGGCAAAATCGATGATGTCGCGGCCCACATACGACCAGGCACCGTCGCCTTTTTGGAAACCGATGCGTATTTGTGCTTCGTTTTTATCCGTCGTTTCTTCAAAAACGATCCCGATGCCCAGGCTCATCCATTTTTCAAATGCTTTGCGGACGGTATTTTCCTGCGCGGCCGATCCGTTCCAGTTGGAAGGAGAGCCATCAGCCGGGCCATTGAAAAAGTAGTATTTTAATTTGGTGCCGTTGACCCATTTTTTCATGGTAATGGCAATCATGCCTGCGCGGCGACTGCCAATTTCTGGTCCAAACGAACGTTGGGGGACGCTTACAAGGGTACAATACGCAGGGGTGCTGCCGTTTTCTGTTTCTTCTGCCATGGTTGAAAAGGTTTGGGTGTTGTTTTGCAAATGCGGTTAATAGCCATGCAAAGTAGTGCCAAAATCAATTGCGTGTTGACTTGGGAATAAGTATAACAATAACTTAATGTGAGTATACCGAAGGAGCAAAAGGAACACCACAGATTACACGGATTTACACAGATTATAATGTAAATCTGTGAAAATCCGAGCAATCTGTGGTGCTTTTAAAACTATTTCACCGTAACCCGGATCCCTTGCGAATGGCTGGTAAACTCCGGTGCATACATACACTGAATGGTTGTTACCCCATTCGACATGTCGCCGCGGTTGCTGGCCACCATCCCGTATTCGAACACAAACGTGCCGCGGGGGAGGTAATCAAAGAAGAAATTGGTCGCAAGGTCTTTGGTGCTTTGGAAATACCCCAAGCCATCTTGCCAATGGTAAGCGCTCAGCACCTCCAGTGGCTCAAAACCAGCGGCGCGCATGTCTTTCAAGTGGACATATTCCATCGGACGGTCTACTTTAATTTCGATGCGCACTTTCAGTTTGTCGCCCACCTTGATTTCATTGTTATTTGAAATGGCCGTGAGTTTAGGGCCAGTTGGCGTGTTTTCTTCTTTAAACAGTTGTTTTACAATGGTTAAAGGTGTTTTTTTGAAACTTTCGATTTTGTCGAGGTCTTCAAAATATTGCCAGTAAGCGGCGCCCCACACGATGTTGCTGTTTGGGTTGGCTACCTGAATATCGCCCCAGTTGGGTTGCACGTCTTTTCCGTCCCAGTTTTGTTTGAAATAGCCGGTGCCGGGTTCAATTTCGGCGGGTTTGAGCGACCGGCCGCCCACTAAAACTTGGATGGGTTGGGTGTTGTTCAACCAGTTATCGCCGTGCAACAACAAGGCGTAGGCTGCGCTGGCGGTTGCTTTGGTGCTTTCCCAGCGGTTGGTTTGTTTGTTTTTGAGCAACCAAATGCGCAGTTCTTCCACCGCTTTGGCATCGGCAGCCACCTCATCGAATACTTCCACCATCAAAGCCTGGGTTTCGATGGGCAGGTTGTACCAGTAGTAGCCCCAGTCGAAGGCCCAGTACATGCCGAGTTCTTCTTTTTGCTGGGCGCGCTCCCGCAGGCTGTTGACGATTTTCAGTGCGGCTTCTTTACGACCGTTTCGGTGCAGCGCCAGGGCGATCAAACCTTCCTGGTACAAACCTTTTCCGAGCCAATATTTCTGCGCTTGTTCGAGGTAAAAGGCATGTATTTTCGTGATGCGGTCGAATGGGAAAAACGAACGGGCGTACAAATAATGGATTTCCATGCTGCCGAGGTGGTCGTCTTCCCATTTGGCTTTGCCTTCCTGCACGGCTTTTTCGATTTCGTGGTACTGTTTTTCCAGTTCACGGTCGCAGAAAGCCAGGGCGCGATCGAGCATTGGCGTGGTTTGCTGGTCTTTTTGCGGATCGAATGCACCTAAGTGTTGAAGATGGCCTAGGCCTTCCACGATATATTGGGTAATGTACCAGCTTTCCTGTCCGCCAGCAAACCAGGGCCATCCGCCATTCGCGGTTTGGCGGTCGCGGAGGATGTTCAAGGCATTTTGTTTTTCGTCGGCCATTCGGTTGAGGTCCATCAACAGCGCGATGTTTTGCTTTTGCTGCGTTTCACTTTGGGCCTCCATCACCCAGGGCGTTTCTTCCAGCAGGGCGTATTTCAAGTCCTGGTTTTTAGCCAGGTTGGATACCATGGCCTCGGTGCCTTTCCAGCGCTCGTACACACGACGGATATTCGGTAGTTTTTCCGTTACACTTGATGCGAGGGTATTGGCATAAAAACGGCTAAACACCTGTTCGCTGCACTGATACGGATACTCCATGAGGTAAGGCAGGGACTGTACCACGTACCAGGCCGGATTGCTGGTAAATTCGAGGGTGTACCGGTGGGATGCCAGGCTGCCCGATTTGCTGTTTTTGAGGTGGTCGAAACTAAACTTCTTTGTTTGTCCGCCCCGTACCGTGATCGGCAGGGTTTCGGTTACCAGCATGCGGTTGGTCACCACCGGAATGGTGCTTTCTTCGCCATCGCGGAATTGTTTGCCGTCGGCGAAAACCTGCCAGGTGACTGCTCCCGTATAATCGGCAGGAACCTGGAGTGTCCAGCGCAAGGGGGCACTGCCACCAGCCTGGATACTAAAAGGCACCGATTTGTTGGTATTAAGGCCAAATTTTGCCTCTAGGGGTTGTAAGGTGGTGGCATCCAACAACGCCAATGTTGCCCGTCCATCGATTAATTCTTTAGACAAATTACTCACTTTTGCCGAAAATTCGAAGGTGTCACCTGCCCGCAAGAAGCGCGGCGGATTGGCCAAAATCATCAGTTCCTTTTGGGTAACCACCGTTTTTTCAGAAATGGCTTCTTTCAAGTCTTTCGTATGCGCGTACAGGAGTAGTTTCCAGCGGGTAAGCGCTTCGTTCATTTTAAATTTCAGGATCACATTGCCTTCCGCGTCGGTGTGTAGGTCGGGGAAGAAAAACACCGTTTCATTGAGGTTCGCGCGCATGGAAGCAGGTGGTGGCGGACTTGTTACTGGCGCATTGGAGCTAGGTTCAACGGGTGTCCTTGACTCATCGGAAGTTAAGATACCTCCTTCCATGGATTCTTCTGCTTTAAATTGCATTTGGTCTTGCTCCTGCATCGGCGCCGCAGATTTTTTCTCCATTTGCATCGACATGACCCGCGGTGCACCACCCGGGGCTCCGTAAAAATTGCCACCGTACATAGGAAAATCAAACCAGTTTAAGCTGCGGTAAATGCGTTCAACCGATTCCTGTGCCTCCTTATCCACATTATAGCGCATATCGGTACCGGCAACACTAAAAGCGATGCCGCCTTGTTCGTACACCCGCATTTGGGTATTGTAGTAGCCAATGGGGTACCAGGCATGGGGCAAAAACTGATCAAGCGAGGCATCATACATGGCTGCGACCAACTCTGCTGCTACCTTTTCTTTACCCGGACCGCTGATTTTGATGCTCCATGTTTCTTGTTGTCCCGGACTAAGTTTATCGCGGAAACTTTCATAAGTAATATCGAGTTTTTTGTTGTTCCAAGGGATGTTCACAAACAAGGCCCCATTTCCATAAAAGCGGTTGTTGCGTACGGCACACCAGTGTATTACTTTTCCCCCGCGGTCTGCTTCAAGCACAGGAAAATTCACTTGTGTGGCACCATTTACCTTCAAAACCTGTGGATTATCGAGTTTGGCGTCTTTTTCAAAGGCATAAAATACGTTGAGGGCTTCGTATTTACTGCCAAACCAAAGTTTTCCGGTTTCCCCGGGTGTGTAACTGGCTTGTTCGATCATGCCGGTTGGCTGAGTAAATTGGGTGGCTGGTTTTTGCGCATCCCAAATACGCACCAGTTTTTTGAGGGTTACCGCAGCGCCAAAAGCATCTTTAGTTTGCACGGTAATTTCATAAAAACCGGGTTTTAGTTTGCCACCGTGCAAATCAAGGTTCGTGCTGTTGGCAGTATTGAATGGAATGGAAATTGGGTTTCCGTCTTTCGCCCAACTTTCGGGTTCGTCTTCTGTTTTCCAGGCATAATCCGGAAAATCCCGTTTGTATTCCGCTTCTGAAAGGGTCCATACATCGGGTTTGGCCCAATAGCGTTGTACAAAAAAAGTATTGGGTTCGTTGAGGCGTTGGAGTTGCACAGTGCCTTGGGCCGATTGGGGTTTACCGCTCATATTTTGCACGATGATTGACACTTTTTTCATGCTATCGAGCAATTCAGTAGCATTCAGCTGCATTTCAAGTTGAAGTGCGGCATATCCGGCAGCGATGGAATAACTTGCGCTGCGGGTTTCGCCATTTATATCGGTTACATCGGCGTACACGGTAAAATCAAATACAGGTTGGTCTTTTTGCGGGATGCTGCGATCGGGTATAGCGGTAAAAGGTATTTCAAACTGGCCTTCCAGGTTGGTGCGGGTAACACCCTGTGCAATTTCCATTTCGCTGACATTCCAGGGGAAATAGGATTTTCCCCAACCATAATCCCAATACGGGAAGCGCGCCTGACGTACTACCCGGTATTTCACTTCGGCGCCATCGAGGTTGCTGCCAGCATAAGCTTTTGCTTCCCCTTTTGCGATAATTCGGTCTTGTACACGATAGGCGCCTTCCACCGGCAACATGGTTACTTCAAATTTCGGGCGTTTGTATTCCTCCACATTGATCCAGGCAATACCTGAAATATCGGTTGCACGAATACTCATGCGACCGGTCAGTCCACTGGAAGGCGCTGCAAACGCACCATTGAAGGTGCCATAATCATTGGTTTTTAGCTTTAAAGTTTGTTTTATTTGGCCATTTACATCATAAAACTTTACTTCCACCATTTTTCCGGTCTGAATGGCGGGATGCGCTTTGGTGTCCCGCTGATACACCACGCCTTTAAAATACACCGTTTGTCCGGGTCGGTAAATACTGCGATCGGTGAAGAACTGCACCGTGGTTTGTGGTTCTTGTGGGCGGTAATAATTGACATAATAATTGTCGCCTGGGAGCGTGTCTTTTCCCTGGCTGAACCACACTTCGCCGCTTTCCTGCGCTTCCGTAATTTTGCGCACCACCCCTTGGGCATCGGTAGTTAAGGCGCCCAAACTGGTACGTTCGTATCGATTGCGGTTGTAATTATAAGCGGTTTGGTAAAAATTGGCTTTTACGCCGGGCATGGCAGCGCCCGTTTGTCGATTCAGCACCACATACAGGTTGCTTTTTTCTTCGGCGAAATGGGCGGCGCTCAAATTGCTCACATAAATGGGCGACCAATACACGTAGCCTTTTTTATCGTCAAACTCTGGATTGTCGGCAGCCATCACCATATAGTGACCGATGGAGCAGGGATCCAGTTTGAGTTCCGTTTCGTGGTTGTAATAATCGCCTGGGTCGGCGAGTTCCCATGTTTTTTGTTGTAAAGACCGTTTGCCATTGAGCAAAGGGAGGTATTGTTCGTAGGGGGTATCAGTATTCCATTCGTCGAAACCGGGCAATTGCACCAGTTTTACATAAATTTTGGACATGTTTTGCCAGGCAACGCGAAATAGTACCGGTTTTTCGGGCACATAAGCCATTTCTGTGAGGATGGAAAAGCTGGGTGTTTTCAGGATTTCGACCAGTTGGGCGCAGCGTTTTGCTCCAAACGTATTCGGATGCCGTTTTATAGCATCTTCACACAGGGTTAAGGCGCGTTTGCGGTGTGTTTTTTCGCCGGGTTGTTGCACCTCTTTTTGCCACAGGTAGTTGCTCAATTGCCATACGATTTCGGCATCGGAAGGGTGGTCGTAGTATTGTTTGTGCAGGCTTTCCAGGGCTTGCTCATACCGAAGTTCCTTGTCTTCCAGCACTGAATTTTGGCGTACGAAATTTAGTCGGGCAAGGTCGGCATCAATGTATCCTGCGGTTTGTCCGGCATTGCCGCTTTGGGCCGAGAGCAGGCGCTGGAACAAGCGAATCGCCATCCATTTGCTTGCGTTTTCATCCTGCGATTCAAATTTTTCCAATAAGAATGTTTTCGCAGGGGCAAAAGCGGCTTCCTGGCTGAGTTCGAATTTGAAAGCAGGCTGATTGAGGTAACTGCGTTCACTTTCAAAGTGTTGCAGGGCGCGGTATGCCAAAAAATCGAAGAGGGTAGGGCGAAGCGGCACGGCGGTTGTATCGGTGCTGCCCGGCAGGATGATGTCTTTGATGTAATTGATCGGGCCATTGCGCAGGGCACTTTCTTCTTTTACGGAAGCCTGGTAAAGATCCAGTGCGCGTTGTTCGAAGTTGGCTGCCGACCAGGTCGTGATGTCTGGACCGGGTGCGTCTGCCAATTGTGTGCGGTTGCTTATCCGCCAACCCTGATTTTGGAGGTAGGTGCTGTATAATTCGGCGAGCATACTTTGCAACACCGATTTTTCGGGCTGGCGCATACGCAGGAGTTCCGTTTCATACAGTTGCATGGCTTTTTCAATGCCATTTTCCTCCAACATCGTAAGGAATTTGCCTTTGAAAATAAGGGACTTTAGAATTTGTCCGGCATTATTGTCGTTGGAGGCGCGGGCGTACAGCGCTTCTGTTTTTTCCAGGGCAGATTTGAACAGGCCTTCCCGTTCGAGGCTGTCAATTTCCTGCCAGGCCGCCGGGTAATCGCCTGCGATGGGTAAATCGGGCATTTTAGTATCCGTTTTGGTTTTAAATGTTTCGTTGCTTGGTTGGAGGCTTGTTTTTTTACTCGGCATTTTACAAAACGCAAAAAGCCCAAGCAAGAGCAGCAAGGGAAGGGTAAGGCGCATTGGACGCTGGAATTTATTTTTAAAAAGAAAGGGATGGTACAATAGGAAATGCATGTTGGTTAGGCGCATGGTGCACGGTTGGGAAGATCAAGCAAACTTACGATAGGAATGATGCAAATTGGGATGAAATTGCACAAGCACCCGGTTTTTTTTTAATCAGGCGCTAAAGTTGTTTGTTTTTTAAACGCAGGCTATTGCCCACGACCGAAACCGAACTCAGGGCCATGGCTGCGCCGGCAAGCATCGGGTTGAGCAAAAAGCCATTGATGGGATAAAGCACACCGGCCGCTAAAGGAATGCCGATCACATTGTAAATAAACGCCCAAAACAAGTTCTGGTGGATGGTGCGCACGGTTTGTTTGGACAGTTGCAGGGCTTTTTGCAATTGCCGTAAATCGCCCGAAACTAGGGTCATATCGGCCACTTCAATGGCAATATCCGATCCTTTGCCCATGGCGATGCTCAAATCGGCTTGGGCCAGGGCTTGGGCATCGTTGATTCCATCGCCCGCCATGGCTACTATATGGCCTTTTTGTTGCAAATTGGTTATAAATACCGCTTTATCGGCGGGCATTCGGGCTGCTGCGAAGTTTTTTAAACCCAACACCTGCGCCACGGCTTGTACAGTATTTGGGTGGTCGCCGCTCAACATGTAAACCGACAAACCGGCCGACTGTAAAGCATTCAGCGCTTCCTGGGCCCCGGGCTTGATTGGATCGGCTACTGCTAAACAGGCCAACAAGGTTTGGTCTTTGCTAAAAAGCAGGGCGGTTTTGCCCAGTTTTTGCCATGTTTCTAAAGTTTTTTGCGCATTTTCCGGAATTTGAATACCCAATTGCGTCATCCAGTCCAAACTCCCGGCCCGGTAAACGGCGGCACCTACATTTCCAACGACCCCTTGTCCGCTTAGACTATTGAATTGCGTGATTTCGGCGGCTGAAATCGATTGTTCTTTTAAAAATGTAGTGATCGCGGCCGCCAAAGGATGTTCGGAGCGTATTTCGAGGCCTAATAATATCGGTGCGGCGGTTGTAGCATCTTCCGGGTTTATCCAGGCAAGATCCGTTACCACCGGACTTCCGGCTGTGATGGTTCCTGTTTTATCCAATACAATGGTATCTACTTTATGCGCCATTTCGAGGGAAGCGGCATCGCGGATGAGGATGCCCCGCTCTGCGCCCTTGCCCATGCCCACGATGATGGCGGTGGGCGTGGCCAGTCCGAGGGCACAAGGGCAGGCGATGACAAGCACGGTAACACTGCTCAACAGGGCCAATGGAAGCGCCTGCATGCCGCCAAAGAGCAGCCAAACGCCAAAAGTGAGGACAGCAATGCCCAAAACAACGGGCACAAAAATACCCGCAATTTTATCTACCTGTTTTTGCACCGGGGCCTTGCTGCCTTGCGCTACCTGCACATACTGGATGATTTGGGCCAACACCGTTGCGCTGCCTACTTTTTCGGCAATGAACTGAAAACTGCCTTTTTGATTTAACGTACCGCCAAAAACGGCAATTCCAGGGCCTTTTTCCACCGGAATGGCCTCGCCGGAAAGCATACTTTCATCCACCAGCGAATGGCCGTCGCTTACTTTTCCATCCACCGGGATGCGGTCGCCCGGGCGCACGAGCACGCAATCGCCCACCTGAACCTCCGCGATCGGCACCTGTATTTCTTTTCCATCTCGGAGCAGCAACACTGTTTTAGGTTGCAGTTGCATCAAACCTTGGATGGCCGCTGCGGTGCGGGTCATTGCATTGGCTTCGAGCAGTTTACCCAATAAAATAAATACGATTACGACACAAGCCGACTCAAAATATGTATGCGGCATTAAGCCTTGTTGTGTAAAAAAGGCTGGGTACACCGTGTTAAACGTGCTGAATAGAAATGCGATGCCGGTGCTGAGTGCCACCAGGGTATCCATGTTGGCCTTGCCCATGCGGGTTTGTTTCCAGGCGCTGGTAAAAAAGCGTGCACCAAACACAAAAATCACGGGAATACTCAAAACCAACATGATCCAGTTGGCATAAGGCGCGCTCATCCAAAACATACCGAGTATTACCACCGGAATACTGCATGCGATGGCCCAGCGGATGTCGATTTTTAGTTTTTGTAGTTGCGCTTTTTCGTAGTCCGATTGTGCTTTTTGAGCGTCTGCTTTTTCGGTTTCTACGATTATTCCGTACCCACCGGCTTCAATCGCTTGCTGCAATTGCATAATGGATAAATTATTTGCTTGATAATCAATGGTAAGTGTATGGGTAGCAAAATTTACGGATGCGGTTTCTACCCCGGTTTGTTGCTGGGCAATTTCCTCCACGCTCAGTGCACAGGCGGCGCAACTCATGCCTGTGATGGGGAAACTGCGTTGGGGGGAATGGATTGTAGGGTTGCGCGACATATATGGGATATTTTAGCGCAAAGGTACGGTTTTTGGGAAAGGGTATTGTCATGGGTGTTTCAATACAGCAAACACCCATGACAAAGCCGCTTATTGCTTCACAAATTGTTTGGTGGTTTGGCCTGCTTCGGATTTTACGGTCAGGTAATACACACCGGGTGACAAGGCACTTACATCCACGCGTTCATTTCCAAGCAGGGTTTGCGTTGGGAAAACCACCGCGCCCAATACATTTCGAATTTCGAAGGTAAAATCTTGGGTAACGATTCCGGTCCATTGCACCTGAAGATCATCGTGTGCGGGCGTTGGGAACAATTTTAAAAGATGATCGGACAACAAAACAGGTCGGATGCTGCTCGTTTGGCAAAGGACAATGGCTGGCGTTGCATGCGAGAGGATGGTTCCGTCGCCCAATTGTCCGTATTTGCCATAACCCCAGGTCCACAGCGTTCCATCGGTTTGGACGGCCATGGAGTGACTACCACCGCCCTTGGCCGATTGCCAATTGGTAGCATTGCCTACTTTAAGGGGGGCATATTGTTCGTTGGTATTTCCGAGGCCCAGTTGTCCATCCAGGTTATAGCCCCAGGTCCACAAGGTGCCGTCGTTTTTGGTGGCCAGGCAATGACCGCTACCCGTTTTTATGCTGTTCCAGGTATTTCCGGTGCCTATTTTTTTGGGTGTATTGCGGTCGTTGGTAGTGCCATCGCCCAATTGTCCGTTCGAATTATAGCCCCAAGCCCACATGGTTCCATCGGATTTGAGGGCAAGGCTAAAAGTATATCCGGCCGCAATTTTGCTCCATTTATTATCCGTGCCAACCTGGATGGGTGTTTTTTTGTCGACATTGGTAGCATCGCCCAATTGACCATATTCATTATAGCCCCAAGCCCAGAGGGTTCCGTCACTTTTAAGTGCCAAACTATGAAAACCACCTCCGGCAACTGCGATCCAATCATGGGCTGTACCAATTTGAACGGGTGAACGTTTATCTGCGTTAGAGCCAATGCCCAATCCGCCATAAAAATTATTGCCCCAAGCCCAAAGGGTGCTATCGGATTTGATGGCCAAAACGTGTGCACTTCCCATCGAAACAGCGATCCAATTGTTGGCAGTTCCAACTTGAACAGGTATTTGACTATACTGGGTACTGGATCCGATGCCCAATTGGCCGGAACCATTGTCGCCCCAAGTCCAAAGGGTGCCATCGTTTTTCAAGGCAATGCAAGCCGATGCGTTTGCGTCCACTTGGCGCCAAACGGGGGTAGAATCTATTTGAATGGGTTTCAGTTCACCGTTAAAAGATCCGTTTCCCAGTTGGCCGATACCATTATCGCCCCAAGTCCAAAGCGTGCTGTCGGTTGCAATGGCAACGGTATGGTAAGATCCGCCCGCGGCGCTTTCCCAGCATTGGGCGTGCAGGGATATGGAAAGTAGTAATGCAAGGAATGTAAAGCGTTGTTTCATGGTTTAGGTAAAATTTGGTTAAAAAACGGCAAATTTACTCAGATTTTTCGATAAAACGCAGCGTTTTAGAAACCATCCATTGTACCAGTAACGGCACAGGCAACAAGACAACATGAAAAACCAAAAAAGCCATTTGCGGGGTGTTGCAGGCAGGTCCTGGTGGTGCGGGGTGCAAAAAGTTATCTAAGGTAACAATTCCAAATGCGTAAACTTCCAGGATTACGATGCATAATAGGTAACTTAAGCCGGGGTGAGGAAGCCTGCGTTTATGCCAAAATATTGCAATTGCGATGGGGATTAGTAGGTAGGGTAGTAAGCGCATGATTTATTGCTTCACAAATTGCTTGCTGAGTTGGACTGCTGGTTTTTTTACCGTGCAGAAATTGCAACCGTGTGGTAAGATCCGCCCGCAGCGCTTTCCCAGCATTGTGCGTGTAAAGATAAGGATAGTAGTAAAGCAAAAAATGTAATGGTAAGTTTCATGGTTTTAATTAAAATTGGTTTAAAAATGCAAATTTAATCAGGTTTTTTCAAAAAGGCGGAGTGGTTTAGAAACCATCCATCGTGTTATCAAGTGCACCGGTAATAATACGACATGGAAAAGCGAAAATACCATTTGTGGGGTGTTGCAGGTGGGTCCGGGCATGGTGGGTTGCATATAAAATTAAACTAATGTGGCAAGGGCCATTTGTAGGTAATTGGTTTGGTTGTACATTCACGCCCGTTCAACATTTCAATAACAATACTTTTACAATGAAAATCACTCACTTATTGTTGCTCATGCCATTCGTTATCGGTGCATGTGCAGAAAACACCCCACCCACTACCCAATCCAGTGCGCAAATTGCAGCAGCACCGGACAAAGCCACCATGGTAGCCAGAGGTGAATACCTTGTAAATATCTGTGGTTGCAATGACTGCCATTCACCCAAGCGCATGGGGCCAAATGGGCCCGAAATCATCCCGGAACGGATGTTATCGGGTTATCCAGGCACACAACCCATCCCAAATTTTGACAATAAAGTATTGGCTGCTGGGTTCGCCATGTTCACGCCCGACCTTACCGCCGCTGCTGGTGGCTGGGGCGTTTCATTTTCCAGCAACCTCACGCCCGATGAAACCGGGTTGGGCAACTGGACATTTGCCCAATTCAAAAAAGCATTGACGGAAGGTAAATCTAAAGGCCTCGATGGCAGCCGCATGTTGTTGCCGCCCATGCCGTGGGTCAATTACGTGAACATGAAGGATGAAGATCTCAGTGCCATTTTTGCTTATCTGCAAAGTATCAAACCGGTGAGTAATGTAGCACCTAACCCGATTGCTCCGATGTAAATGCGTTGTTGCGGATGGGGTCTACCATCACAACTTACTGGATCGTTTTCGCACAGATGCCACACAGATTCGTTTTCGCAGATGTTACACAGACCTTTCCGTGTAACATCTGCGTTTTTTTTCCGTGTAGCATCTGCGCGAAATTATAGTTTCAATAAAAATCTACCCAAGCGTGTTGTGTCAAGAAAATATATTGTTAGCAATCAAATTTTTTGAGTTTTAATCGATTTCTTTTGGGAAAAGAAATCATGTATGCAGCAAGCGCATCGGTTTTTGCACCTTATTCCTATGAAGGCAAATTTTAATTTAGCACCTCAACCATAAAACAAAACCCGATACCCTATTTTCTAAAACAGTACACCTTAAATAAATGAATTTCCATCCTTTTATCCTGCTCTTGGCTTATGTGTGCATCGCCAGCCAAACTAACGCCCAAAAAAGCATCCTAAGAAATGGCGGATTTGAGGAACATGCCGAAATAAGGTGTCTTAATTGTTTATCCAGAGGTGAATATGGTTCGCATGTGTACAACTGGCATAATGATAATTGGGGCTGTCAACTCTGTGACAAACAGTACAAACAGAACTCGGTTGATAAAAAATGGGGAATTTGTCCAATGGACAGAATTTCGCCACAATCTGGCGACGCGATGATTGAAATGCGCT